>Ga0209580_10000827_pt1 | contig 15232 bp, 4 predicted proteins | sample Coa_R1_5_FD_187153 | JGI IMG/M metagenome (GOLD analysis project Ga0209580, IMG submission 187153) | Surface soil microbial communities from Centralia Pennsylvania, which are recovering from an underground coalmine fire - Coalmine... | ecosystem: Environmental > Terrestrial > Soil > Unclassified... | reverse complement strand
CGGCAACTCCATTAACTTCACCACGGGAACGGGCTCGGACACGGATACGCCAGTTGGAATAATCGCGGTCAGTCCGACAAACGGACAGACAGGACTGCCGCTGAATGCCCGGGTTTCGGTGATGTTCAGCGAGCCAATGAGTTCGGTGAGCATGGAGTCAAACCCAATTGTGCTGACGCAGGCGGGCGGAGCGGTGGTGGTGGGAACGCTTTCGATCAGCGCAGACCACACCACCATGACGCTGGCGCCGGCGAGTCCGCTGGCCGCCAGCAGCAGCTACACGGTGAGTGTCAGCGGAGTAACGGACGTGAGCGGGAACCTGGCTCCGGCATTTACCAGCAGCTTCGCTACGGGGACGGCAACACTGGGAACGCGGCTCAGCGTTTCAAGCGTGAGCCCATTGAGCGGGGCAACGGCGCCAACGACAACTTCGGTGACGTTGAGCTTCAGCGCGCCGGTAGACGTGAGCACGGTCAATAGCGCAAGTGTGCAGGTCCGGATCAACAACAGCGTATTGGTGAATGGCAGCTATAGCTTGAATGGGTCGGTGATCACGTTTACTCCCATTGCCCCGCTGCCGGCAAGCACCTCGATTACGGTGACGGTGAACACTAATCAGGTTCTGGATGTGGCCGGGAACCCAGTGAACTTTTTCCAGAGCTCATTCACCACGGGTACGCAGTAGCAGGCACTCAGAGCTGGATAGACCAGACGCGGCCTTCATGTGAGGGCCAGTGCCTGGAACTACATCTCGGACGAGGGGACTCGGATTTAGAATGTTGAATTTGCCAAAAACGGTTGCGGGACGGATGCTGAGAAAGATCGCCGCCTTGCTGATGGCCTATTGTTTTCTCGCGACCTCCACATGGTCGCTCAATGCTTCCGGCCCGGGACTGCAGAGACGCACAAGCTGGACAGGTTGGCTGGCGCAACGGAATCCGCTCGTCGACCTGGCATCGAAGGCTGCCGCAAGTTTCGGTTCTGCGCCTGCCAATAATCAACGAATGCCGCTCCCAAAGATATTTACCAACCTGCGGGACTTGCACGCGTCCATGGCCGCGGTGCAAGCGCCGGGCGGGGTCTCTTCCTCAATCAGCTCGAACTTCAACGCTACCGCCATTCCCGCTGGAGACATTATCTGGTTTACCGCGGTATTCAAGCTGAACGGCACTGTGCCTGCAAGCCCAGTCAGCATTGGCGTTCAGACTTCAACGATCCAATTCACGGCAGGCAGCACGAACTATAGTCTGAATCCGCCCGACGCGGTAATAACATTCTCGCCGTCCGTGACCACAACCACCGCAAGCTTCGACACAGCAAACAATCCGCAATCTGTCTGGTTGCAGAATCAAAAGAATCCCCAGCCGAGCGGCAATACGCTCTTGCAGGCATTTGCTTATACGGTACCGGCCGGCGGTCTTCCGGGCGGCATCAAGAATGTGACCTGGAGCAATACTTTTTCTTCCGATACCGCCAATATAAGCCTCAATTGGCAATGGGCGGCGGCGGTATACACAGGCTGCGTGAATACGACCTATAGCTCCGATGACGTCAAGCCGACCGATGACAACACCGCCAGCATTTACAAAAACTCAGATCATGCAGGTACGCCGGAAGCTTGTAAGAGCTCTGTCACACAGGGCGCTACTGGCGGCGGCGCATCGAACTATACAGGGAGCCTGAGCGGAACTGCCTCGGTGACGCCTCCAGTTGCATCCGCATCTCCTGTCATTACGGCTACGATCAACCCGCCGCCGAATAGCAACGGATGGAACAAGACAAATGTAACTGTGAGCTTTGTCTGCAGTGACGCGAATTTTGCGATCGCCTCGTGCCCGGCGCCGGTCACTGTGAGCAGCGAAGGAGCGGGACAGGTAATTACGGGGACGGTTGTGGATCAGGCCGGAGGCAGCGCGACCGCTCAGGCATCGGCTACTGTCAATCTGGACAAGACCTCGCCTTCCGTTGTGGCGTCTGCAACGTCATCGGCGGGCAGCGGTGGCAATGTTCTCACCCTTCCAGTGACCATAACCTTTACTTGTGTGGATGCTGCCTCGGGAATCGCTTCCTGTCCGGTGCCGATCCAGATTACGACTGCGGGGGCCAATCAAGTTTATAGCGGTACTGCCACAGACAAGGCTGGGAATACGGCGAGTACCAGCATTGCCTTGAACACGGAAAGCTCACCGCTGGCAATAACGGCCGGTTTTTCGCCTCCTTCGGTAAATGGCTGGAACAATTCCAGCGTAGCTGTCACGTACCAATGCACAGGAGGCGTTCCACCCGTACATTGCCCGCAGTCCCAGACATTGAACACGCAGGGCGCGGGCCAGGTAGTCTCAGCCACTGCTTCGGATGCGGCGGGACAATCTTCCACATTCTCGGCCACTCTGAACATTGACGAGACACTTCCGACTATTAACGCGACAACTACACCGGCTGCAAATGCTGCAGGGTGGAGCAACTCAGATGTAACGATCAGCTACTTGTGTTCGGACGCTTTGTCGGGCGTTGTTTTGTGTCCTCCCCCACGGGTGGTTAGTATTGAGGGTAAAGCCCAGCAGATTAGCGCTTCGGTGAGCGATAAAGCGGGTAACACTAACCCCATCATCACAACCATCAATCTTGAAAAAACGGCGCCGTCGATTACCGCTGCTCTGACTCCGACTCCCAATGCTGCGGGATGGAACAAATCAGACGTCACGGTCAACTTTACGTGTGCGCTGAGCGTGTCGGACATTGTCAGCTGCCCGGCGCCAGTTTCCGTCACCACGGAAGGGAGAGCGCAGGAAATTTCCGGAACTGTCACCGACCAGGCGGATAAGTCCAATACTGCAACTATTCCTGTCAGCCTGGACAAGACGCCTCCCACAATCGCCATCAGCACACCGACCATCATCGACAATCATGCTTCAATCACAGTGACCTACTCCGACACGGGAAGCGGGATTGATGTTTCCGGGTTTACTCTTTTGATCGACGGCATTGACCACTCCGGGGAATTCACCGCGACTGCAACTGGCGCAACTGGATCAACGCTCACCGTGCTGACAAGCGGCTCGCACGTCATCTCGGCCAGCATTGCAGATCTGGCTGGAAATTCAAATTCGGCGACGGCGTCGTTCACTATCCAGGCAATTCCGCTGACAATTTCCATCACCCAGCCGGCTAGTGGAACCTTTACGAACGCGAATTCCATATCCGTCACTGGCAGTGTAACGGGCGTTTCTCCACTAACCGTCACCGTTGAAGGCGTCAATGCCATAGTGCAGGGAAATGTTTTCTCCGCGGATGTTCCTCTGGGTGCGGGGCCGTCCCAGGTTCTCCATGTTTCTGCAAGCGATGCTGCGGGCAGCACTTCCTCAGCTACCGTAACGGTCAACATTGATCGTGTTAAGCCGACGATCATTGGATCGATTTCGCCCCTGCCCAACACTGCCAACTGGAACAATACTCCGGTTATCGTCAACTTCCTCTGCACCGACGATAACTCAGGCGTGGCCAGTTGTACTGGTCCTGTGCCGGTCACCGGCGAAGGCGCTAATCAGATAGTTACAGGAACTGTAGTCGACAAGGCGGGAAATTCTGCGTCGACGAGTGTGCACGTCAATATTGATTCGACGCCTCCGGTGATTACCGCGACGCCTTCTCCCGCCGCCACCAATGGCTGGAACAATACCAACGTAAATGTCACCTTCTTCTGCAGCGACAGTCTCTCCGGTATAGCCAGCTGTCCTGCTCCCACGCTGGTAACCACTGAAGGCGCAAATCAGCTGGTGACAGGACAGGCGACAGACAACGCCGGCAACACGGCGCAGGTTAGCAGCATTAGCTTAAATATCGATAAGACTGCGCCGACGATCGTGCAGCTCTCCACTCCAGACCACATTTCTGCTGTCCATGGCGGGCAGGTCAGCGTTACTGTCACTGACAACTTTACGGTGGCCCAGGTAGTAATCTCGGTGAATGGAACACCGCTGGGGACGTTTGTCACAGCGCCTTTCCAGGCAAATCTCCAGGTCCCGGCCGGGGCGAAGCCGGGCGACACTCTCACCGTGACCGCCGTCGCGACAGATGAAGCTGGCAACACCCAGACCGCATCACGCGGCGTGAGCGTGACTGCCGACGGAGTGATTGTAGGTCAGGTGCTTTCAGATGCCACCGGGCTACCGATACAAGGAGCCAGTGTCCAACTGATCTCAGCTAACGTACTCACCGACACAAGTGACGCGAAGGGACGGTATTCCTTCCAGGCCGGCGATGCTCACCTGTTTGTCGCTGCCACCGACAGCGGCAGCACAACGGTCGAGCGAGAAATTTTCGTACAGCCCGGGGCTGGTACCGTGGCGGTAGATGCACGGCTCACACCTCTCGCAGCACCTCGTCCTGTCGGCTCGGCTGGTGGAACACTTACGGCCGGCTCAATTTCCATTGCCGTTCCCCCGGCTTCAGTCCCCGATGGGACAAACTTCCAACTCACGGCGCTTTCTGGACAAGGCTTGCCCGGCTTGTTGCCGCTGGGCTGGTCGCCGGTAGCGGCATTTGATCTCAGGACCAGTGCCACGGTCTCAGGACTTCCCGCTATAGTTTCGCAGCTTCCCGCCGTTGTGAGCGATCTGGCAATTTATGATCCGGCGTTGCATGCCTGGACACTGATAGCTTCCAATTTGCCATCCATCAATGGTTCTTGCAGCTTCACCGTGCCCGCGCCCGGCGCGTATGCTCTGGTGGTACCGGACACTACCACTCCGCCGATTACGATTCCGGATCCCGGCAGTCCGCTGACCGGGATCGCAGTGCAGGCAATTGATCCCGCTGCTTCGAGCAGCGGCAGCCTCAATCCGCCGATGCTGTCGCCGGCCGGTGGAACCGCCACAGCCACGTTGGGTGTGCAGTCACCCAACTTTGCGCCATCTGGCACAATCATCCAGGCCAATGTCCTTGAGACGTTCACGCTTTCTTCGGGCGACAAAGTTTCTGAAGAAACTCGCTCGGAAGACATCCTTCTTTATAACGCTCTGGCTCCGGCGAATTCGACCATGGGAGCAAAGTTCCCGGTGACTCCGTCGCGCCAGTACACGCTCACACAGTTGGTGACCGGCAAAGTCCATCTCGATATTCTTGCGGGACGTGAAGGAGTGCGCGGCCAGCCGGGAGGCAACGATCCAGTCAATCTCAGCGATGGCACTTCCACCCTTTCGGTCCCCGGCGGAGCGCTCAGCCAGGACACCGCGATTTCCGTGCAGAGCACTTCCTTGGAAGATTTTGTTCCCACGTCAGGCAGCATGGGCGCGATCCAGGAAGTTCTGGTTGATTTTTCCGGCGAAACTCTCAATACGCCAGCTCAGCTTTCCATCGCTGCCACCGGTTTGAATCCAAGTGACACCTTCCTGCTTACGCAGGTGCAACGGATCAATGGCGTTCCCTACATGGTGGCAGTGGCTCTCGCGCAGATCAACGGGCAGAACCTTTCTTCCATCACCTCGCCCGGACTGCCGGGAGTGATCCAGGGTGGCGAGTATGTGTTTTACGATATTTCTGCCCCGGTGGGCTTTGTCCAGGGCATAACGTCTTCAACGGCCGGCGCAGTCTCGGCCCTGGTGCTGACTGACTCATTGCAAATCGCCGGCATCAGTGGCGTCAATGGACATTACATTGTTCCTGCACTGGCGGGCACAGCAAATCTGAACGCCAGCGCTCCCAATACATCTCTGGCGGGTACAGCTTCAGCTCAAGTGATCGCCGGACAGACGGCCACGGTCAATATTGCGTTGGCGGGCACCGTCACACGCGCTACTGTAACGCCGGCGGATGGAAGTCTCGGCGTTTCTACGAGCACCATCATCACTATTAGTACGTCGGCTCCTCTTAACCCGCAATCGATCGTGCAGGGCAATCTCTCATTGGTTAAAGGTCCGGCGTCTGCCCCTGGAGCGCCGGTTCCGCTGCAACCTTTTGTTCTCTCCACTTCTGGAACCACGTTGACCTTTGCGCCGGTCAGCAATCTTGATCCGGCAACGCAATACACAATTCAAGTGAGCGGTCTGGCTGACGCTTCCGGCGGGGCAATCGCAGTACCGACCTCATCTTTCACTACCAAGGCATCAGCGGCGCTCAACTTTGATCCGAATGCAATCACCTTCGCGATGCCGGACCAGAACGGTAACATTCATGTCAGCGCGCCTGCGGGTTCTCTGTCTCCGGGAACGACGGTATTGATCATTGACCAGGGCAACGCCGTCGTCGTTTCGTTCACAGTCCTGAATGATGGCTCGTTGTCCGGTGATTTCCCCGGAACGATTAATGATGTGCTGCAAGTCACCGTCACCGATCCCAACGGAGCAGCCATCAGCTTCACGCGAAGCCAGTTCGTGGCGCCGGATGGTTCTGTGGCTGTTGGTCCCGGTGGCGGGACGATAACGGGACCCGGAAATACCGGACTGATTATCCCGCAGGGCACGCTGATCAAAGCTGCCACGTTCAAGGTGACTCCATTGGACCAGACTGCGTTCCCCCAACTTCCTACATGGCCTGGCCTGAGTTTTGGCAGCGGATTGCACATTGATGCGCCTGACAAGCCGGCATTTAACCAGGAAGTAAAACTGGCGTTTCCAGTCCCTGCCAACGCTCCCAGTAATGCTTTCTATTACGTATATCGCCGCTTGACGGATCAAGACGGCAAGACGTATTTCGAGACCATCGATCACGCCTTTGTACAGGGAACGGGGGCGACCGCGCAGGTTGTAACCGCCTCGCCGCCATTTTGCGGATATCACAATCCGATCGGGAATTTCAATATTGCCGCTGCTGCCAGTGGCGCGGCTGCATTCATTCCCCAGTTCTCTCCGTTCCAGGATTTCATTTTGATGTGGGACATTGCGCAGGTTGACCCGAATCTTCCCGGTGTAGCTTCTCCGGGTCTGATCGTCGGCCTGGTTCAGCAAACCGTTCCGGCGGTCCTGGGACAGTCCGCACAAACCACGCAACCTTACATCACCAACGTAAAGATTTCTTTGGATAGCGATCCGACGCAAGTGGCGGTTTACGATCCTAAATGCTCCACTTTCACCATATTTGATCCGCGCTTTGGCGGTGGTTCACGCAACATCACGGCAACGGCGCCTGCTATTGGGCCCGACGGGAGTACCCAGGGCACCACCGTGGTTCACGCGGTTGTTGATGAAGTGAACGGAATTCAGGCGGACGACGCGACTTACGGAATTTTCGCCGGACTGGAACGTCAATATCGCAACATTGGCCGTGTAACAATTACGTTCCCTGCCACCACTCCGCCTCCGCCTCCGCCGCAATTGGGCATTCGGCTGTTCTCACTTGATGGCAACGGACACCGCTTGCCTGCCACCGGTATTTTGCAGACTGGCACCAACCTTGTTATTGCATTCCAGTCCAAACTGCCGGTCCAAAGCGCATCGATTTCCAGCACACAGCTGGCAGTTACCTCGCCGGATGTGGCTACTGAAGTAAAAGATGGACAGCCTGAAAAATTGCTACTTGATGCGCGTGCCGTTGGAACTATTCCGATCGGTTCCGCAGGCACCTACACCATCACGGCAACAGCCCTGGATCCTTTAAGCCAGACACGCGTGACAGCAAACCAGAGCTTTCTCGCGGTAGCGCCAGGTGGCAGCAACAATACCACTATCACGTGCACCGCCGCGCCACCGCCGGCTGCTCCCACGTCATCCTGCACTCTCCCGAAAGTCGTTGACACGGCTCCGCTCAACGGCGCGACGAGTGTTTCGCCCAGCGTCTTTCCCCAGGTCACTTTTAATGAACCGGTATCTCACGTTCCAGACAATGTTCTTCTCAAGGATCATGCGGGTACGCCCGTACCAATACAACTTATCGGAATCCGGCCCTTTGATTCGAACAATCCCAACGCTAATCTTGTAGCAAATCCGTTGAGGGCAACGGATGTAATTACATCTTTGACCGTTCAGCCTCTTTTCGGTCTCAAATACAATGAAACCTACACACTCACACTAAATGCGAAGAGCACCAACGGCTGCGTGGATAACAATAACAACCCCGCGCCGGTACCTACCGATTCCAGCCTAATCATCGATCAAAATCAACCACCCTCCGGCCCACTTTGCCTGGAGCCGTTCCCCAAGCCTGGGGATCCTGTCTACAAATTTACGACGTTTGGTCCGCAGGAAATTGGCGGAACCAGTGATCAGTTCGCATCCACTCGTCCTGTTCTTATTGGAAATCGGGCTTTCATGGGTGAAGAAATCAATGCAAGCCTTGCTGCTTTGGCCAGCGTGGACATTACCGATCCAACTTTTCCGAAAGACAAAGGTATTGGTACGGGCGCCTCGTTTGTCGGCAGGCCCATGGACGCCAGCGGTCAAGCCACCTCACCCGTGACTGGCGGTCCACTTGTGGCCGTGGCTGCCGGACAGCCGGGGATCGAAAACATCATCCCATCCAACGTGTGGATTTATGATGTCACGAATCCAGATTCGCCTGTTCGCGTTGCCGGCGTCAGCGCCACCACCAGCACCACACAGGATGGCCTGCTGCTCCGCATCTTCATGAAAGACCAGTTCCTTTACACCAGCACTTTCCAGAAGGGTTTGCAAGTCATAGATATGCAGGCGGCTGTGGCCGAGTATCAAAGCGTATTTCCACTCAATCCAACGCAGTTTGGCCAGGCAATCACGACGGAAGGTAATGGATTTGCCACAGACACGGTGGTGAATACCATTCCGCTTTTCGCCAAAAACTATCAGAACATACCCGCCGTGCCGGATTACGCAGCAACAATGAACGACGTAAAAGCGGCCGACTACGTAACCGGGCCGCCTCCTGCGGGTTCGCCTGTCGGTACTCCAGGCATCACCCAGACTTACATGGTAGCCACTGGACGCCTGCCGCTGGTCATTGCAGATCCCCAGCAACCGGGTCCAAATGCTGTGTTGTATCCAGCTTCTGTGGGCACAACCATCCACAACTTGCCAAGCCTTGACCCGTCGCCGTTAAACTTCCAGGTCCAGAATCCTGACAACTCAATTTCGACTTATACGCTGCAAAATGGTCGGGCTTTGGCCTTGGGAACGATTTCTACGACCGACTCCCTAGGGAACAGCAATTCTGAACAGATTGCCGCCATCGTTGGTTCAGGCAATGCTCCTCCACTTCCTGACGGCACTCCTGCTCAGAGTGTTTTCGTGGTGGTCAACATGGTCACCAATACAGGCAATCCATTGCACCCAGTGAGTCCTGTAGTCCAGGGCATGCTGGGTCTGAGTGCGTTTGCAACGGACGTTGTCATCCACGGTAATCTCGCTCTTGTCGGCACCACCGTGAATAAGATTCTGCTCGTCAACCTCGTTGATCCTGCGCACCCCGTGTCAGCCGGTGAAATCGACGCGCTTCCAGGCAGCGTCTTTGGCGATCGCCTCGCGGTGTCGGATGATGGCCTGATCGTTACGTCGTCGTTTAACGCCGCGAACGGTGGGCTGCATCTTGCAAGCTTGGGCAGTGTTCCGATGATTGAAGCGACACCCTCATCTCTTTTCGTGGACTCATCGAACGTCGCGGTGGCAGATGTGCAGGCCAGCTATAGAATCATTGGTGACTTGAGCCAGATTCAGACGGCGGTAATCGTGGTCAAGGACAGTCAAGGGAACGTGCTTTTCACTACACCTGTACCGGTTAAGTCCCAAGGCCAAGTAGTATGGCAGAAAGGCGCGATTCTCCGGCCCACTCCGAATCAGATTAACGTTAAGGTTGTGAACCCAGATGGAAGTGAAAGCGCCTGGAGTGATGCTAGTCCCGAATACGCGGTCAATGGCTCATCCAGCTTGTCACAGGGAGCCTCCGTAGGAGTCCCAGCCACGCCGATTGTTACAAACGTCTCGCCACAACGCGTTGATGCGGGCTCCGGGGTCGCACAGGTTATAATCACGGGCAGGAATCTTACCCCGGGCATCTCGGCCCTCGTGGCCCCAAGTTTGCCTACCGCAGACACTTTGAAGATTACAACTCAGTTCATCAGTAACTCGCAGATTAAAGTCGCGATTCCAGCTACACTGACTGCCAATATCGGCAGTTGGACGATCCAATTGGATAATGGATTTGAGAAATCCAGCGTATTTCCATTTCGTGTTGTTCAGCCGGGATTGCCGCCCTTGCCCAGTGTCACCGGCGTTCAGCCCGCACAGTTAATCTCGGTAGTGCCCGCTGCGGATCAGCAAATTATCTTGTCCGGTGCTAACTTCGGTCCGGATACCGCAATCAGCACTCAATCAAGCAGCAATCCGCTGCAGACGAATGTCATCTCTCCGCAACAGATGCAGGTGACGATTCCGGCTGCGTGGATTCAGGGAAATTATGATTTGGAGCTCCTGGTAAAGTCTGCGCAAGACCTTGGCGACCCCGGAATACAGGTGGGAATACCGGTAGAATCTGCAAGTGTCGCTACGGTTGATCCTGATTACTTGTCAGTTTTTGGTGCTGCGTTCGATTCCGTTACCCCGATCATCGATACCGTGGGCAACAACGATGATGGATTTGTGCCCTTACCGGCGTTTACCGACCCGCCGACAACAGTGAAGGTAACGGGCCGTCAGATCCAGAGCGGCGCCTCTTTGATTGCTCTCATCGATGGGCAAGAAGTGCCTCTGCAAACTAGTGCTTCGCCTGATGGAGCGCTTCACGGCACTCTGCCGGTTCAACAGTGGTCTCAGTCAACCGCCACGATTATGCTCCAGACGACTAACAACAATGGTCAACAGGCCTCAGCCTCCACCACCGTCACTCTCGAATCAGGCGGCTTTAAGGAATTCAAAGAGACGGATGCTAACATTCCAGGTGCATCCTCTTGGACCGATGACTGCCGTGGGTTCCACTACAATCCGAAAGAGCACGATTCCGCCCCTAATTCTAAAATCGCGGAAACTTTCCGCGTCATAGTTCCCCAGAGCAGTGCTCGGAGTCAGGTACAGGCGCAGCTTGGTCATATTAAAGGTGTCGACAGCTTAATCAGCCAGCACGAGATCCGCTTTGATGTAACCCCTGGCGGAGTTGTTCTGAGTACGCCGCAATTTGCGCAGCAGCGCGATCAACGGCTGAACAACGCTGGCCAAAATGTACGTCCCAGCGGCGATGCTCAAACAACGCTCCAGGCAGTTCAAGTTGCCTCTAGCCCTAGTGTGCCCCCAACACCAATAAAGAAAGGCACTTTGTTCCTGCACACCATGCCGGAAAGGACAATTACTCTCGTTGTCCATTATGTACAGACAGCAAAAGGAACGAACCAGCCTGCGATATCCTTCGATACGAGCGATCAAAATAAAATCGACGCATATAAAGACAAGCTGAAGAACTATCTGAATTCAGTTTACTTGCCGCAAACGAACCTGCAGTTTGATATCAAGATGCCAACTCCGGCCAGCAAGAGCACTTTCATTGAGAAGGTTGATTATGACGGAAATGGCGATGACAGGTTACAATTCGATCCTAAACTCTTTAACAACGAGTCAATATCGCCGTGGCAACCCAATAGATTCTATACTGTTGGAGACCAAGTAACAGCTGTAACTCCTAATGGTTTTGTCTTTGAAGTAGTTCAAGCTAAAGGCTCAAATGCCAAAACCGCTTCAGGCAAAGATGGCGCGACGGAGCCCACTTGGCCTACTACGATTGGGAACAAGATCTCGGATGGTGATTTAGTCTGGCAAGTGAGGGCATCTTATCCATCAGAAGTGACAAGAATTAAGAATTTCTTTGAAAAGCAGAACAACGCACCACCCACAAAACAGCAAATTTTTGTTTATTTCGTAGGAAAGCTGGATAGTAAGTCAGATGGACACGTTGGCGGTTTTGCCTATGCAATAGGCACGCACCACCTCTTCATACCTGTCGGTTCGGACGACAATATTGATGTGTTCAAGCACATCGTAGCGCATGAAATTGGCCACACCCTTGGTCTGCATCACAATTGTGAGGTGGACGATAAGGGTAACTGTATTGGGACCAATCTTCCGATGGCACAGGACGACAATGATTTTAAGAATGCCAAGAATAATTTAATGTGGTATCAAGTAAGTGTCCCAAGTACGACCCAGTTGCAGTTGCCGCCCGCTGCTCGCAATAAGACTTGCCATATTGGTTATCGTCATTGGGGCGAGCTGAACAAGAATTTCCCATAAAGAGGGAGGCTTTTCACCGTGCAACGAAGGCTGTGGCGGCATGTTCTCCCCTGGATCGCGTTATTAAGCGCAGTCCAGATAAAGCTTGTGGCGGAGCAGTGCGGGACCGAACTGGGGGACGTAGCCACTGTTTCGGCTGAACTAGCGACAACGAGACAACCTGCGGTTGTGCTGGATATTGCCGCCCGCTATGGAGATGCGGTTGTTCCGGCGCTGCGTAGGTTATCCAAGCCCGAATGGCCGATAGAGAGTCCCGAAGGAGCTGCTCAGGCTGCGCTTGCGAAGTTGGGTGATCGGGCCGCATTGGAAGAACTCCGGGAGGAACTGGAAGGGACGAAGGTCCAGGAGAAGCGGCCGGCCATTTGGAAGCTGGGATTTGCGGATACCCCCGAGACTGTGTCAGTGCTGATTACCTTCCTCCTCACGGATAATTGCAAACATTGTCTCACTCTTGGCGATACGGGAGAGGATCCGAGGGTTTTTGTCCACGAAATGCTGACGAGAATGCTTCCAAATCCTCCGATTGAACGAAGCACGTTTACTCACAATGATCTGGCTATCTGGCAAACGTGGTGGCAGAGCAATAAAGGACACGTGACCTTGGTAGAGCCGCACCGCAGGCTTACCGATCCGAATCTACGGTGCTTGGCTCTTCGAGCGGAATGGCAGCGTCCGGAGGCTGTTGCCCTTCTCGCGGAGGCAGGCGGCGCATCCGTGATACCTGTTTTGCGGGATCTCGCTCGCCTAGGGTACAAAGACGATGTGGGTGCCTTCAACACCGTTCGGGGCGCTGCGCGCACAGCTCTCGCGATGCTGGGAGACAGTTCCGAATTCGACACCATTGTTCAGCAGCTGCGATCGCGGGATTTCATTGATGCTCTGCTGAAACTTCGCTACATTGGCACGCGGCAAGCGGTAGACGTCATCACTCTGAATATCGAAGAAGTGACATACACCTCGCGCAGTAAGACCACGGCAAAGGACAAAGATTTCGATGCTGAAGTGGGACGACATAGGAGAGAATTCCTAGCTACTTTGGCGCAAATGGTTAGGAATTATCCCCTAACCGAAAAGAATTCATATACTGCCCAAGACATTGAACTGTGGAGAGCCTGGTGGGTAAAGAACCACGATCATGCAGAACTTGCAGCAACTCGACACTAACCTCATTGGCAGATAGTAATGAGTCCTGAAGCATCCCTAAATTGAAGTGATCAAATAGCCGCAACATTTGTGTACATCATTAGGAAAATCAAAGAACTCTGGACACTTTAGACAGAGCGCGCGAATACATGGCTGCACGTATGAAGTTTGATGCAAATTATGTGTTTATTGCCCCGGCGGCAAGGTCTCAGTGGCAAGCTCGCTCATAGAATGAGGCAACAAAGGGCAATATCTGCTGTGCGTATTACGCGATTTGCGGTTTCAGGTGGCGTGTCCAACGCATTCGCTGGCCGGTGGAATCGACAAGAGGATCCCGTCCGGTCATTTGCTTGCGAGACTCCGCCCAGCACGGAGGGGTGGGGGGCGGCTGGCGCTTGCAGCCGATGGAAGAGAAAATCCGATCTAACATCCGATTAACGGATCGTGGAGCGAACAGCCCAAAGTATCGAACCGCATGCTTGTAATGCTTTAGGATGCGCTGGGCCCAGAGATCAATAAGATTTTCCAAAGAGCATCGGATCTGAACAATTTTGCGGGAATATTTATCTTTTGCCGAGAATTCAACCGTTCGCTCGTCAATTTCCGTAATACGGCGCTGAGCAATGACCGGACGGCGGGCATATCGCCCACCGTATTGAAAAAAGTGCTCAACAGAATCAAGTGATTGAATCTTCACGCACCACCAGCGCTTCTGTTCAATCAGCATCGCTTCCATTTCGTCAACTGTCATCGTCGTTCTCAGCCGACCGGCCCGGAGAGCCGTGCGGAGCAGGTCCAGCACCGCATCGCGCCATAAGCGCATTAGGATATCCGGATGGTAGTACACACTCGGTACCCACGAACCAGATGAGATTCGCCAACCTCCCGCCGTAGCCATCGTATGCACATGCGAGTTGAATTTTAATTCCCCATTGAAAGTATGGAGGAAGGCAATAACACCGGTTCGTAAGCCATGTTTTGCCGATACCAAAGATTCAATTGCTTTTGCAGCTAAAATCGGGAGAGCATCAGCCAGGACTCGATTTTGGCTGAATACGCGCCAAAGCACATCCGGCATACTAAACGTGATTCCTATGTAGGGCACGGGCGGCAAGGCCGCAACACGCTCCGGTATCCACTTTTTTGTGGTCCAATAGCCGCAACTCGGGCAAGCGCGAGACTTACAAGTGTGATAGACAATCAATTGTCCATTCTCCGACGCAAACACCTCCGCACCAAGCGCGGGCGTACGGCATTGAAGCACTTTTCGAAACGCCTCCCTCACATGCGGGGGCACGCCGTCGTGATCCCAATACAGACGAGTCTTCCCTAAAATTCGCTTTAGCGGCTCATCATATTCCTTGCCAAAACGGGGCTGATATCCATAGCGCATCGTATTTCATCCCAAGCCCGCGGGTATCCCCGCTGCCATGGTGCTCAGATGGTCCTTCCCGACGATAATGACGGTCTTTTTACCTGTGCCAGGACGCGCTTCCACGGACCCAGGCTTTGTTGCTTCAAATTGCTGTAGTTTGGCAAAGAATCCGCTTAGATCGGCACCGAATTGTTCGACCTGCAGCTTATCTATGTACTCGCGAGAGGTTTTGTTGTTCGATTTCTCCATCAGGAAGCGTGCTAGTTCCTCGACTTGTCGGGTCTTGTCAAATTTGGAAATCTCCAAGGCTCCATTGATTGTGATCGCGCCATTGTGAAGGGCTTCAACCAGAGACGGGTGAGCTTTCTTGAGAATGATTTTCACGTTGCCCACAGTCCTCGGAGAGACCCCGGCAAGATCGGCAATTTTTCCCGCACATCAATGTGCTGAGCTTTTGGCAAATTTGCCAAGCCCTTGTGCTTGCCACCGGCGATCTGGTTAGCAAGAGCCTTCGATTGGAAATACTGCTCCTGTT
>Ga0209580_10000825_pt1 | contig 15248 bp, 11 predicted proteins | sample Coa_R1_5_FD_187153 | JGI IMG/M metagenome (GOLD analysis project Ga0209580, IMG submission 187153) | Surface soil microbial communities from Centralia Pennsylvania, which are recovering from an underground coalmine fire - Coalmine... | ecosystem: Environmental > Terrestrial > Soil >... | reverse complement strand
ATCGTGGGTGGAAAATTTCGGCTCTCGGCCGCTAAGTTCTTTGGAATGATGGTGGCCAGGGACGGAGTTGAACCGCCGACGCCAGCCTTTTCAGGGCTGCGCTCTACCACCTGAGCTACCTGGCCACGCTTCCCTCGCGCGCGAACCCATTCGTGGAACACGCTGGAAATCCGCGGGATTGGCGGAAGACACGCGAGTGAACTGCAGGAATGATTCGCTGAAGATTATAACAATGGCATTAGTTTCGCTCAACGCGACCGCAGGTTGATTGGCAGCGCGAAAAGATTTAAGCGCAAAGAACGCTAAGGATTAGCAAAGGCCGCCAAGCCTTATTTCAAATTCGTGCGCCTACGAGCGCCCGATGACAACGCCGTTCGCGATCACCGCTTCACAATTGTCGGAAGCAATCCAGTAGGCGAGTTCGCGGTAATCATTCAAATCGAAAATAGCGACGTCGGCATCTTTGCCGGGCTCGATCGATCCTTTGCTTTTTTCAAGCCCGAGGGCGCAGGCCCCGTTGATGGTGGCCGCGGCGATCGCTTCTGCCGGTGTCATCTTCATGTGCGTGCAGGCCAGTGACAGAACGAAAGGCATACTCAGCGTCGGCGACGATCCTGGATTGTAGTCGGTGGCAAGAGCGACGGCGGCTCCCGCCTCGATGAGTTTGCGGGCGGGCGGATAATCGCGAAGGCCGAGGAAATAGTTGGCGCCGGGGACAAGCGTCGCGACGGTTTTGCTGCGGGCTAACAGTGAAATGTCATCTTCGGTGACGTGATCGAGATGATCGAGCGAGAGCGGGTTGAGCTTGAGAATTGCTTCCAGCTGAGTGCGCGTCAGTTGGGAGATGTGCGCGCGCAGTTGCAAGCCGTAGGTGCTCGCGGCGCCGAGAATGCGTAGCGAATCGTCTTCGCTGAATGCTCCGCGATCGCAGAACACATCGACAAATTGCGCCAGCTTACGTTTCGCCACCAGCGGAATCATTTCGCCGCAGATAAGCTTTACATACTGCTCAGGCTTCGACTGATATTCCGGCGGCACGACATGCGCGCCCAGCAGCGTTGGAACGACCGTCCCCGGCCACTGAGATGATGCGGCTTTGATCGCCTCGAGCGATTTCAGTTCAGAGTCGAGTGACAAACCATAGCCGGACTTGGCTTCGACGGTTGTAGTTCCGTGCGAAGCCATTTCGTTCAGCACACTCCGTACCTTTTGAGCGAGAGCGCTCTTCCCTGCTTTGCGCACAGCATCGATGCTGGATCGGATTCCTCCACCCGCGGCGGCAATTTCCTCGTAGTTTGAGCCGGCGATGCGCTTTTCGAAGTCGACCAGACGGGGGTTAACGAAAACCGGATGCGTATGCGAGTCGACAAATCCGGGAAGAACGACCTTTGCGGCGCAGTCTATTTCGTGAAGTTTTGTCCGGTGCTTCTTGATCCAGGGATCGCGAAGGGCGTCTTTGGTCGTTCCGACAGAAGTGATCTTGCCGGCCACGCAGAGCACAGCACCGTCTTCGATGATTCCGAGTTCGCACAACTCGGGACCGCGACGCGGGCCAGTTTTTCCGGAAGGCGAGCGCAGGGTAAGGAGCTGGCGGATGTTGACAAGAAGAACTCCGCCGATCGATGAGTGAGAGCGCGGCATTTTGAACTGTCAGCTCTCGATTGTACCCAGAACGGAGATGCCGAGCTTACACTCGGCATGACAGGCGGCAGCCCGTCGCTCCCGATGTTGGGATTACCGCAACTTTCTTCGCGACTTCGCGACAGTTCGTCGTGCCTTACCGCTTCATAGCTTTCGACAGCAAAGATCGCAAAGATTTCGCAAAGTAACGCGGCCGTGATTCGAAGCAGGGTGACGTGGAAGCAGGATTTTGAAGAATCATGAATTCGGCGAGCTTCGCTCGCCGTCGGGCGAGGGCGACCGTTGCCGAATGGCCAATCTGTTGTTACTTAGGCATCCCTACCGCTCACCCATCGGAACGCGAACGCCGTTTTCTCCCGCGAACTTTTTTGCCTCTTGATATCCGGCGTCGGCATGACGCACAATGCCGGTTCCCGGATCGGTCGTTAGCACGCGTTCGATCCGTTTTGCCATGGCTTCAGTTCCGTCGGCGACCGTGACTTGTCCAGCGTGAAGCGAGTAGCCGATGCCCACACCGCCTCCATTGTGAATCGAAACCCACGACGCTCCGGCCGCGGTGTTTAACAACGCGTTGAGCAAAGGCCAATCCGCAACGGCGTCGCTGCCGTCCTTCATGCTTTCGGTTTCGCGAAATGGAGACGCTACTGAGCCGCAATCGAGGTGATCGCGGCCCATAACGATGGGAGCTTTGATCTTTCCTTTTTTCACCAGGTCATTGATTGCCAGCCCGAATTGCGCGCGCTCGCCGTATCCCAGCCAGCAAATGCGCGCAGGCAGGCCTTGAAATTTAATTCGCTTGCGGGCGAGATCGATCCAGCGGCGAAGAATGCGATTGTCGGGAAAGAGTTCGAGAACGAGATCGTCGGTGACGTGAATGTCCGATGGCTCGCCGGACAACGCCACCCAGCGGAACGGGCCGCGGCCTTCACAGAACAGCGGCCGGATATACGCAGGAACGAATCCGGGAAAATCGTAGGCGTTCTTCACGCCGCGCTGAAACGCGAAGGTACGAATGTTGTTGCCGTAATCGAACGTAACCGCGCCCATTTTCTGCAGGCGCAGCATACCTTCCACGTGGCGCGCGATGGCGTCGAGCGATTTTTCTTCATAAGCCTTGGGATCACGTCTTCGTAATTCAAGCGCATCGGCAAGGGACATGCCGTTCGGAACATAACCGTTCAGGGGATCGTGCGCGGAGGTCTGATCGGTAAGGATGTCGGGTACCACGCCGCGGTCGGCGAGCTCGGGAATGATGTCGGCACAGTTTCCTACCAATCCAACAGAGACGTTTTCTTTTTTACGCACAGCATTTTTCAGAATGCGCAGTGCTTCGTCGAGCGTGTTGACCATGAAATCGCAATAGCCGGTTTTGAGCCGTTTCTTGATGCGCTCGGGGTCGACATCAATTCCGAGGAAAGCCGCGCCGTTCATGGTGGCTGCGAGCGGCTGAGCTCCCCCCATGCCGCCCATGCCGCCGCTGACGATGAGCTTGCCGGAAAGGTCTCCGTGAAAGCTTTTTTCACCCGCAGCGGCAAAAGTCTCGAATGTGCCCTGAACAATTCCCTGCGAGCCGATGTAAATCCACGAGCCGGCAGTCATCTGGCCATACATCATCAGGCCCGCGCGTTCGAGTTGGTTGAATTTCTCCCAGTTTGACCAATGCCCGACCAGATTTGCATTGGCGATCAGCACACGCGGCGCGTATTCGTGGGTCTTGAAAATTCCCACCGGCTTGCCCGATTGCACCAGCAGAGTCTCGTCATTTTCGAGTGCTTTCAGCGAACGGACGATCGCGTGATAGCAATCCCAGTCGCGCGCAGCTTTGCCCGTGCCACCGTATACCACCAGGTCTTGCGGCCGCTCGCCAACTTCTTCGTCGAGATTGTTCATCAGCATGCGCATGGCGGCTTCCTGCTGCCAGCCTTTGCAGGAGAGAGCGATGCCGCGAGGCGCGCGAATCGGAGTATAGGTGGAAACTTCGGTTTCGACGGGCATGATTTAATGGTAGTGCTTATGCGAGGCGGACGCCAGAGCTTCGCCGGCGAGCAGCTCAATGGACTGCAGATTCCTCGGACCTGAAGGGTCCTCGGAATTCCATGTTCTAAAGCTTGGAGTAGCTAAGGACCAAATCACCACTGATTGTATGGGCGGCCGTCAGAGCCGATCTGCGATGAATTGCTATGTACGTCGTCGATGCCGCCCTGGTCCTGTTCATCGGGCGACATGATCGTCGAATCGTCCATCTGCTCGACTTGCCAGTCGGCCTCATTGGTCATGGGATCGCGCGGAATCTGCTTCAGGTAATTCGCCTGCACCAGGTCGTCCAGCGATTGCGGGGCCTTCTGCTTATCGAGTGTGTACTGCGAAATTAGGTCGCGCAAAGTAAACAGATTTTGCCGCAGCACCGCCTCACGAGACCGCTTCAGTGAAGCTTGAAAATTAGGGACCGCAATCGACACCAGGATCAGCATGATGCTGATCACGATCATCAACTCCAGAAGCGTGAAGCCGCGGCTGCGACGGAAGCGGGAATTATAAAAGCTCAAATTCATTACCAGTCCTTGTATTTCGTCCCGTCGAGAGCAACGCCCTGCGATTTGGTGTAGACGTCGAAAACATTCTCACCGTCCCAGGAGTCGGAGTTGGGGTCATCCTGCATAGAGCGCAGGCCCCAATCGGTATTGCCGGTCATCGGATCAATCGGAATTCTGCGCAAAAATTTTAGTTTCTTGCCGCCCACGTCCACGCCGTTGACCAGGGTATCGAGATCAGGCGGGTAGCCCTCGCTGCCAACCTTGACCTGAAACGCGCCCCGATCGGCAGCGTCTTTATAGCGATCGACGGCGTCGCGCAGCTCCCACAGATCGTGGCGCAACTCGCGCTCTTTAGCACGCTTGATAGTCACGCGAGCCATAGGGACTGCCATCCCCGTCAGGATGACCAGGATCGCCGTCGCCACAATCAGTTCGATGAGAGTGAAGCCGCGGGCTTTTGGACGCGCGTGGGCCATCTGTATTAGGAACGATCTGGACCGAAGAAGTTGCATGAAGACTTAATAAACGGCAAGCTGCGGGCCGTGAGCAATCAGTTTCGGATTGCTCGTAGCTCATAGCTCGAAGCTGCCTTATTGAATTGTAACTGTTGCGGCTGCCCCGTTCACAGGCAGCGCCTGCATGGCGGGATCGCGAGCCCCGCCTCGGGCGATGGTCAATGAACCTTGCCCGGGCGCCTTGGCCATGAAGGTCAGGGTAACTACGGAGCCTTGCCCGCTGATTCCGGTTGCGCCCGGCGGCCGGGTGGCCGTCACCTGCATCGTACCGTCATCCTCGCGATGCGTTACGGTTACGATTTGCCCATCTTGCGAAAGCAGCGTGCCGTTCGAAACATTCACTACCTGCAGCAGCTTGGGATCAAACGACAGTTGCAGCGGCACCGCATAGACATTTTGTGCGCCATTGAGCATCACATTGACAGTGAAGGTAGATCCCGTTGGCTGCGTGATGGCCGGCGGGTCGAAGGTAAAGCTGGCTGTTGCGCCTCCGCGCGGGGTCAGCTGCATATCGGGCTGAGCAGAAGGCGTTGGAGCCGCAGTTGCGGCCGGAGGCTGAGGCATTTGCACTGACCCCGCACCGGAAGAAGGATTAGTACCCGTCGGAGTTGAAACGGCATGGCTGGCGCGGCGGAGACTGATCGCGCTGGCGGTGCCCACATCAATGGCTTCTTCGTTGAGCTGATTTAGGACCTGCCGCCGCACCACGTGCGGAATTAAGACGAAGACGGTTTCGGTCTGGGAATGATCAGTTACGGTCTGGCCGAATAGATACTTAAGCAGAGGAATCTGCCCTAGCCCGGGAATGCCACTTAGGTTCCGGGTTTGCGAGTCCTCGAGCATTCCACCCAGGAGATTGGCTTCACCTTCACGCAGACGGACTTCATGCTCGATCTTTCGCTGGCCGATCACCGGCTGGTTGATGCCTCCGATGTTAGTGGTGCTCGTCACCGAGGAGATGTCCATAGTGACTTTGAGCGTTACATCGCCATTGGAATGAATGCGGGGAGTGATATCAATATTTACGCCCACATCGAGGTACTGAAACTGCGTGTTGACCAGCGGATTGATGCCGACACCACCGATCCCAGGCTGGAACGAGCCAGTTGCCACCGGCACGCGATCGCCAATCTTGAGCGATGCTTTTTGACCATCGACTGAGCGAATTTGAGGGTTCTGGATCAGCTTGGTGCTGGTATCGGAAAACAACGCGCTAACTGTGGCGGGCGAAATCGTGACCTGGAAATCGGTCGCATTCAGGTTCGCCAACGAATTCAAATTGATGGAACCATTGCTGCCGTTGTTGACGTTGCTGTTGGTAACGCCGTTTGTCGTGTTAGTGCCGTTGCTGTTCGTTGTGGTGGTTGTGGTGTTGACATTTGGCTGCAGCTGAACGGTCATGCTGGTCGGCGGATTTATGCCGAGGGTCCGGCTTTTGTCCTTGGTGATCTGCAGCACGGCAACGTCAACAATGACTTCCGGCTTGGACTTATCCAGGTCGCTGACCAGTTTTTCCGCCAAAGCAACCTGATCGGGCGTTCCGCGCACTACGATCGCGCCTTCAGAAGGCAGAGGCTGAATGCGCGAGATTTCCAGAATCTGGCGCAGGGCATTCACAACGTCCTGCAACTCGGTCGGCTGCGACAGGTTCGACAAATAAAACGTCTTGATGACGCTTTGTTCAACGTCCTTGCGCTTGGCCGGTGTATCGGCCGCTACGAAAATTGTGTTGGGTGTAACAGGTCGCCAGAAAGTCTTTGACTCCAGGGCAACGATCTGGAGGGCTTCCTCAAGCGAAACTGAGTTGAGTTCAACCTTGATGCGGCGCGAGGTGTAATCCGGATCGAACAGGACGTTGATCCCCGCCAGCTTTCCCACCGTCTCGTAAATCACCTTGCTGTCTTCGGTGATCTTCAAATTAATTGGGACGTTGGGAATGGCCCCGAGTTCGACGGGCCCGCTGGCCTCCTCGAGCCTTTTTTCCAGGACCGATGGTGGCTGGGCAGTGGCTTGGGGCGCAGGCGATTTTGCCTGCTGGATCATCTGATTGGTGACCTGGATTTCCTGCTTGGCAATGGCGCTGGAGGGGTCAACCTCGGCAGCCTTTTGGAATTCCGCCAGCGCTTCTTCCAGGCGCCCGGCTTCTCGCAGAAGCTGCCCGCGGTGCACATGCGAAGCTCCGGCCAGGAAGCGCAGCCGTTCGTACGACGAACGGTAAGAAGCATCCTGCGGTCTTTGGTCGTAAGCCTGCTTATAAAGGTCGTAAGCCTGTTCGTAGTTCTGGCGCGCCTCGGCGATTCGCGCCCGCTTGTAGAGCGATTTTGCACTTTCAGCAATAACGGGAAGTACAACTAGGGAAAGAATAAAACCCATCAGCGCCGGGCGGATTGCGCGTTTCATCAATGACCCCTCAAAAAACATTCTTTGCCACGGGCCCAGCCGGCCCCAGCGCATTTCACCTGTGGAGAAAGCGCGATTATAGCATCGCTGGTAACTGCGCCGATGTTACGATCCGACATAGGTTTACGCGAAAGTGCTAGCACCAAAGTGCAAGGTTTCGAAGTTTCAGATTTCGAGTTTCAAGAATTCGAAGTTTCAAGGGTCGGACGGTTCGAATCTCATTTCCGAAACTTTGAAACTCTGAAACCTCGAAACCTTTGCTGATACCCTAGCTCCATGCCCCGGCAAGCCACGCATCAGACCAAGCCGAATGCGGAGAAAAATCCGCGCCGCGATCCCACTGCCGCCGGGCAGAGAGATGCGGCTACAAATAGGATCGCCTCACATAACTATTTCTTGCTGGAAAAATTTGAGACAGGCATTGCCTTAACAGGTACCGAGGTCAAGTCGGTTCGTGCCGGGAAAGTTAACCTCAAAGACTCTTATGGCCTGGTTAAAGACGGCGAACTGTGGTTGCTGAATACCCACATAGGCCCCTACGAACACGGCAACATCTACAATCACGCGCCTTTGCGCACGCGGAAGCTGCTGGTCCATAAGCAGGAAATCGGCAAGTTGATAGGCAAAACGCAACAGAAAGGGCTGACGCTGATCCCCACGCGCATGTATTTCAAACATGGCCGAGTGAAAGTAGAACTTGCGCTGGCGAAAGGCAAACAGCTCTGGGACAAGCGCGAGACCGAACGGCGGCGCACAGCGGATCGGGAAGCACGGGAAGCGATTGCGCGATCGCGGAAAAGATGACGTGTAATGCGGACGCCGCTGTCCGCGCGGTCCAAAGCAGGTTCTTTCCCGAATCAGATCACAGAAAACTTGGGGCGGGCGTGGCGCCCGCCCCAGACATTCGGTGGTTATTTCTGCTCCGGCGTTACAACTTGGGCATTTTCAGCCTTTGCATCGGGCACCGTCTTGGTTGTGGGCGCCATCGTTGCGGGAACTGTCGGCGCTTTCTCTGCGTTCTGAACTTCCGGCAACTCCACATTCTTGATCCGCGCGGAGGTCAGAATCTTGGATAGCTGCTGGAAGACTTTGCCGCGATCCACTTGCGCCAAGTCCTCATCCGGCTTGCGTGAAGTTTCAACGTCCATCGCGAATTCGTAGCAGACGCCGTTCTTGAATACGTGAAAGTATTTCAGATCGGACTGGTGTTCCAACTCGCCGCTCATCTGCTCGATGACGGTAAATTCGTTGGAGCCGATCTTCACTGCTTCAGGCTTCGGAGCATCTGCGGATTTCGCATCGGAATTGGTGACGAACTGCGTGCATTCATCCTTCGTCATCCCAGGATTCACTGCCACGTTCAGCAGGCCGGCGGAGAAATCCGTGTCGGTATATGAGCTATCTGGCATATCAACCGACGCGATCTCAACCGCGCCCGGCTTCACAAAATTCGCCTGCACCGGCACCGTTGACTTCTCATTGCCTGTCTGCAAGCTGTACTTCCGCGGATAGCTGAATGAGACTCCATAGGTGCCGTTCACGTAAGTAGCATTTGCCGGACGATGTTTCTTGATTTTCTTAGGCGGCTCGGGAATCGCTGCCGCCACTGTGGTAGGCGCAGGATTCGTAACTGCGGGCGCGGCCGGCGCAGCGATTTTTGCCGAGTTGTCGGACTTCCTGGAACAGCTGATCGCCAGGAACAGAACGACTGCCATCACCGTTGCGGCCCCGAAAGCCGGCAAATAAGTGCTGGGCCAGCCATCCCCCTCGATTTGTTGAAAACTCTGATTTCCACTTCCTTGTAAACGATTGTTCGTTGCCATATTCCCCTCCTTGGGATTGCACTGACAGGAATGGCATGGGTAGGGCCAGATCAGTCCACGTTGATTTGGTGTGAGTTATATTGCCCGCACGAACAGCAGACGTGGACAGGGAGACACGGCGTGGAAAGGGGAACACAGGCTTCAGACTTCAGGCCTCAGTTTGCAAAGTTTCAAGGCTTCGGTTTCGAGTTTGAAGTTTTCGGAGCTTCGGGTATAGGCTCAACGCCTAGAGCCGAGAGCCCAAAGCCTGACGCCTGGAACAGACTTGACAAGGAAAAGACAACAAATTGCCCGGAAACGTGCTCTAATTACAGTAGTTCCCCCCGGAGGTTGCTATGTCTCGCACTGCCTTCCGCAGTTTGCTGATTGCCGCGCTGTTCAGTCTCGCAGCCCTTCCCGCCCTTGCCGACTCGCACGTGAGAATCGTGCGTCTCAGCTCGATTGACGGCACCGTGAAAGTTGACAAAGGCACCGGTCAATTTGAAAAAGCCATCGTCAACTTGCCTATTACCCAAGGCATGAAACTCCGCACCGGCGACGATGGCCGGGTAGAAGTTGAATTCGAAGATGGAAGCACGCTTCGGCTTACGCCGGGCACAGCTGTGCGCTTCGATGAGCTATCGTTACGCGATTCGGGGACAAAGGTTTCTCACGTGGAATTGAGCAAGGGGACGCTCTATGCCGAGTCCACAGGAGGCAGGGACTCTGAACTTACCTTGCAGTTCGGCCAGGAAAAAGTTATTTTGCCGCGCGGAGCTCACGTGCGGCTTGGAGCAGACGAGAGAGGCGCGGCGCTTGCGGTTTTTAAAGGCGACCTCAACGTCGATGGTCCTTCGGGTGAAATCGCCGTGTCGAAGAAACAGACCGCGGATTTTGACTTTTCCGCCAATGATCGTTTCACCCTGGCAAAGAAAGTCCAGCAAGAACCTGAGGACGATTGGGACAAGGAACAAGACCAGTATCATCAGCGTTACGCCAGCAATTCGTATAACAGCTACTCGCCTTATGCATACGGGTCGACCGACCTCGCCTACTACGGCAACTTCTTCAACGCGCCTGGCTACGGCATGATGTGGCAGCCGTATTTTGTTGGCGCGGGTTGGGATCCATTCATGGATGGCGCATGGGCGTTTACTCCCGGTTTTGGCTTTGGCTGGGTTTCGGCTTATCCGTGGGGCTGGACGCCGTATCACTACGGCTCGTGGGCATTTGTGCCGGGATTTGGCTGGGCGTGGCAGCCAGGCGGAGTCTGGATGCCATTTTACGGACAACCGGTCGTGCTCAATGCGCCGGCTGGTTTCGTGGCCCCACGTGCGCCAGCGAGCGGCATGGGAACAGTGATTGTGAACCGTGGGCCGACCTCATCGCTCACCGCCATGTCGGGCGGCAAAATGGTGATCCGGAACAACTCGGCGGGATTGGGAATCCCGCGCGGGCAATTCGACAATCTGGGCAAGCTGTCGCAAAAAGTGCAGTCGCACGGGATGGTGACCGAACACGTTGCGATGCCTGTGGGTCGATCTGAGCCAATGTCGGCGAGAGGCGGAGCGGCTCGTTCGCGAGCGTCGGAAGGGGCGCGTTCGGAGCCACGGACGTCGACGCCCCCGATGTCGGCACCCTCAATGTCGGCGCCATCTGGCAGTCCAGGACATTCGCACAAATAGATTGGTGGCTTGGAACTGGAAGAGCGTTGCTTCTGGCGTCCAAGCCGCCCTCTTCAAAGCAAGAGACTCTTAAACAACCTGTTTAGCCGCGCCGACTACTTCCCTTCATTGTCATTTCGAGTGAAGCGAAACGATTCGCTTGCGAATCGTTCTGCAAGCCGAGAACCTGCTTCTGAGAGTTCCACAAGGCAGGTCCGTCCACGCGCGCATTGATCCGCAAATGACAGTCCGATGTGCGACAGGTAAAGGCCAGTTATCGCTGGTTCATCGGTACCCAGTGCTGTGGGTACGGCGGGCCAATATAATCGGCGCGCGGGCGGATGAGACGATTGTCGTCGAACTGCTCAATGACGTGTGCTGTCCAGCCGCTGATGCGCGACACGGCAAAAATCGGCGTGAAAAGATCTACATCAATTCCTAAAACGTGATAAGTAGACGCCGAATACAAATCAACGTTCGCGTTCAACCGCTTCTCCGCTTTCACGAATTGCTCAATCGTCCGCGACATCTCGAACCATTTCGGCTCGCCGCTGGAGCGGCCGAGGTCTTCTGACATTTTTCGCAGATGGGTCGCGCGCGGGTCTTCGGTGCGATATACACGATGACCAAAGGCGGGAACCTTTTTCTTCTGCGCCAGCATCTCGCGAACGAAGGCAATCGGATCGGCTCCGGTTGCGTCGATCTTCTCAAGAATGTGGAACACCGCTTCGTTTGCCCCGCCGTGCAATGGGCCTTTCAACGCGCCGATCGCTGAGGTCATGGCCGAGTACATATCGGAAAGCGTGGCCGCGGTAACGCGCGCGGCAAAGGTCGAGGCATTCAATTCGTGGTCTGCATGAAGTATGAGAGCAACATCCAAGGCGCGTTCGGCGGTTGAAGAAGGCTTCTCACCAGTGAGCAGTAGCAGAAAATTCGCGGCATGGGAAAGCGAAGGATCAGGCTTGACGAGATCCTTTCCTTTGCGCAAGCGGTCATAGCCGGCGACGATCATCGCAATTTGCGAGGTCAGACGAATGGCCTTGTTTACGTTGGCGTCGTGATCGTTGTTCCTTTGCTCGGGATCGTACAAGCCGAGTGCGGAGACGGCGGTGCGCAGCACATCCATTGGGGTTGCGCCTTTGGGCAACTCGCGCAGGAATTGGATGACTGCGGGATCGAGCTTGCGCTCGGCCGCCAATCGCTGGTGCAGGTTCTTTAATTCATCCTGGGTAGGCAGCCGGCCATACCAGAGCAGGTAACAAGTTTCTTCAAAAGTGGATTTTTCGGCCAGTTCGTGAATGTCGATGCCACGGTAGGCGAGTACGCCGCGCTCGCCATCGATGTAACAAATCTTGGAGGTGGTGGCGACCACGCCCTCCAGCCCCTTGGGGGCGTGCGTCATGGTCAAACTGGACATTTCATCTGGCTCCGGCTACGGAATTGTTGTGGCGCACAGACAGCGCAACCGTGCCGTCGCAACTAACTTTTATACGCCAAAAAGCGGCAAGTTTCCAAACCGGACAGCGTTCCAACAGTGCCCATATTGGCGTTACCAGAGTTCCCCGAAAGTACAGGTACCTCTTGAATCTAGTCGGATTGGCGAAAATTCGCGTTTACAATCTCAACATGCGTTGGATGCTTCCACTGGTTGCGGCGGCTGCATTAGCCGCAAACCTCCGGGCCGAAGAAAAAACCGCTCCCTTATTGCCCTGCCCCGTCCACACCAGCGAGGCGGCATGCAATCCATCGCAACATGATCTGAAAGAAGCGAAGTCTGCTTTTGCGCACGCTTTGAAGCTGCAACACAGTTTTCCGGACCAGGCATATGAGGAGTTTGAGCGCGCTGCGCAACTGGTTCCGCGAAATGTTAATTACGTTACGGCACGCGAATTATCGCGGCAACAGTTGATCAGCGAGAAGCTGGAACGCGGAAGCGCTGAGCTCCAGGCGGGCAAGCAGATGGAGGCGCTGGCGGATTTTCACAGCGCGTTACAACTCGATCCTGGCAATCAATACGCGCAACAGAGGTTGAAAGATGCTGTCGGTGACTCTGCGCCTGCGGCCGTGGCGGGAGTCAGCGTGATACAGGAGTCGCTGGAAGTGAGCCTTGCGCCTAATCCCAACCGCGCCAACTTTCATTTTCGCGGCGACAACCGCGAACTGCTGGCAAACATCGCGCGCACGTACGGTGTCTCGGCGCAGATTGAAGATACGGTGGCGTCGAAGCGCGTCACATTCGACATTGATGACGCGGATTTTTACTCGGCAATGATCGCTGCCCAAGATGTCACCAAAACTTTCTGGACTGCCCTCGATGCCCGCCAGATGCTCATCGCGCCCGACACGCCGGAAAATCGCCGTCAATATGAGCGCATGGCGATGCGCACTTTCTATGTTCCGCAAGCTTTGAATACAACCAATCCGACAACAGCACTCAATGACGTGATGAACCTGCTGCGGAACCTTTTTGAGATCCGTTTCGTGACGCCCAATGCCGCCACCTCGACGATCGTAGTGCGCGCGCCGCAGAAGACTCTGGACGCAGCGACCCGTTTCTTGCAAGGTTTGGATGACTCGCGTCCGCAGGTGATGCTCGACGTGTATGTATATCAGGTCAGCTACACGATGATGCGCAACCTCGGCGTGCACATTCCATATCAGTTCAATCTGTTTAACATTCCGGCTGGCGCGCTGGCCGCGCTGGGTGGGCAAAATATCCAGCAGCTCATCAATCAGTTGATATCGAGCGGCGGCATCAATCAGGCGAACTCGCAAGCGATTTCGGCGCTGCTGGCGCAACTGCAGGGACAAAACCAGCAGAACTCCATTTTCAGCCAGCCGCTTGCGACATTCGGCGGCGGGAAAACGCTGACCGGCGTGAGCCTTGACCACCTCAGTGCGCAGTTGTCGCTGAACCAGGGACTGGTAAAAACCCTGGACCACGCGTCGTTGCGGGCTTCGCAGGGCACGGACGCTACATTCCGGATGGGAAGCCGCTTTCCAATCTTGAATGCATCTTTCGCTCCGATCTTTAACACGGCGGCGATTTCGCAGGTGATTCAAAACCAGAGTTTCCAGCCGGCGTTTCCGTCATTCAACTACGAGGACCTGGGCTTGACCATCAAGGCCAAGCCCGCCATCAGTTCAACCAAAGATGTCAGTTTGCAGCTTGAGATCAACTTGCGCGCGCTTGCGGGACAGGCGCTCAACGGAGTGCCGGTGATCGGCAATCGCGAATACAAGGGCACCATCAATCTGATTGACGGCGAACCCGCGGTCATCGCGGGAGAAGTGACCCACACGGAGACGCTGGCCATGAGTGGCATCCCAGGCCTGGGGCAGATTCCGGGACTGAATAAGATCACGACTAGCAACACCAAGCAGACCGAAGACGACGAACTGCTGGTGGTAATCACCCCCCACATCACCAGCCGCAGCATGGGGAAAAACATGGAAGTGTATTTGCCGAGATAGTCCTTCGGCGCAGGACTGACTTGCGGTCCTTGCCACCTTCGCGGTTAAAAGTGACTTCTATTTATTCTTGGCGGCGAAATCCACCAACTGCTTCAGCACATCGTAATTATTCCCAGCGACTCCGACCGGGCGGCCGTTGATAAACACCGTCGGCGTGGAATTTACGCCGACTGACTTGCCCAGATCGATGGACGCTTCGACGCGGGATTGCGTATCCGGTTGCGCAGCGCACGCGGCGATGTCTGTGCCTTTGACGCCAGACTTGTCAGCCAGATCAGTCAGCTTCTGATCGGCGTTATCGGCGGTAATGTCATTCTGCACCGCGTAAACACCATCGATAAATTTCCAGAAAGCATCGTTCGACGCCCGGCCGACGCAATCGGCATAGGCAGCCGCCTTCTGCGCCCAATTATGACTAGGTAAAGGAAAGTTCTGAAAGACAAAGTGCACGTTCGGATTTTCGTTCAGCAGTCTTTCGATCGTTGGATTCGCCTCCTTGCAGTGCGGGCATTGCAGATCACTGAATTCGACCACCATGACCGGAGCATTTGCCGGCCCGCGCACGGGACCGGTAACTTTCTTTTCAAGCTGCAGCCGAGTTTGTTCAAACGGATGCTTGCCGAATGGAATGATGTCGCCAACCACGGCATGCTTGCCATCCTCGCTAACGAAGAATCGCTGGGTCCCCTGGCCTTGCGGCCCGCTCATCAACACGTTGACTTCGGCCAAGCCTTCAGCCTCGCTGGGCTTGATGCTCACGATCTTCCACGTGAGCTGCGAATCATAGCCGAACGTCTGTTGCAGAAAGCCGTTGACTTCATCTTCGGAGGGCAGATTCGCGGTCGCGTGGGTACCGAGCTGGCTGGAAGGTTTGGTCTTAACAGCGGGCTTTTGCTGGGCGACAGCAAGACCGAAGAGAATCAGCACTAAAAAAACGATGGCTGGGTTGCGCATGTAGTCCTTTTGGCTCTTCTTTATGGAATTAAAAATCTGCCTTGGCAGCGATCGGGAAGCGTCGGCCGTAACCAAAAGCTTTGGGCGAAATCTTGATCCCGGGCGCAGCCTGCTGGCGCTTGTATTCGTTGCGCTCGACCATGCGGATCACGCTTTTCACCAATTCCAGATCGCAATTGTGGTCGCGCGCGATCTGCTCGGCCGAATGCGCCGCCTCGACATAGTCTTCCAGAATAGCATCGAGCACCTCGTAAGGTGCAGGCT
>Ga0209580_10000821_pt1 | contig 15280 bp, 10 predicted proteins | sample Coa_R1_5_FD_187153 | JGI IMG/M metagenome (GOLD analysis project Ga0209580, IMG submission 187153) | Surface soil microbial communities from Centralia Pennsylvania, which are recovering from an underground coalmine fire - Coalmine... | ecosystem: Environmental > Terrestrial > Soil >... | reverse complement strand
GGATCTGACAATTGAAGAAGTGGACGCGCTGACTTCGAGCGGCGGATGGAGCAAAGCGCCTACGTTCCGCACTATCGATCTGGTGGGCCTTGACGTGCTGGGCAGCGTGGTTACCAACTTCAGCAAAAACGTGCAGGACGAGCGCTCTGACCTGAAGCTGCCGGATTTCTTCAAGCGGATGCTGGAGAAAAAACTGCTGGGTGACAAGGTGAAGTCCGGTTTCTATAAGAAGGTAAAAGGCGCGCAGGAAGAAGAGCGCCAGGCTATCGACTGGAAGACGCTTGAGTACCATCCGGTGCAGAAGGCGAAATTTCCTGCGCTGGAGATGGCTAAGAACATTGAAGACATGGGCGAGCGGCTGCGCACGATTCTGGCCGGCGATCCCCGGGACAAAGCCACGCAGTTTATCTGGACCACGCTCAGCGATCTCTGGACCTACTCGGCCAATCGCATTCCTGAAATTGCCGACACCGTGGTCGAGATCGACCAGGCGATGCGCATGGGCTTTAACTGGGAAGTGGGCCCGTTTGAGGTCTGGGACCTGGCCGGCGTGGAGCCGACCGTGGCGCGCATGAAGAAGGAAGGCAAACCGGTTTCCGTTAACGCGGAGAAACTTTTAGCTGCGGGCGCAAAGACCTGGTACAAAGACGATCCCTCATCGCCCAGCGGCCGCGCTTATTTTGATCCGCGCACAGGCACGTATCAGCCGGTAAAAGTGGCTGAAGGCGTGTGGTCGGTTTCAACCGCCAAGAAATCCAACGGCGTGGTCAAAAAGAATGCTGGCGCTTCGCTCATCGACCTGGGCGATGGAGTAGGCTGCATTGAATTTCATTCCAAGATGAACGCGCTGGGCGGCGACATTGTGCAGATGGTCACGCAGTCGCTCAAGACCGGCGGCATTGGCGACCAGTTTGAAGCATTTGTGATCACCGGCGACTCCGCGAATTTTTCCGTGGGCGCCAACCTGATGATGCTGATGCTGGCCGTGCAGGAAGAAGAGTGGGACGAAGTTGACATGGCCATCAAGCAGTTCCAGGGCATGACGCAGGCCATCAAGTTCTGCTCGCGCCCCGTGGTCACGGCGTCTTTCGGCATGACGCTGGGCGGCGGCTGTGAAATCAACCTGCACTCCGCGGCCCGGCAACCACATTCTGAACTTTATATGGGATTGGTGGAAGTCGGAGTCGGTCTGCTGCCCGGTGGCGGCGGCTGCAAAGAGATGCTGCTGCGAGCGCTGGATAACGCGAAGGCAGTGCGGCCTGACGGTCGCGGCGAGTCAGTGGAAGTGATGGAAGGCATGAAGCGGATCTTTGAGACCATCGCCATGGCGAAGGTTTCCACATCGGCATATGAGGCGCGAGCATTGGGATTCCTTTCCGACGGCGACATGATCTCGATGAATCGCGAGCGCATCCTGGCCGACGCGAAAGATCGCGCGCTGGAACTGGCCCGCGCCGGATATCGCGCCCCCGTCCCGCGCACAGACATTCCCGCGCCGGGTGAAAACGCGCTTGCGACGTTGCGCCTGGGAATCCATCTAATGAAGCAGGCGGAATACATCAGTGACCATGACGTAAAGGTGGCAACCAAGGTGGCCGAGGTGATCTGCGGCGGCAACGTGACGCCGGGAACGCCAGTGAGCGAGCAATACATTCTTGATCTGGAGCGCGAAGGGTTTAAGTCGCTCTGTGGCGAGAAGAAGACGCAGGAACGGATACAGTTCACGCTGAAGACCGGCAAGCCGCTGAGGAACTAGTGAAAAAACGCGGACTTGTCATCTTGGCTGTGGTGGTCCTGATGGGAGCATGGCTGATGGTTGTTGGCTATGAGTTCCTGGAAAAAGAGAATGCCCGTTTTCAAAAGAGCGTGAAGGCGGCCAAAGAAGAGCAGCAGCGTTGCACGGCGCGAAACTCGAAATACCGGAATTACGACCAGTTTCGCACCGGCATCCGGCTGCCATACACGAGTGACCTGCCGCTGGAGCGCTGGATGCATCAGTATGACACGCTGCGCGCGGGCATGAGCGAGTCAGAAGTGGAGATTATTCTGGGCGCGCCGGATTACGCGCAGTGCGATGTGACGAAGCTGAATGACAAGTTTGTGGGATCAACGTGGGTATACGCGGTGGCAGTTCCGCAGAACGTGGCGGATGACGCACAGAACAGCGGAATCAAGATTGTGTTTGGGCCAGACGGAAAGCTGACGGACAAGAACGCGATGAACATGCAGGCGAAGCCGAGCCCGACACCGACGCCGGCAGCATCGATTACACCGCCGCCGGCGGAAGTGCCGTCGCCGAGCGCAACGCCATTGCCAACTGCGACGCCGCAGCCGACGCCGACCGTGAAAGCAACGCCGGCAATTGTGCCGAGCGCAACGCCAGTGACTGCGCCGTCCGCGACGGCAACACCGAGTCCGACGCCGCAGCGCAATGAGTCCGAATGAAGAGTTTTTAAGGGACGGTACCTGAAGGTACGTGACGTGGTTAATTAAGATTGAAGACGAGAAGGCGTCTGCGATCCACAAAGAATCCCGCGACGGGAATTAGGCCATCGTGTAAGAGCTGGGAAGCTTAAGAAAAGTGATTGAGCCCTGTGAGGCAGCAAACTAAAGTCAACATGAAGAAGACAAACAAAAAGGGTTCGCCGCTGGCGATGGAAGCGCTCAGGAAGCACTTTGGAAAGCTGCGTCTGACCGACTTGGTTTCTTCAAATCGAGTGTTCCCGGTGACGTCACGTCCTGATCTGCAGATCGCGCTCGAGCGGATGTTCCGGTCAGACTATGAAGCTACTCTGCTTGGAGTGCATCGGCAGTACAGTCATGAGCCTCTTAGCACAGCGGAGTTAGTCACGGAGGGGCACTACCCTCCTGTTGTGGGTCCTCTGCAGCACGATGAAGTTGATGTTGGCGGAGACCAACCAGTCAGGTGTCTCCAGAATGGAATTTGGCTGGGAACTCACAAGCAAGTGCCGTTTTCTGTTCTCATTACCTCGGCCAATCGCTTTGGCCAGGAACTTGGAGTGAAGATTGAGATGGCAGTCCCCCCCGGTGACGCGGGTGCGGCGCTGTCGCGCTCATTTTTTGCCCGACTTGAAGAGTTCGTGAATGCAGCCGGATCTTACAGAGGCAAGGTGGTCTCACTCGAAGTTTCTGATAATTATTCCGGCTACACTGGCAGAATACGAGTCCACAAGCTTCACCGGGTTCGGCGAGAAGAAGTCATTTTGCCGCACAAGACGCTCGATCTGCTGGATCGCAATGTCAACGACTTTATCAGCCAGCGGGACAAACTGAACCAGCTTGGAATGCCTGTGAAAAAAGGCCTCCTATTCTATGGCGCGCCCGGAACGGGAAAGACGCACACCATCCATTATCTGGCAAGCCAACTGAAGGAACACACCACTCTCCTGATTACTGCCGAACAGGTCGGATTGCTGGCTATGTACATGCAACTCGCTCGTTTTCTCCAACCAGCCATGGTGGTGATCGAAGACGTTGATTTAATAGCGCGAGATCGTAATCAGATGCACGGCGCGTGCGAGGAAAGTCTGCTCAACAAGCTGCTCAATGAGATGGACGGCCTTCGTGAAGATGCTGCAATCCTATTTGTCCTGACGACAAACCGTCCTGAACAGTTGGAGGCTGCTCTGTCTTCACGCCCCGGGCGGATCGACCAGGCAATTGAATTTCCATTGCCTGATGAAGTTGGTCGCGAAAAACTAATTCGACTTTACGCTCGCAACCTGCCTTTGGGCCAGGAGGTTGTCGCGCGAACAGTAAGAAAGACCAGGCAGGCGAGCGCGGCATTCATCAAAGAGCTCCTGAGGCGTGCAGCCCAATACTACATCAGTGAAAATCAAAATGGGGAACTTCAACAAGGTCACATGGACGCCGCACTGGAAGAAATGCTGTTCAGTGGTGGAACTTTAAATCTCAAACTGTTGGGCGCTGATCCTTCGATAGCAGCGACCGATATGGAACCTGATCAAGCAATTACAAAATTTAGGAATTAACATATGCGAGAAGTCATTATCGCCAGTTCAGTTCGTACCGCCGTCGGAAAATCAGGCAAAGGCACGTTGCGCGCTACGCGCCCGGACGACCTTGCCGCCGTGGCTATCAAAGGCGCGCTCGATCGTATCCCGCAGCTCGATAAAAAGGAGATTGAGGATGTGATCATCGGCTGCGCCACGCCGGAAGCCGAGCAGGGCATGAACGTGGCCCGCATTGCGTCGCTCCGCGCGGGCTTGCCGGTGGAAGTTTCCGCCATGACCATCAATCGCTTCTGCTCGTCGGGGTTGCAGGCGATCTCGCTGGCGGTGGATTCCGTGGCGGCGGGCCGTGCGGAAGTCGCCATTGGCGGCGGGACTGAATCGATGAGCATGATTCCCATGGGCGGGAACAAAGTTTCGATCAATCCATGGCTGATGGACAACTATCCTGACAGTTATCTTTCCATGGGGCTGACGGCGGAGCGGCTGGCCAAACGCTTTGGCATCACGCGCCAGCAGGCCGACGAGTTCTCGCTCAATAGCCATAAAAAGGCCATCGCGGCGATCCAGGGCGGCAGGTTTGAAGACGAGATTGTGCCGGTGCCGGTCAGCTTCACCACTCCTAACGGCTCCAAGCCCAAACGTATGGAGATCGTCTTTAAAGTCGATGAAGGCCCGCGAGCGGATTCGACCATCGAAGCGCTGGCCGCGCTCAAGCCGGCTTTCCATGCCAAAGGGAGCGTTACGGCAGGGAATTCGTCGCAAACTTCGGACGGCGCGGCGGCAACTGTGGTAATGAGCAGTGACAAAGCCCGGCAACTCGGCATCAAACCTATGGCGCGATTTGTTGCGTTTGCCACGGCGGGCTATCTGCCGGAAGAAATGGGCCTGGGACCGGTATATGCCATTCCCAAAGTACTGAAGATGGCGGGGCTGAAACTGGAAGATATCGACGTGTTTGAGTTGAACGAAGCATTTGCGGCGCAAGCGCTTTCGGTGATCAAGGAAGCCGGGCTTGATCCGAACAAGATCAATCCCAATGGAGGCGCGGTGGCTCTTGGACATCCTTTGGGATGCACCGGCGCCAAGCTGACGGCGACGATTCTGCGAGAGCTGAAGAGGCGCAATGGGAAGTATGGAATCGTGACCATGTGCATCGGCGGAGGCATGGGCGCGGCAGGGATTTTCGAAAATTTGAATTAATAGCATCCACCACGGAGACACGGAGGCACGGAGAAAAATGAAAATTATGTTTTGCTCTTCTCCGTGTCTCAGTGCCTCCGTGGTGAGAAGTTCTGAGGAGAAACAATGGCTACAGTAGCAGTCCCAAACAAAATCAAACTGGCGGGCGGAAGTTTTCTTATCGACGAGCACGCAACTGACCAGGTCTTTACCCTGGAAGACCTGAGCGAAGAGCACCAACAGATTGCGCAGACAACTCAGGACTTTGCCCGCAATGAGATTCTGCCTAACGCGGACAAGATTGAGCACAAGGAGTTCGCGGTAACGCGCGGGCTGATCCAGAAGGCGTGCGAAATCGGCATTGCCAATGTGGACATTCCGGAGCAGTACGGCGGATCGGACATGGACAAGATCGCGTCCGCGATTATCAATGAGCACATCTCCGTATCCGGCAGCTTCAGCGTAGCGTTTGGCGGACACACCGGAATCGGCACGCTGCCGATCGTTTATTTCGGCACGCCGGAGCAGAAGGCAAAGTATCTGCCCAAGCTGGCAACGGGCGAGCTGATTGCGGCGTATGCGCTTTCGGAATCCACTTCAGCTTCTGATGCGATGAACGCGCGCACCAAGGCCGTGCTTTCTCCGGACGGCAAGGAGTGGATTCTGAACGGCGAGAAGATGTGGATCACCAACGGCGGCTTTGCTGACGTGGTGATTATTTTTGCCAAGGTGGATGGCGAAAAGTTCTCGGCGTTCATCGTTGAGCGCGGCTTCCCGGGATTCCAGTCGGGCGCGGAAGAAAAGAAGATGGGCATTCGCGGGTCATCTACTACGCCGATCATCCTGAATGACTGTCGCGTGCCTAAAGAGAATCTGCTGGGCGAAATCGGCAAGGGGCACGTGATTGCTTTCAACACGCTGAACATTGGGCGCTACAAGCTGGGGGCGGGCGTGGTGGGCGGCGCGCGTAACGCGCTCAATAATTCCATTGGTTATGCCAAGCAGCGCAAGGCTTTTGGTAAGACACTGGCTGATTTCGGCATCATCCAGGAAAAACTGGCCAACATGGCCGCAGGGATTTATACCGGCGAATGCATGTCATACCGCACGGTCGGAATGATTGATGCGGCGATGTCTGAGATCGACAAGAACTCGCCTGATGTTTACAAGGAAACAGCCAAGGGCATTGAAGAGTACGCGGTTGAGTGTTCCATCCTGAAAGTGTTTGGCTCGGAGATGCTGGATTACGTCGTGGACGAGACTGTGCAGATTTACGGCGGCTATGGTTTTGTGGAAGAGTATCCGGCGGAGCGGGCGTATCGCGATTCACGCGTGAACCGCATCTTTGAAGGCACCAACGAAATCAACCGGATGATCATCACGGGATGGCTCCTGAAGCGCGCTATGAAAGGACAACTGCCGCTCATGCCGGCAATCAAGAAGCTGACAGACGAAATCATGTCTGGCCCAAGTTCTGCGGAGCCGCTGGAGGGCCCGCTGGCTGCCGAGCGCACCCTGGTAAGCAATGCCAAGAAAGCGGCGCTGATGCTGGCCGGCGCAGCGGTGCAGAAATACATGGCGGCGATTGAGCAGCAGCAGGAAATTCTTTCCGCGATTGCAGACATGGTGATTGAAGTGTTTGCCATGGATTCCGTGGTGCTGCGCACGCAGAAGCTGATTGAGCGACAGGGTGAAGCCAAGTGCGCTCTTGCCATCGCCATGGCCCAGGTGAGCCTGACCCATTCGATGGACAAGCTTGAAGCGGCGGCAAAAAAAGTTGTGGCTGCGGTTTCTGAAGGCGACATGCTGCGCACGCAGATGGTCATCCTGCGGCGGCTGTTCAAGCATGAGCCGTTCAACGTGATCGCCCTGACCCAGCAGATCGCTGCGCGGTTGATTGATGCAGGGAAGTACGTGCGGGCGTAAAAAAAGGATTTAACCACAAAGGACACGAAGGAACACAAAGGTTCTGAGTACAGCGGGTGTCCTTTGTGGTCAGTGATTTGTTGGGTAATTTTGTGAATCATCACGCTGCTGGCTATCATCTTTTGGCCAGCCGCTTATTTTTATGAATACAGAATGCAATCGCATCGCTTACCAATTAGCCTCAACCATCAACGGGGAAGCGTGGTATGGAGACTCGCTGCGGGAAATCCTGAGCGGCGTTACCGCTGAGCAGGCAAAGGCCCGTCCCATTCCCAACGCTCATTCAATCTGGGAGATCGTGGTCCATGTGAATGCCTGGATCAAATTCTTTTCCGGCGCGATTCAGGGAACGCCGATCCCGGCCTGGTCGACGATGCCCAAAGAAATGGACTGGCCTCCAGTGAAGGACACGAATGAGGCGACATGGAAGCAGGCGGTCAAAACCTTCTTCGATGAGCATCTGAGGCTGGTGGAAACCATCAAGAGTTTCGGCGATGAGCGGCTGGAAGCAACTGTTCCGGGCAGAACGTATAACTTCTACCGGCTTTTCCAGAGCGCGACGCAACACGCGGTCTACCACTCCGGACAGATTGCGCTGCTGAAGAAAGGCAGCTCTTAGCCTTTAGCTCTTAGCCCTTAGATAACCCGGTTGAGGAAGAAGTTTTGGCTAAAGACCTAAGAGACTAACGGCTCATGGCTAGTTGTTCTTGCTGAAGACGGGTGCAGTCATCTCCTGCGGGGGAGTGCCGCCGGCGATCTGCTGGGCCACAATCATTTCCCGCGCCGCGGGCCGGATAGCAGGAAGTTTGGATCCGAAAACAGCGGCTCCCACCATCGTCACTATTCCGCCGATTCCAACGGTCATTGGCGCGCCGAGTTTGTGGGCCAAACTGCCGGCCAGCAGTGCGCCCATAGGAGCCATCCCCATAAAAGTCATGGCATAGACAGACATCACGCGTCCGCGCAGGCGGTCCGGAACCATGCTCTGAATGAGTGTGTTGGAAGAGGCCATCTGAATCATTATGCAAAAGCCAGCCGGGACCAGCAGCACCGCGGAAAGCCAGAGCGTCCGTGAAAAGGAAAATACCAGCAGGGCAAGGCCAAATCCGGCGCATGAAACAGCTACCCAGAGGCTCAGCCCCTTGAGGCTCTTCCTCATCGCCAGAGTCAGTGCGCCGCAGAGTGCGCCAACTCCGGAGCAGCCCATGAGTAATCCCAGGGCTTGAGCGCCGCCGTGGAGGATCTTGTCCGCAAAGAGCGGCATGAGCACCGCGTAAGGCATGGCCGTAAAACTTACCAATCCCAGCAGCATCATAAGAGCGCGGACCGGGCCGCTTTGCCCGACGAATTTGAAGCCTTCAATAATATTTTCCAACGGCGAGCCTTCAATCGCCATCCGTGGACGGTCGATCGCCATCATCGCCAGGCCGGCAATTACCGCAAGGAAGCTAATGCCATTGGCAAAGAAGCACCAGCCTTCGCCAATGGCGGCAACCACGATGCCCGCAAGCGCCGGTCCGACTACGCGGGCGCCGTTAAACATGGACGAATTGAGCGCGATGGCATTGACCAGATCGGCGCGCGAGACCATATCAACCACAAAGGCCTGGCGCGCAGGAAGATCGATGGCATTGACAACGCCGGTGAGGGCGGCCAGGGTTACAACCTGCCAGATCTTTACACGGTGAGTAAGCGTGACCCACGCCAGGATGAAGGTAAGGAACATCATGGCAGACTGGGTGGCGATCAGGATTTTTCGGCGGTCGACGCGATCAGCCAGCGCGCCACCGATGGGGGCAAGCAGAAAAACCGGGATTTGGGAGGCAAAGGCGACCGTCCCCAAGAGCAGGGCCGAGCCGGTCAGGCGATAGACCAGCCATGCCTCGGCAACCTGATCCATCCATGTGCCTATTAAGGATATGAGTTGGCCGGTAAAAAATAATTGATAGTTGCGATGGCGCAGGGCCCGCAGGGATTCAGGCCATCTGGAATTAAGGCCGCTGCTAGAGGTTGGAGGAAGAGCGTCCGGCATGTGCCCATTAGATGCATTGCGCGGCAAAAACTATAACTTATTTGGAAACGTGCGATTAGCTGCCACGGCGGCGAGCAGCATTGAGAACACTATCCTGCTTTGCAGGAAAGCCCGCAAAGAGTTACAGCGTGGGTTAGATGAGCGGGGATTACATGAGCAGTGCGCAAACCCCAATAAAAATCGCATGTTTGGCGCATTTCTCTATTTACAGGTGAATACCTTACGGGGTATCTTGGGTACACCCTCGCGAGTTGCTCGAACGTCTCCCACTTCACGAATGTAGGCGGACAAGCGCGCGAACAGCTGTCTTTTGTTGTACTTGATTTGCCCAACCCTCACTTCAGGAGTGACACAAAATATGTTCAGGAAATCGATTTGTCTGAGCGCGCTGCTCGCGCTCGGCATGGTAGGAAGCTCGTTTGCCCAAAACCTTACAGATTCAGCTCAGGCGCAGGTAGGCTTCAGCTCAAATTCATCCAGCGGTGAAATTCACTCCATCACACCGCAAATGATTCACAGCGTGCCTTCAGAACTGGTTGCTGACGATTCGACGAACGGCCCGAACGCCATTGCCGGTAATCCTGGCGGCGTTCCCAACGTTATTTCTGTGCCAAACTTTAGCCGGTCATTCACCGTTAATGGCGTGACATTCCCTTACACCATGGTTGGCAATGATCCGTCCCTGGGCCACATCACAACCATTCCCACCAAGATTGTTGCTGTCTCCCTGCGGTTGCTCAATGCTGACGGAACTCTTTTTGACACAGTGGATGCCGGAGAGTTTGTCCAGCCTGCATTGAATTCCCCGAATTTCCAGAGATTCAAGTATGAGCACGATGGCAGCGTTGGAATTCCCGGCGAACCCACGCAGTTCTCAGACGCGATCCAGCGCGCCGAGTTTTTCAGCACCATGGACCCCAATTGGCACACTGAATTGAGTCCCACTGTTGTGGACAGCATCACAATCACGGTACCGAAATTCGTGAATGTGCGTGTCGGCACGCAGGTGGTCCAGGCGATCAACTACCAGTCCGGCCTTGCCGCTGACGGCCATCGTTTTGTGCTGATGTTCAATTTGTTCTTCAACCAGCAGCTCAATATTCTGATGAATAATGAAATTGACGCCGGCCGGTTTACCACCGATTCCTTCAATCTGCCGTTGTTGCCCAACACGTTCCTGTTCTCGTTCAATCGAGCCAACCCAAAACAACGCGGTAGCTGCTGCGTGCTGGGTTTCCACACCTATTTCACTGACGGCGCAGTGCCGGAGCAGCGCTGGATCACGCAGTTCGCGAGCTGGATTTCCCCTGGAATCTTCGGCGGCGGATTTGAAGACGTGACCGCGATCAGCCATGAGATCGCTGAAACCTTCAACGATCCTTTCGTCAATAACGTCACCCCGCGCTGGCATTTCCCCGGTTCCACCGCGTGCCAGGGGAACCTTGAAACCGGAGACCCGGTTGAGGTCCTGGCGAATGCTACCTTCCCAGTAACCTTGAAGAATAAGGGCGTGGAAACCACTTACCATCCGCAAACCGAGGCACTGTTGCAATGGTTTGCAGAAACTGTACCTTCCGATGCTCTTCACGGAGCGTATAGCTACCCTGATCTTACGGCTTTGACTGCGCCTGCAACTCTTTGCCAATAGAAACTAGTTTCAATCTTTACAAATGGCACCGGTTTCCCCGGTGCCATTTTTGTTGGTTGGAACAAGTCCGCTTCTAAACAATTACCCATCTGTATGAACCCTCTTGCAACAGAGGTTCGATCGACAATCCGGTGCAGAAGATTTCGGGGCGTTTTTGTAAAAAATTAGTGATTTTCCGAGACTTTGGATTGCAGAGCTGACCAGAGTAGGCGTATTGTGTCAACGCCCTGCAACTCTGAGTTTAAGGAGATAACATGAGACCCTCGCTTCGCTTGCCTTTCATGCTTGCGGCCATAATGGTTGTTTTTGGTTTGGCAGTCAGCAGTTACGGCCAAAAGCCGGCTACAGATGCTGAAGCCACTGCGGCAATCGCCAATGGCCAGGCTGGTTTTACTAATCCCGTGGTTCCATTCAACACGAATCAAATTCCATCGATCCAACTCACCGTGGGCCCAAGTACCGTTTTTGACGCAACCACCGGCGCAGTGGAAGGCGTGGGCAGCGGACAAGCCGGCGTCAACACAGCGGCTGGAAGGGCGCAAACGGGCAATGATGATGAGTTGGTAAATGGTGATGTACGCCACACACCGCTTGGCGGTACGATCGATGGGCTTGATACCCTCGCAACCTTCGGCGGGGCTTTTGCGGCCCAGGCCGGTCCCAGCCAGGGCAACGTGTTCAAGTTCACGATGATAGGAAACCATCCTCTTGCAGGCGGCACCACAGTTATCCCTGCTAAAATCGCCGAGGTCTCACTGACCCTGCTTAACGCCGACGGCAGCGTGTTGACGAATGTACCTTTTGCTCCCTTTGAGCAGCCTACTCTGGAATCTCCTAACTTCGAGCCTCTGGACTACCGGTCTGGCAGGAACATTGAGTATGCAGACGCAGTCCACCGCGCCCAGTTCTTCAATCGGATGGCAAGAGACTGGCACACAGTGCTGGTCCCTCACGTAGTGAATCGCGTAAACATCACTGTTCCGCGCTTCGTAAATGTGCGTCTTTCCAATGGCACCATCATCCAGGCGCGCTCGTACTTCATTGGGACCGCGGCTGATGGCAGCACTTTTGTATTGATGCTGAACCTGCTGTTCAACTTTTTCTTTGACAATGAAGTAGTGAACGAGATCAATCTGGGCAACTTCACGACCAAGTCGCTCAACATGACTCTGTTCCCTAATACGTTCCTTTTCTCACTGAACGTGAACAATCCCAACACTCCGGGCGGCTGCTGCGTCCTCGGCTTCCATACCTTTTTCTTTGATCCTTCAACCACGCCGCAACCGCGCTGGGTCACGCAATATGCGAGCTGGATCTCGCCCGGCCTTTTTGGCGCTGGTTTCCAGGATGTAACGGCCCTTACGCATGAAACGGCCGAAGCATTCGGCAATCCATTCCTGGATAACGCCGCGCCCGTGTGGCAATTCCCAGGCCAACCAGCCAACTCAAAAGCCTGCCAGAACAATCTGGAAGAAGGCGATCCCATTGAGGTTTTGGCTAACGCCACGATACCGATCACCGTGAAGGAGCCACACTTCACCTTTACTTACCATCCGCAAAACATTCCATTGTTGCAGTGGTTTGAGATGGGAACAACCTCGAACGCCATTGATGGCGCATTCAGCTTCCCGGATGAAACCGTTCTGTCGCATTCAGCCATACCTTGCCCGCAGTAAGCGTGGTCTGTTCCGAAATTGTGGCGCCGGTTCTTCCGGCGCCATTTTTTGTTAGTCGGGAGTAGGGACGAGATGCTTTTGTAAAGTTTAGATTATTTCAGTGACTCAGGATTGCGAGCTGGCTAGAGTAGGCGTATTGTTGTCTGCGCCAGTTTCTACTCTGGAATCCAGCATCAGGAGCAAGCTCCGCTCCCCCAGGAGATAAGCAAATGTTCACGATTTCTCGTCATGCGCTTCCCTCACGCGCGTTTCTCGGACTACTTCTTGTTATTGGCTTGGCCGGTCTCAGCTTTGCCCAAAACGATATTGCTGCGCCTAATGGTTCAGCCGGTTATGTAAGAATGCCGGTGGCTGCTGTCGACGGCTCCATCGGACAGCCCGTTAGCTCGGCCCCGCTTCTTGTGTTTCCGAGCGGCGCAGATACATCCAAAGGCAGCTTTTCATCCGACGCGAATATGGCCGGCAACGGACCAGGAGGCAACGCTCCCACCAATGCAGCAACCAGAATCACCACGAGTACGATTGGCGGCGTAATGACAGGACTGGATACGGTGCCGACTTTTACCGGCTCGTTCTTTAATCCCAACCCGTCCATTCTCGGCTCGCGTCCTAACGGCGTTTTTCCCTTCGTCATGATAGGGAACGATCCCCGTGTCGGCCGCACAACGCGCATTCCGGCCAAGATTACAGAGGTTTCACTGACTCTGCTCAACGATGATGGAAGCGTCAGGGCCACCATGCCCTTTGCGCCATTCTCAGACCTTACGGAAGACTCGCCGAATTTTTCTCCGACCAATTTCACCTCTGGACACCATATCCAGTATGAAGATGCGATTCATCGTGCGCAATTCTTCAACAGCATGGACGAGGACTGGCACACCGTGCTGAGCGGTCCAACAACCGTGAACCGCGTTACCTTCACCATCCCTCGACATGTGAATGTGCGGCTTTCGAACGGAACCATTGTTTCCGTGCAGGCCTACTTCTTTGGGCACGCACCCAACGGCGATCCTTTCATTGAATTGCTGGACCTGCTCTTCAACGCTCTGAACACGAACCAGGTCGTGAATGACATCAACGCCGGCAACTTCACCACCGACGCGCTGAACATCAACATGTATCCCAATACGTTCCTGTTTTCTATCAACAGCCAGGGGCAGTTTGCCGGCTGCTGCGTACTGGGATTCCATACTTATTTCTTTGAATCCGGTGTGACGCCGCAACCGCGCTGGATTTTCAATTTTGCCAGCTGGATTTCTCCAGGATTATTTGGGGCAGGTTTCCAGGACGTGACTGCGCTCTCCCATGAGGTTGCAGAAACGTTCGCAGATCCTTTCGTGAACACCATTGTTCCGACGTGGCAGTTCCCGGGCGTTGCACCCACTGCCAAGGTTTGTCAGGCAAATCTGGAAGAAGGAGACCCCATTGAAGTGCTTCCAGTGGCGACCGTTCCCATCCTGGTACGAGAGCGGAACGAAGTGTTCACCTATCACCCACAGATCATACCCTTGCTGCAGTGGTTTGAAATGGGAACAACCTCTGACGCCATTGGTGGAGCGTTCAGCTACCCAGACACGACCACGCTTCCGCATTCCGCTTTGCCCTGCCCACAGTAAGCGGGCTGTTCCAAAATTGTGGCGCCGGTCTTTCCGGCGCCATTTTTGTTTGCAAACACAAAATTTGCATCCTCCAAATGTGCCTGATAATCTAACTAACTGGTTAATTAATTCTGGTTGGGGGGTGCCCATTCCGTTGGGCGATTACTTCGTACATCCACTTGTGCACTGGCGAGAGATGCGCATCCCATCCCGCGCGACCGCATCTAAAATCCGATACCTGCCCGAGAAGGTAAACATGGGGACGCAACGTGTCCTGATAGCTTTATTCACATTTCTAACTGCACTTTCTTGTGCTGCGCAGGTTCCGGGCGGATCTTCGCCAGCGCCGTCGCAGGATCGCCAGGCCCCGGCGATTAATACCGCATTGCCGCCGTCACTCGAGCAATTCAACGGCAGCGGTACCGTGGACAAGCTGGTTCCCGGAACGATTCAGCTGGGGCTGCTGGACGCAATTGATCGCGGGCTCAAGCACAATCTAGGTCTTCTGCTTTCCCAGCAGCAGACGGAACTGGCGCGGGCGCAATATCGCCGCCAGCTAAGCGCGCTGCTGCCAAACGTTTCCGGCAACGTGAGCGAATCATTGAACCAGATCAACCTGGCGGCATTCGGCATTCCGCTGCCAGCGGGACTGAAGTCGCCCGTGGTGGGGCCATTTGGAATTTTTGACGCGCACGCCAACATGAGTGAAACCTTGCTGGATTTCAATGCCATGAACAAAGTCCGCGCAGCTTCTGAAAATGAGCGAGCGGCAAAGTTTACGGTGCAGGACGCGCGCGAACTGGTGGTGCTGCTGGTGGGCAACCAGTATCTTCTTACCGTGGCAAGCGCGGCCCGGCTCGAAACGACCAAAGCGCAGCTCAACACGGCTGAGACAATCTTCCAGCAGACACAGGATTTGAAAAAGGCCGGCGTCGCTGCAGGCATTGATGTGCTGCGGTCGCAAGTGCAGATGCAGACGTTGCAGCAGCGTGTGCTGGCGGCGCAAAACCAATTTGAGCAGCAAAAGATGTCGCTGGCACGGACCATTGGAATACCCGTGGCGCAACAGTTCCAACTGACCGACACTGTGCCTTACGCTCCGCTGGCCGCGCTGAATCTGGAAGAAGCGCTGGCGCATGCTTACCAGGTGCGTCCGGAATTTCGAGCGGCGGAGTCGCGCGTGCGCTCGGCGGAGCTGGCAGTGAAGGCCGCCAAAGGCGAGGCCC
>Ga0209580_10000819_pt1 | contig 15299 bp, 11 predicted proteins | sample Coa_R1_5_FD_187153 | JGI IMG/M metagenome (GOLD analysis project Ga0209580, IMG submission 187153) | Surface soil microbial communities from Centralia Pennsylvania, which are recovering from an underground coalmine fire - Coalmine... | ecosystem: Environmental > Terrestrial > Soil >... | reverse complement strand
GTCACGCGCAGGCCGCATCTGCTCGAACTCCTGTCCGGCTCTGCTCATATTTTTTCGCGCACGGTTTCCGAGCACGGTTTTCGCATCACCCTGGACGATCACATTCTTTACACCGAAGTTCCAGGTGGGTCCGCTCCCGGCATCCTCGACGGTTTCATGATTTCCCTGCTCGGCCTTTACGACTTGATGGTCGAAACTGGCGACGCCCAGGTTGCGCGCCGGTTTGAGGAGGGTATCTCGGGCCTGAAGAACACGCTCTCTTATTGGAACTATCGCGACAAGTGGAGCTGGTATCACAATCGCGAATATCTTTGCCCGCCGGCATACCACTGCCTTCATCAGGTTCTTCTTGAGGTGCTGGGGCGGCTCACTGGCGAGCCGGTGTTTTCCAATTACGCTGCGAATTGGAAGACAGCCAGCTTGTCCCCGCTTGATCGCGCGGAGATTTACCTGGCTTTCCTTTACACCAAGAATCTTTGTCGCCTGAGAAATCGGACATGGAAGCAGACGGCCAAACCGGAGCAGTCTCAGCAACCCGGTCACGCCTGGGGCGAATCCGCCGCATAGTTATGGATAAGATGAGGGACCGTGCCCCAGTTTTCGTTGTCGGCTCGGCGCGGTCGGGCAACACATTGCTCTACAACCTGCTGTTGTCTTCCGGCCAGTTCCCGCAGTACCGTACCGAGCCCGTCGTCTTCGATGTGCTAGTTCCGCGCTTCGGTGATTTCCGCCGCCGCCGCAACCGCGAGGAACTGATGAAGTATTGGTTGCGCAGCGCACAGTGCCGTCTAGCCGGCCTCGATCTGCAGCAACTCGCAGTTCGCGCGCTGAACGAAATCACAACGCCGGGCGAGTTCCTCACCACAGTTATGGACGAAGTGGCCCGCGCCCAATCGTGCCAGCGCTGGGCGGTATGGGGACCCGACAATCTGCTTCACATGCGAGCCATCAAGCGCCAGATTCCTCACGCACTCTTCATTCACGTTATCCGCGACGGCCGCGATGTCGCCCACGCGCTTCGCACCCGAGGTTTCATTCGTCCTTTTCCCTGGGACCGCCGTCATCGCCTGCTGGTCTCCGCTCTGCATTGGAAATGGAAAGTGCGTCGTGGCCGTAGCGTTGGTCGCGAACTCGGCAGCGATTACCTGGAAGTGCGCTTTGAGGATTTGGTTCTGCACCCGCAGCAAGCGCTGAAGCGCGTCGGTGAGTTCATCGGTTCCCCGCTTGACTATGACGTGATCAGTAAAGCCCAGCCCATCGTCCCGAACACATCCTTTCCAGACGAGCTAGGCTCCGGCAGCTTCGCGCCAGTCGGCCGTTGGAAGAAACAACTCACTGCAGTGGACGTCCGCCAGCTTGAAGCACTGATCGGCGACGAGCTTCAAGAACTGGGCTATCCGCTGTCTTCGCAGACCCTGGCAAAACCTGGCTGGCGCCTGCGGACTCTTCGAGCAGCGTATCCGCCGTTTTATTCGCTAAAGGAATGGTTGCGGCTGAGAACGCCGCTAGGCCGCTTCGTCAGCATGAATCGCCTCATCCTGCAGAACTGAGCGGTCGTTTGCCAGTAGTACCCTGATGGCGCTTTCGGCCTCATCATAAACCTGCTACAACGCTGATTCTCAATATGTTGTCATATTACTGAAGTTCTAAGTATCCTCACCTGCTTCTGTCACCTTGTCGATCCGGCCCAGATAGTTGAACATTTAGATAACACCAGGCACGATCCGGCTCCTCGGGACTCCCTTGCACGACTTGTTCGACGGACCCCGGCTGCGGTATGCCGTATGAGGACGGAAGGTGCGATCTCATTCACTAAGGGGAGAAAATGCGAAAATTTATTGGAATTGCGGTATTGGTTTGTATGACTTCGATGTTGGGAATGGCTGCGGAAACACCTAAGCCTGAAGTTTACGGAGGCTATCAGTTCACCAGCCTCGACGGCGGCTGGCATGCCAGCGGCTGGAACGGCGCTGCCAACATGTATGTTACCCGCTACTTCGGCGTAACTGGCGACTTCAGCGGCGTATACAAGACCGGCGAAAGCATGCACACCTACACATTTGGGCCGGTGGTCTCGACCCATAAGGGCCAGTTCTCGCCATTTGCCCACGCTTTGTTCGGGGGCGCTCACCTGTCGTCGGCTGGCATTGGCGATAGCGGCTTCGCCATGCTGTTCGGCGGCGGCGTGGACTTCGGCAAGCGCAAGCTGGTCTTCCGCGCGGTCCAGTTGGATTGGATGACGCTTCGCTTCAACGGCGTGACCGACAAGAACAACGTCCGCGTGAACACCGGAATTCTGTACCGGTTCTAGTTGAGCTGTAAGTGTGAAGGCGACCCTGATTGGGTCGCCTTTTTTATTCCCACCATACGAACTGGCCGTGTGGGTCGGACATTCCTGGCCGGTGGCCCACATCTCCCGCGTGCTCCCGACGAATATACCCCAAGCCCAGAGATACACGAGGGTGGGGGCTGGCCCAACCTTTCACGTTAGACCTTTTGACGCAACTATAACTTGGGTTGCCCCATCCTTGTCGCTCCCGGTTTTGGAGCGACAGGATGGGATTCTGGCCACCGTCAGCCCCATCCCGTCCGCTCCCGTCTCAGCGCCGTTGACGGGCACTCAACTTCTACTCTCCCTTCGGACCCCGTCGCCCATTGCAAAAAACTGCTCCATCGCCAATCCTCAGGACGCTGCGCCAGCCCACGCTTCACTGGATTCCGATGAATATAGCGCAACTTCTCGATTCTCTTCTTCTCGCTCCACACCGGAAAGTCGTAATAACGAATCTGCCAGAAGCGCGCGCTGCCCACTGGCCTCATCTTACGGGATGTGATTTGCTTCAGCATCTGAACTACCACGCAAAGCTGGCTACGTTCTGGCTCGCTGATCAGCAAATGCACATGTTCGGGCATGACCACGTAGCCCACGATGGCACAATCATACCAACGCCGCACTCGCTCGAGTTCCCGCTCGAACCTATCGCGCGCCGCAACCGAATCCAGCAAGGGCATGCGCCGATAACAGCTGAACGTGATGAAATGCAGGCAGCGTTGATGTTGGTAGCGTTTGGGCTTCGGTCCCATTGTGAGTGGAATTTTAATTCCAGATCGAGGTCCCACCCTCTCGCACAGGACGCGAGAAGAGTGGGGCAACCCAATTTGGGAATCCGAAAGGATGGGCCAACCCCCTAACCAAACTGTGCAAGATCGTTTGAAACTGTGGCAGAGCAAAAAAACAACATCCCTTCGTGTCATATGCTAAGTTGCTCGTTATGAAAACACGACTTCGCCCATACGCTCTTGCTGTTTTCGTGATTTTACCGGTTCCCGTGTTCTGCACTACTGTTGTGGTGATTGGAACTCAGAATGGCCTAGTGATTAGCTCGGATAGCAAGACGGGAGTGGAAAAAAACGGCGTTCTTGTACGCACTTTCGATAATCACCGCAAGATTGCAATCCTGAACGATCAGTTCTTGATTGCTGGCGTCGGTACTGTTGATATTACATCCGGGCCTAATCACTTTAATTTCTTGCCATGGGCCGCTATTCTGCAAACACGAATTGCGAAGAAGACTGTGGAACAGGTCGCGGACATGGTCAAAGATGAAACTGCTTCAATGTTCCTGCAGGTAGACGTGGATTCCATGGTGAAAAACGGAACACTCAAGAAACCGTCTGCTGGCGCAAACTGTCAGATGTTCGCTCAGTTCATAATTGCAGGGTTACAAACTGGAACGTGGCATATCTACAAAGTGCAATATGACATTGATTGGCGCGAAAAGCATTTGCTTAGTCCTAGCAAAGAAGAGTTAGAGAGAGAATGGAATCCATTAAGTCCAGAACGTCCGCTATTCTTAACATTCGGAGTGGTCGAAGCGATACAGGACAACAGTCATGAGAGTTATGCATACAAGAGAATAAAGGAATTGTGTCCTAAGGCTGTTGCAGACTTTGAATCCGGGACGTACCATCTACCACTTCAGGAAACGATTGCCCTTAGTCGCGCTCTGGTTCAGGTCGAAGAAGATACGAATCCGACGTTGGTCGGTGGTGATATCAAATCTGCCGAAATCCTGCCCACAGGTGTCGCCCTGGAAATCCCTGATCCATCGGATTCAAAAAAGTGAGAATTGGCAAAAAGACAAGAGTTGAGAATGACAGTGGACTAGAGTCCTGTGCCATCACTTTTCCACCCTGGGACGACCCAACTTAGCCCAGAGCCTGCCCTGGGCGGAGTCGAAGGGACGGCAGTCTTTGGCAGCATGCACATCCGGACGTACGCGGAGGCCGTCAGGCCAGCACACATAAGTTCGCAGAAAAGCTGCTCCGTTTTCTACTACAGCAAAGCAGGTATGTACCTGAATCCTGAATTCATATAAAGTTCCCTTGCCATGAAAGGCGAAACAGCAGAGAGATGGCGTAACTTGTGCGAGCAGGCTGCTACTGAGCAAGACCCGATTCGGCTTCTACAACTGGTATCTGAGATCAATCGGCTGCTTCTCGAAAAAGAGGAGCGGCTAGTCCGCCAAGAGCAGCAAGCCAAGAACCAAGAGGCCGTAAAAGAGAACGCAGCCTAGTTTCACAGCGGACGGGTGGCCGGCCACCCCTATAGTCGACCGAACTTACCCCAGAGCCCTTGCGGAGTCGAAGGGACGGCAGCCCCGGGTAGCCTGCACATTTCAGACGTACGCGGAGGCCGTCAGGCCGCAGCAAACGCGCCGCCTGTCCAACTTTGTCAAGTTGAAACGTCTAGCGGGCGTCCGAGCCCGCTGCCGAAATCCCGAGCGAAGTCGAGGGACCTCAATTCCCACCCCAGCTGTGGAAATCTTTGTCAAGTCCCCTGCCGCCCCCAATTTCTCCTAAGACCCTCATTCCGCACGAAAAATAAACCTCCAAACTATGGCACAATTGGCTAACAATGCGTGATATACTATAACTACAAGTTAAGCAACGGCGGCCCTAACCCGGGCCGCCTTTTTCATTTACGAATTCATTAAGCGGCCATAGGTGCCTCCCGATTGCCGAGAGCGGCAAACGTCGGACTCCCATTGGCCGTTTTCTTATTTGGGGACCCTTTCATGAATGAGTTAGGTATGAAGATTTCGCACGCCAAACGTCGCGGAGAGTGGGCGGAAATGTGTTTCATGACCTCCGCCGCCGAGCACGGACTCTGTGTCAGCAAGCCCTGGGGAGAAACCGCGCATTACGATTTCGTTGTTGACGCAAACCGGCGCCTGCTGCGCGTCCAGGTGAAATCAACCTTCAGCCGCCGGCGCGGCAAATATATCTGCGGAGTTCATCCCACCAAAGGCGTGTATGCGGCCAACGACTTCGATTTCATCGCCGCCTATCTCGTTCCAAAAGATCTTTGGTACATCATTCCCGCCGAACTGATCCAGGGCAAGGAATCGATCATGATCTCCCCCGAGTTCGAGAGAGCAAAGTACGCTCGCTTCCGCGAAGCCTGGCACCTGCTGAAAGGCACTGACGAAGACGCCGCCGCCGATGCAGACTCTGCGCCAGTGGTGGGCACGGTGTGACTGGTGTGGGCCGGACACTCTTGTCCGACAAGTGGTCTACCTTTTCACTTCGTCGCGTTCCACCACGCCGTCCTTAATATTGATGATTCGATGTGCGTAGTCGGCGATGTCGTGCTCGTGGGTGACCAGGACGATCGTATTGCCTTCCGCGTGCAGCCGGTCGAATAGTGCCATGATTTCCGTGCCGGTTTGCGAATCGAGATTTCCCGTAGGTTCGTCGGCAAGAATAATAGAGGGTTTATTGACCAGCGCTCGCGCGATGGCAACGCGTTGCCGCTGTCCGCCGGAAAGTTCGTTGGGCTTGTGCATCATGCGCGGTTCCATGCCCACCGCGGCGAGAGCACCCTGCGCGCGCTCGGCCCTCTCATGGGCAGGCACGCCGGCGTAAATCAGGGGCAACTCAACGTTGTGCAGTGAAGTCGCGCGTGCGAGCAGGTTGAAGGTCTGGAAAACGAATCCGATTTCTTTATTGCGAATGCGCGCCAGTTCGTCGTCGTCCAGCTCGCTGACGAGTTGTGAATTGAGCCAGTACTGGCCCTGGCTGGGACTGTCGAGGCAGCCGATCAGGTTCATCAGCGTGGACTTGCCCGACCCGGAGGGGCCCATAATCGCGACATATTCGTTGCGGCGGATTTGCAGGTTCACGCCGCGCAAGGCATGCACCTGCTGCTCAGAACCCATGTCATAGGTTTTCCATAGGTTCGAGGTGAAAATCATGCAGGACTCAGGCGGGGCGGACACCTGAGGCTGATCAATCCTGATTACTTCGGCCGTGGCCATGGTTTTCTCCTGCTCCACCGGGGACACCTGTGCTTCGCAAGTTCCTTGAGCCAAGTCCCTTAAGCCTTTGGACGGGCGACCTGGGCTTTGGTTATGAACAGAGCTGCAGCGTGCAACCGCTTACAGGGTGTCCGCAGCTGGCACTAAGGAGGAATACGTCGCATTCGGCTGAAAAGTTCCAGCAAAAAAGGCCGATTCCAGCTTCCGCGATTATAGCTTGGCGGATGCGAGGTTAGATGCTTGACTTGTCGAATTTGCACAAAAGCGGAGCTGAAATAGGTACCTGGGCCAATTTTACAAACCAGGTACAACCAAACCGGTAGTTGGCAGAATCTGGCCATACAGGGTGCGCGCGCCGTGCTATTGCAAGCCTTGTTTTCCCCCGCCCAAAGACATAGAATTATCCTCACTTGTAGTGTTTTTGAAGGAGTCCCAGGCCCCATGTTCCGTTCAAGTTTGCATCTCGTAGCCGCAATTTGTGTGCTCGCGTTGATCTTGGTACCAGCCACCTTGGCCCAGGAAGCGGGTACCCAGGACCCAACCAAGGCTGCAGATGCAACCCAAGCTGCAGAGCCAGCCAAACCGGACCAGGCAAAAACCGATGCGGCTCAAGATCAATCGGGCGATCCGCTCAAAAGGCCTCTCACGGACAAGCGCAAGAAGGAAAATGCGAGGTCGCTAAAGCACGAGTTGAGAGGCGAATATCGCAAGTGGCTGGACGAAGACGTGCGCTGGATCATCAGCGACGAGGAGCGCAAGGCCTTCATGCAGCTCTCGAACGATGAGGAACGGGACAAATTCATCGAGGCATTCTGGGACCGCCGCAATCCGAATCCTGACAGCGAAGATAACGAGTTTAAAGACGAGCACTATCGCCGCATCGAGTATGCGAACGAGCACTACGCGGCAGGAATCCCCGGATGGAAGAGCGACCGCGGGCGAATCTACATTGTTTATGGACCGCCAGATGAGATCGAATCGCATGCCGGCGGCGGCACTTATGAGCGCCCGATGGAAGAAGGCGGCGGCGAAACCTCCACTTTCCCATTTGAGGACTGGCGTTACCGCTATATCGAGGGTATCGGGCAGGAAGTCATCATCGAATTTGTGGACACCTGCATGTGCGGCGAATTTCACATGACAATCGATCGCGGTGAGAAGGACGCTTTGGCCAAGGTTCCTGGCGCCGGTCTGACCATGTATGAAGAAATGGGATTGTCTTCTAAAGCGAACCGCTTCGCCAATGGCTTAGAAACTTTGGGGGGTGGGCCGGCATCGGAGAACATCCAAAACAAACAATTCGATCGTTTGGAGACGTACGCCAAGCTGAACTCACAGCCTGTGATCAAATTCAAAGACCTGGCAGAAGCCGTTGGTCATCACATTACCCTCAATCCCATGCCCTTCGATGTGCGCACGGATTTTGTGAAGATCACCAGTTCCACCGTGCTGGTTCCGGTCACGATTCAAATGAAAAACCGCGATATTACGTTTGCCGACAAAGAGGGCGTCGAGCACGGGGTCGTGAATATTTTTGGGCGAATCAGCAGTCTCACCGGCAAAGTGGTTCAAACTTTCGAGGACACCGTCTCAGCGGATGTGCCTAGCGAGTTACTGGCGCGTGAAGCCGAGAATTCAAAAATCTATTCCAAGGCGGTACCGCTCAGTCCTGGGCGCTACAAATTGGACGTGGTCTTAAAAGACGTCAATGGCGACCGAGTAGGAACCTATAGCCGCGGCATTATCGTTCCGGATTTCTCCGAGGAGAAGCTAGCCAATTCCTCGTTGATCGTGGCTGATGACGTGGAGCCGGTACCGACCAATAGCGTGGGCACGGGAATGTTTGTGATTGGGACCACCAAGGTGCGTCCGCGAGTCGGTGCTGCGGATGGCAAGCCGGCCAGTTTCAAGCGGGGCCAGAAGGTGAACTTCTGGATGCAGGTCTATAATCTGAGCGTGGACGAGAAGACGCACAAGCCGTCCGCCACCTTTGAATACGATGTTGTGAATGCGGCGACCAACAAGCCGGTCGTGCACACCGTCGATTCCTCCGACAAGATGGGCAATATTGGCGAACAGGTGACGCTGCAAAAGGCGTTAGCTGCTGCAAATCTTGACCCCGGGGTGTATCGTATTCAGATCAAAGTGAGCGACAATATCTCGAAACAAACCCTGGATCCGTCTGCAACCTTTGCTGTCGAATAACGAGGTCATTTGATCTTGCGCAAGTTCGGCTATTTCGTGATCGTCTTTGGTATGACGTTGCCGTGCTTGTGTGCCGATCGCTCCGCTTCCGTATCCGGGTACGTGCGCAATGCTCAGGGAACTCCGCAAATGGGCGCGGCCGTCGAGGTGCTCGGATCAGCTTTGCAGAGTCTGAGAGTCTTCACGGACGAAAGAGGATTCTTTTCAGCGCGTGGCCTCGCGCCCGGGACCTACAGCATAAAAGTTTCCGCGCCCGCTTTCCTTCCGACCTTGCGTGAAAAGGTCGGGCTCCGCGCCGGCGCGAATGTGCTGATGAATCTGACCTTGAGCACATTGTTCGACGCGATCCAGTTTGCGCCGCGTCGGGGCGCCGCTGACGATGGCGACTGGGATTGGGTGCTGCGCTCGACCGCGAACCGCCCGGTGCTAAGGATCCTGGCGGATGGTTCTCCGGTTGTGATGGCCAAAGAAAAGGAGTCGTCTCCGGATCTGCGGGGCACACTCTCCTTCGTTGCTGGCTCGTCCTCGCAAGGCTTCGGCTCCGTCTCCGACATGAGCACGGGCTTTTTAGTCGAGAAATCGTTTTTCTCGGCAGATACGCTAAAGTTCAAAGGAGATTTGGGCTACGGGCCGGCGGGGCTGCCCAATGCGGTGATCCGTACCTCTTATAAGCACCAGATGGCAAACGGTTCAACGCCGGAAATTTCTTTCACTATGCGACGGCTGTCGTCTCCGGATGGGGCACTTCACAATGCCGACCTGCAAGCCCTGGCATTGGCCACTTCGGATGACGTGACCATCGCTGACGTGCTGGAGTTGAAGTTTGGAAGCGAACTGCAAAGCATACAGTTCCTGGGGAAGGTCACTGCGGTGCGGCCGTTCGGGTCAATCAGCGCGCACCTTTCGCCGGACACCGTGCTCACATATCGGTACGCGACATCGCGTCCAGACAGCCGGGCCGAAAAAGGATTCGAATCGGCGCCCGCGGACTTGAGCGAGTCTGATCCGCGCGTGAGCATGGCAGGCTATTCGGCTGCTTTGGAGAAGGCGCATCACCAGGAGATTGCTCTCTCTCACCGCGACGGAGACAACAACGTGCAGGTCGCGATGTATAGCGATCGGATCGCCGATCCTGCATTGACCGGCGTGGGCGAATTCACTTCGGTAAACGGCGAAGTGCTTCCCGATCCGCTTTCAGGCACGTTCACTTATCAAGGGCGCAACTTTCAGACGCAAGGGGTAAGGTTAGTGTTCGAGCGCAAGGTTGCGAGAGACATTTCGGCGACGATGGACTACAGCTACGGCGGCGTACTCGACCTTGTGAATCCTGAGACTCGCCTCCAGGATGCGCGGGACAGCAGCGTGGTGCGTTACCGGCACGCTCTGGACGCGAAACTGAGCGGCAGCACACCTTGCACCAAGACCCGGTGGATCGCGTCCTACGGGTGGACAAGCGGCCGGGCGCTGACTTCGGTGGACATGTTCAACACCTCAGCCGGCCAAGCTGACCCCTTCCTGGATGTATTCCTGCGACAGCCGATTCCGGGAACAGGCTCTCTTCCCGGGCACATGGACGTAGTGGTTGAAATCCGCAATCTGCTGGCACAAGGATACGTGCCGGTGTTCGGCCAGGATGGCCACACCGTGTATCTGGTGCAATCCGCGCGTGCCGTGCGCGGCGGCGTAGCGTTTAGCTTTTAGTCGCTCACATCGACTATCCTCCCGCTTCCAACATTCTGTATTTCGATGAGCCTTATCTTGGGAATTGCCAGCGGTTCCTCTATTGCCAGAAGCGAGTTTGTCGTGCCCAGATAGTCGTTGGCCGCTAATCGCGTGGAGTTGCTGTGGCGGCAACCCCACTAAAGTGGCATAGCGGATGTATACGATTCCTGATACATATGGATTCGCTCAATTCCCAACTAACCACCCGCCTGAGACTGTTTAACTAAACAATCTTTTGGCGGGTGTAATTTCTTTAAACCGCAACATGCCAGCGGCTCCCCGCAACTGACCATTTAAGACACTGCCGATCGATTTACTTGCTGGAATGTTCGCGTGTCGCTGCTATACAATCGCCGCCATCCACCAATCTTGACTTACGCAAGGGGGCATATTATGAAGCGATGCTCAGGTTTTATTTTCTTTGTCCTGCTGATTTCCTCTTCACTGCTGGCGCAGACCTTTCGCGGAACGATTCTTGGCACGGTGACTGATCCGCAGGGAGCAGTCGTGGCGGGCGCGAAAGTCACGGTGCGAAATGTGAATACCGGACTGGAACGTACCACCCAGACCAGTTCCGACGGAAGCTACGCCATTCCTGAGTTGCCGACTGGAACCTACACAGTGACCGTGACCCAGAGCGGGTTCCAAACGTCTTCCGTGACTGGCGTCGCGGTAGAGGTCTCGGCCGAGAAGCGCGTAGACGTGGGAATGAAGGCGGGTCAGGTCACCGAAACCGTGGAGGTTTCCGGTGAAACGCTGCCTATTGTGGAGACCACAAACGATACCTTAGGCGGCGTCCTCACCCAGCAAGACGTAAAGGATCTACCCATCAATGGGCGCGACTACACGAAATTGATTTATCTAAATCCTGGCGTGGCAGGCTCACCCGATCAAATCACCGATTCTCCAGGGTCGTTTGGCGAGTTTTCGATGAATGGCGCGCGCGGCCGTTCTAACAACTTCCTGCTCGACGGAACCGACATGAATGATGGCTATCGCAATAACCCGGCCATCAATGAAGCTGGGGTGTTCGCGACCCCAGCGACGATTCTGCCGATCGACGCGGTTTCCGACATGCGCGTGCTGTCGAATTTTCAGCCGGAGTATGGACGCAACGGCGGCGCCATCGTGAATATCGTTACCAAGAGCGGCACCAACGCCCTCCACGGCGACGTGTTCGAATATTTCCGGAACAATGCGCTGGATGCCCGCAATTATTTCGACCAGGCGCCAGCACCCAAGGCTCTATTCCACAACAATCAATTTGGAGGGGCAATTGGCGGACCGATCCGGAAGGACAAGACTTTCTTCTTTCTGGATTATGAAGGCCAGCGCGAAAGCGTAGGAGTGGTGAGCCTGGCGTGCGTGCCAACCATCAGTCAGATCCAAGGCGCTGAGGCGGCGCTTGGCGCTGCGGTGAATCCGGTGGGCAAGGCGATAGTGGACTTCTGGCCGCATAACCCCGCAAATTACATCCCAGGGATCATCTCGACGGATGCTGGCTGCTTTTCTGGAACTAATTTCGCGCCGGACTACACGGCGATTGCGCCGTCGTTGAATAACCTGAGCAGCGTTATCGCGAAAATCGATCACAATTTCAGTAAGACGAACAACATCACTGGAAGATACTTCTTTGGTGACAGCACGCAACAGTTTCCGCTGGCGCTCAATGCGACGGGTGGACAGCTTCCCGGATTCGATACCGTGACACCTACACGGGTGCAACTGGTTTCAATCTCCGATGTGGCGGTGATTTCGCCGACGATGGTAAATGAGCTGAGATATGGATGGAATCGTTTTGCAGAGGGATTTTTCGCGCAAGACAGCCATGTCGACCCCAGCACATTTGGATTGTGCAATGTGCCGTCAACGTTCGGGACTTGCCACTCGCAAGGACTGCCGATCATCCTGCTATCTCCGACGCCGACGGGCGGGTCAGGATTCTTTTCCCAACTAGGAGCCACGTCAGGTGACCCACGGCAGCGTGTAGACACGAATACTCAGGTGATTGACAGCTTTTCGTGGAAGATGAACAAACACGATGTAAAGTTTGGCGGCGAGTTTCACCGCACCAGTATTCAGCAAAGATTCGATAAGTATTCGCGCGGAAGGCTGAGATTCCCCGACCTCGAGACACTCTTGCAGATGATCCCGTCTACGTCGCCACTCGGAACGTTCGACTACACAGGAAACACGCGGCGGCACACCTACCAGAACGGGTTCGGCTTCTACGTGCAGGATTCCTTCCGACTGAACCATCGTCTTGTGTTGAACTATGGTCTGCGCTGGGATTACTACGCGGTGGTGGCGGAGAAAAATCATTTGTTCTCGGATTTTGTGCCTACGTCGTCGGCGACCGGCAACCTCATTCAGGTGGGGCCGGGTGGGCTGTCGAGCTTGTACAAGCCAGATAAGAAGGACTTCTCGCCACGCGTTAGCATTGCGTGGGACGTGACCGGCAAGGGGAAGACTGTGCTACGCGCTGGCTATGGCCTGTTCTTCGACGCGTTTTCGCAGGACATGGTGCTGGGACATTTGCCTTACCCAACCTTCTATGCTCCCGGCCCGGCATACAACAACATCGGGCCAGCGCCAGTGCAGATGGCAAATCTCAATCCAGCAGCAGTCAATGGAGCGGGAGCTTATATTCCTGGCCAACCTCTGTACGGTACCCCAAATTGCAACTTCGAATGCGACATCTTTTCGTTTGACCGGAACATCAAGACTCCTTATATCGAAAACTACAATGTGAACCTGCAGCAACAGTTCGGTGCGCATGCGGCGTTGCAGGTGGGGTATGTGGGGTCGCAGGGACACAGATTGTTTCGGTTCTTTGACATCAATCAACCGAACCAGGCGACCATCAATGCGGCAGATTGTCCAAGTGGGCTTGCCACTTGTGCAGGTACGGGAGCGATTCAGGACTTTGCGGTGCCGCGCAATTACGGCTTTCCGGCGGGAGCGTTTTACATCTTCCAACAGAATTCGACGGGAAAGTCGAATTACAACTCGCTGCAGGCGAGCCTGCACGTGCAGAATTATCACGGGTTCACGTCGGTCGTGAATTACGTGTGGTCGAAGTCGCTGGACAACTCCAGCGACGGCGAGGACTTCATTGTGAATGCGGCACAGCCACAGGACAGCACCAATCCACAGCGGGAATATGGGCCATCGAACTTCAACATTCCGAACCGTTTTGTCTGGATCGCCGGTTTTGAGTTTCCCAAGATGGGCGGCAACATGGCGCGTCTGAAGAACGGCTGGGGCATGGACAGCACGGTTACACTCCAGAGCGGCCAGCCGTTCACACTCAACTACAACTTTGAAGATGATTACAGCGGTGGAGGCGACGGATTTGATCGCCCGGATGTGGTGGGGCCGATCGTTTACAACAAACATAATCCTGCGCAATTTCTGCAATTAAGTTCGTTTGCGATGCCCTGCACAATCGCGACCGGGATTAACCAGACGAATCTGTCCGGCTTCGCTTCCGATTGCCAGCCGGGAACACGTCATTATGGAAGTCTCGGAAGGAACGTGCTGAGCGGGCCGACGTACAAACAGTGGGACCTGGCGATCTATAAGAATACGTCGATCACCGAGCGAGTGAACATGCAGTTGCGCGCGGAATTTTTCAACATTCTGAATCATCCGAATTTCGCGAATCCAGAATTGCCGGCGTTTATCGCCGATCCGGCGGCAAATCTGGCGTTGCCTTCGAATCCGCCGAACGGACTGCCTCCCGGCTGCGGGTGCGGGTTCCACGTGAACGGAAATCGTGAAGTCGGGAACGGCGCATATCAGATTGTGGCCACCGGAGACGTGGGCATTGGAAACCCGTTCTTAGGTGGCGGAGGGCCGCGAGGAATTCAGTTAGCTGCAAAGTTTACGTTCTAGATGACCCGCGGATGCCCCACCCTTGTCGCGTTGGTTGCGACAGGGTGGGGTCTTTGAATTTCCGTTCATCGAAGATTCACTTCTCCGCTCTTCCCAGGCACCCGGCGCGGAATGAGCGGTCGTCGAGACGGTGGAGGCGCATGGCCATTTGCCGCGTCAGGAGCGGGAAGTGGCGGATGGTGAAGAGATATTCGGCGACGAACCAGAGCGGCTGGTCGGTGGTCATCCATTGTAGGCGATCGAAGCGGGCGAGGTTGACGGGATTGGAAAACGTTCTCAGCGTTCGTTCGCGGCGCAAGTTGAAATACACATCGAAGTAACTTAGCGCCAGTTCACGCAACGTGCGGTAGACCGGCTCGCGATAGCGGCATCCGGTGTAGTTGGATTTCGCCAGCGCCCCCCAGTGGCCGTGCTGCTTAAAGACTGCGATCACATGATCGGTGTCATGCTCGGCTTCGAGATCGATAATCAACGGAGGATATCCATTCGCACGCAGGGCTGCGGCAGCGAATAACGCTCCCTCAAAACAATGCGACGTGTTCTCGCGCAAAACATAGCGAGGAGACCAGGCGGTGTCGGCCAAGTGGTAGGGCTGAGCGTCGAGGAAGCTCTGGATTCCGAAAGGGTCCTTCAGGCTGCGCAGCTTGCGGCGCTCGGCGGGCGTGAAGCCTAAGTGCGAGTTGTTCATTGAGATCGAGTTTAGCGGAGTGACGCGCGAAAAGGCGTTAACCACAGAGGGCACAGAGAAAACCAGCAAACTACGAAGGACACGAAGGCACACGAAGGAAGGCGATATCTAGAACCTAAGCCTAGAGCTTAAAGCCTAGAGCTCAGAGCCGAGAGCCTATACAAATAACTCCCCCAACTCGCTGGGGCTTTCGACGACGACATCAGGCGGGGCTTCACACAAAGTGTGAGGAGCGAAGCCGTAGGTAACTCCGCAGGTCGCGATGCCGGCGTTGCGTCCCGTCAGCACGTCGATGGACGAATCGCCAACGATCATCGCGTTCTCAGGCGTGGTTTTGGTTTCCTGTAAGAGCGTGTTTACGCCGAGCGGATCGGGCTTCTTGGTTTCGAAGCTGTTGCCGCCGTAAATTCGCACGAAGAAGTTCGCCAGTCCCAACGCTTCCACAATCGCGCGCGAGGGGTTCACCG
>Ga0209580_10000818_pt1 | contig 15303 bp, 8 predicted proteins | sample Coa_R1_5_FD_187153 | JGI IMG/M metagenome (GOLD analysis project Ga0209580, IMG submission 187153) | Surface soil microbial communities from Centralia Pennsylvania, which are recovering from an underground coalmine fire - Coalmine... | ecosystem: Environmental > Terrestrial > Soil > Unclassified... | reverse complement strand
GAATAGAAAGTTATCCACCGGCCGCACACCCGGCGCAAGCACCTGGCTGATGTTGACCCAGTTCTGCTGGTGAAGCACCGGGACGAGGTAAACAGCTGCCAGAGCGCCTCCCAAAATGACGGCGGTTCCCGCATGCGCAAGCACTCTCCAGGATTTTCGCGAGATTGCGATCACCAGCACTAACGTCGCGATAGAGTAATTCATCATTACAGCGGTCGGAACGTTGGTCAGCCAACCTGCGGCAAGCAGCAGACTCAGCGGTGCCACGACGCCTGGATTGTCTTCTTCGGAGCGCAATGCGAACAGCAGTAAAAGTGGAAGGTAGGCCGCCGCAAGAAGTTCAGCCATGGCGCTGCGCCAGTACACGATAACGAGGTGGTACGGATTCACTGCGTAGATTACCGCCGCAAGCAAAGCGTCATTGCGTGACAACCAGCGTCTAGCCAGCAAGAACATTGAGACGCCGCACAATGTGAGCGCGATCCAGATGTAGGCGGCAGGAACAAGTTTCCAGGGAAGAAGCAGCCCCAGGATCGCGCCCAGCGTCCAGGAAATCGGTGGGTAGAAGATGAAGCGGGCCTCGCCATATCCGTAGTGGGCTAGCGCAGCCCAGTGCGGATAGGCAACTCCTTCTTTCCATTGTGCAATTACTTCCAACCATGAGTTAAAGTGAAACTCGAAGTCATGGCCGGACGGAATCCCCAGCCAGCAGAACGGAAGAACCACGCAAAAAGCAACCGCTCCGAGGACAAACAATGGAAGTCCAAACAATGACGGCTGCGAATTTTGTTGGGCTTCCATTTCGTGACTAATGAGAATACAAGAATTTGTGCGCAACTCGTGCGCATCCGCGATGATATCCCTTTCATCCCCGCGCGCTCCTCACTTGCTGAGGTGCTAGAATCTCGCACCGAGCGGTTGGTTCCAGTCCGCCCGGAGCTTCACATGCGCTTTTTCTCTTGGATCATAGTTCTCCTCTTAATCGCTTCGGCTTCGGCACAAGAGCCGCGCCCGCGCTGGACCGAGGACAAGGCTAGCGACTGGTATCGAGCTCAACCGTGGCTTGTGGGGAGCAATTTCTTACCAGCCTCAGCCATCAATCAGCTCGAAATGTGGCAGGCGGAAACGTTTGATCCGCAAGAGATCGATAGGGAACTCGGCTGGGCCGAATCTCTTGGCATGAACACCATGCGCGTGTTCCTGCACGATCTGGTGTGGCAACAAGATTCGACCGGCTTCAAGAAGAGGATTGACGCGTTCCTCACAATTTCCTCCAGACACCACATCCGTCCTATTTTTGTTCTGTTCGACTCCTGCTGGGATCCAATTCCGAAGCTTGGACTGCAGCATCCGCCGATTCCCGGCGTGCATAACTCCGGCTGGGTGCAAAGCCCGGGTGCAGTGGCATTGGGCGATCCTGCGCAGGAGCCCAGACTGCACGCTTACGTTGAAGGTGTGATCGGCGTTTTTGCAAATGACACACGCGTCCTGGCTTGGGACCTTTGGAACGAACCTTTAGCCACGAATGAGGGCTCGTACGGAAAAGTCGAGCTTAGAAATAAAGAGCAGCGTGTGCTCGCGCTCTTGCCGAAAGTCTTTGCGTGGGCGCGGTCTGCAAATCCTTCGCAGCCGCTGACCAGCGGCCTTTGGGAAGGCGACTGGTCGTCGCCGGAAACGTTCGACGCGATCACTCACATTCAATTCGAGCAATCCGATGTTCTTTCGTTTCACAATTACGGCTGGCCGGAAGATTTCGAACAGCACGTGCGCTGGCTGGAGAGCTACCATCGTCCGATCATTTGCACCGAATATATGGCGCGGTCGGTCGGCAGCACATTCGACACGATCTTGCCCATCGCAAAAGCGCACCACGTTGCTGCAGTGAACTGGGGGTTCGTGGCTGGCAAGTCTCAGACCTACTTTCCGTGGGATTCCTGGGAGAGGCCCTACGTGCTTGATCCGCCTCCGGTATGGTTTCATGATGTGTTGCATCCCGACGGCCGCCCGTACCGTGAGCGCGAGGCGCAGATCATCCGCGAGGTAACCGGTGCTGCAAGCCGCTAAATGGAGGCCGACGCTGGCGTTTATCGGCGCTCCGACGCTCTTTGTCCGCCTTCGTGAACCTTCGTGTCCTTCGTGGTAAATGGTTTCAGAACGGAAAATCGTGAATGTTAAATGCAGTTAATCCAGAGTTGAGCTATCTCATTGTGGCGTGTAAGGGATGATGAATGACTTTCCGGTCCGTCTTCATCGCGGTCGTAATTGCTTTCGCTCTGATCATCGCTGCATTTCTTCTTAATCGCGCCCGGCCAAGGGCAGAAACTGAGAAGCCCAGCGCGGAACTCGTGCGCGCCACTGGTAAGTGCGCCGAGTGTCATGCCAGAACGCAGTATTCGGTGGTGCACGAATATGAAATGAGCATGCATGCGCAGAAAGGCGTAAATTGCCTGCAATGCCATCAGCCCGCGGCAGGTCAGGAAAAGAAGGAGCATCACGGATTTGTAATTTCAACCAAGCTGACAGCCGGGAACTGCCGCAGCTGCCACGAAGGTATTTACCAGCAATTCTTGCGCAGTCGCCACGCCGGACCGGCCTGGGCCGCAATATATGGCGAGAGCGGCCTTCCTCCCGAGCAGGTAAATTTTTCGGAAACCTATCAGCCCGGAGGCACGCGCAGGCCACCGCACCCGTTTGTGCAGCTAGAAGGTGCGTCCGCTATGGCCAGTGGCTGCGAACAGTGCCATAGCGTTGGAAAACCGAATGCTGATGGCACGATTGGGGCCTGCACCGCCTGCCACACGCGGCACACCAGCTCCGTTCGGATCGCCCGTCTGCCGAGCACTTGCGCGCAGTGTCACATGGGACCCGACCACTCGCAGATTGAGATTTACGAAGAGTCCAAGCACGGCGTCATGTTTCAAGCGCAGGAGCATCTCCTCAATCTGGATGCCCCACCGAACACACTCACAACGCGCGATATGTTTGTTCCAACCTGCGCCACATGCCACATCAGCGGCATCAACGGTTTGAGTGTGACGCACAATCCTTCGGAGAGATTATCGTATTACCTCGCGAGCGCAATCAGCGACAAACGCCCAAACTACGCCGCTGCACAAGCCAAGATGAAGCAGGTATGCTCGCAATGCCATACGCCTGCCGCAATCGAGAGGGTTTACAACCAGGCCGAGCAGGTCGTTTCGGTTACGAACCAGCGCGTCAAGACGGCGCAGGACCTTGTGAATGGACTCCGCAAAGAAGGAGTGCTCACAGGCCCGCAGTTCTCGCAGCCGATTGATTTTGTGTATTTCGATCTATGGCACTACGACGGGCGCACGAGCAAACACGGTGCGTTCATGGGTGGAGCGGATTTCGTGCAGTGGCACGGAAACTATCCAATGTTGCAGAAGACCGTCGAGTTGAACTCTATGGCGGCTGAGCTTAGGAGGGAGCATGGCCGCTCCAAATGAACGCTGGTGGAACCAGCCGCAGCTTTGGATTGAGGCTTTCGTACTCCTGAATATTGGATTCCTGACCTTCGACATCTATCTTGCGCATTCGGTGAACCAGTTCCGCAAACCCGCGGAGTACATCCCGCTGTTCTTCTCAGCGATTGCGCCCGTGATCCTGCTGGTTGCCCTGGCTCAACGCAACCGCCGTCACATAGTTTGGCAGACTCTAGGTCACCTTGTTGGCTGGGCGGCAATTCTGGTCGGACTGACTGGGGTCATTCTGCACCTAGAAAGCCACTTCTTCTATGAGCGCACTCTGCGCAGCCTGACCTACTCAGCACCTTTCGCGGCCCCGCTGGCCTTTGTGGGATTGGGTTTCTTGCTGGTTATGAACCGCATGGTCCATTCGGGATCGATCGAATGGGCCCACTGGGTTTTATTGTTTACGCTGGGCGGTTTTGTTGGGAATTTCATCTTCAGTCTGGCCGATCATGCCGAGAACGGATTCTTCTTTCGCGTGGAATGGGTGCCGGTTGCGGCGAGTGCAATTGCGATTGGCTTCCTAACCGCGCTCCTTATCATGCGGGTTTCGCGGCGTTTCATCGTAGTGTCGCTCGTGGTTCTGATATCTGAAGCTGCAGTCGGCTTATGGGGTTTTGTGCTGCACGCGATCGGCAACTTGCGAGGCCCGTCGGTTCACGCTTTCGATAATTTCATCTACGGCGCACCCCCGTTGGCCCCGCTGCTGTTTCCGAATCTAGCGGTGTTGGGATTGATCGGACTCCGGCAACTGCAGACCGATGAAGACCAGTGAAAGCGAAATTCCTCGCGCAAATCGTAAGATTTCGTGTCCCTCACCGGGCTAGAACCTGGTAGTCAAGCTGTGGTGACTTCAGTCTGTGCAGTCGGTTGCGGTGGAGGGCTCCGCGATTCTCAGAGGCAACTCGCATACCGTTGCGCGAGTCAAAGAGCCGCGCCCTCCTCAATTCGCATAAGGAGTAGTTATGCAGCTCACCAGCACAGCTTTCCAAGCGGGGGCTGAAATTCCCAGCCACTTCACCACCGACGGCGACAATGTTTCACCTGACCTTTCCTGGAAGGACGCTCCCAAGGAAACCAAATCATACGCCCTGATTGTGCATGATCCGGATGCGCAGCGCACCGGCGGTTTTACGCACTGGGTGGTGTACAACATTTCGCCAGACACCGGGCATATGGAGGAAGGCATTTCGGACGACGAACAAGTTGCGGGCGTGGGGATTCAGGGAAGAAACGATGCGAGCAAGATCGGCTACATGGGACCGGCCCCGCCGTCCGGCGTCCACCGCTATTTTTTCCGGCTATTTGCGCTCGATACGTCCCTGGATCTCAAGCCAGGAGCCACCCACAAAGAGGTGAGCGCGGCCATGAAGGGGCATATCCTGGCGCAAGCAGAACTGATGGGTACCTACGAAAAGAAATCACAGCGCGCGGCATAAGTACGATCTATTGAAAGTGAAAAACTGGCGCAGCCTGTCTCGCATCACGCGGCAAAGGCTGCGCCGGTTTCTGGGATGAGCTTCTGATCAGAAGAAATCGCTCATCGTTGACGCACTGCCGGCAGCACCGGGGAAGGTGCTCAGTCCGAGCGCCTTCATCAGCGTCTTGAGGGTGTTCTGATGTTGGTAGAGCGCGGTTGATTTGTGACCACCTAAGACGTGAGGACCGATCACGACTGTCACCACGTGTCCACCGCCGTGCTGCGCGTCAGTGTCAACGCTCTCATCGAACACGATCATCAGAATGCCATCTTTCTGAAAAGTCGTGCTGGCGATGAGCGGTGCGATGTTGGATTTAAGCCAGGAGTCCGCCGCGCTGAGGCTGCCGTCATGCGCATCGTGAAGCAGGTCGGGCACGATGAATGAGTATTCGGGCAGCGTGTGGTTGGCGAGGTCCGAGGGAAACTTGCTGAACGGCACCAGATTGTACTTCTCGCTGCTGTTAGCCACGTCGGAGAAGTAAGCAAGCGGATTGTGTTTCTTCGCGTAAGGATAAACCCCGCATCCGGTGTAGCCCGCATACGGCAGGCTCTGGGCGTAAGCCTTCCAGGTCTTTCCCGCGGTTAGCAGATGGCGGACGACGTTGTCCTGAGTGAGCGTGCTGCACAGGCTGTCGTTGTTAGTAATGACCTGACCGGCGGTCAGCATGAAGTAGTTGCCGATCGAGGGATGCGTGTTTGCGTAATACTGCGTGGCTAACCCGTATTTCGATGCCAGGCTGTTCAGATAGGGCATCGACGAATTTCCGATCACGCTGGAATAGCTGTGGTTCTCTTCCATCACGATAAACACGTGGCTGCTGGCCGGAACAGTGGACATTGTTGTCGTCATTGTCGTGGCTCCGCCGGAAACCGTGATGGTGATCGGAGTTTTAGAGGCGCCCCCGCATTTGTCCCACTCCTGAACTTCTGTGTTGTAAGTGCCTGCTGCCAAGGGTAGATACATGTTTAGGCTTGATCCGGAAACTTTGTATGCAAGAACATATGGCGCCGTGTAAATGCCCATGGCCGAGACGCCGCTCGGGCAGCTGGTAGTGGCCTTTGCCACAAAGTGGACGGGTGAAGAATCGCCGCTGTTATTCCCCGGGGAAGAGACGGAGACACCAGCAAACGAACACACGGATAGTGCGAGCAAACAAACGAGAGTTTTCATTTTTACTCCAGTAAATTGGTCGAGAGCTGCGGATTCGCATCAACGCCTATCGTGCGATGCGCAGCACCGAGCAGAATTGGAAGCACTTTAAAACGACAGCAACTTACGTTCAATCAGCGGAGCACAATAGTTAGTACATTCCGAAATTAAGGAGTGAGTGCAGCTGAGGAAGGCACGTAATTCACCGGCTTTTCATGAAGCAGCAGCTCGGTGGCTTGCACGCGAGGATGAGAGTGAAACCACTCCTGCACAATTCCGTCAGCCAGGAAATTGGCCAAAGAAAGCAAGCTCATGCCCTGATGGTGGGCCATCCAGCAGCGCACGATCTCGAAGTGGTGGCGCCATTTTTTCTCGCGCGAGGAAGTGAAGTCTGCAGATTCATAGAAACCATAGGCGCCGAACCAGCCCTCGTTTGCCATTCGGCGTAAGTTTTGCAGAGAAGCCTTGGTCGCCGTGGTGAGAGCGAGGAAGGTTGAATAAGGGGAAATTACCAGTGCGTCTACATCACCATGGTGCAAAGCCAATTGCGGGATACCGAACGCGTAGTACTGATAAGTCCCAGCCTCGTCGCGGACAGCGTAGGCGGATTCGGAAATTCCCCACGGGATACGCTTGGCCGCCGTGAATTCCTGCTGCGCTGCAACCGCGGCATGGCGCGAGCGGTCGAGCAGCGTGCCCACGTAGGTGTGCATCCAGAGCGCCGGCATCAGATACTCGAACATCGTTCCTGTCCAGGAAATCAGCACCGGACGCCCTCGATCGTTGGTGTGAGTGCGGGCCAGCAAGAACCAGGTTTCCTGAGGAATTTCATCTTTTGCGACAGCAATGAAAGCAGCTATGCGAGCTTCGGAGGCGAGCAAATCGTAGCAGGCGGAATGCACCTCATTCTTGTCCGCTTCGAGCCCGATTGAAAGCAGCTTGCGGCGCGGGTTCCAGAGGAAACCAAATTCCATCTGCTCGGCCAATCGCTCCGCATCGGCTGACAGCGCTTGCAATTCCTGGATCAGTCGAAGCGAATCCATGCGGGCGCCCGAGACTAGCGAGAGCAGTCGTTTGATCAGGCCCGCGCGCTCTTCATTTTTGGCTTCTGAAACCTGGGAATCCAGCCACGCCTGTAAACGAGCCGCAAGCTTATCGAGAACCTCAGGGAGATCTGTGAGTGGAACGTTCTCGAAAGGCAGCTTCAGCGCGGCGTCCTGTCTGAGTTCGGTAAAATCCTGCAGCATCCACGGCATGAATCGAACAATCGACTGCCGGATCTCGTGCAGGCGATGGCTGGCTTGCGAGGCAAACCATTTCACGTCAGCACTGCGTTTGGCGTCGGTCTCCTCATTTGAAATTCGCTCCAGCGCCGAGGCCGGAAAACGTAGAAGAGTTTTGAGCCAATCCTGCTTGGAAGATTTTCTTTCCAGCTTGGAGAATAACCGCCGGGGAAACGCTCTCAGGTCAGTCAGAATGCGTAGATGATCAACGAAGCCTTCCGCCAGTTGCGGGCGGAGAACAGATTGCTCCAGCAAATACTCGCAACCTTGTTGAAGAGTCCACAACGACGCAACCAGATTTCCGCTATCCACCGACGACACGAACTTGGGCGGCAGGGGCCGAAGCGTGCGAGTGTCATACCAGTTATAAAGATGGCCACGGTGGCGGCTCATGCGGCGCATGGTGGCCAGCGTCTTCGCGGTCAGTTCCGCGAATTCAGGCACGGTGAGGTATCCAAATTCGCAGGCGACCTGGCGTGCGTTGAGCAGAAACCCGACATTCGTTGGAGAGACTCGCGCGGCCACGCAATAAGGTTCTTCCTGAACGTTGTCAGGAATGAGCCAGTTGTGCTCCTCGGTGCTGAACTCATCGAAGTAGCGCCAGGTGCGGATCGCAGCACGGTGCAAGAAAAACTTTTCTTTTTCCGAAGCCTCAGTCTGCGACGGTCGCGGTGGCAAATCGAGCCAGAGAGAAACCAGTTTGCTGCCACCCCAGAGCACAAGAATTGGCAATGCTGACGCCAGCGCCGCGTGACGGCCGTAGTACACGACGATGCCCAGAACAATAGCGACCAGCGGCATCCAGTTCAGGTAAGTATCGACGGGAGTGCGTTTGCCTCCGCCCACTTCAGCCTCCGCCGCCGTTTCCCACTCGAGCAGACGCTGCTGGGTAAACAGGCGGCGAACCAGGGTGCGCACCACAGCGTCAAGCGAGACCAAAGTCTGGTGAGCAAGGAAGGTGAGGCTAAGCAACACGCTGACATTGGCGGTGAATAGCGATGCGACTGCCTCACGCGCGACGGCTTTCTTTTGTTCTGCCACCGAGCGGACAAGGGTGAATAGGAACTCGAACCATACCGGCACGACCAAAACGCAAATGGTGGCGATCGTCCAATTGCGCGGCAACCCGGGCAATACCAGCCAGCCCAGGGCAAACAGCAAGAACGTGGCCGGCTCAACCAGACTCCGGCGCAGGTTATCGAAAATCTTCCACTGTGATACCAGCGATATCGGGTTGGCCACCAGGCGGCCGCTTTCATCTCGCACTCGCGAGAACAGCCAGCTCGTAATCTGCCAATCGCCGCGCAGCCAGCGGTGTTTGCGGCGATTATACGCACTGTAGTGAGAAGGATAATCCTCGATCACCTCGGTGTCGGTGACTAGCCCAGCACGCGCGTAAGCTCCTTCGATCAGATCGTGACTGAGCAGCGCGTTCTGCGGAAAGCGGTGCTCGAGCACGCGATGGACAGTATCAACTTCGTAGATTCCTTTTCCCGCAAAAATCCCTTCGCCGTAGAGGTCCTGGTACACGTCGGAAACGGCGCGGGTGTAAATGTCGAAGCCAGTCTGCCCGGAATAAATATTGGCCAAGTGGGATCGGGAGGCGCTTTGCACGCTGACCCGCACTCGTGGCTGCAGAATTCCATAACCGCCGATGACGGTGTTTTTGTCCGGATCAATCACTGCCTGATTCAGCGGGTGTGCGAGCGTGCCGACTAGACGATGCGCCGAACCCCGCGGCAGTTCGGTGTCGGCATCGAGCGTAATCACGAAACGCACTTTCGCCAAGACCGAGAGATCGCCTGCTTTGACCGGGAAGCTGTCGTAATTTCCCTGCAGGAGCTTGTTCAGGTCCATGAGCTTCCCGCGCTTGCGCTCCCATCCCATCCAGACTTTCTCGCGCGGGTTATAGACGCGATGCCGGTGCAATAAGAGAAACGAACCACGCTGCTGACCTGAATATTTTTCGTTTAGTTCCTTGATCAGGTTGGCGCACAACTCCACCAGCGGATCATCCTCGTGTGATGGCACCGGGGAATCCGGCAGATCCGTGAGCAGCGCAAAGTGCAGGTTGGGATCATGGTTCCCCAGGAATCTGACTTCCAGGTCCTGCGCCAGGCGGCGTACCTGTTTTTCATTCAATAGGAGTGCGGGGACTGCAACCAAAGTTGTGCACTCTGCCGGAATGCCTTTTGAGAAGTCCAGTTTCGGAAGGATCTCCGGTCGCAGCAGCGCAGTGGTCAAGTAATTCATCAGCTGGACTGCGCTTTGCGAACACGGCAGCAGCAAAACGATCATGGAAAACAAAATCAGTCCGGGCGAAGTGAATCGGCTGGTCAGCAGCAGCACGATGGTGGACATGATCCCAAAGGTGAGCACCTCAATGCCGGGAAGGTAAAACTCGTCAGGATGACTGCGCAGAAATCTTCTTACCTGTTGGATCAGTGATGGCCGGAAGCCAATCCGTTCGCAGAGCTGGGTTACGCCTTCACCGACGATGTAATAGCCGATATGCGATTCGCGCTGGGCAAGTCGCGGATCCTCTATGTTCTGATTCTGTGCGTGGCGGGCCAAGTTGAGCGCCTCTAACGCCACTTCCATCTCGGTAAAGTCTGAGCGTTCCGCGATCTTCACCAATTTTTCGCGATAGAAATTCCGGCTGTCGAAATCCATTCGCGCGTAAGCGCCAGCGGGATCTTGCCGCAGCACTTGATCGAAGGCAATCTGCGGTTCAAGAACCTCTTTCCAGTGCAACTGATTAATTTCGCGCAAACTACGAACGCAAATGCCAACTCCCACCGGTTCTGAATTGTCTAGAAATTTGTGTGCGCGAATCGCGACTTGCTCGAGCAGAATCAGTTCCATGGCTGGAAGCAACGTCCACAATTCGCGGAATTTCAAGACCGTCGTCTTCTGAAATGAATCCAGATACGCAATGAAAGATGCTTCGCTGAATTCGAACTCCACGGCGTGAAGGTAAGCTTCAGCGACTGCTGCAGCCCTGGGTATAGTGGCGCCACTGGGCGTCTTGACGTGTGGCAGGCGGCGAAGCAACTTAAATGCATTCCTCGTGTTCCACAGCTCGGCCCAAAGCAAAGCGATGTTATCGCGCAGCCAGCGCAGGTCATCGGGATCAGCCGGGTCGCGAGGCGTATCGTTTACTTTTTCCAGCGCCGGACGGAGCACCGCCGCCATGGCGTTCCAGCGGGCAGAAAAGAAATGCGAAGTGTGAACGCTGGGGTTCCACGCCAACAGTTTGGAAACTTCTTCGGCTTTGCGCCGGAGCTGGTCCAAATCCGGAGCAGCATCTGCCGCGCCTTCCGGCACCCGCTCGGCGACCGCCTCGATCATCTCAATATGTGTGTTGTCCGGCATTGATGGGCAATTCAACGATAGCTGGCGGCCTGCAATTCAAACATTTCGGCGTAACGTCCGCTCATACCAATAAGATGCTCGTGGGTCCCTTCTTCAGCAATGTTCCCGGCTTCGAGGACGACAATCCGGTCGGCCATGCGTACGGTCGAAAAACGATGCGAGATGAATAACGCCATCTTTCCGGACGTTAGCTCAGCAAAACGCTGGAACACCTGGTATTCGCTACGGGCATCCAGCGCTGCCGTTGGCTCGTCCAGCACCAGTAGTTGTGCATCGCGCAAATAAGCCCGGGCCAGCGCGAGCTTTTGCCACTCACCTCCGGAAAGATCGACACCGCCTTCGAAGCGGCGGCCTAGCATTTGATCAAATCCCCCGCTGAGTCTTGCGATCACCTCATCCGCCAGGCTTTTCTTCGCGGCCACCTTCAGCGCCGGAAGGTCATTAAGATCTTCAATCTTCCCCACGGCGATGTTTTCCCGGGCAGTCATCTCGTATCGCATGAAATCCTGAAAGATGACGCCGGTCTCACGATAAAGGTCTTCGAGGTCGTACTCGCGAAGGTCAACGCCATCGAGCAGAATCTCTCCCTGGGTGGGGTCGTACAGTCTTGTGATGAGTTTTACGATGGTAGTTTTGCCCTGGCCATTTTCGCCTATCAGCGCGACGCGTTCTCCGGGATCCAGATGGAAATTAAGACGGTTCAAAACCAGGCGATCGGTCCCCGGGTAAATGAAAGACACGTCACGAAATTCAAACCCTTTTTTGATCGGACGCGGTGCGGGGAGCGCATTGGGCTTCGACTGAATTGTGGGCTTCATCTCGAAGAACGCGAGGAGGTCGGTGAGGAACAAAGCCTGATCGGCGATGCCGGAGAGCGTCGAGAGTACCTGCTGAATGTTGCTGCTTGCGTTCAGAATGGCGGCGGTCAGGAAGTAAAACGTTCCAATCCCCCATTTGCCGGAAAGCGTGCGCCAGATGACATACGCGTAAGCGCCGTAATAACCGCCGGTGCTGATCACGGACAAAATCGAACCGACGCCCAGCCTCTTCCGCGCCAGCTCCACATCTTGCACGTAAACAGCGTCAGACAGCTTCGCGAAACGTTCGGTGAAAAATCCGCTCAAGTTGAAGAGCTTGAGTTCCTTGGCCGCCTCCTTCGTCGCTCCCGCTTGCCGCAAATAATCCAACTGCCGCTTGATTGGCGTCTGGCGAAAATTCTTCGCGTATCCCAAAAAAGCAAAGTGCGTCTCGCCAATGAATGCTGGAAGCACGGCGGCGACCAAAAGCAGCATCAGCCACGGAGAATAGAGCATCACTGCCGCTGACCAGCCTAGAGCCGTGATGAGCTGCAACTCCAGCCGACCGATGGATTGAATCATGACCAGGCGGTCCGTGGCCTGTACGCGCGCGCGCTCCAGTCGGTCGTAAAAAACCGGGTCCTCGTAGGCCGTGAGATCCAGTTCCGAGGCGTGCTTCATCACCTGGATGCTGACATGGCGCGTGTACTTGTTGGCGAGAAGCGAATCGGAATAGTCGATCATCCGCGTGACCAGGCTGCTCGCAACCGCCAAGCCACATTCGGCGCCAACCAGCCACCACAACCTTGTCGGAACTGGGCCAGGATGTTTGAACAGTTGTTCCAGAATGTCGATGATGAGCTTGGGGATGTAGCCGATACCGATGGGCAACAGCGCCGCGATGATACGTGCCACGATACCGAACGTGACGACTCCCGGGCCTGATTGCCAGACGATTTTCAGGATGGGCGGGACGTTGCGCAGTGCTGAGAGGCGCTCGTGCCAGCTGCTCCAGAACTTTTCGTTTTGCGACATTTGGCCGAGTCCTGACCTGCGCCCATCACGCAAAAACCGCGCATGACGCAAGGCTCTGGCGCGCTTGAATTGCCTGGCTAATCCCCAAAGTTGCTGCGCGGTGGTACGAACCAGAGATGCCGAAAACCGGTGCAAAGGTTTGACGAAGAAGGCCTTGCGGCATCCGGTGCGCCGGTTGGCAGCTCACGACAAGGCCATTATAGCGAAGCACGCCTCTGGCCACCGCCACTTACGCTAAGGCGTTCTCCCTAATTACTGCCGTTATTTCGGCGAGCCGGATTTCTTTGACTCAGGCTGCCCACCGCTGGAAGATGCGTGTAGAGGAATCTATTCCCGGACACAGCGCGCATTCGAGAAAAAAATTCACCACTCCAGGAAAAGATTTCATTTTTCCCGTAATGGTGATTGTCTCTGGACAGCAACTCTGCCCATAATGGGTTACCAAGTCTTTCCAATGATTTCGACCCGCCGTCAATTCCTTCGCGGGGCTTTGACTGGGGCTGCGGTTCTTCCCGTTGTGGCGAAGACCTTAGCTTCGGGCCTACCCCTAAGTCATTCTGAGCTCGAACTCAGTGATTCTGCCTTGCTCGATGAACTCGAGCGTGCGGCGTTCGAGTTCTTCTGGAATGAAGCCAACCCGCAGAGCGGCCTGGTGCTCGACCGCGCCAATGCGAATGGCGGAAGCCTGCGGCGAAAGGCCAGCATTGCGGCTACAGGGTTCGGCCTAACCGCGCTGTGCATAGGCTGTGAGCGCGGCTATCGTCCGAGGGCCGAAATTGAGCAGCGTGTGGTGCAGACGCTCCATTTCCTCGTTCGTAACGCTCCCGTTGAACACGGATTCTTGCATCACTTTGTGGACGAAAACACAGGCGAGCGATTTGGCAAATCAGAGATCTCTCCCATCGATATGGCGATCCTGCTCTGCGGTGCGCTCACCTGCCGCGAGTACTTCGGAACGACAGAAATTCATCGCGACGCGACCACGCTGTACAACCGCGTGGACTGGCCTTGGGCGCTGAACGGAGCCTCAACGTTTGCGCTCGATTGGACTCCAGAACGCGGTTTTAGCCATCTACGCTGGGACTCGTATTGCGAGTCCATGATGATGTACCTGCTGGCGATGGGCTCGTCGACGGCTCCCATTCCCACGGAATGCTGGCATGCGATCCGGCGGCCGAAAATGGAATATCGCGGGCACCAGTACATTTCCAGCCCCGCGCCCTTGTTCGTGCATCAGTTTTCACACGCCTGGTTCGATTTCCGCGGACGGCATGACGACTATGCGAATTATTTTGATAATTCGGTGCTCGCCTGCCGCGCTCATCGCGAATTTTGCGAGGAGTTGAGCCGCAAGTTCCCCTGTTATTCGGGAGATATTTGGGGGATCACTGCGTCGGATTCGAGCCTCGGCTATGTCGCGTGGGGCGGCCCGCCGCTGCTGGGACCGATTGATGGCAGCATCGTTCCTGCAGCCGCAGCAGGCTCAATACCATTCATGTTTACCGAATCGGTTGCGGTTCTTCGCAAGCTACGCGTCCAATACGGCAAACAAATTTGGGAAAAGTATGGCTTTGTCGATGCCTTCAATCCGCTGACCGGCTGGACCAGCAAAGATGTGCTGGGCATTGACGTCGGCATCAGCATGCTGATGGCCGAGAATGCCCGTTCGCAATTTGTTTGGAATACATTTATGCGCAATCTGGAGACGGGGCTCGCCATGGAGCGCGCTGGGTTCTTCCCGGATGGGTTTGAAGTTCCGATGATGGCGAAGAGAGAGCGATCAAAGCCATTGGCTCACATCGACAGCTAATCGCATCATTCTGAGATTCTCCAGAACAGCAGATTCCTCATCACTAGTGATTCGGAAGGACAGCTCTGTAAGGGAAAGCTGGCTACCCCTCCGCGAAGAACTGGGCCATTTTGCGGAATTTGCCATAGCGCGATGCGACCAGCTCGTTCGCCGGCAAAGCCTTCAACTCTGCCAAACTTCGTTGTAGCGCCTCGTCCACCAGCTTCGCCGCAGCGTCAGCATCGGCATGCGCACCGCCCGGAGGCTCGGGCACAATTGCGTCAATACAGCCCAGTTCCTGCAAGTCAGTAGCTGTGATCCGCAGGGATTCGGCGGCAAGTTCCTTCTTTGAAGAATCACGCCACATGATCGAGGCGCAACCTTCCGGCGAGATGACGGAATAAATTGCATTCTCCATCATCAAGACACGGTCGGAGACGGCAATTGCCAGCGCACCGCCGCTGCCACCCTCGCCGGTGATGATCGTGATTATCGGAACATGCAGGCGCGCCATTTCCCGCAGGTTTAAGGCTATCGCCTCGGCTTGGCCACGCTCTTCTGCGCCCAGCCCGGGGTTCGCTCCGGTCACATCCACAAACGTGAAAATCGGCCGGGAGAACTTTTCCGCGATATGCATCGCGCGCAGCGCCTTACGATAGCCTTCCGGATTCGGCAATCCGAAATTGCGATATACCTTTTGTTTTGTGTCGCGACCCTTCTGCGTGCCAATCACCAAAACTTCTTCGCCATGAAAACGGGCCATACCGCAGATCATGGCGGGATCATCGGCGAACCGCCTGTCGCCGTGAATCTCGCTAAAGTCGGTGAAGATTTTTTCCACGTAGTCGAGGAAGTAGGGGCGCTGAGGATGGCGGGCGAGCTCTGTCTTGATCCACGCCTCGCGGT
>Ga0209580_10000816_pt1 | contig 15313 bp, 16 predicted proteins | sample Coa_R1_5_FD_187153 | JGI IMG/M metagenome (GOLD analysis project Ga0209580, IMG submission 187153) | Surface soil microbial communities from Centralia Pennsylvania, which are recovering from an underground coalmine fire - Coalmine... | ecosystem: Environmental > Terrestrial > Soil >... | reverse complement strand
ACATTGGTTTCTGTGCACGATACCAGCGGCAAGAATCCCAGGAAGGTCACGGTAAGCCAGGATGCAAGAGATGCGAATGCCATTGGAGCGCCTATTGTGGCAGGGCGGAGTTTTGGCGGACCTATCAAGGGGCTGGCGATAGGAACACTTTCCGGCGGAGGCTACGTGATAGCTACTAATGGAAAAGACGTACATCTTCCCGCGCTGGCTGGCATGCTTATCCGTGTGGACCAGCCAGTGAGTTGGAATGGGACTTCGGTGCCGACGCCAAGATAGCTTGAAATTAATTTCGTAACAAGAAAAAACGCCGTCGCAAATAAGCGACGGCATTTTTGTTCCGCCACATTTCAATCTGCAGCGGCGAATGCTAGCGCTTTCGGGATGCTGCCCTGCGTTCTTTTGCGCGCAGCAGCCGCGCAGCTTCTCTGCGTTTCTTACGTTGCTTCAAGACTTTTTTCTGGCGTGCGACCTCCTCCTCAGAGAACATCGTCCGCCTGCAATTCTTCAGCCCGCAATAGCACGGCGCTTTCTCGCCTATATCGCCATCGAAGAGGTTGTAGTCATAGGTGAGTTCTTCTCCGGCTTCGATATCGCGCAGCGCCATGATCCATATGCGATTGTCGATCTGATCGGTCTCGCAGTTTGGATCACAAGTATGGTTCACGAAAGCGGCCATGCCGAAGCCATCGATGATGGTGTCGCCATCGTCCATGGCGAAGAGATAAGTCACTTCTGTATCTGCGTACATACCTTCGCAAGCCTTGGCGGTTAGCCGAGGCCCTGTGTATTCCAGGATGTGAGCGCCCTTCCTGATGGGAGCAGTTGTGTAAACTCCGGCGCCGTGCAAGGAAGAAGATTTGACGATGATGGCCATGGATAATCTGCTGATCGATAAATAATAAATCCGCGACGTTGAGATCATGCCGTTTGGCGCAATCATCCGGCATTGGAACGCTGATTTATTTTACAGCTTAGGTTGCCCTTGATTGCCGTTGCATCGCGCGTTGCAGTGTCTTATCCAGCGCTGCTTTTGCTGTCTGGTAGTCCTGCGGGTTGATCTTGCCGTTCAATCGGTCCGATTCGAGCTGGAAAACCTCTTCTTTCATGGCTTCCATCAGCAACGTGGAACGGTCTTGCGGGACAGCCGCCCCAGCCGTGGCAGCGACATTCTGGTTGGACGTATAAACAAAGACGCCTCCCGCAGCTAGAAAGAGCGACAAGACTCCCAGAAAAAGCCACTGGCCGGAATGGAGAGGATCAGGTCTTTCATTCGGTAAGCCTAAACCGCCACCGGGGCCGGACGGCTCTCCGCGTGCCCCGCCATTTCTTGGAGCCGACGCCTGTTCCTGCTCACGCGGCATCTCTCCCTTACCTGAAATTGCAAATGCCACTTTCTGCTTTGGAGTTACATTCTTGGCGATGAAGAAATTTACGTTCTTGAATTGAGGATTTGTCTTTGTCTCGTAGATGGCACTGTCACTGGCGGCAAATTTGATAGAGTCAGGCGCTGCCACCATCAAGGTTTCTGTTGGCAGATCAGACCGAGGATCGATTTCCAGCTTGCCGGAGTAAGGAACTGTGTACAAGACGTGGAACTGGGTCTGCCCCGGGCGTATGGGAAAGACAAACGCGAACCTATTTTTTTCTCCCGCAGGGATCACTGCTGCCTTCAACTGCGTCTTGCCGGTTTGGACACTGGATTCCGTAATCGACGCACCTTCCGGCAGATAGAATTCCAGCGTCTGCTTTCCGGTGAGGGTGCGGGGCGGATTAGACTGATTTCCGACCGTATAGAATTCTTCGCCGCTCAGCGTGGCGCCGTCTTCAGAAGTCTGGATAGCCATAGCATGGTCAAGAATCGTCATTTCTTTGATGCTCGCGGCGGCGTCAAAAACCCGCACGGCAACTGGCACGCCACCAGGCAAACCAGCTTGTGTGTAAGTAACTCCCTGATGCTGTACCCAGACCAAATATGGCTGCTGCGCCGGAGGAACGTTAAAAGTGAACTCTCCCTTGGCATTCGTTTTGGTCTTGGCCACGTCCTCCATACCATTGCCAATTTTCTTGAGCGTAACTTCATCGCCGGCGGAGGGCTTATTGGTGGTGCTGTTCTGCACCACGCCTTTCAGCGTGTCAGCCGCGGCGGCAAGTGAACAGGCGAGCAGAAGTGTGAGAGCAACTTGCTTCAATGGGATGGACTCCTTCAGGCTTTAGCAGATTCCAGCATTTCAATTTCGGCCAGGATGCGCGCCGCCTCAGCTTCCAGGCCAAGGCGCATGCCGTCGTAGTCGGCCTGGGTAAACTTGCCGGATTTAAATTCAAAACTCAGATCGCGCAGGTTTTCATAGACCACTTCTTTGCGCTCATACAGGTAAGCGGTCCGGGTTTTGACGACTCCAGTGTCGGTATCTCGGCTGGGATAGAAAACGTAAATCAGGATGCCGGCTGCGAACACGCAACATACCATTTTGATGATGTAATCAAAGACAGCCGGAGTCATAGCTCAGTCTCCCGGCGTGCGCGGTCGCGCAGGGCCTCAAGATCGGGAGCAAGGTTCATGTCCGCGGCGGCCACGGGCGCGGGACGCATCTTCCAGTTGCGGATCAAGAGGACAACGAGCATCAGACCCAGGCCGAGGCCGGCAGCAGGAAGGATCCAGGCCAACAGTTCAAAGCCGTGCGTTGAGGGTTCGACCACAGCAGTCACGCCCCATTTGGTGCGGAACCAGTTCAGCACGGCTTCATCATCCTTTGTCCGGGCGATGTTGGCGCGGAGCTCGCGAATCATCTGGTCAGAATTGGGGCAGCCTACGTGATTGCACTTCAGCAGCATTTGTGAGCAACTGCACGTGCACATGATTTTGCCGCCCAGGTTCTGGAAACGGGCTTCCTGATTGTCCGCCCCCATGAGCAGCACCAGAGCGCAGGGAAGAAGCAAAGCTTTTAGAAGTTTCTTCACTTGCCAGCTCCCGCGGGGTGCATGCCCCGCTCATCCATCTGTGATACGGCAACGGCGCTTCGGACGGGAACGCTGACCGGCGCGGCGTTCGGGATCAATGCCATGCCAGTTCCCATTACGATTACGAGCACGCCAATCCATATCCAATTTACCAGCGGATTGATAATGATTTTGATAATCGGATGGTCGGTGTCAGGGTTGTGGCCTTCATAGACTACGTAGAGATCTTCGCGCAGTGTTGAATGATTCGCTACGATGTGGACTGGCTGTCCACCGCTGGCTTTGAAGAAGCGCTCTTCAGGGTTAAGCCGGGTTAGGAATTTGCCGTCTTTATAAACTTCCAGCAGCGCCGCTTGCGACCTGTAATTGGCATTGTCGTCCTCAGTGTATTCTTCGCCAATAAGAGTGTAGGAACCGATCTGGACTTTATCGCCTTTGCCGATTTCCTGCTCTTTATCCTGGTTAAAGGCCGCGCCGGCAAGGCCGATCACGACCAGAACCACGCCAAAATGGACGACATAGCCGCCATACCGGCGCATGTTGCGGCGTGATAGCTGATAAATTCCAGCAAACAGGTTGGTCTGCAGTTTGTTTTTCCAGACGATGCCGCCGCGGATGAACTCAGAAGCAACCGTGGCGATAACCAGCGTGCTCAGGCAGAAAGCCATCATCGCGTAAAGCTGGCCCATGTCCGTCCAGAAGCGGACGCCATTTTTGTACAGCACGAAGCCGACGACGATTTCAATCACCAACGCCGCTGTTGCGGGTATGGCGAAGTTGCGCTTGATGCTGCCCACGGACGTGTTGCGCCATGCCAACAGAGGGCCAACGCCCGTTAGGAAGATCAGCGCAAGACCGATCGGGACCATCACCTTGTTATAGAAGGGAGCGCCGAGGTTCATTTTTACGTCGCGCACCGCTTCAGAAAGGATGGGAAATAGAGTTCCGCAGAGTACGGCAAAGCATGCGCCCAACAACAGCAGGTTATTGAACATGAAGCTGGATTCGCGCGAGACCAGCGATTCAAGTTTATTTTCAGAGCGCAGATGGTCGCGGTTGCGGACGTAAAAGACCATGCAGACGACAAAGATGATCGCCAGAAATCCTGAGAACCAATTGCCGATGCTGGACTGCGCGAATGAGTGCACGGAGCTGACAATGCCGCTGCGAGTAAGCAGCGTTCCCAGCACCGAGAGCATGAAGGTGATAAAGATCAGCCAGACGTTCCAGACCTTCATCATACCGCGCTTTTCCTGCATCATCACCGAATGAAGGAAAGCCGTGGTGGAAAGCCACGGGAGCAGGGAAGCGTTTTCAACCGGGTCCCAGCCCCAGTATCCGCCCCAGCCAAGGACCGCGTAAGCCCAGTGAGCGCCTAGCGAGATGCCAAACGTGAGGAACAGCCACGCCACCATGGTCCAGCGGCGCGTAATGTGTATCCATTTCTCGCCGGGATAACGCATGATGAGGGCGGCCAGCGCAAAAGCGAATGGAACAGAGACGCCCACGTAGCCGAGATAGAGCATCGGCGGGTGGATGACCATCTCAGGATATTGCAATAACGGATTCAGCCCGTTGCCATCGGCAGCGAGCCGATCCATGATGCCAAAAGGATTGGCGACAAAATTGACGAGAATCAGAAAGAAAATCTGGATGGCCGCCAGGACCATGGACGCCATCGCGACCAAACGCTGATCGACCTTGTGGCGCAAGCGCAGAACAAACCCATAGGCGGAGAGCAGCAGAGCCCAGAAGAGAATCGAGCCTTCCTGGCCCGACCACAAGACTGCAAATTTGTATGGGCCGGGCAGCGCGCGGTTGGAATGATGAAGGATGTAAGCGACGGAAAAATCATCCGTCAGCGCGGCATAGACCAGCGCACCTGCAGCCACAAGTACTGCCAGGAAAGACGCCATGCCGGCGCGGCGGGCGGTTTCCGCCAGCCGATAGCCAACAGCGTCCTTACGTACAGCCGCGATGACCCCGACTACAAAACAGTAGCCAGCCAGCGCCAAAGCGAATAAGAGACAAAAGCTTCCTAATAATGGCATTGTTCAGGAGCTTAATATGGTTTCACGCCTACTGCAATGATTCAATTAGGCAGAGGCCCTAACATTCAGCGCGGATTTCACAAGGGCTATCAAGTCCTCAGGATCACACGGCTTAACCCGGAAAATGACGTTCAGCCCGGCATATTCAGCGTCGGCATCGGGGAGGCCGCTGATTACGATTACCGGAACTTCCTTATTAAAAGCCCGCAACTGGCGGACGAACTCGACGCCATCCATGTCTGGCATAAGGTGGTCGGTGATCACCACGCCAATTTTTGTCCGTCCGGGGTCACTGCGCAGAAATGCCAGGGCGCTTTGTCCCTTGGTGGCGACATGGCTGTCAATCTCAGCTTTTCGCAGCACCAGCTCACGCACGGTGAGCTGAGCAATGTTGTCGTCCAGCAGCAGGGCTTGTCTCATGCGTGCTATGCGCTTTTGTCCCTTCGATATTTCGCCAGAACTTCAGCTTCAGCCCGTGCCCAGTCCTCATCATGAAAGCCTTCCAGTCGTCCGCGCTGCTCAAAAAGCTCATACGCGCGAATGCGGATCTCTTCTTCAATCCTCTGATCGCCTATGGGTTTGTGGTCCGCAGGCGGGAAGGCACGATTACTGCTTTCTGTAACATTAGTACCCTGCCCAATGGGCGTGACGGTGGATTTTTGCTGTGCTGCTCCTTGTTTTGCAGATTGGGTCTTGCGCGGTTTATTAGACGGTTTTATTGCCATGCTTGTGTCTTGCTCCCTCAGCTCCGGAAATGTTGATTTATAAACGAGAGCGGCGTTTCATTGATTATAGAAGAATCTACGGCGGCATGTGGAGGACGCGAACAAAAATTGGGTGTCTCTGGTGATTCGCCACGAGTGTTAAGTGTATTGTGTGACTCTCATTTGGGTGGTGGATGAGGTCATGGGTCTCAGGAGGCGCGGCAGAAAGCACAGCGATTTTTCAATACTGCGGCGCGATGTAGTTTCTAGAAGGGATTCGAGTTCCGCAAAACTTTTAATTTTGATTCCGAAGGTAATTTCAGATCGGCGGATTGCTCGTGGGCCTTAGAGCTTTGTTATACTGCATAAGCCCCCGCACAACAGAGTGGCGCTATCGTCTAGGGGTTAGGACGTGAGATTCTCAATCTTGAACTGGCCAGCCGAACTCATGGTTTTTCAATAGCTTAGGTTAGGGTGCGTTAGGCTAAAAGTGGCCGAATTTGGACGCATTAGTGCAAAAATAAGTGCAAAAAGCAAGGGCCGGGAAACCGGCCCATTTTTTCTCGTTGCTCTACTCCGCAGCTTGCCTCTATAAGTCGAAAACGGGGCGCGCCCGTGCGCAAACACGAAACGCTCCCCTAACCAAAGCACCTATATGAGAGGCGACAATGGCTGACCGCAAGGGTAAATCTTCCCGCAAGAAACGCACAAGGCGTTCCACTACGTTCGCTCAATTCAAAGGCAAGATCATTGACTGCGTTGAAGTGAACACCACAGATTACGGCTGCGCCATCGGCATTATGTTTGATGACCGCACCTATTTGTGTTTTGAGGTTGAGACAGGCGGGGTAAACATCTTGCCGGATTTGTCGGACTGGAAAACAGGCAACTACAAACCGTTGAAGCGATGGAAAGCAATTTCAGGCTGAAAGCGCAAAGCCCGCCTAATCGGCGGGCTTATTTCTTACACTTATTTGAATATTACTCGCCTAGCCTTTAAATCTACCGAATCAACTTTCCAACCAGCATCAAGCCAAGCACGGCATTGGCGTGCGCTTGGCTTAACCTCATTACCCCACCATGGTCGGTACTGTGAAGCTGAGGGCGGAAGCGCCTCGCCGATAATCTTTTCTATTTCAGCAAACGTGAGCGGAAGCTTTGGTTTTGCCAACCATTGCGTGAGCTTGTCATACTTTGCCATATCGCCTCCAAAAATAAGTCAAGCCTCCTGCCAACAAAATCACGCCTAGAAATGCTTCCCCGCTGTTATCCCAAAAAAAGCCGTTGTAAGGCAGGGCCAAAAGAAGAATGACTCCAGCGATTGTAGCGGCAATCGCACAAAACATCTGGACATGTTTCTTGTCGGCATTTCTCGTTGCAAGCGGGATACCGGCGAACGCGTGCCCACAAATACGGCAGAAGCGCGAGTCATCTGGTAACTGTGTACCGCACTTATCGCAAAACACTAACTTGTTCCCCTCGTTGATAGCCAAAAGCATTGTAAACACAATCGAACTTCGGACTGGACATTTCCTCCGGTTCTCCTCCAGAGTCGTCTCGTGGCCAGCTAGGCCGGAGGTTGAAATGAAAAAGGAAATCACAGTAGGCAAGGCAGTGAAATACAAGAAGGTGAAGCTTGATGTTGCCAAGATCATCGCACTGTACAAATCCGGCAAGCCGGTTGCACAGATCGCGCTGGCAATCGGATATCCGCCAAACTGCGGCCAGAATCGCACGCGCCGCGTGCTGGAGCAGGCCGGAATCTACAAGCGCACGACGGCAAAGAAGACCGCAAAGAAAAAGGCAGCCTAGCTGGCCGCCTGTACGGAATCCAACGCCGGGCCGCCCATGGCCCGGTTTTTTGGTGCTGGCCACACAGCCTGTCCGGGCGCATTTGGCTGATCGTAAGCCAATTGCGTTTCAGATTCCGCTCCGGTACAAAAGACCCAGTCATTTTGGCTTTTCGAGCTTGAAGGTACTTGCCAGAGTCGCGAGAACTCCAAAAATAATCGCGCACCAGATGAGTGCGTGCTTGGTGCCGTGGTCGATATTCTGTGGCAGAAGTGCAATGATTGCTGGAACTGCTACCAGCGGGCCAGCAACTAGTGATCTTAGAAGCCACCCAAGATAGGATGGGCCTATCGTCAGACGCAGATCAAGGTCCCAAGCGTCAGCCGCCCTTATTCGAAGCCAGGTCTTTTGTGCTCGCTGGGGATTGTCGGCGGCGCTGAATATCCACGACTTTAGGTCGTAACGGGAGTCAATCTTGATATCAGGAGGTTCGACCGTCCGGAGCGACTCGCCAAATGTGGCCTGAATTGTGGAATCGGGCCGCTTTCCGTCTCGAGGCTGAAAGTGGTACAACAGAAGTCGGTAATCCTTCCGTGGTCGAAGAAACGTAGGCCAGGGATGCAACGTGTCAGTATCAAGCTCATCCCCTTCATCCTCCACACCGAGCGTCACCCAGAAAAAAGGCTCCTCTTTGTAGGCATGCTGGTTCCGTAAGTTCATCACGGCTTTTTCCCAAACTTCCAGTGAGGTTCCGACTTGAAAGCCAGCCGGGAGCGATCTGGCTTCGAAGCAGTAAAAGCCTTTCGGGTTCTCTCCCTCCTTACTCCTTTGCGGAGTTTGTTGGTTCGTAAGCTGAAAAAGATCGGCTGTGAAATTTGACGGATCTGCAATTGCCACTTCAGCCATTCGAAGCGTTATGCTGATGGTTGCACCATGCTCTCGACAGTTCAGGACGGACACTTTCCGGACGGGAACAATGGGAAGCACGCCAATACCTTGGCTGGCCACGGAGCACACTACTCCGTCCTGAGGAAAGACGGCGTTTCCACCGGATAGACTCGACAAAGCTACGGAAGACACTTCGATCTTGTCGTAACGAAATTGAACGGAACTACCGATGGGAGCTGCAAGACAGCGCAGAACATCCTGCTTGTAACGAGGCGAAGCGTCTGATGACAACAGAAAGAGCGTTCCTCGTGCTTTCTTCGGATCAGCTGTGGTCATATCAAATTCTCCTATTCTCCGCGGGCTCAACACTGCACGTCAGTTGCTCTAAAAGCCGGCCGTCTTGTATTGGTCGCCCGGCAGGCATGGCGGATACGGAAATTTGACAAAAATCGGCTGTGGGAATTTAGCGAATTTGGCCAGCAGACTACCTTGCGGCAGCATCATCAGCTTTGTTTTTAATTCATCGCTGAGAGCAGCGTAGTTCGCTGCCCGTAGTTCGTTTGCTTCCGTGCGACCAAACAAGTAAGTCGAGCAGTTTTCAACGATTTCCTTCTCCACAGATGACGCAAACTGCTCGGCGCCCACAAGGATGAGACCCATGCTTCGCCCTCGCGCCGTGATATCCACGAGTCGGGATTTGAGCGGTGTTCGAACATTTCCGCTAGGTGCAAACTTGTTAAGTTCGTCCACGAACACGACGACGGCATCCAACTTCTTGTCCTGACTTTCCATGAGGTCGCTCAACTCTCGAACAGCTCGGCCAAACACCAGTTTCTTCGCACGATCGGCAAGCATCTGGATATCGACCACGTACACGCTGCCGCCCTTGAGTTGTTTCCACGGGATGTCAGAACCCTTTCCAGCAGAGGCGATCAGCCCTTTGTAAGATTTGGGAAAAGACCTAAGACGCCCAGCCATTTTGTTCCACGTTGCAATGTGTTGGCCATAAATCCACTGTTGGCTCTTCTCATTCGCTTCCCTTGTAGTCTTTTCGATCCAAGAGATCATGTTCGCGTAGGTGATTAAAGAACCCGTTTCGATCTGCTCACGGATTCGATACCAAACGCCTTCTGCTTTGTCGTCCCAATCGTCCACGTCAAACAGTGTTGGGATGTCATTCTTGATCAATTGTAGGTCCCATTGAAATCTGGTCGTTTGGAGGGTGCGCAGGCTCTGGGTGCTGTTGGGATCATTCGGATCGGCCGGAGCGAAGAACTCTGCACCTGAAAACGGTTCCAGGGGAATCGACAGCTTGCTATACGCAGCAGCAGACCAAACGTCGGTTTCGGCACGCGGGTTTGGCTGGTCAATGTACAACAGGTCGCGGCTTTTCACATTGAACATCACGACGGCGAGAGATTTCTTGGTGTGCGTTTGCAATGATTTGAGGATGAACTGCACCGCTGATGTCTTTGAGGCTAGACCGGAAATGCCTGAGACGTTCAGATGCGCCCCCTCCGGACCCAAGACAAAGTCCTCGTCAACAGCTACGTTCGCGACGGTACCGTCGCCGTTTTGGAACACTCCGATAGGTATTTCGGCTCCAGTAAAGATCGGCAAGCCTGCGTTATCGACGATGCCGTAAGCGTAGCGAATCCCGACTTCGCTTGGGAAAAAGACTTGCGACCTGCCAATTGGCTTTGTCTTCAGAGATAGGTTGCGCATCACGTTGCAGGTCACCACAACAACCTCAGAAACGTCTGTAGGTACTTCGATGGTCGCATCGCCGAAGTTGTGGCTAAGGTAATCGGCGATGAAGCTGTCAACGTCCGAGTAAGATCGCATTTCTACGATGGTCCCAAATGTCACTTCATCTTTGTCATCGGAGCGAGCGGCGACGATGTTACCGATTTCCAGAGAAGTATCGGCTCCTTGCGCTTCTTGTGACTTGCCGAGCCAGAAAAGAAATTTGCTGGACGTATTTGCCTCGGACTTCGTCGAGACTGTCCGTCCAATTGTGCCAGCCTTCAGGTTCAAGAACATGTCTATGGTGAGGGGCTCGATTGAAATTGACTTCGTGGGCGTTTCCACTTGTTTCTTCGGTGCGATTTCGCTCATTTGCGTTCACCCTTGAATTGCTGCTGTGATAGTCGGAATCGAAGGCATGATGCTGCTCAAGTAAGTTTCACAACCCCGAATTGGGTACAGGTGCTTATCCCAACGAGGCGTTGGATACGCTGTGGGTAGGCGCTCCGATAGTAGTGAACGGGAAAAGCGGGCGGCATACTCACTTGCGTTGCCGATGTACTTCTTTGAAATCTCGACGCGTATGAGGCCGAACTCCGGATCGCCACGCTGTTTCTCGCGAAGCCTGAGATACCAACTAGCTCGTTCTCGCACACCTGTGCGCAAGTCGGCTTCTTCATCGTGAAACCGAAAGGCCCAGGAACGTTGACATTCCCTCATCTTCATAATCTGGTTGTGCTTAGAAATTTCGAAGTAACGGCTGCCAAATGATTTACTTACTCCAACACACCGATCGACGTTTCGCTCGTCGCGCATATTCATGAGTGTTCCATCCACGACGAGGAAGTTATCTGCCGCCCCGGAATCGGCCCGCCACTCGGCGATGAGCTTCTGTTCAACCTTCAGCCGAAGTTCCTTTGCCCGACGCAGGGCGCGTCGGCGCATATCGTAGTAATCCGCGGGAACGCCTGCTTCGCTCGACTCGGTATCCACAACAGCTAGGCCGGATTGTTCGAATTCATCGAGCAATGACTGATTTGGAATAAGCGATTTCGGAACAAAGATCCCCTGCTCGATCAACGGGCCTTTCCAAAGTTTCAATTTGCGATCCTCGCGCTCAAGGACGACTGCTGCCACAACGAAGAAGTGCACCGGAATTAGCACGAGATTATCCGAATAGACGGCGTGAATGTATCCGATCTGGATCGTACGCTGACGGCCGTCCTCAAAGAAGCGGAATTCACTACAGTTGGAGTCTTTCGCAGGATCGTAGTCAACGTCATACGCTGAGTTCATCGATTCCAGCGGCTCCGCCCGAAGTGTCAGATCGTCTTGTGCATCGGGATTGAGTTCCTCTTCGGAAATGGATAGTGGTGCTACTTGGCCGCCCTGAGCGGCGATGAACAGTTTTGCCTTTTTCAGTGTGTCTTGACCATTCATTTTCAATCTGCTGTCTCGTAGTTTAATGACGGGACGACTACGGCGAGCTTCCGTCGACATGCACGCGTCAATCCGTAGACAAATAGCTTTTTGGGTTGTTGGCTATTATGGTGTGATGCCCCAACTTTTGCGTAGCCAGTCGTCAATCCTATTTCGTGCCAATTGGCCGCACGATAGCAAGTGCCCTCAAAAAATTTTGGTTCCACAAAGGTTTCTGCAAGCAAGGGCTTAATCGCATAAAACCGTAGCCAGTCTACGGCAACTTGTCGCGTGGCGTACGCAAGGACCCTGGACGCCAAATGAGGAACGCGTGCATGCGGCAAGATGCAAAAACGACTGTTGTTTATCACCAAGTCGCGCAAAGCCGCACCTTCAATGCCGATATGGGCTAAGAGGTTATCTCTGGCCGCCAGTTTCCAGGCAGGTGAAGAAAAACTTATGGCGCCAATCAGCGCGTCGTTGCCGCGCACCAAATACTTCAAACACCGGCCCACTTGGACACGATGACCGAGGTAGTGATGCCTTTCGATTAAAGCGTTCCACGTGCGCTCGGCATCATTTCCTTTAGCGAACTCCAACTGAATTACTGTTGGCATGGCGACAAGTGGCTCAACAACTTCGTCCAATATAACGATTCGATCTCGACTCGCCTTTTTTGGGGACTTCGGTGTCATTAGAGGAGGCAGTTTGACCAGGTGCAGCTTCTCGAGCTTACGGAGAACATCCCGGCACGCTCGATCCTTAAGCCAGCCGTTTGGCTGACGCCATCCGAGACGTACACATACGGCCTCGGATATTTTTGTCCTGCCTTCAAAATAGTACTCAGAGACGCATCGCATAATAGTTCTAATGCCACGGTAGGTGAAACGTCGACCGCGCATTACCAGAGGCAGTTGGCCTCTTCGACGTAGCGCGCTGAGTCGTTTTATCCAAGGCCGCATAAGCGGTCGTTTGGGATCCAGTTCCGATGCCATAAGAAAGGATTCTCGCTTTCGAACTCTTGGATAATTGTGCGTATATTCTACATGGTGTCGCCGGGGGGAAAACTACTAAGAAGAGTGGAAGGCTGTTTTAGACAGGACTAGCCGTGGAGCATTTACCAGTCAACGGCCCGTGAGAGCGTTGACAGAGTCTGTTTATTGCCCGACCATCTCGGCGGGTACAGCGCCCTGCTGCGTTTCAAGATGGATATCCGCAACTTCCATGCGTTCCTTTCGGCGATCGGCCATGTCTTTGATGGAACCACCGAACTACGGGGCACAAGCGAGGTTGACCTTGCGCTGTTATTCATCCTGCTAGGCCAGGGCGAAGTGTGCTGCTGGACGAAGGGCCAATCCATTACTGCTAGGGCAGCGAGAATCCAACTGCCAACCCTCGGGCTGCTTAGGCGGCCCGGTTTGCTTTTGGTACGTACACGCCTGCCCGAATCAGTGTGTTGCGTACGCGGTTCTGCCCTGTCCCAAGGCGATAACCCATCAAGGACGCGACCTGGGAGACGCTCTGTCCGCCCCTGTACAGTTCCACAACTTTGCCAGCATCGAAACCGGATAATGGCGGCCTGTGGCCTTTCCCTTGTGCTGCGGGTGAAAGGTGAAGACCTGCGCGACGAACTGCATGGCGAATGGCCATGCGGCAAAAGCCAACTTCCTTGGCGATAGCATCAAAGGTTAAGCCGCGAGTGCGCAGCGCAACCACTTTCTGCACATCTACTGCCCGCCGTGGCCTGTGCCCCGGCTTCGGTCGTGGTTGGCGTTTTGCTCTCGATTCCGGCTTCGGCTTTGCAACCGGGTTTGGTTGTGGTTTTTGCTCTGGTTTATCTGCCCGTGCCTTTTTGGCTGCCTGTACGGCGATGCGCCGGAGACGTTTTTCGTCCGCGTGTTTTCGTGTCTCCGAGCGCCGATCTACGCCAGCATCTAAACCAAGGTCGCGCGCTGTTGTTCGAATGCGCTGCAAGATGCCGCGCACGTTGCAGGGCTGTATCCCCAAGGACTCAGCGACAACCACAGAATCCTGGCCAAGCCTCCACGCTCTGTAAGCAACGGCAGCGAGAAGTTGCAGGAAGCCGCCTGCGCGGATCACTGCCCTGCGGTGCTGCGCCAGCATTTCATGCTGTACTCTAGGAGCATCGGGGCGGATTTCATAACCCCGCAGTGCCTTTTCCGTGGCCCGCCGATTCAATTGATGCCAATCAGCATTGTGAACCGCATCGCCTGGGCTGTTGCTTCGCAGGTATCGCAGCGCCCGAACCATCAACACTTTCTTCAACTGTTCTGTGTTCAGCGCGAAAGGCGGTACGCAGTCCTTATAACGCGGAGCGCGCTGTGCGGTGTGCATTCGGCCATAGTCGCCATAATCAATGCCGGTACTTTCAAACTCGCCGTCAGTTGTGTAATGCGCCTCGACAGCGAAAGATTTTCGGCCCGCGAATTGCCACGGATCAAAGGTGCTCATTCTGCATCCTCCTGATGAGCGCCGTGCGTGGCCCTCCGGTATTTCGTTCCGCAATCTGCGCATTCGCGCTGTGTATCGCTGCCTTTTTCATTCACGCGCAGCCAAACATGCGAGCCACATTCGGGGCAGCCAATGCGCGAGTGTTTGTTCGCGTACACCCGACCGGATTCGTCCAACGGATCGCCAGAACTTCGCGGAAGCACGACAGGCCGCGCATCAACGGGGTTTCCCGGTCCACCACAAAGAATGCAGTACGGCGACGTGTCGCCATCCAGCGCGCCAAGGTACTGGCCGTGCGGGCATTTTCGGCACGAGGGGCCTGCAAACAACTTCGGGGTCAATTTAACCGCCGTTGGTGCGGCCACTGTTGGAAATGGAATTGATCTGCTCATGGTCATTCGGCTCACTGTGAAGGCTTGGAAAGCGGGCCAGCGTGCGGAGCAGCACTGCTGGCCCCAGTGCGGCCCAACGTGAGAAAGGCCGCAAAATGAATTAACGTCGCTCCACGCCCTGCAAGTGAGGCGGCACGTTCCCGGCTTTCATCCGTGCCACTTCGCGTTGAAGCGAGAAAAGCTGACTGAGAATCCACGCATGGGTGCCCGTCGAATATGCAATACGGGTCGCTTTCTCATTGATCTGCGCGTCCGTGGACGCAGCGGTTATTACGTGATTTGTTTCTTCCTGTGGCGATGGCATGCCATTTCCTTTTAGATTCCTGCCGCTGCGCGCATCCGGGATCGAAGTTCTCCATCCGCCTTAGCAGTGCGCGCTTCCTGCACCTGATCGGCAGCGCGGCCAGTAGCGGAATACGAAATCAGCTTTTCAGGCTCACCGAAGTCGTACTCGTCATCCTCGTCGCGTGTGAACGGAATTGAAACATACGGCAGTTCGTAGACGTTCATGTCGCATGCAACCACTGAGCCGGCCTTTCTTTCAACCGGCCAATATCGGGGCGTGAACCCGTGGTCGGCTTTACCGAAGACCTTCGCAAGCGCCTCGCGCAGGCTATCCAGTTCTTCTTGTTTTGCTTTTTCAGCAGCGGCAGCAGCCGCAGCGGCATTGCCGGGCGCAATCTGCGCAATCTTGTCGGCTTCAATCTCTGCGGCAAGGGCGCGTGCTTTCTCCTGTCGTGCCCAATCTCCCGGCATCGCAAGCGCACGTGCAAGGAGATCGCCTGTGCTGACGCTGGCACTGCGCGCAGAAGCCGAGGTGCCGCTATAGGCAGGCACGCCGACCAAGGAAACATCCGCGAGATCAATATCAGTCAACGTGCGGCGCGTTCCT
>Ga0209580_10000815_pt1 | contig 15318 bp, 14 predicted proteins | sample Coa_R1_5_FD_187153 | JGI IMG/M metagenome (GOLD analysis project Ga0209580, IMG submission 187153) | Surface soil microbial communities from Centralia Pennsylvania, which are recovering from an underground coalmine fire - Coalmine... | ecosystem: Environmental > Terrestrial > Soil >... | reverse complement strand
CAGCGGTTCCGAAGGCTACCTCATGACGTCTTCCTCATATCGGTAGCGCGGGATCAGGTTAGGCAGGAAGAAGCGGATATAAAAGTCCTTGCCGAGATAAGTGTAGGCCTACGACCGCATCTACAAGGTAATGGCCAGATCTCGGACTGCTCCGTGTTCTAGAGATACGGATGGCGCGAGTGCGGAGGACTTCGAAATTTCAGTACCCAATCTCGCTTCCATCGCAGCCCTATCATCGGTATAAATCCGGGCGTCACTCCGCGCTCTTGAAACCGCGACATAGGCAAATCTCGAATTCACCAAGTCGGGGTGAGCCTTGGCATCCGCATTGATCAGCACTCGATCCGCGGTGAGGCCCTGGGCACTGTGGCTCGTCACCGCGTAACCATGATCAAAGTGTCGATTTTCCGACGGATCCAATTCCACGCTGCGGCCTTTTTCCAAGCGAATCGTAAGGTCTCCTCGTGGTGAGATGTTTTCGATGGTGCCGAGCTCTCGATTGGCGACTCCAATGTTCTTGTCCGGTGCAACGAACTGCAGCCGGTCTCCCACGGCGAACCATTGCTCGTTCTCACGATAGACGCTCACTCCGGTTAGCCGCCTCGGATCGTAGGTCACTTGTCCAGGGTTTTTCGTTTCGACAGTCAGAAGATTCTCCGGAAGATTTGTTGACAGCACGCGTGCGTAGCTGCCCGCCGGGATCCCAAGGGACTTGCTGCCACGAGAGTAGCGGAGAACGTCGTCGACGTTGTACCGAGCTACCCATCGCCGGTCGGCGCCTGTCATATCCTGTTGCGGTATCAAGACTCTGAACAAGTGATTTTCGGCACCAACCCTTCCCCTCGATTGCAACTCGGTCCGAATTGCGTCGTTCAGTTGCCGACGGGACGCATTGTCGGGAGAGATGACAAGCGTGTTCTCTGGATTTTCGACGAAACTCCTGGCGATCACGCGAATGCGCTCGGCGGCGTCACCAATCTCGGTGATGCGGCCCTGTTTCGCTAGGGCCTGGATTCCGGAGCTGACCTCGCCGCGAGCGAAGTGTTCCACAATCGCTTTCAGGTCCGGGTCCTTTTGGCGCACAATCTGCTCTAGTTTTGCCGTGCTCATACCGGCATCCTGCAATTGCTCGAAGGGCTTGCCCGCCTCGACCGCCTGATGTTGCCGGATATCACCGATCAGAACCACACGGTCCTGCGGTCCAAGGCGATGCATAAATTCTTTCACATGATGTGTGCTCGTCAGACTCGACTCGTCCACCAGGTACAGGCGCTTTTCATTTGGAGGGTCGGGGGTGCTCCTCCGAACGAGAAACCCCTGCAGGGTTCCCGCTGAGATCCCGGCCTCTCTCAGTTGCTTGGCCGCCCGGGAAGTGGGAGCGAAGCCCTCCACCTCGTATGCTCTGGCCTCGGCGGCCCTGCGAATGACGTCGAGTGCCGTTGTCTTTCCCACTCCGGCTGCACCTTGAATTCCCAGAACCCGATCACGGCAGGTCAACACATGCTTGATGGCAGTTTTTTGCTGAGAATTCAGATATGAGTGCTGGTCGGTCACGGCAGTGGCATCGCGAGCCGACAGAATCGGCGCGACCTGCCCCTGACCGATGCGCATCTGTTGAATGACTGCACGTTCCGCAGCCACGGTTTCAGGAGTGGTAAAGAGCCTTAAGGTCGGGTTCGGGGTGCTAGGAGCGGTAAGAAACTCGCCCCGCTGCAAGCGTGTCTCAAAATTCTGGTGTACCTCGCTGTAGGTGATTTCGCCCATGCCGCGACGCAGCGCGTCGCGCATCAACACGCGTTCGTCCACGACAGCTTCCCTTTCAAAGTGCCTATCGCGGGAAAAGGTAACTGCCTCCTGCGCCCGCAACGCCGACAGCGCAGGGTTGACTTGTTCCACCCTCCGGACGCGTACGCGCGCCTCGGCGACGACTCGGGCTGCCTGGTGTCCGAACTCGGCGGCAAGCTTTCGGTGGGCAGCGAGCGCCTCCCGCGGAGAAAGAATTTGCTTCCGGTCTCGCGTCGAGTGGGCCGCAATCTCGGCGGACTCTTTGCTGTTCAACCCTAAGCTTTCCAGATGGACTCGGATCTGCCGGCTGCGGGGACTGGAGGCATCGAGATATTCCTGCGAATAGCCTTTGATCTCCGGGGCACCACTCCTGCCCCGTTCCAACTCATATCCGAGCCGTGCCAACCGATAGGTCAGTTCAGATTGATAGACAGCAGTGGCAAACTGCTGCGAGGCAAAGAGGCTTCGCGGTTGCAGCGCCCGTGTCTGCCCGTTCTCCAGTTCCGTCATATTGAAGATCACAGCGTGAGTGTGCAATTGCGGCGCGGCATAGCCTTCGACGGGCCGAGCCGTGTCGTGTTCGAACGTGGCGACGATAAACTTGCCAGTTGTCTTGGCGGGATGGTCGCCGCCGATGCGAGCTTGGGTATAACGCTCGAGCTCGTCTAATGCCAGGCGGACACTCTCGCGATGAGCTTCCCGGACCCGTTCATCACCACCGACCAGAGCGGTCAGGGAAATCGATTTCGGTGCTGAAAAAGTCGCGTCCCACCCGGCACGATGCGCAGCGGTCGTAACCGTCTTTCCTGCGGCATTTTCGTATCGGAAAGAGGCGCGATGTCGTACCAGTTGTTCACCCGTGCCCGGGTGTTGGCCCTGGCACAGTCGCGAAAACTCTTCCGCGCCCACCGCCCCTCGCAAACCGTACTGTTCGGCTAGGCGACCCTGCCACGCGCCCTTAATTTCCTGTCCTCCGGCCCAATAGCTTTGCTCCGTCGAGGTGAATTCCTTCTGGTGGTAGCTCTGCGCTTGCCCGGCGGTGAGCGGTTTTGAAATCGTGAGCATGACTGTCCTACAAGTGTTCCGCGTTGAAGTCCATCGTCGTTGGTTCCACGTTCCCCACGCCTTGCGATGGCCCTTCGCCTTCCTGAGGCAGGTCTCGCGGAGTCTGGGCGCGAGGCAGAAAATCGTCCATGTCTCGTTCCATGAATGCCTTGTGCTTGGTCTGCATTTCAATGTAGGGAAAGGAAAATTGGGCCACGTAGTTGCCATATTTCAGGTACGCTCGGAGATCGTCCATGCCGGAGATTTCGGAAGGCATAACCAGCGGCTCGGTCTGCCGGTCCAAGGCGAAGTTTTTACCGCTTCGCGTGCCGTCGTAATGGGTTTCGCGCAATCGTTCGATTTCGACTTCGCCAATCGCTTCGCTTACCCACTTGGCGGCTCTCGGTTCGCTTGTACGCAAGAAGATCTTGGTTGCGGGTTGGGAGAGCATGGCCTCAGCATCCGGCCCGTAGCGAGCTTCCAGTTGGCTACGGCCTTGGAAACCGAGGATGATTGGATTGTTCGATTTCCGGTTTTCCGTGATCGCTGTATGAAGCTGCGGCAGGCGCTGCAGGCTGGCCAGCTCATCAATCACAAACCATGCTGGACGCTGGTGGGGATGCGGTTCGGTCAGCAGTCGCAATACTAGCAGGTCGAGCCACAGGCTGATGAGGGGCAGAAGGGCTTCCCGCAGCGCGGGACGCGAGGTGATGAAGATCCACCCGCGACGCTCCTCCGCCCACTTCGTGGCCGTCCAGGTGGACGCTGTTTCCTCTGGTTTTGGCAGCAGCCGGAAGCTATCGGCGACCATATTCAGTGAACCCAGTACACCGGTTCGCTGATTGGGGGCCTTGGGATCGATCAGCGCTGCCAATTCGGTGCCCTTAACCCGGCGATCGATCTCTTCGGGGTGCGCCATCCAATCCACCAACTGGGTCGGTGCGGGCAAAAAGCTAAGCAGGTGGGCGAAGATTTTTTGTGGACTTTCTACGAAGAAGCGATGGCTCATGCCAGTGGGCTGAAAAAGGGAAACTGCGATGGCCTTAGCCTCGGCTTTGCGACGCAACTCGTCCGACGGACTCCAGTAAGGACAGCGGGAGTCGAGCGGATTCAGCACGATGTCGCCGCGACGCTCGTCATAAAACTGCTGGATGAACTCGCAGGCCGGATCATAGACAATCGCGCCGTGCCCGCGCTCCGCAACCTGGAATAGGATCTGGCGAATGATCGTAGATTTGCCCGCGCCGGTATCGCCCACGGTCAGGATGTGTTTGTTTTCGGCAGCTCTTGGGATGCGGAGCGGTTTCTTTTCGCCGTCGACCACGAGTCCGATGCCATCGCCGCCGAGGGCTTTTGAGAATTCACTCCCCGATACGAGCAGCGGCCCTTTGAGGCGACGACCATACCGTAGTTGTCGCCGGCGCCGGATATCTTTGCGGAGGGAGAAAGGCAGCTCGAGAACCAGGGCGAGCGCCACCCAAAGCAGCGGAGTCTCGAACAAGTCCAACGGAGTGGCGCCACCATAGATCCATTGCGCGAGATAGGCATGCAAAGCCTGGTTTTGGTATACCCGAGGCGGTTCTCGCCAGAGAAGTCGTGGCCCTTGCTGAAGTGCCGCCGGCGAGAGTTGGAAAGGCAGAGCCTTCCCGACCATTTGGGGTGTGAGTCCGGGTTGCAGGTCCGAGTCGAGAGCCGGACGCGGCGCGCGTTGCCGATCGAAAATATAGATTAACTGGTAGACACCGGTGGGGTGCAAGATGCCAGTCGTCTCGGTGCGTAAATAGTACGGCAGGTAATACTTCTCGAGCTGGCTTAGCCCGAAACTAAAGCGCAGGTATACCAGGAAGCCGGCCAGCACAACCGCGAGAAAGATCGCCCCATACGTGTAGTAGAAGCCTCGTGGCGGCCAGATTAACGATTCTTCTCGACCCCATTTTTGTACCTTGGACACGGCTACTCCTTCTCGGTATTCAAGCGCTTGGCAAGAAGCTCCTGAGTTGTCCGACCCTTGTGGGCTTGCACGCCTTTGATGATGTTTTGGTACTGCTCCGGGCTGAGGCGTTCCCCACGCGTCAACGGTGAAAGGACGTTCATCAGGAACAACTGAATTCCTACCACTTCGGTCAGCACGACGGGCTCGTGGCTGATGGCTGGGACGTTCGGTCGAGCCGCTCGCAGCAGCACCTCGCGGACCCATTCCCCCATCTTCTTACCTTCGGCGGAAGAGACTCGTTGCAGTTCGCATTCCTCCTCTTGCGTGATCTTGGTGCTGACCGTCTGAGTTCGCCTCTCCCTGGTCTTGGCTTTTCCCTTTTCGAATAGCGAAGTTTCGTAATCGTCAGACATCACGAGGCCTCCAGGACGAGCGCGCCATCGCTTTCCATCGCTCTCGAGCTACCTTGGGTAGCCCGGCAGCGCCCGGTAGGGGGTGGAGTGTCAAAATTCTTCCGGTGCGAAGCACCGTTCTTGCTCCGGAACGAAATTCAATGCGAGATCACGCCTTCATTACCCGTACAGAAGCCGTGGACTCCACCCCGGCTGTAAGCTTCCTCGCTGGCTGCTCCGTCGCGCCTTCGGCATCCTTGTTCGGACCTCTACGAACGCGCAGCGCGGAAGCAACCTGCTTGGCCTGAGGCGTCTTCAGAAAGTCCTGAAAGTCGCGGTCCTTCGAGAAGACATAGTTGAGCGCCTTGTCCACAACATCGTCTGCGGATGCGTGGACGAAAGCGGCATATTGATCGACCTGTTCGGCGGTAGACTCGTCCAGCCGAACAGAAGCGCTGACGTAGCGACTCAAGTTGATTTCAAGTAGTGGCATAGTCTTCTCCTTCTGGGTGGTGAATCACGCAATCTTTCTCCGGGCAATCATCCGCTGCGCCGTCAGCGTAATCTCCCGCGCACGAGCGCGGGAAAGTGCAGCAGGAATCTCGAAGCGCCGGCGGACTTCGAGCATCGTGACAATGTCATCTATCGGAATACCTTCGACGAGCCAGAGCCTGGCCGATGCGACATCCACGGTTCTCTGTGCGTAGTACAGGGGATTCGGTTTATCGGCGCGGCGCGAGGCAAGCTTGCGCGTAAGCTTCGCGGCGTCCTTTCCACGGGCAAGTTGATGCAGAACCCATGCCCAATCGTGCTCGGAATTGCTGTGGTTAGCGGGATGCTTTCGCGGTGTGATTGAACGGGACGAAAGAACGGCATCGGCGGCCAGAATATCCAGCCGGAAGTCATCGGAATTCCAAGTGGAAACGCCGGGGTATTCAACGGTGACGGGATACGCCGGATCGTACTTGCAATTCAGGAATCCGGGAAGGCGGAGAAACCGATTGCAATCCGTGCAAGCGGGATCGCCGCCAAAGGTAATCGCAAGTAGTTTCAGCGCGCTTTCCTGCTGTTCAAGAGTGAAGCCGTCAACTCGCCAAAGGATCTGGTACTTACCGAGCGATGTCGAGAGGACCGCATTCGGCGGGGGAACCGCATCCGAGGCGCGGAGCGAAGTGAGGCGGGCCTCGCCATCGGTGTCCAAATCAAGGTACAGATGCCGGACGGCGGCGATGCACTCTTTAGTACGTTTGCGGCTGGCACGGCGAAGCGGGTTAGCAGCCACATAGATATCCGCTCCGGTAGAGTTCTCGTGCGCGAGCCAGCCGAGGTAACGAGGCGCAAGCGCATGTTCCAACGGAACAATTCGCTGAAGCGTCTGGTTAGGAGCTTCTCTCCGGACGAGAAGGGCGATCGTTTCATCCGGAGCGAAGCAGCGGGCGAGGAAGTCAGCAGCGGTGCTGGCTCGATTTCCAGTGCTATGGTGTGGCATGTTTCACCTCGAATACCGGCTCGATCAGGAAGCGTTTGGCATCGCGGTCGTACCCGCGAAGCGCCAGGACTTCGCGGAGGATGCGGCACGGTGGTCGACGCTCGACATGGACGACAAAATCGACGGCTTCTCCGATCTCGGCTTCGGTGTCGGAGAAGGTGGTTTGCGCGTGGTCGCGCATCACCAGATTGGCGAAGCGCGTGAGGGCTTTGGCTGCCGAGTTGGCGTGGATGGTCGCGAGCGAGCCGGTGTGGCCAGTGTTGAAGGAATCGAGCAGCGTGCGCGCCTCGATGCCGCGCACTTCGCCCATGATGATCCGGTCCGGTCGCCACCGGAGAGCGGACTTTAGAAGCTTATCGAACGAGATGTTGGCCTTGAAGGTATCGGTCTGGCATTCGGCAGCCACAATGTTTGGCTTCCGGATCTGGAGTTCGGAGGTGTCCTCAATGACGACGAGGCGCTCCTGGTCCGGAATGAAGTCAGCCAGTATCCGTAGAAGCGTGGTCTTGCCGGTGCCTGTTCCACCGCTGATAAGCAGCGTCTTTCCGCCGCGAATCTGCTCGGCTAAGAAATCTGCAAGAGGCCGCGTCAGCGTGCCCCGAGCAATGAGGTCATCGATGGTGTAATGGCGGCTGGTGAACTTTCTGATCGTGAGCGACGGAGCGGGGCATACGACCGGCGGAATCACCGCCGCAAGCCGACTCCCATCAGGGAGATGCGCGTCCAGTAACGGGTTGTCTTCATCGAGCTTCTTGCCTAGCTGGTTGGCGATGACTTCAAGGCCGGTGCGCAGCCTGCCGGCGTCGAAGGAGATATTGGGTTCCTGGCACAATTTTCCATCGCGCTCGCAGAACCACGAGGCATCCGGATTGCCCATGATCTCGCTGACGCTTTCGTCGAGCAGCAGGGGCTCGATCGGTCGAAGGAACGGCAGGATCAATTCAAAACTCACAGTCAGAACCTCACAGAATGGAAGCCCAGCGGGTAGCCGGGCTTCCCAGAGTGAAGAGGAAGGCGCTATGCGGCCGTTTCCTCCTGGGGCGTTTCTTCGTGCTCCTGATCCTCCGGGGCGGCCTTTTCGGCGCGGTCCAGCTTCAGGATCGAAGCGACCCGAATCTCCCAGACGCGCTGCTTCGCGTCCGTCTTCTTGCTGGTGTACTCCCGGCTGCGCAGCTCGCCTTCCACCTGGACATGTGCGCCCTTGGTGAGCGTCTTGGCGAACTCTGAGAGCTTGCCGAAGACAACGCAACGGTGCCATTCGGTGTGCGAGATGTACTTGTCGTCCTTCTTGTAGGAGGACTTTGTTGCCAGCGAGATTGTCGTGAAGCTGCCGTTGTTGGCGGTGCGAACTTCTGGGTTGCTGCCGAGGAATCCGATGAGGGTTACTTTGTTCTGGTACATGAGAGTGTCTCCGTTTGTTGAATTCGCCCGTTGTTGCTCGGGTCACACTGGGCGGAGCTTAGCGAGTGGGCCCGGCTCCCAAGTGCCGAAGGTCTGCTTTCTGGGAGGGGCCCGAAAGAAGTTTGAGAGGCGTTCTTTGCCGTGGCTCTCAAACTTGTTTTGGGAGGAACCGAGACCCCGAAGGGGCGCAGAATGCGAAGCAGAAGACCGAGTGCCGCCGGGCGCCGGAAAGGCCCCGAAGCTGTGACCGAGCAAAAGACGGGATACATAACGGTAGACACTTGCCAGAGCAAAGTTTTCATCTGCACATTGGTCGCGGAAGTTTGGCGCAATCGCTGCTCGATTCGAGCGGAAATATCCGGCGTAAGAAAGACGCAATTCGCCACCATAGTTGCGCGTCGAAAGGCCCCTGTTCGCCGACTCCACCGCACCCGAGGACAGGCGGCAAAAGCCAGCCGGATTAGCAGCATGAAAAGACATGAATAAGCCTCTGGGCAGGTCGATGAATCCCTAGCTGAATGCCTGGTCTGCGCGGAAACGCACGATGGTCAGACCGAGGGGGTTCACGGCAAGCTCATTGTTCTTCACATTCTCGCGAAAGACATAAGTGACGCTGGCTGTCCATCGCTCCCGCTTGAGTTCTCTGTGATCCGCGGGGTTCGTGTACACCTTCTCAAACTCGATGCGCGCCGAATAAGGCGACTGTCGCAGGTCGTCAAGGATGACGTTCTTGATCTCCACATCGATATACGGCAAGCTGCTGTCTTTGACGTAATTCTGAATGCTGTTGTCCTTGCGTTCCTGGTCGATCACGGCGCGTTGCACATCGCTATTGAGGAAGTAGAGGGACTGCGTTTGATCGCGTTCGATCGTGAAACGGTTGCGGCTGAAATACAGTTCCGCCCAGCGGGTAAGGTAATACTTGTTCTCCGCTTCCTGCGGGCGATACTGGAAGTTCCGATAGTCGATCGCTTCCGCGTGGCCGACGTCGTTAATCCGCACAATCATGGGGTGCATGTTGGCGAGCGCCGTCTGGCTCTTGAAGGTAAGCGCCGCCAGGCTGATACAGATGCCGGCGAGCACGAGAATCGTCACTTTCAAGTAGGTATTCATTACCAACGGGTCGCCGTATTGCTCCAGGTAACGCTCTGCTGCTCTGGTGATTTCCGGAGTCGCTTTGGTTTCCATATTCGCTGTTTCTGTGCTCATCTGTGACCTCATGTCCATTGCCGTTTACATCGCCGTCCGTATCGCCATCATCGCCAATCCGAGGCCCCCACCGTGCCCGCCCGTTCCGCCAGTGAATAGGCTGTGCGTCATGGTCGGAATCTTGAAGAGAATGTAGATGTTGACCAATACAAGCAGAACGAGAAGGGGTAACGTCTGAACCATCAAGGAAGGGTCCGACAAGCTTTGGCCAAGTTGGATGTAATAGTTCGTTAGGACATGAGACAGAACATTCATCGTGGCTGCAGCGACGACTTTATAAAAGCTGAATCCGAGATAGGCCTTTAGCCATCCCCAGAACAGCCAATCAAGTTTGTCGACGACAAGGAACGGGATAAAGATCGGGCCGAGCACTCCGATGATCGTGGCCGCGATCGCCCCGTAAGCCACAATCGCTGACGTAATCCCGGCCAGCATGGCCAACAGGAACTGCACCACGAAGTACACAATCGCGTAATAGGGATTCATCATGCTGTTCAGTATCGACGGGCCGGTCTTGGACGATGCCGCGTGGATCTCGCTCAGCATCGAGGTAGAACCATCAGCGCCAATCAAGTTCACTAGACTTGTCGTGCCACCGTCGATAAAGCCCTTGATGGAAAAGCCAAGTCCGGGAATGGAGCTGTCGTAATAATTCACCATCACGTAAGCGAAGGTGAGCAGTATGAAGAGATTCAGAAACCTCCCCATGCTGAACCCTGGCCCACCGTGTGCCGATGCCAGAGCCTCTTGCACGCCGAACCAAACCAACATGATGGTGGCCAATGCTAGGACGATGTGAACGCCCATCGCTGTAATGGAGGGCGCCGCGGTCGTTGCAAGCGACTGGCACCCTTGCGCGATCAATTCAAAGAGCCCTGTACCCATGTTCCATGCCCTCTAGTTGTTTTCTGCTTGGGCTTACTCAGTACGCTTGCGTGAGGAGATTCGCCGCGCCGCCGCTGGTCGTTGTTATGTTGGTGTTGTAGTAGCTTTCATATCCCGATGAGTCACGGAATGCCGATTTCATCGTGTCCTGCTGCTGCTTTTGGGCAACGATCTGCTGCAGGGCAAGATTGGCGTTGATCTGGTTCGCGTCCTGCAGAGTCCGCAGTTGCAAGAGCAGGGCCTGATTGATGCGCTGTAATTCGGCCATGATGGTTTGCTGCGACGGGTCCTGGGTTTGCGTTGCGGCCTCCAGATTGGCGATGTCCGTCTGCCTTGCGGTCTGGTTGGCGCGAACGGTCCCGAGGGCCTGGAGATTGTTGGTCATCACGGAGTCGCCGATGTCAACAGTGGCGCCCTGCGCGGCAATCTGTAGCTGCCCGGCCATACTCGCGTTGCCGTAGCCGGGAATTATGTAGTTAGTGTTCGGAACGCTAACTTGCTGGTACGCAGATGCGGCGCCCTTTCCGGTGTTCGCCGAATTGAGCCACCCCATCGAATTGCCATACGTATTCGAGATTTGTTGCAGCAACAGTAAGTCGGAAGTTGGAGACAGAAACCGCGCATAGAGCATCCTGGGCGCGAGGATCATCTGGTGAGTGAGTTCGTATTGCTGCTTTGCGACGTTGTAGGCTTGCAGCGCTGTCGTGGCGATCTTCACGGTGTTGGTGAAGATCTGTTGGCCCTGCTCAATCTGCCGGACTTCGTTAGCGATGGATCTCTGTTCGTTCTCGATCTGCGTGACGGCGTGACCCGCTTGAGTAGGATCGAAGACGATGCCGGAGCCGAATTGTGCATTTGCGAACGGTTGCAATGCCGCAAACCCAACGGCGAGCACGGTAAGGGTTAGTTTCTTCATTTGTCTCATCCCTTCGTCGCCGTTGGTTTGCTTATGCTTTACAGCGGTACGGCTCTACTGCTGTGCAGCGATAATCTCTTTCTGGAGCTGCGCAAGACGGTCCGCCAGCGGCTTGCACCGTGCGTCGCGTTCCCCTTTTTTGGTTTCGAGACTCGCCATTTGTTCCTTGGTCAGCTTCTCTCCTGTCAGCATTCTTGCGGCCCCGGCAGTCTCTGGATCGACGCATTCCTTGGCATAAGCCGGGTATTCGGCGTTGTATTGATCCTGCAACTGTTTCACTTTTGCCGCTTTGCTCTGGCAACCGGCGAGGGTGAGAGTCCACAGAACTAAGAAGGAGAGGGCAAGGATTCGCATGGAGAGCCTCCTCAAAACGTCTGTGGAATAGTGTGGTTGGAGTACGCAGGAAGAAGCAAGTCCTGCGTGAAATACACTTTCACTCGGTGCCCCTCCCGGATCGTGATGGTGGGCGGTATCTGGATGAAGCGATCAAGGATAGTGGTCGCGGACTGCGAAACACTGCCCGCTGCCCCGTTCGTGAATGCCTGGGCACCGCTCGTGGTAATGGTGCCGCCACCCTGAGTGATCTGGCTTGCTCCCGCAATCACACCCAAAGCGATCGACGTGCCGAAGATTTGGAGATAGTGGTTGTTGACCTTATCTCTCAGTCCTTCCTCTCCGATCTGATCGAGACCTTGAAATTGATCGAGATCGACGGAGTAACCGTCCGGCATAATCAGCCGGTGAAAAACTACGGCCATGCGCCGCTGTTGGCCAAAACCTGCCGCTCCAATTTTCTTTGCCTCCCCCAAAACAACCGTTCCCTCGGGAATGATGACGTGTTGATGATCGTGTGAATACAAAGGATTTGAGACCAGGACTTTAACCGGCCCTACGGCGTCTCCATCCAGTCGATTCATGAGGACGGTGTCGAGAACCGAACCCTCGTAGACGAGATAGGGCTGACCGACGGCTGAATCGACATTGGCTTCCAGTGGGCGTTTATAGCCTGCGGGCGTGTCCTCCTGTTTTCCTTCGCCTGGTGGGGAGACGAGACTGCTGTTTGTCTGCCGTTCGGCAGGGCCATACTGGGTGGCCATCATCTGGCCTTGCTGTTGTTGTTGCGGCGGATCGGCAGAGCGGGAGTACACCAGATTGGACGAAAAACGGGAGTCGTCCGCGCGTGCGCGTTCTTTCGCAGCGATCAACTGTGCCTGCTGTTGTACAGGAGTGAGTTGCATCTGCATATTGCCCTGCTGCGCCTGCGGGCAGGGCTGGCCCGGAATGCAGGGCACGGCAACGCCGGTCGGGCCGTAGGCCGCGGCTGCGGAGCGCTGCTGCGGCGTCGCAGATGCGAGTGTCGGATCTGCTGTAGCAGCAGCGGCCATTGTTGCCTGCTGCTCTTTCTGACGTTCGGCCTGAAGCTGGTTCTTCAACTCCTGCACATTGCTGTCGGTGTTGTCCTGCAAGGCCGGTTGTGGTGGTTGCCCTTTCGCGGCAGTCTGCTGTCCAGGCGTCTTCTTACCGGACGAGCTGAAGAGCGCCGCCACAATCACCAGCAAGGCCGCGCCCAGATAAACGAAGGTCTTGAGGTTCTTCTGCAAGACGCCTTTGGGCAGTTCCAGGTTGCGGCGCAACGTTGGTTCCGCCTGCGGTTCTGTGTGCGGAGTAAAGGCATTCTCGGTCATGACGGTGATCCCTTGCGCGTGAATTCCATCCGCTTCTTGCCCAGCTCCACATATCCGCTGCCCATGATCTTCGGGATGATGTACGTCCCTTCCCTCAGGTCATAGGTGACGAGGTTGGGCTTGCCGTCCTTCATTTCGTACACGCTGAACTTTTCAGGCGCGTTGGTCTTGATGTATGTGAACTTGTCATCGTGATAGATCGACTGGATGTTGAAGGGAGACTCGTTCGCTTTGTACGCATAGTCGAACTTGAGCTGTGTTGGATAGGCGCTTTTGTACTCATCCACGGCCTGTTCAACATGCGATTGCAGAGCGGCAAGCTGCTGCCGCGATTGTTCGAGTTGGGCGGCGGGCACGAACTGGGGAGGGCCGCTCGCGGCCACAATCGCAGAACGGTCGGCGGGCTCGACGATCACCTTCAGATCAGGCGTCGTTGATGAAGCAGAGATATCCTGGAGGGTGAAACTGTAGATGTTCCCCTTGTCCGTAATGAGATTCAAGTTGGAGCTGATGCCTTGCTTCGCCGGATGCACAAAGCAAAAATTGCCAACCACATCCACGATCCAGAACTCCTTATCACCCGTGGCGGCCTCCATGATCTTCTCGGTCGTGGGCAGTTCGATGAGGGTCGTATATTTCACCTTGGCGCGGATGGGAACGATGTCCTGCGAGTGATACTGCACGGTGCGCGCAGAGTCTTGGGCGAACGCACCAATGGAAGAAAAGACCAAAGCGCAATTGATGACAAGTTTCAGATGCCGCATACAGCTCTCCTTAGCGGTTGTTGTTCGAAGTTGATACAGCCATCATGCGCGGCCTGAATGGATGATCTTCCGCCAGATGGCAAAGCCCATCCGCGAAACCGTAACGGTCGAAATATTCCTGCTTCTTGAGGTTGTCGCGGGCGGTGTTGGTCGCCATCCAGTGCGAAACCGAATCGACGTTCAAATGCACTTTCTTGGAGGTCTGGGCTTTGCGAATCAGCATTTGGCCCGGTGGAACAAGGCCGTCGATAAGGTCCAGTTCGGTGTCGTTCAGATGAAACGCTTCCCGGTAAACGTCCCGGTTCATATCCGGGTTGGCGAGGAAGATTTTTGTCGGGCAACTCTCGGCCACTATCGCCAGCATCCCCGACTCCTCAAGCTCTTTGATGGATTGCGTCGCCAGGATCATCGCCGCCTTGTGCTTGCGCCAGGTCTTCTGCGCCTGCACCACGTAGTTGCGGATGGTCTCGTTCTTGATGAAGAGCCACGCTTCATCGAGCAGGAAGAACTTGGAGGTGCCGAGGTTCTTGGGGTCAGTGATCTCATTCGATGCCCGATGCAAAACATAAAACAGAAGTGGTTCCAAGACTTCCGGCGCATCGTTCCAGCCGTGGAAATTGAACGTCTGAAAGCTTTTGAACGAAAGCGTGTCCTCGGCGTTGTCAAAGAGAAATCCGTACTGTCCGCCGCGGGTCCAGCGGTGCAGGCGTTCTTTCAACTCGCCGATGATGTTGCTAAAGTTTGAGATTGTGCGCTGGTTGGGCTCAAGCACGTAAATCCGCTCGATCGCATCCCACAGCCGGCGTTCTTCTTTGAAGTCCAGACGGTAACGCTGTCCGTTGCCCTCAATGAGGACCCGGAAGAAGCTGAAGAGAAACTGCAGGTTCTCTTTGGTCTGAGGCAGCGAGAACGGGTTGATGGTGAAGTCTCGCGCTTCCTGGCCCACATTGAGATACGAGCCCTTGAATATCGTCGTAAGCGACTGGAAGCTCCCGCCGATATCAAAGATGAAAGTCAGCGGCTTGTACTTCTGCGCGTTCTGCAGCAGAAAAACGCAGAGATAGGACTTGCCACTGCCGGTCATCCCGAGAATTAGCGTATGACCAACGTCGCAGGTATGTAGGTTGAGGAAGTAGGGCGTGCTGTTGTCGGTTTCGAGCACGGCCAGATACTCGGTGCCGAGATGCGCGTTTGTCTTCTCGCCGGGAAGGATAGTAAACAGAAAAGACAGATCGGCGTAATTCGTGTTCAGCAGATACAACTTGCGAAGGTTCAGCGCATAGTTGCCGGGCACGGTGGCGAAATAGGCGTTCAGCTGGTTATAGGTTTCCGCAAACAGATTGCCGTCCGCGTTGGTGAAGACGCCAGTAAATTCCGCCACGAGTTGATCGAGTTCTGTTCGTGACCGGCCATACAGCACAATCGTGAGCGAGAAGTCGCCGAGCGATTGACCGTCACCCAGGGCGCGAAGGCAATCCCCAAGATTTTCGATGTCGGCCTGCTTTGACTCGTCCACCAGCACATCGCGTGGGTTCGTCTTGGTGGTGTCATTGCCCATCTGCGAGACGAATCCCGTCTTCGACATATTGAAGTGGCGGCGGCGCTTGTTCACTTCTTTGCGGGCCTTGACCGCGGGGAGCGGCGTCCACTCCGTGACCACATAGAAGTTGGCGGGGATCTTCAACAGCGCGTCCAGTACCAGAGGCCTCGTTTCGGTGATGGCCTCTTTCATTGTCAGCACACGGACGATGTGATCGCCTATCCGCAGATGATCGCGTTCCGCTTCGATGTCGGAGTTGACGACCTGATAGTCGA
>Ga0209580_10000814_pt1 | contig 15337 bp, 12 predicted proteins | sample Coa_R1_5_FD_187153 | JGI IMG/M metagenome (GOLD analysis project Ga0209580, IMG submission 187153) | Surface soil microbial communities from Centralia Pennsylvania, which are recovering from an underground coalmine fire - Coalmine... | ecosystem: Environmental > Terrestrial > Soil >... | reverse complement strand
TTTATCACCGAGGCGGGCCCAAGAAGCCGAGCCTTCTCTTCGCAACGTGGGGAGGCCAAAAAAAGGCTGGCCCTCTGCTCCTCTCAACCGATCACCGCGGCTACGCCGATGGCATGCCGATACGGGTTTGGTATACGGGTGTGGCGGTCAAGGTGCCGGGGTCAGACACCTGGGTGGACGCGAAATAAAACGAGGCGCAATCAACGGCCGACGGAATCGCTGAAACGCCTACCGGCAAATCGAACGGCAAATCAACCCTGAGGAATGAGGATCAATTTTCATGAGTAAAGCAATTTCATCGCAAGCGACAAAGAGTGTCACGCTGGAGGCGGAGCCACTCGATGTATCGTCTCGTGCAGCCGAAGCCCAGTTTAGCGTTCCAACTACTTCCATCCACAAGGTCGAAGCCGATGGCGTCCGAGTGTTTTATCGTGCTGCCGGCGATCCTACGGAGCCTGTAACTCTCTTGCTACATGGCTTCCCGGCCTCATCGTTCATGTTCCGCGAACTGATTCCACGCCTCGCCAATCGTCACCGCGTGATCGCGCCGGATCTCCCTGGCTTCGGATTTACAGAGGTTGCGGCCGAACGAAAGTATGTTTACTCGTTCGACGGATTGGCCACGACAATCGAGGCCTTCACGGAAGCACTCAAGATCGATCGCTATGCACTGTATGTGTTCGATTATGGCGCCCCAACCGGCTTCCGTTTGGCGATGGCCCACCCTGACCGAGTCACAGCTATCGTTTCGCAAAACGGAAATGCTTACGAGGAGGGCCTTGGCGATGCCTGGGATCCGATCCGGAATTACTGGGCCGCGCCCACAACAGAAAACCGGGAAGTAATCCGGAAAAACATTCTGACGCTGGAAGGGACGCGATGGCAGTACACGCACGGCGTAGCCAATCCTGACGGTGTTCCGCCCGAGTCATACACCTTGGATACAGCGCTGTTGGAGCGTCCGGGGAACAAGGAAATTCAGCTGCATTTGTTTCTGGATTACGCGTCGAATATGCGACTCTATCCGAAATTTCAGGAATATTTTCGTCGATCGAAACCACCTCTGCTTGCGATCTGGGGCAAGAATGATCCCTTTTTCATTCCCCCGGGAGCGGAGGCGTTTCGGCAAGACTTGCCGAACGCGCAGGTCCAATTCCTCGATGCCGGACATTTTGCGATAGAGACACACGTCGCAGAAATTGCGTCCGCCATGCAAGAGTTCATGGAAGCAAACGGCATCGGGCGTAGCGGAGATGCCGCACTTCAAAAGGAATCAGGCCGGTGAGCAGTCCTTCTCCTCTGCCCCACGGCGTGAGAGAATTGCATCATGACACGGACCAGCCCACCCCAGCCGCATGAGCAGCGCAAGGTTGAAGCACTGCTCGTGAAACTTTCGAAAACGAAACCGATCTCCGCAAAACCGGCTCCGATTGTGCTAGGAAGCACTGCAATTCGGGCAGCCTGCACGGCGAACTCGCAAGTCTTTTTCTCGACATAGAGAACAGGCGATCCAAGCGTGCCCACAGCTCAGTCTGCGGGTTTTTGGGTGGTTGGCGAAATACTCTTTATCTCGACGAATATATGGGATACTGTGGCCAGTGTGGGTAGTACTGTGGAACTCCAAAGGAAAGAGCATTTTCGTACAATAAACGTACAATGGATCGGGCAATGGGGCCGTTTTCCCCCTTGTGGCACTTCCTAGAATCAATAACTTACGTGCTGTCAACATAGTGATTAGTTCGACTCCCGCCGCCTCCACCACTCATTCCTACCGCCACCAAACGCTATGAACTTGCTGGAGCGAGAGCCTGGACACTCGGCGTGTCGCCGCCGAGCCAATCGGGATGCTTTGCGGTGGAATCGAAGTGCGATGAAGTCTTGAATAGCTCGTACTTTCCCGCCATCGCAACGTCTTTGGTCTTAGCCAGCAGTTGTGTGATCTGATCTCGATTCATCGGCTGGAAAGTCTTCACCGCTTCGATGTCCTGGTCGAGAATCTCCGGCTTATCAATTCCAGTGATTACGACCGAGGTGGGCAGGCTCAGAGCGTAGTGTAGACACTCGATGGGCGATACGGTTTTGCTTTTCAAAATGACTCCGTCGCCCATGGATTTCATGCCCAATACACCGATTTCTCCTTTCACCAGTTCGGGCAGCACCATTTGCGCGAAACTGCGAAAGTGAGCGTCCATCACGTTCAGGGGCATCTGAACCGTGTCGAAGTGAAAACCGTGTTCCGCGGCGACTTTCAACGTGTACAGATGGATGTGGGGATCTTTGTGACCAGTGAATCCGATATAGCGGATCTTGCCCGCCTTTTTGGCGGCGATGGTGGCTTCCATGGCTCCGCCATCGGCGAAGATGCGATCGGGATCGTCGAAGCGGATCACTTCATGATGCTGCACCAAATCAATATGGTCGGTCTGGAGCCGCTCCAGAGACGTTTCGATCTGGCGCTCTGCGACCTCTTTGGTGCGTCCATCGATCTTCGTCATCAGAAATACCTTCTGACGATACCCATCCTTCAAGGCCTTCCCCATTCGGATTTCACTTTGGCCTTCGTTGTAATCCCAACTGTTGTCCATGAACGTGATGCCGCGATCTATGGCGGAGCGGATCAAACGGATGCTTGCATCCTCGGTGAGACCATGCTGCCCGAGATGGAAACCTCCCATGCCAATCGCCGACACTTCTTCGCCCGTGCGGCCTAGTTTGCGGTAGAGCATGTCGCCCTTCCGGGTTCCGGCGGAGGACGTTAGCGGAATCTGATGCATGGAGCTATTCTCCTGAGAAGCAACCGGCTTAGTCTGTGCGGTGCCGGGCAGGGTTGAGGCGGCGCCGCAGATGGCAGCGACCTTGAAGAATTCTCGACGTTTCATTTGGGTATCCAGCCACGATTGTTTGCAATTCGATGCCGGGGCCGGAAGGGATGTTGCAGCCCTCCTCATTGAAGCGTCTTGAGGTTAAGGTACGCTGTGCTTCAAAGCAGCGACAACCGCCGGGCGCAGTCCGCCATGATTTCCGCCTCCCATGCGGGCCGCTGCAGATTTTTGGGGTGAGTCCGATCGCTGGGTATCCGTCCGATCAGCTTAAGGAACACCGCGGCAGAATGCTTGTACGCAGGAACCGGCGCACGGAAAGCAACGTTTCCCAGATACTGCAGAGCGTCGGATAGGGCGTAGTACGCGGGATCCCCGGCCTCCCAGAGGTGGTCACGCTCGGCGAATTTCTCGGGCGCAAAACCGGCAAGTCCTAACAAGTAGTCGGACCCATATTCAATCATGTTGATTCCCAGGTCGTTCCCTGTGTAGATACGGAAGTCCGGCCGCTGTGCATCGCGCAGGGCGAGTCGTTCAAGCTCCAGAATGCGGTCGAGGGACGAGTGTTTCATCCCTTTAATCTCCGTGATATCCATTAAGCGCCGCACTGTTTCGTTGTCATAGATCTCGCCGTTTGCGGCAAACATCGGGCCTAGTTCGAACGCCAGCACGTGAGGATAGTCTCGACATATGGCTCGATACGCATCAGCTATTTTTTTGGGTGACTTACCATGCAGGCGCGCTGTCTGGAACAAAATCGGAATGCCGTCAAAACGAAGAATCGTGTCGATCTGCCGTCGATATAGCGTGACTACGTCATCGCCGGCGTGATTTTCAATGTACGCGCCGGCCACAAATGGGACGCCTGGTCCGAGAGCCTGCCGCGTCCAGTCCAGTACTTCTTGTTTTTCCGCATCGCTCAAGTAATTCACGTAGCCGGTGTCCATGTTGACCGCATTCATCAGCCCTGCTTGATGCGTGGACGCCAACTGCTTTGCAAACGCGTCGACAGCAATCCTGCCATCTGCCTCGTACGGCAGCAGGGCGGCGGCGATGCCCTGAACTTTACGGCGCCGCTTTTGGCGCGCGATCAGATCGTCAATCGTCATCGTTTTTCTACTGTGGACCCGAGGGTGCGCGAGCCAACCAACGTCAGCGCTTCTTGGCCTCTTTCAATTTTTCCGCCAAGTCAGAGTCCTTGTAATACTTGTCCAACGGATAACATCCGGAGGGCAATCCCTGGCGTGGGGCGGTGGTGCAATCGCTGAAGGTTCTGCAAATACGCTTGCGTTGAATCTCGCCGCCCTCGGACGCTTCCCAAAGGAACTCGGGATAAGTGAGCACCATCCTGCCCAGGCCCACAAAGTCAACCCAGCCTTCGCGCACGGCAGCTTGCGCCACGTGAGGGAGGAAGTCTTGCAGGTAGGTGTACCCCGACCCAACCACGAGCAAGTCTGGGAACCGCTGCTTGAGTTTACGAACCACAGCCATCTGCCGGGCAACTCCAACCAAGGGGTCTTCGGGTGGCAGATATCCGTCAGACGGTGGATATAGCGCGGGACGCTGAATATGCGGATTGTAGTAAGGGCTGCCAGCCGTGATGTTCACCAACTGAATGCCAAGCTCCTCGAGTAAAGACAAGAAACGTTCCGGCTCATTCAAATCGCTATCGGTAGGGTCGAGCGGATTCACGCCAAAACCCCAACGGTAGGGAAGCAACTCGGGACGCGTCTCCGCAACTCCGATCGAGGGCTTCCCGTTGACGCTCCGACTCGAATCACTACTGAAGGGCACGGTATCGATCGCCGAAAGCCGCACACCAATGTGCAATCCTGGACAGCGCGAACGGATCCCTTGCACGACCTCGCGAAGAAAGCGGGTCCGGCCTTCGAAGCTGCCGCCGTAACGTCCTTCGCGCGTGTGCGCGCTGAGAAATTCATGCCCCAGATAGCCGTGGCAATGCTTGATGTCCACGAAATCAAAACCTGACTGCCAAGCCAGGAATGCGGCCTGATGAAAGTCTTCGATGATCGACTCGACTTCCCCGTCGGTGAGCAGCGGATAGTCGGGAGGCAACTTCAGGCGCCGGTCCAGGAATGGATGGTGATAAAGAATGCGTGGTTCCGGGCGAGAGTGTTCGTTGGGTCGGCAGTAACGCCCAGAGTGCGTTAACTGCAAACCAATGACTAGCCCGTCATCGCTTCCGGTTGTCAGGATATGTTCGCGCCTTAGAACCTCTCGCAAGTTTGCAAGGCTTTCCTGCGTTCTTGGCGCAGCGAGAAGCTGATTCGGGTTCGCTCGTCCTTCGTGGGAAACGGCAACCGCTTCTCCGCCCCAAACCAGCTTGCCGCCGCTGCGACCGAACCGCTGCCATCGCCGAACGGTATTTTCCGAAGGCGCTCCATCCGGAGTTGCGTCCCAACCCTCCATGGGTTGAACGGCAATGCGGTTGGCGATTTTGAATGGACCGCGCCGCAACGGCCAGCGCAGCGGGGATTGGTCTCCTGTCGCGATCTGGAGATCACACGGGATCTGCAGACCGAGGGCCTGCACGTGGTCTTGAAAGCGGCCGACGTCCTTGAGGCTGCCCAGACGAAGGATTGCCGAGTCGCTCATCCTGCGCTCCGCCGGCCTGGTAATCCCAAAACAGCAACTCCGCCCAGCAACGCGACCACCACCAGCACGATGCAACTCTCGCGATAGCTTCCGGTAGCGTCTCGTAAATGGCCCATCACCCAGGGCGCAGCAGCTTCCGCAATACCACCCGCGGTCAGGATTACACCCATCAATCGTCCCAGGATTTCAATTCCGAAGATTTCCGCCGTTATTAAAGGAATGATCATGTAATCGCCGCCAAGGCCGATCCCGAAAATTGCTGCGGAAGCGTAGAGGATCAGGCGTGAAGTCCCGAAGAACAACAGGGGAATGCCCGCGGCAACGAGCAGGAACGCCAGGAGCATCACGTGTTTTTTTGAAAACCGATCAGCGAGCCAGCCCATAAGTAAGCGGCCCGCGATGCTGAAGGCCAGCACCATCGACAAGATGCTTGCGGCATCCCGCTGCGTGAAGTGGCGGTCGAGACTCAACAGCAGCTTCAGATTCTGTTGCGTGCCACTGATGGCCGCGACGGAGCACATACTGCCAAGAGTGAGCAGATAGAACGACAGTTGCTTGAACGCTGCTTTCGGACCTGGAACGTTGACCGAACCGTTGGTTGTTATCGCTCGTGGCGTCTCTTTTACGAACCATGCCAAAGGAAGTGAGACGACTACGATTGTAAGGCCCAGAATTTGCAGAGCGGTCTGCCACCCGAAATGCTGAACAAGGATGTGCGATATCCACGGGACGGTTGCCCCTCCGATGCCGATTCCGAGGTAGGCGAAGCCCATCGCCTTTCCGCGCGCCCGGTTGAACCGCTGCGTCAACAAAACCTGGTTAGGAAGCGGGCCCCCACAGACATAGCCCAGCGCATTAAAAAAGTAGAAGAAGTAAAACATGCCAAGACTTGAGATCGAGCCCAGTCCAACAAGGGCAGCCCCCGCCATCAATATGCCGACCATCATCAATCGGCGGGGCCCAAAGCGGTCGACAACCCATCCTGCGAGGAAACCGAAGATAGGACCGACGATCAGTTTGCTGAGCGCATTGCCTGACGTCACTTGAGCACGCGTCCAACCGAATTGTTGGACCATGAAGTCGTAGTAGAAAGGCAGCCCCCAGAGAGCAACACCAACAATGCAGAAGAGCACCACAAAAGCCGTCGCCAGTGCTTGGTACGCCTGGCGCTGGCTGGCCGAAGACTGAATGACACTCTGCGCGGGTTGTTTCCGCACCTCGCAGATGGATGCCGTCGACGCTGCAGGCTCTTCCCTTCCCGGTTCCATCATCGGGTGCCAGTGTAGCGTACGGAGAATTGATCCGGCGGACATTTTGGTGCCCCAGAGATCTTGCAGGGCGTCATCGTTCGGGCGGGCCGAGGGTTCCCCGAAGTACTGTGAGAGAAGCCGCCGGCAGCTCGTAGTTCGTGTCTTGCCCAGCTTGGAGCGCTGAAGTCTTCGGCGGCCCGTCGGGATCAGCGTGTCCGTTCTTTCGATCCGGATGCCACTGATATTGCTCTCTACCGAACGTAATCATTGTGACTTGGCCGGTGAACGACACATCGCGATTATCTTCGGAATCATGAAACACAACACGGACAGGATGGGAATGATCGTGGTCCTTGTTAATCAGCATCAGGGCCCACTGGCCATCTGGACGATGTAGAGCGTACGCGGTCACCAACACGTTTCCCTCAGAATCACGCACATCACTTGCGGCACGGTAAAGCTGATGTTCGGCGTCTTTCGGCTGCGACCACTCCTGGGTCAGAAGTTGAGCGGCAAAAAATTGCGACGTGGGCTGCGCAATCTGGTATCGATCATCGACCATGAACAGGTGATACGTTCCCCAACTGTTGGGGCAAATTGGATGAGGCGGTGAATAGGACAGAGCATGGTAATAATGAGTGGACTGTCCGCCGGCGGTAAGAAATCCGGCGAAGGAATCAGCGAGCCAGAGAGCGCCGAAGATATCGACCGAAGCCTCGCCTCCGTGCGCATTGGTTTCGGTGTCAAGCAGAGGCATTCCCGGCGGCAAACCGTCATCCCGCCACACCTTCAGAATGTGCGTGATCAGTTCCGGCTCCTGATACAGGTTCTTCCACGGCGTTTCGCATCCGTCGTACGGATAATGCTCGAACGACATAAACGACAAATCCTGCAGTCGATTGTGGGCTCGCAGATAGTCGAGAAATCGCCCCAGCCACGAGGTACGGCCTTGTGCATCGGGCCACGCCTTGATGTCTTCTGTGACGCCCTGAAAAGAAGGACCCCCGAGTTTGAAACCCGCGTCCACATGATGAAGAGCGCTGGCAAATTGTAAGTACAGGGAGCCATAGTCTTCCGGGAGCATGTATTGTCCGTCGGCCTCCTCGCCCATCTCGATGTAGGAAACCGGATAGCCCCGCTTCTTGATGTAGCTCATCTGCGCGGCGGCGTCGTCCGGTGTGCTGTAAAGCAATGCGACGGGCACGATGGCGGGAAGGCCGCGAGTGATTCCGCTGGTGAAGAAGAGATCGAAGCCCGGCTGATCACCCGATTCCATGCGATCAGGGGCGACGTACAAATCGGATGGCTCGTGCCACGGATCAACCGACGAGCATAAGGTGATCGTCTGCTTCTGGTCGGGAGAGTGGTGAAGGATATCTTTGAATTCGTGTTTCTCGTTGATCGTTCCCAGATAAAGCTCGCGAATTGCATATCCCACACAGTTACGGCGGTCGGAGGAGCCATGAGTGTCGCAGGTATTCGAGGAGCGAGTCATCAAGACTCGGACAAACCTTGTCGATATCGGCGATGATGACATGAGCAGAGTCGAGTCTCCTCCCTTCCCGCCTGTAACCGTGCCCGAAGGAAAATCCTTCCAGTCGCCCTTGTCCTGTTCGTCCATGGCATCGCCTTCTCCAACCCAGTACTGGATCCGGAAGTCGCGGGCGTAAGGATCCGCCCACTGGATGCGGATTCCGTTGATGTTCTCTTTCTTGTCGACCGCGATGACCACCCACTGTGGATGGAGAGAATCCTCCTCCCCTGTGAACTCACTCGTCAGATACGGATTGCTCTTCCAATATGTGTTGCCGTCCCCGTCGTCGAGGCGGGAATAGCCATCGAACTCGGAACCTCCGTTGCGCGTGAACCCACGGTGAGGCAGTGAATAGCCGTAGGAGTGCCGGATCATCTCCCCGGTTGGAGTTTTGTCTCCCGTGAAATAACCCTTGCCGGCAGGATCGCTCCATTTGCCTTTCGGATTCCAGTGCCAGGCCTGCACGAACAGATCGGTGTTCTGGCGATAGCTGATGGTTCCCCACCCTGCTGAGAGCACCTTCTGGATTTGATCGGGACGGAAAAAGACGTCGGTGGCGTTGCTGGGAATACGATCGACGGTGGATCCCAACGCGCGAAGAGGGCTGAACCGGTTCGCGACGTGGCTGGGCGTGGCATCGACCGTCACAGTTTGGGCGGCGGTCGGCATGTTGCTAAGAAGAACATTGCCAAGAATGAAGCAAGGAACCGTTCGGAAAGACATTCTCATCGAGAATCTCCAAGGTGGCTGCTGGCTAGAGTGATACAACAGTGCCGTCGCTCCTGCCAGGACACAGGTTGTTCGTTTTCACGCCGTAAGATTGCGGATTCGCATCTGCGTCAGCTTCAGCTGCTGGCTTGTATAATTTTCCGTTTCCACACACCGATCATCGGATCTCGCCATGCTTATCAAAGTATTCAATGACAGGATCACGTTGGGCTGTGCGGCTGCCGAGCAGGCCGCCACTGCGATACGGCGCGCCATCTCAGAGCACGGAGCGGCACGCATCATCGCCGCTACGGCCGCCTCTCAACTCGAGTTTCTTGATGCGCTCACGAAGGCTCCGGGAATCGATTGGACAAAGGTTGAGGCCTTCCATCTCGACGAATACATCGGCTTGCCGATCACGCACCCGGGCAGCTTTCGCAAAATGCTGATGGAACAACTTGTCAGCAAGACTGGAATCCGCCGCTATCACCTGCTTGCGGGAGACGCGGCCGACCCGGCCGCCGTGGCGCGCGAGGCCAGCAAGCAGATTGCGTCAGCGCCAATCGACATCGCCTTTCTCGGTATCGGGGAGAACGGGCATATCGCATTCAACGATCCACCCGCAGATTTCAACACCGAAGAACCGTACATCATCGTCAATCTCGACGAGGCATGCCGTCAGCAGCAGGTCGGCGAGGCGTGGTTCGCAAATATCTCCCAAGTTCCGAAGCAAGCGCTTTCGATGTCGGCGAAACAGATTCTCAAAGCCAAAGAGGTTCTCGCCGTGGTTCCCGACAAGCGTAAAGCTCAGGCCATAAAAGCGTGCTTCGAAGGTGAGATCAGTCCCATGGCCCCGGCTTCGATCATAAGAAGGCATCCAAACGCAACTATCTATCTGGACCGGGATTCGGCCTCGCTGCTAGGGCCGGCCCTCCAGTCGTTGCTCGCGAAGGACTCTCAAGCGACGCTGAGCTGAGTGTTTTGGTTGGGTCCACGACCAACCAGCTCGCCGCACCGACCACGCACAACGCGGCTGCGACCAGGAAAGAAGACGTCCACCCGAAGCGCGAGGCGATCCAAGGGGTCAGCATAGCGGTGAGAAAGGCGCCGAACTGGTTGCCGGTGTTCATGATCCCCGAAACCGTGCCCGACGATCCGGCCGCGATGTCTGCGGTCACGGACCAAAAAGAACTCTGGGACAGATAAAGCGCGCCTGCGCCACCGGCGAGAACAACGCTCGCCAAGCGGGCACTTTGCACTTGCGTTCCGCAAGCGATGAAGATGCCGGCGACGCAAATCGAAAGCACCGCAATTCCGCACCGCCCGACCCGTGGGCCGCGCAATTTCGTCAGGCGGTCGTTGATCCACCCACCCAGAAGGCAGCCCGCGAGCATCGCCAGAAAAGGCAACATCGAATAGAACGCGCTTGCCTTTAGATCCAGTCCTCTTACTTTCGACAGATATCGGTAGAACCAGCTGAAGAACATCCAGGCAACATAGCCGTAGCAGAAATAACTGATGGTCAGGGCCCACACTTCGCCGCTCCGCGCTACACGCGACCATGGCATGAGCTCGGCATCTCGGCTCGAAGGCTTTTGATGCGGAGTCGCTACCGTAAGGTGGGACTCAATGAAGGCACGCTCAGAGTCGGAAACCCCTGGATGTTCGGCTGGAGTATCGCGAGCAGATGTATACCAGATCGCGCCGGCGATCAATCCAATCACGGCACAGGCCCAAAACGAGGAGCGCCAACCGTAGTGGACCATCAGATACGTGATGAACGGTGGCGTGAGACCGGCGCCGGCTCCGACCCCGGCGAAGATCCAGCCGTTGGCGATTCCACGTTCGTCCACTGGAATCCAGCGGGAGAGAAATTGATTCGCCGAAGGATAGATGACCGCCTCACCCGCTCCGAGAAGGAAGCGAACTGACAAGAAGAGAAACAGGGCGCCCGTAATATTCGCCGGAACGAGCGCGGTGAGAGCCGTGAAGATTCCCCACCAAATCACTCCACCCGTGAGCACGATTCGCGGGCCGAAACGGTCGGCGAGGCGGCCGCCGATCGTTTGAAACAGCATGTAACCCAACAGCATCGCGCTGAAGACCTTGCCCAGCTGAACCTCGGTGAGATGGTAGGCATCGACGATGGCCCCGCCCGCGATCGAGATGTTGACGCGATCCAAATACGACACGGCGCTGAGGACGAACAACCAGAAGACCAGAAACCAGCGCACGCGCGTTATTTTCGCCGGGGGCATGGGTACGGTATCACGATCTTAGGCGGAGTGTTCCTTCAGGATATGCGCCAACCGTTCGGCGACGATCTTGTCCTCACCCGGTTGCAGCATGAACGAGCACATGCTGAGCCCAGGCTTGCCCTCACCGCCGCCAATCACAATCACGGGCTTGGACTCCCGCAGTAATTTCGAAACCTGCTTCGGCTCAACAGAAACTCTAGAATCCCACGCGATTCGCATGTGGGGCACATGGTTCGCGATGTCGGGGACGAAGAACGAAGTGCTCACGCCCGGAACCTTGGTGAGTTCGCGCGAGATTCGCTCGAGGCGGTCCTGCCATTCCCGTGCGAGCGCGTCGTGGTCTTCCTTCAGATAAAGTTCGAGCGCCTTGACCATCCCGATAATTTCTTCTTTGCCGACTTTCTGGCTGCGGCCCAGCGTGTCTTCGTGCGGGCTGTTGTTGAGAAGAGCGTAAGCGACCAGGTCCTTCCGCCCAATCAGCAATCCCGCACACTGCGGTCCGCGCATGGCTTTGCCGCCGCTGAAAGTGACGAGATCGTATCCCATCTTGGTGTAGTCCCAAAGGTGAGACACGGGGGGCGTATCCGCAGCGGCGTCGTTCATGCATGGAACGTTGTACTGCTTGGCGAGCTTCACCCACTCGTCGACTTTGATCTGGCCGGCAGCATTGGCAAAATTCGAGAAATGCATCATGGCCGTGCGGTCATTAACAGCCTGGCGGAGTTCATCGCGAGTTTCAACCTCGATCAACTTGATCCCGGTCGACCGCAACTGGTGATCGAAGGGGTTGCGATGCGATTTCTGAATGATGACTTCCGACTTCATGCCGGTAAGGTCCGGCAGTTGTTGGATCAGCTTTTCGTTATCGCCGGTGAGAATACCCGCCAGTCCCGATTGAATCGCGGCGGCCGCGCCTGAAGTGACGAGCGCGCCGTAGCCTTCGGGAAGTTTCAGCATCTCTGCGATGCGCTTCCCTGCCGCCACTTCGAGTTCAGGAATGTTCACAAAGTGGCGACCCGCCATGGCCATCACCGCTTCGAGTTCCGGCCGAAGAACCGAACCTCCGAGCATGGTCATCGTCCCCTCGCAGTTGATGACCGTGGTCACGCCGAGTTCATCATAGGGATTTCCGCTCTGGCCAAAGCCGCTCACAGCGTTGCTTCCAGCCGTTGCGGCAACTTTCGAAAACAGTTTGCGAGGCGCTAAGATCGACCCCACCATTGCCGCAGCGGTCCCCAGGAATCCGCGCCGGTTCCAAGTCGAGTTCAGTCGCATAAATTCTCCTCGTTTCTACCAGCGCGTCTTACTTGTGAGCCACCGCGGCAATGCAATTGATTTCGACCAGCGAGTCTCCCGGCAGTGCAGCCACGGCCACCGTCGTGCGGGATGGCCCGCCATGAGGGAAATAGGTTCCGAACACTTTGTGCATGCCGTCCCAGTGCTCGATCTTGACTAGAAACACATTGGCCTGAAGGACCGTATCCATCGTCCCTCCGCCGATCTCAACCATCTTCTTCAGCTTGTCCATGACTATGGTGGTATGAGATTCGATCGTCCATTCTTTCTGATCCCGCGAATCGTGCGCGCCGATCCCTGAAACATAGAGCAATCCGTTGTGAACAATCACGGGCATGATGACGTCTTTTTCACCGCCCGGCTTGCCTTCCGCGTTCAGCTTCCGTATGGCGTTCGCATCCTGAGAACCCTGCGCCATTCCGCGCGTAGCCGCAGCCGCCGTAAGGCCGAGAGCCGAGAGAACTGAACCCATCTTCAGTGCAAATGTCCGTCGTGTCGAAGTGAAATCCATGTTCATCTTCCTTTCAATTTGCGATTTTTAAAATCCGTCACTGGTGGTGCGCCAAGCTGTGCCTTACACAGCCATTCTGGCAAGCTGTAGCGCGGTTTTACCGTCGCGGCTTTCCGCGGACGAACGGGAACCAGGGGCAACTGGCTGATAACCGAGTTCTGCCGAGATCTGCAATCCTGCGGTCTGGATAAGCGGCGCCAGCTGGCGAAGGCGCGCTACGGGCATGCGAAGACTCGGTGCCGTGATGCTGACGCTCGATTGCACACTTCCGGTGTGATCCCAGATGGGAGCAGCGACACAGCGGATGTGCAATTCGTGTTCCTCCAGGTCCGAGGCAAATCCGTTCTTGCGGACGCGGAACAACTCGGCTTTGAGTTCCTGGAGACTGCCGGCCGTGTTCGGCGTCAGGCGTTTCAGTTCGAGTTGCGAGAGAACATGATCCTGTTCGTCAGCCGGCAGGTAGGCCAGCATCACCTTCCCCACGGCGGTGCAGTAAAGCGGAACCGACGCGCCAATTCGCGAATGGATACGCAGAGGTTCCGGCGAGTCCAACTTCTCCACGTACACTGCGGACACGCCGTGCCGTACCGTGAGGTGTATTGTTTCGCGAGTCTGCTGGTTCAACTCTCGCAGATGCGGGAGACTTAAACGGCGAATATCCAGTTGGCCTGCGGCGGCCTGGCCAATCGCAAAGCACGCGATCCCGAGGTGGTGAGTACCTTCCAGATCGCGGTTCAAGAATCCCGCCGTGACTAAATTGGCCAGGAAACGGTGGACGGTACTCACTGGCAGTCGCGACGAAGCTGCGACTTGTTTCGCGGTGAGTCCGCGCGGAGATTCGCTGAAGAGATTCAGAAGCTTCAGCCCACGCTGCAGAGCGGTAATGTCGTAATTGCGTTTAGGTCGCGCTGTCATAGCAAGCAAAAATGAAAACGCTGGATTATCTGATGAAAATCGATTTTATGCAACCTACAGCCGCCCTACTTTCTTCACCGCCTGCACTATCGATTTAAATTGCTCGATAAGCGCATACATGGAGTGCTCTTTGTAATCCATCTGTTGCGCCAGGGTGAGCACCGCCTGCGCCTGAGCTTTTGGAACCACAGCGACGCCATCGCTGTCCGCGACGACGATATCCCCAGCATTGACGGAAACTCCATTGCACACCACCGGGATCTGCGATCCCGCAAACCGGTAGTGATGCACCGAAGTGGAGGGAACAATGCCGGTGGCAAAAACTGGGAATGCGATCTTGCGCAGATAGGCCACATCCCTCACACCTCCGTCGATCACTGCTCCGGCATAGCCACGCGCCGCCATGGCCGTGCCCATCAGGCCGCCCATTCCCGCGATGTCTTCGCCGTCATCAACCACCATCACATACACCGAATCGGTCGATCCCTCATCGATGGCCTCAAGCATTCCCGTGAGCGCCGCAGGATCGTTGTTGCCCTCGTCTTTCTTGAGCTGGACGGTTCTCGCAAACCCGGCAAATTTGGACGTGAAGATCGGCTGCATGCGATGACTCATGTACATCTTCTTGTGGGTAATCTGCTCCAGCGCATCGGAAACGGAGGCTACTTCGACATGTCGAAATTGCGCAACCAGTTCGCTGTCCGACAAAGGGGCGACCGCTGAGCCTGACTGTGCCCGAGCAAGATGGACATGGACGGCCGTTGCGAAGATGAAAATGAACGCCGCAAAAGCAAAGATCAAAAAGCGCATTTTCGAGAACAGATGATCTAGATGCATCTTTCCTCCTCAGTTCTATTGCCGATCAAAAATCTTGAGAGCACTTTCCATCCCGTGAAAGCGCAAGAGACTCGCGTTTAGCTCTCCCCTTTTCGATACGATAGAATGTGTCGGTTTGCTATGGTCGCCATTCGCCAGTCTTTATATCAGGTCGCGCTCTTTTTCGTTCTGTCGGTCCTATCAATTTCCATTTTGCAGGCAAGGCAAAATCCCTCTTCAGACCATGACGCAAAAGCGAATCCAACGTCGGGTCGAAGTACTTTTAACTCTTCCTGCGCGGGATGTCACGGACTGGATGGTACCGGCAGCGACAAAGCCGTCAACATTTCAGGAAGTACCCGAGTGCGGCATCTTTCCGACACTCAACTGTCGAGCATCATTTCAAACGGTGTGCCCGGAACCGGCATGCCCGCTTTTCGTAGTCTCAGTGCAAGACAGGTCCGCGCGGTAGTCGACTACCTGCGATCGCTGCAGGGCAAAGCGGAGTCGCGAACTCTGCCGGGCGATCCGAAGCGCGGCAAGGAAATTTTCTTCGGCAAGAGTGATTGTTCAACTTGCCACACCATTTCCGGCCAGGGTGGATTCCTCGGTCC
>Ga0209580_10000812_pt1 | contig 15369 bp, 12 predicted proteins | sample Coa_R1_5_FD_187153 | JGI IMG/M metagenome (GOLD analysis project Ga0209580, IMG submission 187153) | Surface soil microbial communities from Centralia Pennsylvania, which are recovering from an underground coalmine fire - Coalmine... | ecosystem: Environmental > Terrestrial > Soil >... | reverse complement strand
GATCGCGGACGAGAATCGCGACTCCGTGCAACTGGCGATCCGCGGGGCCCGCTTGCCTCATTCGAACTGGGACATCATTTATTCGGGCGATGCCTCGAACGTCCCGAATGTGATGGATCTGGGTTACCTCTCAAGGATCCTCGCCATCTCGGCTCGGAGCGACACGGACGCTGGCCGCGCCGACGATGCCACTGCGGACGTCATGGCCGGTTTCGCGGAGGCGGCCGCGATGCGCGACGAACCGGTGCCAGTGATGCTGGTGAGCGCCGCCTCCGTGGCTTCGGAGCAGGTGGATGCGCTGAAAGATGTCCTCAGCCGCACCGAACCATCAGGCCTTGCGTTGGCTAGTCTGGCCGCCGTGATCGATGAGAACCTTGTCGCGCACCCGGCGCGCGTGGCATTACTCGGCGAGCTCAAGCACAGCCGTGCCACGTGGCCGTGGGTCGAACAGGGCTGGCTTTGGGGTCGGAGGGCGTTGGACTACCGCACGCCCGAGCCGCCGTCTGCGTGGATGCGCGGCGTTGCTTGGTTCTTCCGGCCCGTCATCCGTTTCATGGCGATGCGGGATCTCGCGGACAGGGCGCGGGCGGTTGAGGCAGCAAGCGTGCCGCGCAGCCAGCGCATTGGACTCGTGCCGGCGTCTGTGCTGGCCCCTGACCTCATCCAGCTCGGCGATGCATCGACCTCTCTGGTAGGGCAAGCGGCCATCGCGGTGGCGCTTCGCCAGTTCCGTCTCGATCACGGCACCTATCCAGACACTCTCGACCAACTGGCGCCGAAGTACATCAAGGCCGTGCCGGTCGATCCCGTCACTGACCGCCAGCCTGAGTACCTGCGATCGGGCGCCGGTTTCGAACTCCCCTCACCGATGTCGGCCAAGTATCCTCGGATTAAGGGGTGGAAGGTGTCGCGATGAAGGGCGGTGGATCGGCGCTGTGCGGCTTATACGGCGAAATCGGCTGAGACTGTCCTCTAGACGGCCGATCGCGCTGGTGCCTGATGACCTCCGGCTGGATCGCCCGATCAGTCATGCCGCCCGCCGCCGCGATTGCCCTGCGCCACCATCATCTGCAGTGTCCAGTGCACTGGGCTCGGCCGCTGGACCTCGCCATCACGACGACCTGTGTCGCTGCAATTTCTTTTGAGCCGCGGCGGCACGACTGCCGCCGGCGGGAAAGGACACAAGGCACACCGAGGCACTGTCAATAGGCAGTCCGATAGCTTTGGAAGCTAGATGGCGTGGTAGCATCGGAGCACCTGCCAATCAGGAGCGCGTCGATGAGGTTTCCAAGGCTGACGCGGCCATTTGCGCTGATGGTCTCCGCCCTCGCCGTGGGCTGCGGCTCCAGCCCGGCAACACCCACCACACCAGCAATGCCCAGCCGTGCTCCTCTCCATGAGTTGGTGTCTGCCACGCTGGCGCCTACCAGTGTGATGTTCGCCTCGGTGGGCCAGACCGCCCAGGTTGTGGTCACCGGGACCTTCAACGACGGCACGACCCAGGACATCACTACCTCCACAGGGATCAGCTCGAGCAACGACAACGTCGCGACGGTCGCTCAGAGCGGTCTGGTCACGGCGTGGGCCAGCGGCACGGCCACACTGACGGTGACCTATCAATGGCCTCCGCCAAATTCCACACCCAATCCTTCATTCGAGGCGGGGCAATCGCTCCACACCACGGGCGCCGTCACGGTCCTCAGCGGACCTCCGAACAACCCGGTGCTCGTGCCGACCCTGCTCAGCCCAATGAACGGCGCGGTGCTACCCAACGCCTGCCGTCCGATCAACTGTCCGGAGCCGACGTGGACGTTCACGTGGTCGCCGGTACCTGGAGCCGCTTTCTACCACATCCTCGTCATGCACTCGGGCGCGGAGTTCCCGATTGTCGACGCGACCGGCATGACCAGCACGACATACGCGGAGGTTCAAAGTGGTGACGTCGCCAATAACAACCTTCAAGGCTGGCAGTGGATGGTCCAGGCGTCGGTCAACGGCGTCTATCAGGCCTGGAGCGCGGCGGGTACCTTCAGCATTGCACCGGCAACGAACGGCTCGCGATAGAGTTTCGTCACCACACGTCACGAATCACCCCGCAGGCAGCGCACCGGATCGACGCGAAGTGCCTGTCTCACGGGCGCCGCGCACGCGACGATCGTGGCCGTGAGCAGCACGAGGGCCGCCAATCCAATCGCGGCCGGGTTAAACGGCCCCACGCCATAGGCGACCGACCGCAGAGCCGTCGCTGTCAGCCCGCACCCGCCTGCACCGACGACGATGCCGAGTGCGACACGAGTGATGGGACCTGACAACACCAGCCGCGCCACGTCAGTCGGGTCAGCGCCGATCGCGACTCGGAGCGCAATCTCACGCGATCGGGCGACCACCTGGCGGTCGGTCACGGCGTACAGGCCGAGGCTCGCGCAGAGGAGCGCGCAGAACGACAGATAGCCCAAGACGCCGCCCTGCAGGCGGCGGAGGCGTGTGTCGTCATCAATCAAGTCCTCGACCGTGTTCACGTCCGAGACCACCGCCTCGGAGTCGGCGGCCCATACCGCCTGACGAAGCACGTTGGTCATCGCGAGCGGCTCAGAGTTCGTAGTTCGAATCACGACGGTCATGCCGCCCGGAGGCGACTGCGCGAGCGGAACGAACACCTGGTAGCCGGCATCGCGATCGAGACCGCGCCGCCGCATATCCTGCACGACGCCGATGACCTGGACCGGACGCGGTCCGAGCGCGGCGACATACAGATCGCTCCCCACCGGACTCTTCTGCCGCCAGAGGGCCTTCGCCAACGAGACGTCAATGAGGGCCACGGGCGCGGAGCGGCGCGTGTCCGATAGAAGGACATCCCGCCCTTCCAGAACCGGGGTGCCCATCGCCGCGAAGTAGCCGGTGGACACAGGATCGACGGTTGCTCCTGACACGGTTCCGTCGGTGCCAGCGCTCGAGGGCGACCGACTCGCGCGGGTGCCCAAGGCGTACTCGTTCTGGATGAAGAGCAGCGTGGCTCCTGCTCCCGTGACACTGGGGAGCTGCCGCACGCGGTCGAGGATCTCGTCAGCCGTGGAGGCGCATCGGTCCGGGTCAGGTCGCACCGCCGCCGAGAACCTCACGGAGGCCGTCAGGATGCCCCGACGGCTGAAGCCCGTATCGACCCGGTTCAAGTTGCGCACGGTTTGCAGGAGGACCCAACACGACACGAGCAGCACCATGCTCAGGCCGGCCTGGACAACCAGCGCCAGCGAGCGCTTGCGGATCGAACGGCCGATCACCGCCCGGCCCGGCACGCAGACGCCCGAGCGGTCCGCGCCGATCGCGGCCACAACGCTGCACGCCGCGCAGGCCAGGCTCACGGCCACCACGCATCCGATCGCGATCGCCGGGTCTAACAGGAGCGGGTCTACCGCGCCGCTGTCCACCGGGGCCATCGCCGCCCGAATCTCCTGGAGAGCGATCGCCGCCACGCCGACGCTGGCCGCGCTCGCCGCAAGGCCGATCACGAGGCCCTCGACGCCTGCCTGCGCGACCAGCACGCGACGCGGGGCGCCAAGGGCGAGGCGAAGGTTGAACTCCGCCCGGCGTTGATCGACGCGAAGGGCGAACAGCGTGCCGACGTTCGCCCCGGCGATCAGGATCAGGCACACCGAGGCGCCGGCCAACGCGGCGATGACCGTGGCCCGGTCCCCGGCGGCGACCGCACGGAACGACACGACCGACGGAGTCATGCGCCGAAGGACGGGGAACTCTGCGGCGATCGACGCCTGCATCGCCTGAAGGTCACGGGTGGCGACCGCCGGCGAGATGCCCGGCTTGAGTCGCCCGATCGCGTGGCCCCACAAGCCGGGCGAACGGGCGAGCGCATCGGAGATCACGAGCGGTCGCCACAGCGCCGTGCGGCCGGGTGGAAACCCGAATCCCTTCGGCATCACGCCGACGACGCGATACCGCCGGCCGTCGAGCGAGATCGTCGTCGCCGCCAAGTCGGTGGTGCCCCCGAATTCGTTCATCCAGAGGTCGAAACTCAACACGACGGCATCGTCGTGACCAGCGGTCATTTCGCTCGCAAGAAACGACCGGCCGACCCACGGCGCCACGCCCAACAGGTGGAAGAAGCTCGGCCCGACCTGGGCCGCCTGCAGCAACTCCGGATTGGCGACGCCTGTGCGCGTGTCGCCCGACATGTGGAAGGCCGCGACGTCGGCCAATGGGCTCGACCGGCCCCTCCAGGCGGCGACCACGGGCGCGGACACCCACGCCGCCGGGTGGGCGCCGGTCGGATCGATGAGGCCGAGTGTGACCAGTTGGTCCGCCTGCGGGTACGGGAGCGGGTCCAGAAAGAGCACCCGACCCGCGGAGAACACCAGGATGGCCATGCCTACGGCTGGCGCCACGAGCAGCGCGACGAGCAGGGCGAACCCACGGCTCCTCCACACCGCATGCGTGCCATGCCGCAGCGCGACGATCATTGGCCGTTTCATGAGGGAGAGATTGGCACAGAAGGCGTTGCAGCGGCGAATTCGTGCGAACCGCAGCGCCGTGGGCGGTCAGGCCCAGACGGGCACGCGCTGCCGAACCCGCTACTGGAGCCACAGAGTGACGCAATCAACCTGGTTCTGCATCTCGGACGCTGCCGAGGCGCCCGCATCGTGGAGCAGCTGACCAGGGTCGTGCGCTATGACGTCCACCGCGATGGCGATGACTGCGTGGCGCTCCTCGACCGCGCCGTTGCCGATGGCGCGGCGCCAGAAATGCCCGATAGCGCTGACTGCGGCGGCGGTGAAGGTGTCGCCGTGGCGGCGGGGAGTCCGGCTCGTCTCTGAACGGAACGCTGACGGGAACGTGACCGTCACGAGGTTGTCCGTGACGACCGCCGCCCGCCAGGCGTTCGGCCCGCCGCATGTCCGGCGTTGGGTCGAGTCTGCGCTGGCGCTGGCTGCAGTCTGCGTCCATTTCGTGACGCGCGCTAATGAAAGCGGTACGCGCGATGGCAGGGCTCGTCGTCTTGGGCGGTGCTTCGCACCGGCTTGGGTCTGGACACATGACCCCTCGCAGGGTCGTGCAGAGAATCCGCGGGTGCCCGTTCGCAACCCGTTTCCAGTCAGTGGGTTACGGTCGTCAGGATTCCCCGGAGCGTACAAAGATTCCATGCGTCAACTCGTTTGTTCGCTGATGGTTACGGGAATCGTCGTTTCGACCCCGCGCGTCGACAGGAGGGAGTCCGCATGCCCGTGAAGCGCCCCGCGAGCCTCACAGACAACCGCACGAACGCTGAATGCGGGGTGCTCGAAAGCCCTCGCCGGCCGCCAGCCGATCGCCGCGCCGGGCCGGTCACCGTGTCACCCGGGCACCAAGCCCAAGGCAAGTCACAGAAGCCGGCCGAGCACGCAGCCACGCCCTGGACGTGTCCACCGCTCCGACAATCTCAGGGTACGGAAGGGCTCGGTCGCGTCAAGGCTCCGCTCGCTCCGCTCGCCGCTGCGCGGCCGTGACCCGACCTCCGCGCTTCCCTTGTCTGGCATTTGTCGGAGCAGTGGCAGGCTTCGGATCTGAGCTGCGAAGTGAAGGGGCACCAGGCCCTGACTGCCTCGGTCGCCCACTCGTGGCGCCCGATTTTCAAGTATTGACTGAAGTAGATCAGCGGGTCCGGCGTTCTGACACTGTCCTGTGCTAGTCGCCCAGCAGTTCGTCGGCGCGCACCCAGATGATCTTGCCGTTGCGCTGGATGACGACAGGCTTGTCGCGTTCTTTGTGCCGAAGCAAGGCCTCGCGAACGCCCGTCCGTAAGGCCTCGTCGATCAAGTGCCCTTCCTCGCGGAAGATGTGATCCGGATCTTTGGCGATCGCTGTCTTCATGGTCGGCTCTGCCGGCTGATGAGGTCCCAAGGCTTCCTATCGTAAACCTGAACTGGGGCACCTTCCACCTGGTGCGCAACCAGCAAGGGTTCACGCCCGGATGTGTCATAGAACCGCCAAGTCGAGGCGAGCGGGCGATACAACTCGAAGAAGTTTCTGAGGCCAACGCGATACCGGCGTCGCACCGTGGCCGCCGGCACATCGTGACCACCGAAGGCAACTCGATCTGCCACGCGCTGCAAGGCCAGCTCGGCTGACGGCAGCCACATGAAGACGATGTGGACGGCGTAGCCGTTTGCCTTCAGCTCCGTCAGCCAGGGCGCGAATGAACGGCTTGCCAGCGTGGTCTCGAATGCGAAACTCGACCGGCCGCGCGCAAGCGTCTTGAGCCGGGTGAGCATCACCCGACCAGCCGCCAGAGCCGCGCCCTCTGTGTTGAACGCTGACAAGCCACCCGCGATGGCATCGGCGTTCACGAACTCCGTCACGCCGAGAACGCCCTGTAGCAACGCCGGCGCAGTCGTGGACTTGCCGGCGCCATTTGGCCCGGCGACGACCACCACCACGGGCTGGGTACTGCTACTGCTGCGGGCAGTCACCGTGCGCGCACCTGGCGCCGCATCGGCACGACGTCAGCCCTAGATGGCTTCTGCTCGAGTATCGCCGTCAGAGCTCGTGCCCACGTCTCGAGCGCCACCCGCTTTTCGGCGTCATAGGAATACCGGTCATAGACCCGCGTCGCAGTCGGTCCTCCCTCGACGTGGTTCAGGACTTTCGCGATGTGGTCCCGTGGAATGCCGGCCGCGGCCATGCGCGTGGCCGCGGTGCGGCGCAAGTCGTGCCCGCGGAAGTCGACACCGAGGACACGCGCGATCGCCGCAGACGCTTTCTTGGCACGATCGTGCAACGCGGCCCCGCCGCGACCTGCGAAGATGAACTCGCCACGAGCTCCCCGTTCCTTCGGCTCCTGCGCGCGGACAATCTCGATCGCCTGGGCGACCAAGGGCACGCGATGCGGCCGCCCGTTCTTGGCGTCGGACCCTGGAATCACCCACCACCCCGCATCGAGGTCGACGTCCGCCCAGCGCATCTTGATCACTTCCCCGCCGCGTTGAGCGGTGAGAAGGCGCATCTTCTGAGCGGCTGCGAGCGCCGGGCTGATCGGACAGAGCGGATCGTCGGTCCGCCGGCTCCCGGCCTTACGGCCCGGCGCTGGCCGGTCCTTCGTCGAAGGCGCACGCGACAGGAGATGCCACAGTCGTCGAATCTCCTCGTCGGTGAGCACGCGCTCGCGCTGGTGCTCCACCCCGGGCTTCTCGATCCGCGAGGCGGGGTTGGCGTCGATCCACTCATGCTGGACCGCAAAGTTGAGCATCTTGCGTACGATCTCGAGCGTCCGATTCGCCATAATCGGCGCGCCACGCTCGGCGATGGCCTCGATCAGCGCCCGGACGTCTCGCCGGGTAATGTCTCGAACTGAGCGCTCACCCCACGTCGGCAGGACGTCGACAGTGAGCACGCGTTCGTCCTCGGCCCACGAGCGTTTCCGCTTGCGGGCATGTTTGACGAGATAGTCAGCGACAAGCGACGCGACCGTGTCTGTCTTCGCTGCCCTGGCCGTCTGACGCTCACCAGCCGGGTCCTTGCCGTCGTCGATGGCGCTCTGCGCACGCCGGGCCCGCACCCGGGCCTCTTGCAGCGACACCGACGGATAGGATCCCAACTTGAGCCGTCGACGAAGCCCGCCGAATCGATAGCGGACCGCAAACTCGACGCGGCCGCTTGGCAACACTCGTACAATCAAGCCGCGATGAGTCGTGTCCCAGTAGTCGCGCGCGGTCGCGCGTGGACGGAGGCTGGCCAAGAGGGGTCCAGAGAACGCGAGCCGCGTGGGTCCAACGCCAGCCGCCTTTTTGGAAATCGGGCTGTCCATCGCCGTGGGTCCATTGTGGGTCCAAAGGGTCTGCGATGACAAGAATTTCGATGAAACCGGCTGGAGGCCAAAATGATGGCTTAAATGCTGATTATTCAGAGGCTTGCGAATTTCAGCGCGTGCCGGCGCGCTTCAGGACAAACTCCGTTTTTCTGGCTTTTAACCAGAGGGTCGATGGTTCGATCCCATCGCGGCCCACCAATAAAGACCGAGCTCGCATGCGCAGCCGCGCTCTGGTCGCTCTCGTCGTCGGCGCGGTCGTCGCCGGGGACGGCACCGCGCGGCCCGCAGCGCAACAGCCGCAGTTTCGTGCCGCCGTCGATCTCGTCCAGATCGACGTCGTGGCGCTCGACCAGAATGGGCACCCCGTCCGCGGGCTGACGGCCGCTGACTTCACGTTGCGCGACCGACAGCAGGCCCAACGGATCTCCACCTTCAACGAGGTCACGCTCACGGGCCCAGGCGCTGCGAGCACCGCACCGGCTGCGGGTCCGGCCGGCCTCGGCGTCAAGGACGACATCGCCACCAATCAAGTCCCTCCGGCCGACCGGTTGGTCGTGATGCTTCTCGATGACTTCCACACCTTCCGTCAGAGATCGGATCATGTAAAGGACATCGCGCACAAGGTCGCGAACGCGCTCGGTCCGCAGTCGTCGATGGCCGTGCTCTTCACGAGCGGCCACCACAGCACGGAGTTCACGCGCGATCCGGCCGATATCTCGGCGGCCATAGACGCCTTCGTCGGGGCGGCACCGGGCCGTCGCCCCTCCCCCGGCAGCGACGACCCGCGGACGCCCTTCAAAGGCGACCCGCTCGCTCCGCCTCCGCCGTACAACGAGAAATGGGACCTCAGCAACTTCTTCTCGGACCTGGCGCTCCCGAACACGATTCACGACGCGGCGCGCATGCTGCGTGGCGCGGAGAGCGGGCGCAAGGCATTCGTCCTGATCTCGGAGGACGTCGGCAACGATCTGACCGGGATGTTCAAAGGTCCGCTGCCTCCGTGCCAACACATCACGGATCTCCGCTCTTCGCACCCCTCGACTTGCTTTTACAAGCGGGCGCTGCAATCGGCGGTCGACAGTCTGGAGCAAGCCAACATCACGCTTTACGCATTCGATCCGCGGGGCGCCGTATCCGACCAGGACGTGCCGCTCGAGTGCGCGCCTGGTCTGCCCGGTCAGCGAGGGCGAGACCCTTGTGTCGGCGACCTCATCCGGGCGCCTGACTTGAACTACGTGCGGTACGCCCAGAACGGGCTGTCCATTACGGCTGAAGCCGCGGGCGGGTTTGCCGTCACCAACAGCGACGACTTCGACGGCGGCATCGCGCGACTGCGCGAGGAGATTGACCACTACTACCTGCTGGGATTCTCGCCGACCGGCCCGACCGGCCGTGGGTTTCGACCTGTGACGGTCACGGTGAACCGCCCGGGTGTCACGCTGCACTACCGCCGCGGGTACGTGCTGGGACCCGCCGAGACCGTTCCGGCCACTGAGGATCCGCTCGTGGCGCTCTCCGCGGGCCTTGTCCCTCGGACGGACCTGCCGCTCCGGCTTACCGCTATGCCACTGGGCGCTCCTAACACGGCGGCCAAGGGCAAGGCCCAGACGCGTATCCTCGCGCTCGTCGAAGCGACCGTGCCTCGTGGAACCGCCACAGAGCTTCGCTATGGGCTCGTTGCCGCCAACCTGGTCTCCGGCCAGATCGTCTCTAACGTCGCCAACTCAGTGACGCTCCCAGTAGACCAAGCCAGCGGCGCGTCCAGGCAGGACCTCAAAGTCGAGTTGCCCATCGAGGTCGTGCTGCCGCCTGGCCGGTATCAGCTGCGCGCGTCGGCGCTCGAAGGCGGCCTGGAAAAGGGAGGCAGCGTGTATCTCACCCTGGAGGTGCCGGACCTGACGACAGGCGCGTTGGTCGTGGGAAATCCCCTTCTCGGATCCACCGCGCGTGTCGCGGCGGCGATGGCGAGTGGCCCCGCGGTCGTGAAGTTGCCGTTTACGCCCACGCTCGATCGCGTGTTCGACCAGACCGATGTCCTGCGGGTGTTCTGCCCGCTCGTCGCGCGACCCGGGAGCCGACCCACAGTCACGCTGGACGTGATCGGCAAGGACAACGCCGTCGCGTTTTCGGCGACGCCGGCGGTTGACGCGACCGCGATCGCGGCCGACATCTCCCTGACGGCACTCGACCCCGGTCCGTACAAGCTGCGCCTACGCGTGACCGATGGCCCCGAGACCATCGAGCGGGTCGTGCCGCTGGTAATCAGGTAGGACCTCACGGTGCGTGCTGCTCTTGCGAGATGGATGGCAGTGATCTTCGCCGGCGGCCTCACGCTGGCGCCGTCCCCGGTCCCCGCGGCACCCGAGCCGGGGCAGAAGCCCGATCTGCCAGCCCTCCTTGCGGAAGCGGCGTCGTATCTCAACATCTACGAGCAGCGGTTCTCGGCCATCGTCGCGCGCGAAGACTATGAGCTCGCGATGCTGTCCGGCCTAACCGACCCTCGTGACACCGGGTTCGGGACGACGCGTCGGACGGTCTTGCGCAACCTGCGATCCGATCTCATGCTCCTCAACCTTGGACCGGCCGACTGGGTCCAGTTCCGGGACGTCTACGAGGTCGACGGCAAGCCGGTGCGCGATCACGAGCGGCGGATCGAGGCGCTCCTCGCCAAGCCGGGGAGGGGCGTGCTCGACGCCGCGCGCAAGATCGCCGATGAGAGCGCTCGATACAACCTCGGGGTTCAGCGCAATTTCAATGTGCCGACCATGGCCCTCGCCTACCTCGCCCGACAGAACCAGGCGCGGTCAGCGTTCGCGGTGAAGTCGCACGAGACGATCGATGGGGCCGATTTCACGGTCGTCGAGTTCAAGGAGACCGCTCACCCCGGACTCATCCAGGCAGACCGCGGCGAGGTAACGACCGACGGGCAGTTCTGGATCGCCCCCCGGTCCGGCGCCATCGTGCGCTCCGAGCTGTCCAGTCGGGTCGATCTCGGGTCCACTTGGGTCGAAGGTACCGTGACGGTCAACTACAAAACCGATCCGGCGGTGCGGGTCCTCGTACCGGTGAAGATGGATGAGCAGTACCGCCGTGACACCGGCGAGACCGACACGGGACACGCGGTCTACGCCGACTTCCGGAGCTTCACCGTCGACACGCAGACGATCCGCAAGGGCGATGGAGGCTAACGCCGAGTCCGCAGGCGCAGCCGCCGAGCTGCGGCATCGATGCCTCATGAGCCCTTGCGCGTGACGGTGTTGCACGTGATCGTCCCCTTGAACCCCACGCCGCTCGTAGTGGTCGCCGTGAACGCGACGATGGCGGAATCGCCGTTGTCCTGTACCGTCACGAGGCCTGACCCGAAGTTGTGCTTCTGGTTCGGCCGGGTCTCGACTTCGAGCTGATAGGTGGTATCCGTGCGCTTCGCGACAGGTCCAAAACCCACAGCAAGGTAGAAGGCCGGCGTGCCGTCCTTGGCTGCCTTCGCGTCCGGCACGATGAGCGGAAGACTCGCGAGGGCGTTCAGAGGGACCAAACTGCTCACGTAGAGCTCATTGCCCCACGAACCCGGGCCGTTCTTGCCAGCGGTGCAGCCGCCAGCCGTGCTCGTGGCATTGTACGTTCCGGTCCACGCGCCGCCCGTGACCTCCAGATGCACCGTCTCGGCTGGCGGACGCGCCGATAGGCGTCCCCCTGCCAAGGCCACCAGGGTCATCACGGCACCACACTCGATCATTCGCCGCGTCGTCATATCTCCCCCCCTGTGCTAGTTCCAGATAGGCGCTGCCTCTCGCAAATTACCGGAACGAGCGGGTGGTCGTCCAGCGACTACCGGCCCGTTCATGGTGCGACCTGAAGCGGTGCTTGGCACGATCGGTGGCGTTGCTCGCGCCGCGGGAAAGCGGCTGCGATCGGAATGACCCTTCCTCAGGACTGTCCCGCGGCCGGGGTGTGCCAACACCGGCCACACGCAGCCGTCCGAACACTGCCTAATCGGGATAAGCTGTGAGTCTCGATCGCAACGGACGAAGGAGAGGTCTCCGATGGCGCGTGCGAAACGGTCCCATGCCCGATCCAAGAACGCGCCAAAGCGCGCAACTCGCTCGTCAGCGGCCAAGCGGTCCAAGCCGACCGCATCCGCGAAGGGGCTAACGTTCCGATCCGCGGCGCCGAGCCTGACCGTGAACGACATCGCGAAGAGCATGGCGTGGTACTGCGACGTCCTGGGTTTCGCGGTCAAGCAGCGCTGGGAGCAGAATGGCGTGCTCCTCGGCGGCGAGCTGGAGGCCGGCGGTGCCACGATCTTCATTGGTCAGGATGACTGGAAGAAGGGCCGTGACCGCGTCAAGGGTGAAGGCGTGCGGCTTTATCTGTACGTCAAGACCCGACGCGACGTGGATCGCCTGGCGGCCGGCATCACCGCGCGCGGCGGCGCCCTCGCCTCCGAGCCTCACGATGAATGGGGCGCGCGGTCTTTCAATCTCGAGGACCCGACCGGCTACAGGATCACGGTCTCGTCAGGGGAATAGCCGACCGGCTGTCAGCACCCCGCCGACTCTACCCTTCCCGCAGCACCCGCGCCGGGTCGATCGACGCCGCCCGCCGGGCCGGCAGCCAGCCGGCGGTCAGGGCAGCAGTGAACAGCACGGCCGTCGCCACCGCGAACGTCAGCGGGTCGCGCGGCGTGACGTTGAAGAGCAGCTTCGCGATGAATGTGGACGCCCAGGCGCTGAGCCCGCCGCCGACGACGACCCCCACGGCCACGAGCCATACCACGCGGCCGATGATCATTCGGAGCACCCCGGCACGGTCTGCGCCGAGCGCCATCCGGATGCCGATCTCCGATCGCTGACGGTTGACCGAATACGACGTCACGCCGTAGAGGCCGAGCGCCGCCAGCAGCAGAGCCAGGGCGCCGAAGAATCCAGAGAGCATCGCGACGAGCCGTTCCTGCTGGGTCGTCGCCCCGACCTGGTCGATCATGAGCCGCATCGAGAAGGCCGCCTCGGGCAACGACTGACGGACGGCCCGAGCGACCGATGGAGCTAGCGCCGCCGGGGATCCACCCGTGCTGCGGACGGCCAGCGCGAGGGACTTCGGGAAATCCACCTGGGCCAGAGGAAAGTAGACGGTCGGCTCGAAGCCGGCGCGCGCCGTGCGGTAGACCGCGTCGTTGACCAGACCGACGACCGTGTAGGCCTTGACCGTCGGGCCAAAGATGCCCGCGTGAACCTGCGCGCCAATGACCGGACCGGCGGCGAGGAACTTCTTCGCAAACGCCTGGTTGACGACGGCCACGGAGGGCGCGCTCGCCACATCGTGCGCGTCGACGTCGCGTCCGGCCAGGACGCGAATGCCATACGCCGTGAACCAGCGGGGCGACACCGCGTTCACCCAGGACAGCCGTTGCCTCGTGGAACCCTCCGGACCGAACGGCGGCGGCTCGACGATGGTGTTCCACCCCAATCCGCTGAGGGGCGTGATTTCGGACAGCGCCGCAACTGTCACGCCAGGGACGGACTCGGCGGCTTCGACCAGGCTCGCAAAGCGCGTCTGGGCATTGCCGGCGGGGACCCGGCTCGCGTTCACCGCCGCAACCATGACGGGTGCCGGGTCGAACCCCAGAGGGGTGGTCGCGAGCGCCGCGAACGTGCGTAGAAAGAGCGCGGCGCCCAGCACCAGCGTCAGGGAGAGCGCGACCTGTCCGACGACCAGCGCGCTTCGCAGTCCGATGCGCCGGTCGCCGATGACGCTGCGTCCCTGTTGCTTCAAGGCTTCGTTCGGGTCGAGCCGAGCGACCCCGATGGCCGGTGCCAGGCCGAACAGCAGCGCCGTCACGACGGCGAGGCCCGCGGTGAACGCCAGCATGCGCCAGTCCGGCGTCAGGTCGAGGACGACGGCCTCTCGGCCGGACAGTTGATGGACAAGAAGGGCACTGCCCCACGCCGCAACCGCGAGTCCAAGGACGGCGCCCGCGCCGGACAGGAGGGCGCTCTCGGCGAGCAACAGCCGTGCGACCCGCGCCCGCGACGCGCCAAGCACCAGCCGAAGACTGAGTTCGTGTCGGCGCGCTGTCGCTCGCGCGAGGAGCAGGTTCGCGATGTTCGCGCAGGCGATGATGAGCACGGTGCCCACGACGCCGAGCATGATCTGGAGCGGGCGCGTGTACTTCGTTCGCACGGCCGACTCGCCGTTGGCCGCCGGCACCAGCGTCAACGTCTCGGTGAAGAAGGTCGCCAGCTCTCGAGCCGGCCAATCCTGGGGCAGCGCTCCGAGACGGATAGCCGGCTGCGCCCGCCGGAGCGCGTCAGTCGCCTGCGAAACCGTCTGGCCGGGCCCCAGGCGGGCCATGATCTCCAGCCACCAATTCGAGCGGCCGTCGAGCATGCCCGTGTTGCCGCGCTCGAGGGCGACGTCGCCGATCGGCGCGAAGATCTCCGCGTTCCGGCCGACGTCGGGACCGAAGAACCCGGGCGGCGTGACGCCGATAACGGTGTAGCTGAGTCCATTGACGCTCAGCCGTTGCCCCAGCACGTTCGACGCGCCGCCATAGCGACGCCGCCAGAATCCGTCACTGATGACCGCGACCGGGCCAGCAGGCCCCCCGGTCCGGCTGTCGTCGGCGGCTGTGAACGTGCGGCCGATGGCGGCGCGGACGCCCAGGACCTCGAACATTCCGCCGCTCGCATAGACGCCTTGCACGTTGTCGGTCTCGCCGACTGTCGCGAGGTTCATGCTGGCCGCCCACCAGGCGAATGACTGGTGAAAGACACGACGATCTCGGATTTGCTCCCAAATCGGATTCGTCCACGACCCTCCGTCGACGACGACGAGTTCCTGCGGTGCCCGGACCGGCAGGTTCTTGAGCATGAGGCTGTCGAGAATCGAGAACAGGGCGGTGTTCGCGCCGATGCCGAGCGCAAGAGAGAGAACCGCCACCGCCGTGACCACGGGCGTCGCCCGAAGCGAACGATACGCGTCTCGCCAATCGAAGACCCATCGAGACGGACGGCCGGGCCGGTCGGGCGGACCGCCCCGCCGCTCGGCGATGCCGAAGTACACCGCCTCGGCCGCGGTCCGCGTCCAGAAAGCGGTCCGGGCGCCGACGCCCTTTCCGCGCGCCTGCGCGTGATCGGCGCGAACCGACTCGCGCATCTCCGCTTCGAACCGCGCGCGAAAGCGTTTCGGATACACCCGAAGCAGGAGCGCGTACAGGCGCTCGGCGAGCGACGGACGGCCTCCGACGGGCGTCATGCGATCCCCTTCCTCGACGACGGGAACGCCGCGACCAGGCCGGCGAGATGACGACGCTCGCGATCGAGCAGCTGACGTCCGCGCGGCGTCAGGTGGTAGTCGGCGCCTCGGCGTGGATCGACAGGCGCGCGGCGAGGCGCCGCTTCGGCGACGAGACCCGCATCAATCAGCTGCGAGAGATGGCGATAGAACGAGCCGGTCCGGAGCGGCACCCGGCCGCCGGACAGCGCTCGCACGGCCTGCATGACCGCATAGCCGTGCATGTCGCCCTCGACGAGCGCCAGCAGGATGTAGAGGGCGGCCGGCTTGAGCGGGCGCGT
>Ga0209580_10000811_pt1 | contig 15383 bp, 10 predicted proteins | sample Coa_R1_5_FD_187153 | JGI IMG/M metagenome (GOLD analysis project Ga0209580, IMG submission 187153) | Surface soil microbial communities from Centralia Pennsylvania, which are recovering from an underground coalmine fire - Coalmine... | ecosystem: Environmental > Terrestrial > Soil >... | reverse complement strand
CGCCTGAACGGATCAAGGAACTCGCCCCGCAGTTGCTGCCCAACAGAGACGCTGAGATCATCACATACTGTACGAACACGCATTGACACGCGAGCGAATACGCCGCCCGTGAATTGGCGGCGATGGGCTATAAGAACGTGGCGCACTAACCCGAAGGCAAACAGGGTTGGATGGAGGCGGGGCTTCCTGTTGAGAAGGCTGCATAGTCTAATCGCAGCGAGGGACTCACAGCATGAAAGCCGCATGGTATGAAAAGCAGGGCGCTGCGCGGGATGTGCTTGTCGTTGGCAAGATGGACGACCCACAGCCGAGTGCAGGCGAGGTTCGGATTCGTCTTGCTTTCTCAGGCGTGAATCCCGGCGATGTCAAGAAGCGAGAGGACGCGTTTGGCATCGGGATGGCTTATCCGCGTGTCATTCCGCACAGCGATGGTTCTGGCACCGTTGATGCGGTCGGTGAAGGAGTGCCGCGTGAATGGATCGGTCGGCGTGTCTGGTGTTATGGCGCTCAATCCTATCGTGCGTTCGGAACCGCTGCCGAGTACACCGTGGTTCCGCTGAAGCAGGTGGTTCAACTACCGGAAGGCGCGTCGCTGGAACAAGGTGCGTGTCTCGGCATTCCCGGCATAACGGCTCATCGGGCGGTTCACGTCGCGGGTTCGGTCAAGGGCAAGACCGTTCTTGTGCAAGGCAGTGCTGGTGCGGTCGGAGCTTGCGCCGTTCAACTGGCGCATCGAGCGGGAGCACGAGTCATCGCCACGTGCCGCGCCGAGAACGACAAGGAAATCGCTTCGCGAGCCGGGGCGAATGAGGTTTTGCTCACTGGTGATAAGTTGGCGGAACGAATCCGGGCTTTGGTTCCCGATGGAGTCGATCACATTGTGGAAGTCGCTTTCGGGGCGAACATCAAGGCTGATACGGAAGTGTTGGCGCAGGCTGGTTCCATCGCGACCTACGCTACCAACACGCCGATGCCGGAAACTCCGGTCTGGCAACTTGTATTTGTGAACGCCAGACTCTTCTTCGTCGGTAGCGACGATGTGCCAGCCGAGGCAAAGATCGACGCGACTCGCGACATCAATCGGGCACTTGAGGCGGGGTGGAAGGGGCTGGACATCGCCGAGATCGTTCCGCTCGATCAGATAGCACGCACCCATGAGTTGGTCGAGCATCCAGTGAAACCGGGGCGCGTGATCGTCGCGATCACCTAGCTCCCAGCATTGCCTGAGGGAGGTTGGGAGGCAGTTCGATTCGGATGAGACCACCATTTCGCTCCACGCAAGCAGTGATCATCAACGCGCCATTGGAGGCTGTGTGGGCGTTCAGCATGGACATCACGAACATTCCTGAGTTTCACCCTCGTGTCGTCAAGGTGGAGCTACTCTCAGGGAAAGCTCTCCGCGAACCGGGCGTTTCCTACCAATGCTACCTCTCAGGTGGGAAACACAGGTGCGTTGAGAAGGACATCGAAATTCTCCCCATGGAGAAGATTGTCACTGTACTGCTAGAGGATACATTCGGAATAACCAAGATTTTGCCTGACTACGTGGTCGAAACCACATTTCATCGAGTCGGGCACTCTTCAACGAAGGTAGAGATCAGCCATTATTACTCCACACCAACTTTAAAAGGCAAGCTGCTCAACTTTGTCGCGAAACGAAGAATCGCCCGCGACACTCAAGCAACCTTGAATGCAGCCAAAGCTGCAGTAGAGACTGCCCAAGCAATCAGCCATCCAGATCAATACGAACCGTAAGGAGTTGCGTCCCGAAGAGACGCACCGCTCGCGAATTCCCGGCGCTGCTGGGCAACTGATTAGACAGCCAGCGTTGACGATCACGCGGATCATCGTCAGGAAGCAAATGGGCGGTGCCCGCGTGCCAGCGATACTTTAGCCCATCACGCAGTTTCAGTCGTACACGCGGATCACGTTCAATGTTGCGGACGTATCCCGCCTTCGTGCCATGCTCTGCCACCAGCCAGAACTGGCTTCCGATACGTCCATCCCCTACCGGAGTGCGCCGTGGCTTCCCCGTCTTCCTCCCTTTTGTTTCGAGCAACGCATATCCGGGTAGCGGCAATCCCACCGCGAGCGCGAGCTTGATCGGCGGGTTCAGCAAGTATTTCTGAAGCGTGTGAACGATCCGATGCTTCATTTTGTGCCTCGCCCGAACCTAACAATCACGGTGCCCGCATCAATCCGAATGCCGCGACCATACGTGAAGTCTTGCAGGTTCCCCACTGTGGCGGAAAGCGCTGTGAGTCGCACCACAATTCAGGACCGCATCGGGCGGCTAAAAAGGATCCCTGGCTAGGTGCTAGAACCATCATTCAGGAATCAGTACTAAGTGCAAATCGGCTAGGTTCTTGTCCACGGATAACTCGATCTTCTTTGTCAACCATTTCGGTTTTTCGCTGGTATCGGATTCGACGTCTACAAAGCCCCAGTACCTCCCTGCCAAGACCTTAGGGAAAGCAAAGACTCCGTTTGGTGCTACGTCCTGCCGGTAGATCAAACCGGAAAAGGGTTGATCCGGGCTGATCAAGATCACGCCAGCCTTACGCGGCAACTGAGATTTGTCGACAACAGAGACGGTTCCGTTGACCGAAAAAGTGGGCTCAGAAGGTATCCTGAACACAAGATCGGAAACCGTCTGGCCGAGCCGGATATCGATTGAAGTTGCCGCGGAGGGCTTCATTACACCGGGATAGTACGCAAACAAAGAAGGCGACTCCTCTGGTCCCTTTGTGAGAAGCACAAGGTAACCGCCCGGTTCAAGATCGTCTGCACAGAACAAGCCGTGTTCCTGCGGTTTTTCGTCAGCTTCATCGGATGGAATCGGAGATTTGTTTGCCACGCGGAACAGGAAGAGCTTCTCACCAGAGTCCTCTGAGGAAGTTGGAGCCACGCGGACGCACAGTCGGCCAGTGTTGGCAGTCGACTGATTCGCCGATTTTCCGGGAATAATGGGTTCACCTCGGAGATAGGCGAGATTGGCTCCACTCTTCTCGACAGGCGCAGTCGCAGTGCAAATGCCAGTCGATAGCTGGCCCGATTCTGTTCGGTCAGCATAGACCAAGTATTCCTTGCCGATTTCAAAGCCGAAGCCGCAATCACCACCGCCAAGGCCAGTTTCAACGTCTACATGCTGCCCCTGCACACCACGGTACGACCGCAATATGTCAAACGTCACCAGCATGACAGGGATGACTTCATCGATGCTGGCGGGCACTGAATCTCCGACCGATGCCTCTAGCCATACCGATTTCAGCTTCGCACGCACCACCTTTCCCTCAAAGATCGCGGTAACTCCTTTGGCACGCCATTCAGCGAGTTGACGGCCGCTCATCCCTTCCGGCGGCGGGGCACACTTGCAACCGAAAGCGACTGCAGGACTCAGCATTAGCGTGAAGATGACTGACGACGCGATGGCGAATCGCATATTCACCTCCATTAGTATCGCAACCCTATTCTGCGCGTTAGGAATGCCACAAGTGCCCTCTCCGGCTGGCTTGTGGCTACGGTATTGCTGACGGTACCGTCTGCACAAATCCACTGCGCTCTGCAAAGTACTCGTAATTGTTGGCGTTCTTGATTGCTTTCTTGGGATCAGTATTCGCGAGACTCTCGGCATCTGCCTCGTTTTTGTCTGAATAGTCCTTGGTACCCGCTGCTAGATGCGAAGCTTCATGAAGAACGATTCCCGCCTTGCTATCGATTCCCATCAATGGCGCGGCAAAGAAACACCCGCCCAACCAGATATTGTTCGGAATGCTGAATATTCCAAGCTTAGCAGACTCGCCGCACACATTGGAGCCAAGCGCATGATATGTAATGGTGCGAGTCAGGTAAGCCCCGACCTTCTCGTAGTTCCCTTCGACCTTCTGCAGTCGGTCTTGACTCGCAGGCTGACCAAAGTACTGTACGAACAGAGGGACATCCCCTTCTTCAAGGCTTGCCTTTGCCGAAGTCACCAAAGAGCTCGCCAAAACCTGCGCGATGTTGCCCCACCACTGCACATTCTGGTTAGAATGCGGATTGGCGACCGAATCCACCCCCCGCAACCATGAACGCCACTGCCGAAATGCAGTGGCGTTCGCCCGTGTTCGTCCATCTTTTTTAATCAAGATCAATCCGCGAGCGGCGATGTGTAGCCACGATCCAGTCGTGAAAGCATTACCTCAGATCGTAAGCAATAGACGGACCGCAACCTGCCAGATTCGAACTCCCACGGTTAAACAGATGGATGCACGCCACTCTATGGCTCCTTCGATCTTTGGGCCGACTTGGGAAGCTGGATCAAAACTGCCTTTCCCTCGTACTGGAGCGTTGCTTCGGGCTTCGAGGCGAGGTTCATGCCCACGCCGTGCCCATCGTTCACACGCATGACGCGAAAAGTCCTATGCCCGAGCATTCCTGGAAAAACACCTACTCGAGTTCCAATTGTTAGTTCTTCTCTCTTGTCATCCCAATGTAAAGGAATTAACGAATACACTCCGTGCTCATAGTCGTAGTTGTCGCCTTCATCTTCGTACAGCGTGAAATTGGCGTCTGCTCCTGCATAAATTCTCAGATCTATGGGATCAGGTTTTGTTGAGACTGACTCTGCGAAGGGCCCCATCGGCAAGATTGATCCTGACTTAACGAGAATGGGAATTCGGTCAAGGGGAGCTTCGGCTGTGATTGTTTGATCGCCGGCAAGGCGCTTGCCCGTCCAGAAGTCAAACCAGTCGCTGCCTGCGGGCAGATAGAGAGACCGATGAAGGGCTCCTTCGGTGGTTACTGGATTAATGAGTAATGTCGGGCCAAACAGAAACTGATCTGAGACCTGCCGTGCTCCGGAATCAAAAGGAAACTCCAAAGGCAGCGCTCGCATAAGCGTCTCGCCATGGTGCGTAACACCCCACGCTGCGGAATAGATATACGGCAGCAAACGATAACGCAACTCGTCGTACTGCGTGAGGATCTTCTCAACTTCAGGACCGTAATTCCAAAGCTCTGCGTTTGATTTATACCCGTGGACACGAAAAATGGGGCAGAAGGTGCCGTACTCAAACCAGCGGATCAATAATTCATGGTACTTGTCTGATGTGTATTGATCCTCAGGACGAAAGAACCCTCCCACATCGGTCGTCCAATACGGGACTCCAGACATGCTGAAGCTGAGGCCGGCGGAAATCTGCCGGCGGAGAGTGATCCAGTTCGAACTGATGTCACCCGACCAGGAGGCGGCGGCATTTCGCTGTTGTCCGGCAAAAGCTGAACGCGTGAGAATTACGACTCGCTTCCGGTCCGTAGTTGACCGCTGGCCCTCGTAGATTGCTTTTGTGACGTAGAGAGGATAGGCGTTGCGAACTGAGTCTCCGCTACCCAGAAAAGTTTCCTTACCGTGCAGCGCATCGAACTCCGGCTCAGATGCATCCATCCACCAGGCGTCCATTCCATTTGCAAAGATGCCGTTCTTGAGTTCCGACCAGAATGCCGCTTGCGCCGCGGGGTTGAAAAAATCTGTCCAGGGAGTTCCTGAGACCAGCAGAGAATCTGCTGACATCCTCTTGTAGACGTCTGTGTCTTCCCCAAACTTCGACCATATTGAAATCATCATGTGCAGGTCTTGGGCATGGAGTTGATCGAGCATTTCTTTAGGGCGCGGATAGTGTTCCTCGTCGAACTTCATGGCATTCCATCCGTATTTTCCCCAATACTGCCAATCTTGCACCAGCACATCGACCGGGATCTTTCGTTTTCGAAACTCGGCAGCTGTATCGAGAATTTCTTGCTGGCTGTGATAACGCTCTCGGCATTGCCAATACCCATAGGCCCACTTGGGAAACAGGGGCGCTTCACCGGTAAGCTGGCGATATTCCGAAATCACTTGGTTTAGTTGAGGGCCATAGAAAAAGTAGTAATCAATGGTTTGACCCAGTTCGGACCGGAAGGTTGTCGTTTCTTGAGGAGGCCGCATGACCAACTGAACCCCGCCGGGGCCGCCTCGCGCCGATACTTCATATTCCTTGTTTCCATCCAAGCGAATTGTGCCGCTCGCAGAGCTCGGTGTCCAAATGTTGTCAAGGTCGATGGCGTGCCGTTCACCGACCTCAAGCATAAGTTGATTCTTGTTGTCGCTGCTCAACACAAAGCCATACGTTCCTGGTGCCCCCGTGACGATCCGTCCCTTGCCGGTATTCGGATCGATCGCGATCGACTGGTCGGCGGGATTGAAGTCGGTTAGGGACGAATTGTTCCACAGGATGCCGTACCCCTTACTCGACAAGAGAAAAGGAATCGAAATATTTGTATTCGCTTGATGCAGTCGGACTGGAACGCCGCGTAGGTCAAAGATCCCTTCCTGATGCTGACCAAGACCATACAACGCTTCGTCTGATGGCGAGCGAAAAGTCTGTTGAACGTTCCAAGCCTTAGATTCGAATATGGAGGGTACATCAAACGCTTTCCCACCCTCCTCGGGTTCGGCCAGCACTGGCGTGCCATCTTTGGACAAGAAAGTCAACGCTCCGGTCGCAGTATCGACGGTCACGTTCACAACATTGGTAGAGATTTTGATCTGATTGTTCTCGGATGCGACCTGAGTCTTCTCAGCTTTACACGGTTGGCTCACGATAGGAATCTTGGCAGGCGGAATTTCCGATGTCGGACTGACGACAACATGGATCACACGATCGCCGCAGACCTCAATTCGCATGCTCCCGGACGTAGTGCGGAGAGTCACGCCGTTGGCGTCTGGATGAGATTGCGTAATCGCGAAATGAGAACGATCCGCAGCCCAAGCTGTTGAATGAATGCACATCAGTGTGGCAAGAACGCACTTCCTGAAACCTGTTACTCGCGTAGGCATTCGTCGCCCTCAGAAGTAGATGTTCACAACTTTGTTAAGCGAAAAACAATTAGCGAATTCGGTTGCTATTGAAGTAAGGAACTGCTGCCGCCCTGCTGCATCGCGACGACCGACGGAATGACAGATTCCTGCTGTATTCGAATGGACTGTTCCAGAGCCTTCCGAGCTGAAACGCGATCGCCGACTTTCTTATAAACCTGCGCAAGCTGATAATGGACGTGCCCGTCTTTGTCGTCTGCGAGCCCGAGCTTTAGTTCGGAAATCGCTTCCTGCGTACGGTTCGTTTCGGCGTACACTCTGCCGAGCAACGCGTGTAGATGCGCAATTAGGTCGGGCTCTGCTTTCAGGGCAGTCTTTAAGTAGGGCTCGGCCTCAGAAAATTGATATTTTTCGGAAAGAATCTCTCCCATAACAGCGTTCAGTTCTGGATCGCCGGGGCTTCTTTGCAGAGCGGCTTGGGCAACTCGAAGTGCTCCATCGGTGTCGGAATCGGCCAGCATAGCCAAGCACAAACCGAACAGAGCGCCGCTATCATGTGGCCGGATTGCTATGGCCTTTTGATATTCGTTCTTTGCATCGGTGTATTGCTTCCGCCCACGATGGATATCGCCCAGTAAGACGTGCAGGGTTGGCGAATCGGAATCAAGCGCGCTGGCGCGAGCCAGCGCTGCAGTAGCCAGCTTCTGTGCGGATTTTGTTTCCCAGTACAGCCCGTCGCCTTCGGTTGTGGGACTTAACGTAAGCCTCTGGGCAGCCTCAAAAGTGACTTGGTACTTCGCCGTCGAGTAGGAGCATGAAGCCAGGAGGCGGAGTTCGGGAGCGTGAAGCTGGTGAATGCGTGAAGAAAGCAAATCGCTGCATTCGCGATATCTGCCGATGGCATATAACTCTCCTGCGGTCGAATCTGACTTTGTGCTCGATTGAGACTTGTCCATCGCGGCGCTTGCCGGCTTTGATAGATCTGGAGTTTCATTTTCAGTAGTGCTGTGGAATAGCAAATCGCGAATGTGTTCGAGAATTTCGTCTTTTGAGCTTCCACTTTTGAGAGCAGATTCCAACTCGGAGAGCCTGCCTGGGGGCAACTCTTTCAATAACCTCGTATTCGTTCGGAGAAAACCAGCATCGGCCTTCCAAATCTCTGCAATTTCCTTCGTGCCTTCCGGTATTGTTCCTTGCTCGATATGCAGCCGAGCCAATCCTAATCTGCTCATCAAGGAACCCGGATTCGACGCAAACTCAGCCTTCAGTTCACGCTGGGCTCCCGAGAAATCCTGCTGATTCAAGAGGACGAACCCGTAGCCGGCGTGGGTATCGGGGGGGAAAATCCCACCCGCGATGGTCTCTTCGTATGCCTTGGCGGACTGGGGAAATGCTCTCTGCTCGGCGAAGGTCTCAGCCATCAAGGCATGCAAATATCCTGAGTGTTTGTGGCGATCCAGCAGAAGGCGAGCATCAGCTTCGAGTTGGCGGAGATAAACCACTCCAAGTCGGAACCAGGAATTTGCCTTTTCCGGCCCAAGCTGAACGGCATGTAAATAAAAGGGAATTGCAAGCCGCGTGTTGCCGGTCTCCGTGTACGCCTGGCCCAGAGCTAACTCCGCTTCAACGTCGGACGGGTTCAGAAGAGTCGCCCGTCTCAGGTACGGAACGGCTACGTCGAATCGCTTAAGTTTGACGTAGTCGAGCCCAAGAAAAAGATTGGGAACAAATAAGCCGGGTTTCAGCCGGATTGCCTGCCTGAAAGCGGTAATAGCCTGCTCATCTTTTCCTGTTTGGTAATACATCAGACCAAGGTTCGTTCGCAGTTCCGCGATTTCTGGGTGCAAAGCGACCGCTTTTTGGTAGAACTCTGCGGCAGCTTTGAAATCTCCCATGGCCTGGGCTTTTTGCGCCGAGGCCAGGAGAGAATCGAAGTCCGGGGTTTGTTGCGAGAATGCTACGCCTAACAAGACGCAAACGATCGAACAACCAACCTTGGAAAAAGTCCCGATTTTTCTCACGCATCACCAATAAAACTTAAGCGCCGCCTGCATTTGTCTCGGCGTCCATGCTTGCGTAATGGTGCCGAAGCCAGGTCCCATGTAGGTATTTGGGCTGTAAAAGTTGGTGTGATTGAGAGTGTTGAACATGTCGAGACGGAACTGGAAGCGGAAACGTTCTTCAATCGGGAAGTACTTTTGAATACTGATGTCCCAGTTCGCGTAGTTGGGAGCTCGGAGATCAGAGAAGTAACGGGGAGCATTGCCCAGCTGCCAAGGTGCAGCGACCGCGAAGGCCGACGTGTTAAACCATTCGGTGCGGCTGGGGTGAGCGAGGTGGTAGTCGCCGACAACATCAACATGTTGGCCCGCCCCGAAATAGTTGAGTCCATTCCCTGCACTCGTGATGGTCAGCGGAAAACCCTCTTTTAACGTCAGCGTGCCGGATGTCTGCCAGCCACCAACAATGGTATTCGCAACTCCGTTCATCCCCGAGCCGAACCTCCTGCCCTTGCCTACTGGCAGCTCGTAGACATAGCTCAGCACGAAGCTGTGAGGGGTATCGGTCGCATCGACCGACTTTTCGGCAGCGAGATTGTAGACGTTGCGAATATTTTCTGAGAAGTTCGCGGACGCGGAAGCCCAGTTTTCCGGCCCTCCTACATTGTCGACAAACTTTGAGAACGTGTAGGACGCCAAAAGGGTGAGCCCTTCAGACACACGGTGTGTGTAATTGAGATCCAGGGCGTTGTAGTGCGAGCCCCCTGCAGGGTCCAGGGTTTCGCTGATGTCGCAGAACTCTGGGTAGGGCCGGAGCAGCTGCCCTTGCGCAATCGTGGGTTGATCTAGACTGCAACCGCTCGACGTAATCTGACCAAAGAACGGGTTTGGAACCTGGTTCAGCAAGGCATTCCCCATTGAGAAGTACTTGGGATCGAGCTGATTGAGGTTGAGACCACTCGCTTGCACATGAACGCCGTGGTTGCCGACATACGTAACATCAAGCACGTCATTCCGCGTAGGTGCGAACTGGAATCCATACATCCACTGCTGGGTGTAGTAAGTCTTGCGGTTCCGGTTAACAGCAGTGACGCTGAACCCGACATCGGTGAGGCCGTCCAGCGAGCTTCCCACCACTGGAACCAAGCCACCGGAGAACGCGGTGCTCAATGTGTTGGCTGGCAAGAACCCGCCATCGGTCGAATTCGAGGCGACGTAAGGAGTAATGGAGGTAAATCCAGGAGCCGGCCCTGCCCCGCGATACGTCGGAGGATAGAAGACTCCATACCCACCTCGCATGACGAGTTTCGGCATCAGCTGATACGTGAATCCAATTCTCGGCGCAAAGTTCTTATAGTTCGTATTGAAAAGGCCGCGGTTGCCTGAATTTGCAAATTGCAGTTCGCCAAGATAGTTCTGTCCCACGGACGAACTGATGGGATTGACGGCTGTGTAATCAAACGATGCCTGACGGTTGTACCGATCGGTTACTGGTCTTTGAATCTCATAGCGCAGCCCGAGATTTAGGGTAAGTTTTCGGGTCGCTTTCCAGTCATCCTGCAAATACATACCGTGGAACCACGTGCGGGTCACTCCTGAAATCGCGATGCCGCTACTCCCGGTGTAAGGCACACCCACCAGCATAGACGCAGTCGAATCGCCAGTTCCGGTGGCAGGATTGCTCGGATCCGGTCCGGCAGTGAACAGATTATTGAAACTGAACCCCGCCTGGTAATATCGGCCTCCATTTTCATCGGTTGCGACGGCCATATACCCGAAAGAGAGCTGATGCGCCCCGCGTACCTTCACGAAATCGACAGATCCGCTCGCGGCGGATCGTGGAAATGCACCCTGCCCCGCCCCTGCAACCGGACCTTCCGGCAGATAACTCGCCATACCAATAATGGGGAACTGCGGCGAGTAGGTATCTATGAAACTTGGCAAACCAAGGGACGACGCCTTGAAGCCTTTGCTTTGCATATCGTTGCCTTCGACCCATTTCATCCCACCTAGGTTCAAGCTCATAGTGAAGGTAGGAGTGAAGACCTGGCTTAAACCGATGCCAATGTTCCAGCGGTTGTTGGGATTGCGCTGTCCCGGTCCAGCAGGATCGCTCGCGCCGAAGAAAGCAGCCTCCTCGTCTTTGTAGTTGGGTTTCTTGGAGAACCGCCCATAAAACCGAGTACTGTCGCTAAAGTTGTGGTCGATTCGAACGCTATACTCGTTGGAATAGTCTGCCAGAACGCCCGTTGCGCTCCAATTGTTCGACAAGGCAGTGCTGAGCGGGGCTGGGTAATAGTTGATGAGCTGCTGGCCAATGCTGTTGATGAGTGCGCCCCCTTTGTAAGTAGCCAGGTTGTTTCCCGGGATGGGGTCGCGAATATAGCTCGTGCCTTGCACGCGTGTGCTGAAGGGATCATACAGTTGGCCACTGAAGATAGGCCTGCCCAGCGCGTCGGTTCCGATTTGGGCACCCAACAGTGCCGAAAAATCCCCATTTCGGAAACCCGACAGTGGTACGGTGCCGGAGTATTGCCCTGCATTGTGATCTCTATGGCCTTCGTAGTTGAAAAAGAAGAACGTCTTGTTCGTCTGTTTGTAGATGCCTGGAATGTACACCGGGCCGCCGACAGCAACGCCAAACTGATTGCGATGTGAAACCGGCTTTGGCAATCCGGCCAAGTTGTTGAAATAGTTGTTCGCATCGAGAGCTGCATTGCGCAAATAGTCGTACACGTCTCCGTGCAACTGGCTGCCGCCGGATTTCGTGACCACGTTGATAACGTTCCCTGTGCTCCATCCGTATTGTGAAGTAAAAGAATTCTGTTGGACTTTAAACTCCTGCACGTTATCCGGAGAGGGGACGTAAATGACGCCCCCCCACCCTTCACTGGTGTCCCACGCGCCATCCAGTAGGAACGCGTTCGTGCCGAAATATCCTCCGCCAAAGTTAAGGAATGACACGTCCTGGTCGGCCGAGCCTTGCTGTCCACCCGACGAAATGGTCTGCCTCTGCGAAAGGTTGTTCACCGATGAATTCAGCTCCACGAAATTGAATACGTTACGAAGATTTAGCGGTAACTCCGTCACCTGTTTGGTCGAAATTTCGGCACTGAGGTTGGCGTTGTCGGTCTGCAGGAGAGGAGCGGCTGCCGTCACCTCGATTTGCGTGGAAGACCCTACAGTAAGACTGATGCTTTGGCTCACTGACTGTCCCACCTCCAGCATGATGCCTTGTTGCTTGAAGGTCTTGAACCCAGACGCCTCCACCGTGAGGGTGTATGTGGAGGCAGGCAACAGTGGGAACGAAAAATTACCTAGCGCGTCGGTTTTGAACGTGCGCGTGATTCCTTTTTCGGGGCTGCTTAGAGTCACATTGGCGCTGGCCACCCGCGCTCCAGAAGGGTCCGAAACCGAGCCTGAAAACGATGCCGTTGAAGCTAGCGTCTGGCTATTGGCGACGGGCAGGACCGCGCTGATTGCGAGCGCAACGACGACCAGAAATAGGAACAGAGAACTTCGGAGTTCGGACATTGGCACGGCTCGCCTCTCGACGCGGAGTATAGTTATCGGTAACTGTACCGAAGTTTGAGAATCTAATATCACCAGGGTCCTGCTTGTCAAGAGTTTTTTCTGGGCCGCTTGCCCAGGTCAGCGAGCACACCGGTGCGACATAGGATTGGCTGAATCCGTTCGAGCCCTTAGTCGCTTTGAGATAGATTCGGCACGGCACCGTGGTGACGTGCTTATTTTCTGGAGGCAGCAGCCAAAGTTTCTTAGCGTTGCGTTGAGATCCTTCGTGGTGCCAGAGTTGTGGAACTTCGAAGTACGAGGTTCGGTACAATCGCCTGTATCGCGCGAGAGTCTCCTCTGAATGCAGGTTCTGCCAAATCGAGCAACGCTCCAAATGCGATGCCTGCGATCTGGTTCTGTGGCATTTGCACTGTGGTGAGCGGCGGGGTCATGCATTGCGCCGATGGAATGTCGTCAAATCCAACCACGGACAAATCTTTGGGGATGTTGACGGATAGTTCGAAGGCCTTGCGCATTGCCCCAATTGCCGTCAGGTCGTTCGAACAGAGAACGGCAGTTGGTCTATCGGACAAGGACATCAAGGCCGAAACTGCCTGCGCCCCGGCTGCCATTGTGTTATCTCCCTCAATCAGCATTTCCGAAGGCGTCTCCAAATCAATCTCCTCCATGCACGCGTGAAATGCCTGCTTTCGCCTTATTGCGGTTTTCAAATGTGCTGGCCCACTCACAAAGGCAATGCGAGTATGGCCCAAAGCAGCAAGGTGTTGCACGGCTTGGCGGATACCGTGTTGGTAATCAACTTGAACGGTTAGGAGGAGACCTCCAAGGAAATCAGCGTCGATTGCGACCACGGGCACCTTGCGGGAAGTGAAAATGTCGATGAGAATTGGCTTGACGCCCGAACCCAAAATTGCAACCCCGTCGATCCTACGCTCGATCATCTGCCGAGCCGCCGGTTCCAGCAAACCGGGATCCCCGATCATTGGGCTCAGCAAGATTCCGTAATTGTGCTGGATGGCCAGTTTTCCAAATGTTTGGACGATGTCCGGGAAGCCTGGGTCAGTGAGCTCCGCGATGAGACCGAACAAGCGACTGCGACCGGAAACCAGCGCCCGAGCTTGCGTGTTTGGATAGTAGCCCTCCCTCTCAATAACTTTTTGAACCCGTCTAGCCAACGCACGATTAACAGTCGGGATCCGATTGATGATGCGAGAAACGGTAGCGATCGAAACATTTGACCGTCTCGCGATTTCTTGAAGTGTCATTCTGCGTCTCCCCCCCCAATCAGAGGTCTCGGTGCAGTTACCGATGATACATTCGGATCCAACAACCCTACCTTTCGGTGCAGTCGGACGGAACTGCCTCAGGGCGAGGGAGTATCGAAGGTCACGCGAACCACATAGGCGTACTTAGATGCGCTCTGCGCAGGCAATTGCAGGTGCAGGCCATCGGCGCGCTGCTCGAACCTCAATTCCACATTATTGCCCAGCAATGTAGCCGACCGGACGCGTTGACTGCCCGCTGTTTGGGCCAGCGAGTGAATTACAGCCTGGCCGTTAGCCGGCCAAGCAAGTCCTATCGCATACAGCAGATCGCCTTTGGTCGTAAAGCGAAAGTCCTCGGATTTGTAGGTAGTAGTGTCGGTATCGTGAAACGAGCCCGCTGCTACCTTCGTCGGGCCTTCTCCGTAAACTCTCCACGGGCGAGTGCCGTAAATCGCATCTCCGTTAACGTTCAGCCATGCGCCGACGTCTAAGAGCGCACGCTGAACTTCATCTGGGATTGTGCCGTCTGAGCGCGGGCCGATATTCAACAGCAAGTTCCCATTCTTACTGACGATGTCGATGAGTTGATGAACGATGAATTCTGGCGATTTGAAGGTGTCGCCGTTGATGTAGCCCCAGGATTTGTTGCTGATTGAAGTGTCGGTCTGCCAATAAAGCGAGCGCATGTCGCCGAGCTGCCCGCGTTCGATGTCGAGAACTCCAGCGCGCTCCTGCATCGCGTAGTCTTTGTAGTTGATGACTCCGATATGGTCGCCGTATTTCAGCGAGCTGTTGTAATAGAACGCGGCGAAGCGTGTGAGATTCGCCCGGATCGAGGCCTGTCCGATCCACCAGTCGAAGTAGACGATGTCAGGGTGGTATTTCTCTACCAATTCACAGCTGCGCGCAAGCCAATCGTCAGCCCAGGCCGTTGAAACGTAAGTGAAATCGTTACTGAGAGGAGCGCCCCAAGGAGAAATCCAGGTGTGGGCCGGGCCATAAAAAGCCGCGTACTGTGGATCGTTGATATCGGACGGAATCTCGCGTCCCACGCCGAGAAAGAAATTGTGTTCCACCCGGTGTGACGACAGACCGAAGTGAAGACCCGCGGCCCTTACCGCCTTAGCCAGTTCTCCTGTGGTGTCTCGATGTGGGCCCATTTTGGCGGCTGTCCAGTCACTGAGGCCGCTATCGTACATGGCAAAGCCATCGTGATGCTCCGCCACAGGTACCACGTATTTTGCACCCGCCTTTTTAAAGAGCTCAGCCCAGGCATTTGCATCGAACTTATCGGCTTTGAACATCGGAATAAAGTCCTTGTAGCCGAACTTCTCCAGCGAACCATAAGTCGCAATGTGGTGCTTGTATTCCTCTGACCCCTCCCGATACATGTTTCGCGGATACCACTCATTGCCGAACGCTGGGACCGAGTAAAGCCCCCAATGAATAAAGATTCCGAACTTCGCATCTTTATACCATTCGGGCGTCTCATATTTTTGAAGAGATTCCCAGTCGGGACGAAATGGCCCTTGATGGTCGGCCGTATCGACGTCTCTGAGCAGGGCGGACCGCGCTCCGTCGTAATTGCTGCTGGCCGCTTGCCATATCTGATCAATGCTGGCGGGATCGTGGGACACCGTGGGAGCTGTAGCACTCTGCGCGTGGAGAAACGTCAGGGAGGACAGCGCCACAATACACGCGACGATTTTACGAATTGAGCATGACCGAAATACGGAACGCATGGTCTAG
>Ga0209580_10000810_pt1 | contig 15427 bp, 12 predicted proteins | sample Coa_R1_5_FD_187153 | JGI IMG/M metagenome (GOLD analysis project Ga0209580, IMG submission 187153) | Surface soil microbial communities from Centralia Pennsylvania, which are recovering from an underground coalmine fire - Coalmine... | ecosystem: Environmental > Terrestrial > Soil >... | reverse complement strand
TCATTCTGGCAATCAGGCGGGGCAGAACGGCACAAATTCTTACAATCGGATTTTTAGGGATTGGAATTAAGTGAAAAGGAGGATCGCCAATTCCTTCCTGCCTGAGGGCGGCCGAATGGGTATAGAAAAGTTCGTATTGATTGTTGTCCGGCGACTGGGCGAGCCCGCGCAGAAGCTGGCGGCAATATGTCTCATTGCCTCCGGACTGAGTGCCTAAGCTGTGTACGTCAATGGCAATTTTCATCAGGTAGAGATTGCTGGTTAATGCTGTTTATCCTAAAGCGTCCCGGCGCAACGTGAAAGGCGGAAATTCTTTTACAATACCTATGCCCTTATGGATCCAATTGAATTTCAGAAACCTATCCGGACGTATTTTCAAAAGAAACGATTCAAGAATTTCACCTCCGATTACGCATCGTGCAAGACAATCCTGGATGTTGGCGGAGGACGTAATACATGGGAGATCCTTGGTCGGTCCTCGGGCGTCACAATTCTGAACATTCTGCCTCCGGAAGACACTGGCGGCTTCAACTACGTCCAGGCGTCTGCCTGTGACATACCCTTTCCTGACAAGTCTTTCGATCTGGCTTTTTCAAATTCGGCCATCGAACACGTGGGAAGTGAAGAAAATCAATTCAAATTCGCCAGCGAGATGATGCGCGTAGGAAAGCGAATCTACTGTCAAACGCCGTCTCGTCTTTTTCCTATTGATCCCCACCTGACTGCGCCCTTTCTGCATTGGCTCCCGAACTCCTGGTTAACGCCACGGTTTTTGCGTTACTTCACGTTGAACGGCTGGTTATGGAGAAAGCCTTATCAATATGACGTGACCTGGATTTCCAAGAGGAAGCTAAAAAAGATGTTCCCGGGCTGCAAGATCACGACCGAGCGGTTTCTGTTGATGCCAAAATCTTTCACCGTCACGAACTGACGGGGTAAGCTTTCAAAAACCGCGAAGAGCTTTCATCCCAGCGCCGACAAAACCTTTTCGGATACATTGGCGCCACAGATGACCACTGCCACCCTTTTTCCCCTGTAACGTTCAGTGTTCTTCAGGAAGGCGGCGAGTGCCACAGCGGCCGCGCCTTCGATTACCCAGCCTTTCATGGCGCGAACCCTCCGCATAGCGTCGAGAATCTCAGTTTCAGATACGAGGATAGAACTGTCAATTACGTATGAGCAGATTCCCAGGGTCACGGAGCCGGGTTCAAGGCCGCCGGCTGTGCTTTCAGAAAGGGTAGCCTCTTCAGCAACGTCGAGAATACGCCCAGCTTGGATTGATTCATAAAGCACAGGAGAGTTTTTCGGCCAGCAGCCAACGACTTCCGTCTGGGGAGAAGCGCATTTCATATGGGCGCCAATGCCGCCGACAAGCCCGCCACCGCCGACCGCCACAAATACTGCGTCGAGCTGCGGGAGTTGGCGCAGCAACTCAACGGCGATGGTGCCTTGACCGGCTATAACCTCAACATCGTTATAAGGAGAGATGAATACCTTGTCTTGCTCGCCCGCGGCAGCACGTGCCGCCAACTCGGCTTCCAAAGGGTCGTTTCCAATACGTTGGATTCGGGCGCCATATTCCTCGATGCGCCGTGTCTTGGAAGCCGAAACATGGTTGGAAACATAGACCTCAGCGGCGATTCCCGCTTCTCTGGCAGCAGCGGCGACCCCCAGCCCGTGGTTGCCATTGGACGCGGCGATCACCCCTTGTGCAGCCTGGTCGGGTGAGAGGGAAAGGATCTTGTTGCTGGCTCCGCGAAGCTTGAATGAGCCAGTCTTCTGAAGGTTCTCCAGCTTGAAAAAAACCTCAGCGCCCATATCGGGAACCAGATCCTTAATTTGCTCGACTGGAGTTTCGACCACGACCGGCTGGATTCTTTCAGCCGCTTCTATGGCCTGGGCCGACAGGCCGGCAATGGCTCGCGGTACAGTTGCACGCCCAACATTCTTCATGGGCTTTATTGTGCCATGGTCCGCTCTGTGAGCCTGGAGCTACTTCTGGATCGACTTTAAGTAATCTGTGATGTTCTGCAAACGGACTTCGCCATAATCACGGTCTTCCTGGATCTGATGGAAGATTGGGCCCCAAATCGGCATTTCCCGGGAGCCATGGCCCAGAATCAATTCATCGCCCACGATGATCTTGCGTACGCGGCCAACCGGAAAGACGCCGCCACTTCGCTGAGAAATGGTTGTGAGGTCAGGCATTTTGGTGTTGAGCGCCGGCGCCACGGGGCCGTCACCTTTGCCTTCCACTCCATGGCAGGTAGCGCAATGGGCACGGAAGATGTCGGCCCCCTTCAACGACTGGATGAGCCGAGCAGGATCGTGTTGTTGGCTTTTTGTTTTCTCGTCTGGCGCCGCGCTGGCCGCGGCAAAAAGACCTGCCAGCAGAACCGCTCCCTGCAAAACCATAACAAAAACACCGGCTCTTGAACGTTTCATTGACTCGGGCTCCTGGTCGTCAGTTTTTCACGCTGCATTCCGCACAGACATTGCCAATAAAGCAATCGTAACGCCCCATGTGCCACAGAATACGTGATGGATATCACACACCAAGCGTGAAGTTAGGGCCGCTCACATTGGCCAAGGAAGAGGTGACGGCCATCACAGCCCGGGATTAAGGGCCTAGTACATGATGGGAAGGCTTAAGGAGTGAAGGAACATGGTTTCAGAGTGCGCTAACCCGCGATGCCGGGAGCCTTTTATCTATTATCGGAACGGCAAGCTCTTCTCCGTGCCACGCAGGACGGCTGCTGTGACGCGCGCGACCACAGAGCACTTTTGGCTATGCGAGATGTGCGCGGAAAGCATGGCAATCGAGATACGTCACGGCGGCAATCCGTTGCTGGTTTCCCGCAGGCCCGTTGAGAATATGTTGCAGTTGGAGTACCAGCTTTGAAAACCAGCTACGCTGGCAGAGCAAGTGATTCTTCAGACCATGGGCAAGCATTTGACCAAGCCGTCTGTACACAAATTATTTCGAAGGCAGCAAGATCGATTCTCTCGGTTAAGGCATCCAATAGCAAATGGTGAAGCGTGTCGCATTTAACGCAGCTGGTTGGGCCCTGCTGATGCTGGGCGTAGCAGGCTTGTTGCTCCCGGTCCTTCCGGGGGTGGCGCTTCTGATTGTTGGATTGTCATTTCTCTCATTGGAATATAGGTGGGCGCGTCGCTGGATGGGCCCATTGCTTCGTCGCTTTCCTGCAGCTCAGAAAAAGCTCCAGGTATTTCTCGCCCGCCATGAGAAGTCCGTCTCCGCAAACGCATCCTTGTAAGGGTTCCGATCAGATCAAATTCCGGTTTTACCCGTGTTCGCTTTACCGCATTTTTGAGATACTCTGCCCCCTTTCATGCGGCGATGAACGTTGTTGGTCGTGCGGATGTTTCTGTCGCGGCGGGTGCTTGCCCGGCCTTTCCTGCGCTGGAGCGGCAAGCAACTCGTTTACGGCCTCCTGAAAGGTCATTTCGGAAGAGACGGACTGAAATCGCGTATTCATTTCCTTGCGCTGAAACCTGAACGAATTGAACAAAAACATTTTCCCCTTTAGGTCGACATCCAGCCTTGTAATGCGCCACTCTCCCGGTGCCAGCTGGGTCTGGGAGATCTCATAGATCCCGCCCTTATTCAGACGCCCCACAATGCCCCAGCCAAAGCTCACGTCCTTTACCAGCACACCCTCGATCCGGACGATTCGTTCCTGTAAGGGCTCAATCCAGACTGAACCTTCCATGCCGCGATACATCTGGGTCTCCCGGTCTTTGGGAGAAAAATCCGGATCAGGACGAAAATTGAAGCGGAGCAGGCCTTTTTCCGTGCCCGCAAAATCAAAGAAGAAAGCTTTTGGAAAGGCTTTAACCACCCTGATGCGGCGCTGAGTTTCACTTTTCTGGTCTTTCAACTCGTTCTTGAGGGCGTCATGGTCAGACAAAAGCTTTTCCAGCCGGTGCTGCTGCTTTGCCTGCTGCTCTGGCGAGAGCGGCTCGCCGTTGAACAACACGATCCGGTCTGCCCGGCCCTCTGAGGTTTCAATGACTGAACGCGTTTCGGAGCCCCAGTTCCAGTCCAGGCGTTCCTGATAGCGGTACAGTTTGGAGTTTTCAAGCTCAGTTCGTTCATGTTCGGAAGCGCGGGCAATGAGCGCAAGATGCTCATCAGACGCCGGCTGGGCTGATTTTTGGGCCAGAGCTGTAGAGGTCAGGAGCCCGAGGCAAAGCAGCGCGTACAAGCCAGGCTTTATCCGCCCGATGTGGGATCCTTGCCGATGATTGCTGATCGCGCTTCGAGCGGGGCGCGACATTACGGTTCGATCGCTTGTTTTAGGGTGGCTTTAACGCGGATAGCCTGCAAGCTGGAAGAATCCCAGCCGCCGCCGAGGGCTTTCACCAGGCTCACGGAAGTCACCAGTCTCTGACCGAGGATCTGGGCGGCCAAACGTTGTGCTGCCAGCAGGTTCTCTTCGGCGGTGATCACGTCAAGATAGGTAACCAGGCCGCCCGTATAGCGATCATTGGCGATCTGTAAGGCCCGTTGCGACGCATTCACGGCCTGCTGCTGCGTTTCGGCTGCCTCTGCCAGCACGCTCAGCCCGGAAAGCGAATCTTCGACCTCCTGGAAGGCCGTCAGCACGGTCTGGCGGTAGTTGGCCACGGAAGCGCCATATCCTGACTTGGCAAAGTCCACCTGAGCGCGCCGGCGCCCGCCGCTAAGGACAGTTTCAGCCACGTTGGCGCCAAGCGCCCAGAAGCCTGTGGAAGCACCGATGATGCTGCCCAGCGCAGTGTTCTCAAATCCTCCGGCTGCGGAGAGATTGATGCCCGGATAATAGGCGCTTTTTGCAACGCCGATCTGCGCATTTTGCGCCGCCATCTGCCGCTCAGTCTGGGCAATGTCCGGACGGCGCTCCAAAACATCTGACGGCACGCCGATTGGCACCGCAGGCGGAGCTGATGCCAGCGGTTTTACCGGAACGCTGAAGCTGGAAGCAGGGACCCCGACCAGGGCGGCAATGGCATGCTCAAACTGTGCCCGCTGCTGCCGCAATAGCGTGGCTTGCGTGCGTGTGGAGTTCAGCAGCGCTTCCTGTTGGGCCACGTCCAGCCCGGAGGCAATGCCTCCGGCATGGCGGTTCTGCACCAGCGTTAACGATTTATTTTGGTCCTCCACGGATGTATTGACTACCGCTATTTCAGCATCGAGTTCCCGCAGGGAGAAGTAATCCACCGCAAGCTCTGAGGTGATTACCAATCGAACATTTTCCAGAGCGGCAGCGGAAGCCTGATAGCTTGCATTCGCGGACTCCACGCTGCGCCTTACGCCGCCAAAAAGGTCCGCTTCCCAGGTGAGATTGAAAGGAATCAGAAAATCATTGGACGTGGTTGGAGACGCCAGCGGGATACCCGTCGTGGTGGGCTTGCCAGCGGAAGTTTGGGCGCGTTGGGCAGAGATGCCAGCGGTTAGATGAGGGAACAGCCCAGACTGAGTGATTCTTGCTGAAGATCGCGCCTGTTCTAACTGATAGCGTGCCACCTCAATGGTCTGATTGGATTTGAGAGCCTGCGTTTCATATTGGTCCAGTTCGCTATCAGCGAACGTAGTCCACCAGTTGCCCTTGGGGATGGAGTCTTTAGGATCGGCGGCGCGCCACGGCGGCTGTTCCTTCCATGCAGGCGCGGTGGCGACGTCAGGCCGGTGATAGTTGGGACCAACAGCACAACCACCCAGGAAAAATGCGAGCAGTAACGATGAACCTAACCGGAGAAAAATCTGCCTCACGATTGCGATCCGCCTCCAGCACCGGCTTTGACGTTCACTTCCTGCCCATCCTCCAGTGAATCCGCCGGGTTTACAACGATCTGGTCATTAGGATCGAGCCCGCCAAGAATTTCCACCTTGATCCCGTAGTCGCGGCCAATGCTAATGGCTTTGAGATGGACCTTGTGGTCCGAGCCAACAACGGCCACGCGCGGGCCTTCCGGCCGGAAGAGCAGCGCGTTCACGGGAACCGATAGGCGCGTGATCTGCACGGGAACGGCAAAATGGACTTCAGCATACGATCCTGGCAACAGATGGCCCTGGGGATTGGGAACATCGATTTCCGTAAGCAGGGTGCGTGTGGCGGGATCAATGGCGTCCGAGGTCCGAACCACCTTGCCGGTAAACTTCTGGCCCGGATGCTCGCTCAACTCTATGTAGGCAGGCAAACCCGCGCGGATGGAGCCGGCATTAGTCTGCGGAACGTTGACGAAGACGCGCAAAGGATCGACCTGCGCGACGTCGAAAAGTTCCTTGCCTGTGCTGGCGCTGCCCGCGGTGATCAGAGCGCCCACATCGGTATTGCGGCGGGTGATAACGCCTGTAATCGGCGCATAAATGTGCTTGAAGGACTCAAGCTGCTGCAAGCGGCGCACATTGGCTTCTGCCGCAGCATTGTTGGCTATGGCCTGGGTATAGGCGCTGGATTGCTGGTCTGATTCCTGTTGTGACACTGAGTCGGTCTTGCGCAGGTTGATCCAGCGTTCAGCGGTGGATTTGGCCAGCTGCAATTGCGCCACGGTCTGCTGTTGAGCGGCTTTGGCTTGAGACAGTTCCTGGTCGATTTCCGGGGTATCGATTTCCGCCAGCAGCTCGCCTTTCTTTACATGGCTGCCAATATCTTTGTTCCAGCGCAGCAGATAACCATTGGTGCGGGCGTAGATCGCCGATTCAACGTAGGCCTGAAGTTGTGCGGGCAGCACCAGTTGGTCCGCAGCAGGCTCAGTACTTGGTTTGATCACGCCGACAGTAGGTATAGCCAGCCGCTCCGTCTCTTTGGCCAGCGCTCCGCGTTCCGTGATGCGGCGCACCAGTGCAAAGGCTCCGGCCACAATCAGGATTGCCAGCACAATCATGGCGAACAAGCCGCTCTTTTTGGCTGGTTGCGCCTGATGCGTTGCCGGCGGAGCGCTGTTACTTGCCGGTTCTGAATTTCTCTGTTCCGTGAGCTGTGTCATATGTTCGTTTATGTCCTGGAATAAGCTTCCTGTGGCAGGATAGCTTTTCTCGCTGCTTTGGCTTCTCTGTGTCCATGAATCATGCTGAAAATCACAGGCACAAATAGCAGGGTCGCCACGGTGGCAAAAATCAACCCACCGATCACGGCGCGTCCCAGCGGCGCGTTCTGCTCGCCGCCTTCACCCATGCCCAATGCCATTGGCACCATGCCGATGATCATGGCCAGGGCAGTCATGATTACGGGACGCATGCGCGTGTAACCGGCTTCCATCGCTGCATCGCATGCCTTAAGCCCTTCAGCCATGCGCTCGCGCGCAAATGAAATTACCAGAATACTGTTGGCCGTCGCCACGCCCATACACATCACAGAGCCTGTCAGAGACGGCACGTTCAGCGTGGTGTGCGTCAGCAGCAGCATCCATACGATTCCTGCCAAAGCACCGGGGAGCGCAGTAATGATAATGAACGGATCAAGCCACGATTGAAAGTTGACCACGATCAACAGATAGATCAGAACGATAGACATTACCAAGCCAATGCCCAGACCTTCGAAGGAACTGGTCATGGTGGCAACCTGGCCTCGCACCTCAATGCGCGAACCTTTGGGCAGCTTCTTTTCAAAACTGGCGACGATCTTGCGCGTGTCCCGCGCCACGCCACCCAGATCGCGCCCCTGAACGCTGGCATAAACGTCCATCACTGGTTGGATGTTGTAATGGGAAATCACAGCCGGAGTCACTCCCGGTGTAATGGTTGCCAAATTCCCCAGCACCTGCGGAGCGGGTGCTCCGACGGCGGTAATCGGCGTATTCATCAGGGCCTGGAGCGAATCCACGCGATACTCCGGCGTTTGCACAGCGACGTTGTACGTGACGCCGTTTTCGCGATTCAGCCAGAAGGTAGGCGCTGTCTGAAAGCTGCCGCTCAATGAGACCAAAAGGTTCTGTGCTACGTCACGTTGTTGCAGGCCGACCTGCTGGGCGCGGGTGCGGTCCACGTTCAGCCTGAGCGCCGGAGAATTGATCATCTGCTGCACGTGTACGTCGGCGGCGCCGGGAACGTGCCGCAGCTGGTTCGCCATGTCTTGGGCGAGCAGGTAATTCTGCTGTTGGTTCTTGCCCACAATCTGAATGTCGATTGGAGAGGGAAGACCGAAGTTCAGAATTTGCGTGACGATATCGGCAGGCTGAAAAAAGAATTCAACGCCGGGAAACTGCCGCGGCAGGTCTTCACGAAGCTGCTTCACGTATTCGTCGGTGGGATGATGCTTTTCCTGGTTCAACGAAAACAGGATCTCAGCGTCTGACGTGCCAATGCTGCCTGAGGTGCTGTAGGAATTGTTGATGGAACTGTATGCCAGTCCGATGTTATCCAGTACCGTGACTAACTCGCCTTTTGGGATTTTTGTGCGGACGTAATTTTCCACTTCGTCGCACAGACGCGCAGTCTCTTCGATTCTTAGTCCGGCGCGGCCGCGTACGTGCATGCGGAAGATGCCGGCATCCACGGTGGGAAAGAAATCTTCTCCCAGAAAGAAGACCAGTCCCATGGAAAGGATGCAGAACAGCAGGAACGATGTTACGAACAGCGCGCGATGGTCCATGGCCGAGCGCAGCGTACGATGATAAGCGTCGCGCAGCTGCTCAAAGCGGCGCTCAAAACCAATCTGCAAGCGCTTGAACGGAGCAAAGAAGCCGGTGCCGACCTTGAATTTGTCTTCATGCTCATGGTTCTTGAGGAAGTACATTACCAAGGTGGGAACCAGTGTGCGCGAGAGCAGGTAAGACGCCATCATGGCGAATACCACGGCTTCAGCCAGCGGAACAAACAGGAATTTTGCCACGCCCGTAAGAAAAAACATGGGCACAAACACAATGCAGATGCAAAGCGTGGAAACAAACGCCGGTACTGCGATTTGCGAAGCGCCATCCAGGATGGCTTGCTTCAGCTCCTTTCCCTGGGCCAGGTTGCGGTCAATGTTCTCAATTTCCACAGTGGCGTCGTCGACAAGGATACCGACGGCCAGCGCCAGCCCTCCCAGGGTCATGATGTTGAAAGTCTCGCGCAGGGCCGCAAGGCTGATGACGGAACAGAGAATGGAGAGTGGAATGGAAATGGCAATGATAATCGTGCTTCGCCAGTTGCCCAGGAACAGCAGGATCATGGCAGCCGTAAGGCACGCAGCGATCAGCGCTTCACGCACTACGCCGTTGATGGAGGCGCGCACGAACAGAGATTGATCGAAGAGCAGCTTCATGTCCACGCCGTCGGGCAAGGTGGGTGCGACCCGGGCCAGAGCAGCTTTGATATCGCGGACAATGTCCAGCGTGGAAGCGCCGCCGTTTCTCATCACAGTGATCAGCGTGCCGCGCAGTCCATCTTTCCGGACGACATTTGTCTGCGGTGAGAAACCGTCACGCACGTGGGCCACGTCGCGGATATAAGTTGTTGCGCCGTTCTGCGTCTTGATGGGAAGCCCATTGATTTCGGCGATCGTATCGGGGCTGCCGTTCATGGATACTTCATATTGCAACGCGCCGATCTTTGCTGTGCCGGAAGGAAGAATCAGGTTCTGCACGCTGATTGCATTTACCACGTCCACGGGCGTAAGACCTTTGGCCTGCATCGCTGCCGTGTCAATGTCCACGGCTACCACGCGCTGCTTGCCGCCATACGGGAACGGAATCGCCGCGCCGCTGACGTTGGTCATCTGCGGGCGAATGAAGTTGACGGAAAGGTCATTCAAAGCCTGTTCAGGCAAAGTCTTGCTGCTGATGCCCACCTGCACAATCGGTACGCTGGAAGCGGAATAAACAATGATCAGCGGCGGGGTGGTTCCCTGCGGAAGCTGCCGCACGGCTGTTTGCGAGATGGCCGTGACCTGTGAAAGCGCAATCTGTAAATTGGCTGTGGGATGAAAGAAGATCTTGGTGATGGCGCGGCCGTCCATGGCCTGGGTTTCAGTATGCTCAATGTCATTCACGATCGTCGTCAGGCCGCGTTCGGTATTGCTGACAATGCGGTCCGCCATCTCCTGCGGCGACAGACCCTGGAACTGCCAGATAACGCTGATGACTGGAATATTGATTTCAGGAAAGATATCGACTGGCGTGCGGATGATGACGATGGGACTTAAGATCAAAATCAAAAGCGCCATCACAACGAATGTATAAGGCCTCTGTAACGCGAGGCGAACAATCCACATCTGCTAGTCCTTTGGGAAGCGCCACGTGCAACATTTAACTCGAGACAAACACCAAAAAGCACGCAGCCAAAAACATATCTATGTTGACGTTAAAAACGACAGGGGAGATTCAAAGGTTGATTATATTATCAACATAAAAAACGGCTTACTGAAGTTTCGCGAAGTTTCTGTTAACAGTTCTTTACTCTCTTACGTATCATGCCTTCGTGATCCGGGTTTTTCAGCTCTCACCATAGACCGGAATCGACGCACCATGTATCAGTTTTGCTTCCGGACTGCACAGGAACAGGATGACCTGCGCGATCTCTTCCGGCTTGGGCCACTTGGAAAAATCAGCCGCAGGCATCGCTTTGCGATTCGGTTCAGTGTCAATGATGCTGGGCAGCACGGAATTCACCCGAACGCCGCTGCCTTTCACGTCCTGGGCCAGGCAATCGAACAGCGCGAGGGCAGCGGCCTTGGATGCCGCATAGACTCCGGCGCCGGCGGCATGGTCCAGCGCGGCTTTTGAAGCGATGTTCACAATTGCGCCGCTCTTCTGCCGCAGCATGGCAGGAACCACGGTGCGCGCCAAGTTAAAACCGGCGTGAAGATTCAAGGTCAGCATGAGCTGATATGTTTTGGGATCGGTCTCCCAGAGCGGCTTTCCGTCGGCATAGCCGCCTATCGCATTAACCAAAATGTCAAGATGGCCGTGACGAGCCGTGATTCCATCGACCAGCTCGCGGCATGCGGCTTCGTCGGTGGCGTCGAGCGGCAGAAGTTCAAGGTGGGCATGCGGACCCACGGCGTCGCGGAGCGCGTCCGCCTCATCCTTCTTTATATATGTGGCGATCACCGATGCGCCTTCATGCAGCACGGCGAGCGTCACCGCGCGGCCCAAACCCCCTGTACCCCCGGTAACAAGAGCTACTTTGCCTGAAAAATTGACAGCCATACTGATGCCCCCAGATCGTGCAAGCTTAAACTTTCTGATTCTAATTGAAGTAGTCTGGAATCAATACCATTCCGGTCTTGTATTCGGCGGCCATCCTCGATAAAATAATACTGGATTGGTATTGTATCCTCTGCTGGCCCGTGTGGCTGGTGTGCGGAAGAAGATTGCCCGGAAGAACCCGATGTTCAGACTCAACAAATTAACGGATTACGGCATTGTGCTGATGGCCCACGTAGCGCGCAGTCCGGAAGAAACGCCGCACACGGCGCGGAGCCTGGCCAAGGAGACGAAGCTGCCCCTGCCGACAGTGGGCAAGTTGTTGCGGCAGCTATCTGAGCACCGGCTGTTGAGTTCTCATCGCGGAGTGAACGGCGGATACAACCTCGCCCGCGAAGCGCGCTCGATCACGGTGGCCGAGATCATCCTGGCGCTGGAAGGCCCAATCGGATTCACTGAATGCAGCGTGGTCAAAGGTCTATGCAATATGGAGCGTTCCTGCGCCATCATGAGCAACTCCCAGATCATTGGCGACGCTCTGCGCGACGCTCTGGAACACGTGACTTTATCTGACCTGAATCACGAGATGGCCCACCACGAGCGCAAGCACGACCAGGAATTAGTTGCATCGATCAAACCCGCAGCCAGAGTTGCGGAAGGAGTGAGATGAGCAGCACAGTCAACCAGATTAACGACCTCACGCAGCAGGAATATAAATGGGGATTTGTCACCTCCATTGATGAAGACCGTCTGCCTCCGGGGTTGAATGAAGACATCGTCCGAGCCATTGCGCTCAAGAAGGGCGAGCCGGAGTTCATGGTGGAGTGGCGGCTTAAGGCATATCGCCACTGGGCGTCGCTGGAGCAGAAGCATGCAGAGCCCACTTGGGCCAATGTGAAGTATCCGCCCATCGATTATCAGGCGCTCTCCTATTACTCCGCGCCCAAGCAGAAGAAAGAGCTCAAGAGCCTGGATGAAGTGGACCCCGAAATTCTGGACACTTACGCCAAGCTGGGCATTCCGCTGCATGAGCAAAAACTTCTTGCAGGAGTGGCCGTTGATGCCGTGTTTGACAGCGTTTCCGTGGCCACCACATTCAAGGCCAAGCTGGCCGCGGCGGGCGTGATCTTCTGTTCGTTTTCAGAAGCAGTGAAGAACCATCCTGAGCTGGTCAAAAAATATCTTGGGTCCGTGGTCCCGTACTCGGATAACTTCTTCGCGACGCTGAATTCCGCGGTCTTCAGCGATGGATCGTTTGTCTATGTGCCCAAGGGTGTTCGCTGTCCCATGGAGCTATCGACGTACTTCCGTATCAACGCGCAGAACACGGGGCAGTTTGAGCGCACTCTGATCATCGCCGATGAAGGCGCTTCCGTGAGCTATCTGGAAGGCTGCACGGCACCGATTCGCGATGAGAACCAATTGCACGCCGCCGTGGTTGAGCTGATCGCGCATGATAATGCCACGATCAAGTACTCCACCGTCCAGAACTGGTATCCGGGCGACAAGGAAGGCAAAGGCGGAATTTACAACTTCGTCACCAAGCGCGGCAAGGCGCTGGGCAAGAACTCCAAGATCTCGTGGACGCAGGTTGAAACCGGCTCAGCCATCACCTGGAAATATCCGAGCTGCATTCTGCAGGGCGACAACTCTGTGGGCGAGTTCTACTCCGTGGCGCTGACCAACAATTACCAGCAGGCCGATACCGGAACGAAGATGATTCACATCGGCAAGAACACGAAGAGCACGGTGGTGTCGAAGGGAATCTCCGCCGGCCACGGACAGAACACCTATCGCGGCATGGTGAAGATCCTGAAAGGCGCAACCGGCGCGCGCAATTACACGCAGTGCGATTCGCTCTTGATCGGCGACAAATGCGGCGCGCACACCTTCCCGTATATCGAGGTCAAAAACGCGAGCGCCCGTATGGAACACGAGGCGTCGACTTCGAAGATCGGCGAAGACCAGATTTTTTACCTGCAGCAGCGCGGTATCTCCAAGGAAGAGGCCGTCAGCATGATCATCAACGGTTTCTGCAAGGCAGTGTTTAAAGAACTGCCGATGGAGTTTGCCGTGGAAGCGCAGAAATTACTCAGCATCAGTCTTGAGGGGAGTGTTGGATAAACGATGAGTCTGCTTGAAATTAAAAATCTGCACGCCAGCGTGAATGGCAATGAGATTCTCAAGGGAATTGACCTGACGGTGAATCCCGGCGAGGTGCATTCCATCATGGGGCCGAACGGCTCCGGCAAGAGCACGCTGGCCCAGGTGCTGGCACGGCGCGAGAGTTATGAAGTGACTGCCGGGTCGATCACTTTCGAGGGCAAAGATCTTCTTGAAATGAAGCCGGAAGATGCCGCATGTGAAGGCCTGTTCATGGCATTTCAGTATCCGGTGGAAATTCCCGGGATCAGTAATGCGTACTTTCTTCGTGCGGCATTGAATGCGGTGCTGAAGTATCGCGGGCAGGATGAAATGGATGCCATCGATTTCCTGCCGCTGCTCAAAGAAAAGATGCGCATGCTTGAAATGGACGAGCGTTTTCTGAATCGCCCTGTGAATGAAGGCTTTTCCGGCGGCGAGAAGAAGCGCAATGAGATTGTCCAGATGGCCGTGCTGGAGCCCAAGCTGGCCGTGCTGGACGAAACCGATTCCGGTCTCGACATTGACGCGCTGAAGATTGTGGCCAAGGGCGTGAACGCCATGCGCAATAAAAATCGTGCCATGGTGCTGGTAACGCATTATCAGCGGCTGCTCGACTACATTGTGCCTGACTTTGTCCACGTGCTGGTGAATGGACGCATTGTGAAATCCGGCGGGCCGGAACTGGCGCTGGAACTAGAAGAGAAGGGCTATAGCTGGACAGAGCCGGAACTGGCGGGGAAGCGGTAGATCGATCTCCAGTCGTCTCTGAAACGAAAGTTTAGAGGATTTATTTATTGTGATTACAGCAACCCAGGCTCCGGAAAAGTATCTGGAGATTTTCGATCAGATCAACAACCGCGCCGCGGCTGTCCTGCCGCGCTGGCTGCAATCGCTGCGGCAGGATGCTTTCGCTCGTTTTTCTGAGACGGGCTTTCCCACTACGCACGATGAAGACTGGCGGTTCACCAGCGTCGCAACGGTCGCGAGCTCGCCTTTTGAACTGGCCGGCCCCGAGGTTGTATCCAAAGAACAACTGGAGCCATTCGGAGCATCGCAGTTTGATTGCTGTCTGGTCTTTGTGAATGGACTGTTTTCGCAAGAGCTTTCAGCGGTGCCGGTGCTGCCCAAAGGCTTGAAAGTTGGCAGCCTGGCCGCGCAGCTGAAAAATGGTCCAGCCAGCCTTGAGCCTCATCTCGGACGATATTTGAACACACAGCGCGATCCCTTTGCCGCGCTCAACACCTCATTGATTGAAGACGGCGTTTATGTGAACGTTCCCCGCGGCGTTGCGGTCGAACAGCCAATCTACGTGCTCTACGTCACTGTTCCCGGCGCTATGCCCACGATGAACCATCCGCGCAATCTGATTGTCGCCGAAGAGGGCAGCCAGGTCACGGTAGTTGAAGACTACGTTTCACTGGGTGACGGAATCACGTTTTCGAACGCCGCTACCGAACTTGTTGCGGGCGACAATGCTCACGTTTCGCATTACATGATCGTGCGCGAAGGCGACCAGGCTTATAACTTCTCCACTTTACGCATCCAGCAGGGTCGCCACGCGAATGTGGCTACGCACTCACTGTTGCTGAGCGGAGCGCTGGTGCGGAACAACGTGCATCCAGTCCTGGCAGGCGAGGGAAGCGAGTGCCTGATCAACGGCCTTTTTATGGCCAACGGACGCCAGCATATGGACAACTACATGCTGGTGGAGCATGCCAGCCCGCATTGCGATAGCCGCCAGTTTTACAACGGAATATTAAATGGCCAGTCTCACGGCGTGTTCCACGGGCGCATCATCGTGCACAAAGACGCACAGAAGACTGACGCCAAGCAGACCAACCGCAACCTGCTGCTCTCTGACGACGCGCAGATCGATACCAAGCCGCAGCTTGAGATTTATGCCGACGACGTGAAATGCACGCACGGCGCAACCATTGGCCAGTTTGATGACAATGCGCTGTTTTACCTCCGCTCACGCGGATTGGCCGAAGCGGCGGCGCGCCACGTTCTGCTGCTGGCATTTGCCAATGAGTGTCTGGATCGGATGAATTCTCCACAGATTCGTGAACACCTGGAAAAGCTGGTCGTGTCCGGAATGCCGGAAGCCACAACATTCGCCGGCCCTCGCTTGGGCGAAGGCGCGGAGCGG
>Ga0209580_10000809_pt1 | contig 15440 bp, 12 predicted proteins | sample Coa_R1_5_FD_187153 | JGI IMG/M metagenome (GOLD analysis project Ga0209580, IMG submission 187153) | Surface soil microbial communities from Centralia Pennsylvania, which are recovering from an underground coalmine fire - Coalmine... | ecosystem: Environmental > Terrestrial > Soil >... | reverse complement strand
CGGCTCTGAGCGAGAAACTGTAACGCCCCCTGATGGAATGGGGGTTTTTGATTCTTGGGGATTCTGGATACACTCGGCAGGATGAGAGAGGCGGACTGGAGCAAAGTACTGGGATGGCCGGGGTATCGGGTCTACCGGCACGAGATCGATGAGCCGGCCAAGAGATTGAAGCTGTGGGTTCGGCGCAAGCGAGGAAACCGGAAACTGATTTGCTCGGAGTGTGGGCGGAAGTTAGCCGAAGCGTATGACAGCTACGAGCGCGAGGTGCGAGATCTACCGTGTTTCGAGTTTCGGACGACGGTGGTGGTGGAATTGTATCGAGTGCGCTGTCCGGACTGTGGGGTGAAGACGGAGAAGGTGCCGCAGTTACCGAGCAAGGCGCCGTTCAGCAAGCGCTTCGAAGAGGCGGTGGGGTTGGCCTGTGAGAGCGCGGCGGTGCGACGAGTGGCGCGACAGTTTGGCTTGGCCAGCAGCACGGTGCGAGCCATCGATGTGCGCTATCTGAGTCGCTGGTCGGAGGGGCGAAGAAAGCCGGCGTTACGCCAGATGGGAGTGGATGAGATCTATCTGGGGAAGAAGCAAAAATTCCTCACGGTGGTGAGCAATCTGGAAACGGGAGAACCGCTGTGGTTGGGACGGGAACGGAAGAAACAAACGCTGGACGAATTCTTCGAGGAACACCTGAGTGCGTTTCAACGAAGTGCGATACGAGCGGCGTGTGTGGACATGTGGGAACCGTTTCGGCAAAGCCTGGAACAATGGGTGCCGGGGTGCCGGATCGTGTACGACAAGTTTCACATTCTGCAGCATGCGAGCCGCGCGGTGGACGAAGTGCGGCGGGCTGAGTTCTTCCGCAAAGGAGGAGCCGCACGGGATCTGGTACGGGGGAAGCGCTGGTTGCTTTTGAGCAGTTGGCTCAATCTGGATCGTGGCAAGCGGCGTCAGTTGAACGCCCTGTTTGCACTGAACCGGCGCATTCTCAAAGCCTATCTTCTTAAGGAAAGCCTCTCGCATTTGTGGGATTACAGCTACGAAGGGGCCATGTTGCGTTATCTGCAGAAATGGATCGAACAGTTGCGCTGGCAGCGGCTGAAACCGATGGAGAAACTAGCCCACATGTTGCTGGATCATCTCGAGGGCATTTTGAACTACTGCCGGACGAAGGTACCGATGGGTGTGGTGGAAGCCATCAACGGTAACATCAAAGCTCTGCTCCGACGCGGCCGCGGTTATCGAGACATGAACTATCTGCTGCTGAAGGCGCAGCGCTTGGCCGCCACGAAGACCGAATTCGTCGCTTTCCAGAAAGCCGCGTAGAATGCACACTCTTACAGATTGTTGTGCAGAACCCCTTTTTCTTTGCCTTCGTTTTCTTGCGCGGAATGCCGTAGGTGTTGAACCGCTTGTCCTTCTCTACGCTGCTGAGGCTCACGTCGTCCACGTTGAACGGCGGATTGGCGAGAACCTAGTCGAACGCACCAAAACTACCGAACGGGTCGTCGTAGTAAGTGTTTGCCTTCTTGACCTCGCCACGGAGACCGTTTACCGCAAGGTTCATCTTCGCCAACTTCACGGTCTCCAACTGCTTTTCCTGTCCGTAAACGTAGACGCCGCTGTCCGAATGCTTCAGTTCCTTTAGGTGTTCCTCGATGAAATGGGCTGATTGAACAAACATGCCACCGGAACCGCACGCAGGGTCGAAGACCTTGCCGCCGTGCGGCTCGATCATTTCTACCATAAGGCGAACAACAGAACGCGGGGTGAAAAACTCGCCACCCTTTGATCCTTCACTGCGGGCAAACTCTGCAAGGAAGTATTCATAGATCTGTCCGAACAGATCGCCGGTGAAGTCCGCCGGGATGTTGGCGAAGTTCTTGAGCAGCTGGTTCGGAATCGTTCTTGTCTTCTCGTCACGGGTGAGGCGAAAGTATTCGTCCTTCGGCAGCACACCTTCTAGTTCAGGTTTGTATTTTTCGATTCCCTTCATCGCCTCCTTGAGCGCACTGGCAATGTTTTTTTCTTCAGGGAGATTCAGCAGACGGTCGTATCGGGCATAGTCGGGTAAATAGAACCCACACTTCTCAATAGCGACTTCCGAGATTTGTTTCTCGCGCCGTGTTCCTTGAAGTTTCTGGTATTCGGCGAGGATGTCAGCCTCGTGGCGGCGGTAGTTATTATCCGCGAATTTCAGAAAAATTAGCCCAAGCACTGGAGTGGAATACTCACTTGACTTGAGATCGGAATTGGCGCGCAGATTATCGGCGGCACGCCATAGGTCAGCTTCGAGTTGCTTTAGTTGCTCGTGAGTCATAGCGCTTGCGTGAACATTGAAGGTTATCTCTGTTACCCACGATGGGCAAGCGACTTGTCTGCATTCTCTTGGGCACTTTCCGATATTCCAAGTAACTCCGCCAGCACTTGCCAATGCCTCGGATGCGGTCGACGTCGGCCCGAACGGATGAATGCGGCATAAGGCTGCGAGACCTGCATTGCTTCCGCGATCTCTCGGACTTTCCGCTCTCTGAGCAAAGGCATAATTCTTTGAACGTAGCATTCCGTCGTTAACCACGCGGGCAGACTGGATGGATCCCACCACGTGTTCGCCACGGCGTGGTCGCTGATACTTTTGGAGATTCGAGCCTTGGATCGCTGATTTTTGGGGCGTGCATGTCCAATCAGTGCGACCTGAGCCATGTTTTCCCTAGATGCCTCGACCGCGCAAGACCGGCAATAGCGGCTTTTGACTCCCTCTGCGCCGCACACCTCGCAAAAGTTTCCTCGGCGCGGTAGTGGATTTTTCCCCATCACGAACGCGCTCCCCCTACCTTCGCTTCGGCGGCGTTGCGTGAGGCGTGTCGGCAAAGTGGGCGTCTTGCTTCCGGTCTTTCCGGCAGAACTCCACACTGCTTGCGCAACCCACTCCGCAACGGGCGCAACTGCACGAGCCCAGGTTGGAGCCGTTTCAGAGAGTCTCTCGGTAAGGGATGACATTAGCCTTGCGTTCCCATTGGGCCGCTCGAAAAACCATTCCCGCTTGAGAGGTTGTGTGGTGATCCAATCTAGCAAATACGCGTCCACCTGAGGCCGGACGGGTTCCATCAGGTCACATGCCAGGCTGTCTCGATTGGGCTGATCGACATGAAATATTCCCATCGAAGCGTCCAAACCCACAGATCGTGCCGCGAGGCTGGCCTCCGATTCAAGTAATGCGTACGCGTAGTTCATCATGGCACAGGCAGGCGTCACTGCGAGTCGGGGCGATCCGGTCAAAGGTGAAATCCTTGTCCCGAAGCTACGCCAATGTTCGGGGACTCTGGGTAAGTCTTTCTTTGGAAAAATGAGTGGGAGCGTGCGCCACGCCGACCAGTATTTTGATGCGGCCTGAGCTTCGATCAACCGAATGGATGCAACGTTCTCAGCCGTTGGCAGTTCCGCGCTAAACCTCGCAATTGCGTCGGCGGTTGTCGTGTCGAGGAGTTTGTTTCGCGCGACGAGCTCTTGTCCCGTGAGTTTCTGTCTGATGAGTTCACGTGTGATGCGCAAAGCGGCTCCGGATGTGTGAGCCGCTGCCTGCGCACGACGAAGCCTGGCATCCGAGGAGCGAGCGGGCCCCGTGGTCAACAGCACAGAACCATCTCTCTCAAGCATCACAAAACTTGCCTTCTGGTCTGCGAGCCATCGTAAGGCTGCTAGCGAAACCACGCCGTCGGAGCCGACCACCACGAGGCGTCGCAAGCCATGTCCAACGCGCGGGTATCTGCCATGTCGACGGGATGAACCAATCCCGTCGTCGAGGATCAAATGGTCCCGATCAACACGCACTTGAATGCCGTATCCGACGAGCGTCACGACGCCATGTCGCGGAGTGATCGGTCCTGTGCTGGGATTGAGAGATTCTGAAACTTGGCGTACGTTTTCCGTAGTGGCCATGGGAGCTTAACCCTCCTTTGGTTGCTAGGATCTCTCGATTGCTCGTAACAACCGGGAGATCCGCTTAGACAAAAATGCTACCTAAAGTCACAGGAAATACAATCTTCGTTCCGCAATCGGGGCAACCGTGATTTCTTGAATGTCCTTGATAGCCGCAGGAACACTCGATGAAGAACTCGTATCGAAGAATGCGATGAGCGCGTTTCCTTGCCAGCCTCTCTTGCCCACAGATGTCGCGTGATCGACGGGCGGTCACATCTCCAAGGGCAGCAGCCGAGTCTGCGATGAAACGCTGCATTGATTTTGGTCGCTGGGGAAATGTGGTTTCCTTTAGGACTCCGATCAGGAGTTGCGACAGACCAGGCACGAAGGTCTGATCGTAAGGACGCGCGCCTTCCTGAAAAGCCTTTGTAATATCGTCTTCCGTCCGGGCCTTTGACAGCAGCGGCCACAGTCGATCCCACACCTGGCTGAGAATTCCTTCGAAGTTCTCAGCTCGCCCAAGAACTTCAGAAGGTCGCACTCTGGGCTTGGGGCCGCGCCTTTTCGGGATTGCGGGTTCCGATATTCCAGGCTGATTCGAGTTCCTTAATCTCACGTTGCAACCTCAGTTTCTGTTCATAATTATACGCATGGATTGGAACATTACAAGCTAATTAAACGAAAATCTAGGTTCTAACATCACGTTAAGCACTTTATAGATAGGTATTTACGCGAAACCAACCCACTAGACAGACTCTAAGTTTTATGCGTATATTGTGGTTGTAAACGCATAATAGTTCTCCGGGGAGTTGCAATGACGAGAAAGAAATCACGCAGCAAGGAGCGGAAGCGGAGTGGATCAACGCCGTCGAGGAATAGGACTCTCTCCGCGCCACGATCCATCGAAGACTATGACGCAATGTCGGAGAGAGCCCAGCAGCTCTGGGACGATATTGGCCAGATCACAACCGAGATGAGGCTGGGCGCAAGCCTGAATCGTGCATCCAAAAAATTTAGCCGAGATCCTCGCACGGTCCAGCGCTTGGGCAAAACTGCGCTTCGCAAATTGAGAAACGGACGTTGGGCTACCAAGAGAACCGACCGGCTGCTCCGCGTGCTGCAACGACTCACGCCTGAAGGCAAAATTGAAGTTGCATTGTCGGACTCGCGTCAGGCGACGGTCCTCGGCAGATATTGGAATGCGGTCGATCTGTATCGGAATACAGGCGACGCTTCACGGATTCAAGAGTTTGAAGGTGAGTACATCATTGATGCTGCTGGAAATCACGTTCCGTTGCTCACGGACCTACGAGCACTTGATCGGCTGGGATCAGCGGGAGTTCTTTCGTTTGAGACTTTGTATGGGAGGGCTGCATGACGATCACGATCAGGGTAAAGCCGCGCGATCCGGAGGCTGCTTACAGGCGACGCGCCATCGCGCAAAGGCGTGTGGGTGTCGGGGCTAAGTGTGCGTGCGGTGAAGCACGACCCGAAGCTCTCATACGTGAGAAGAATCGCGTGATTTGCCAGGCGTGCAAGCGAAAACAAAACGGAACCAGAAGAAAGGATGATCATCACGTCGCCATGAAAGCTAATAGCCCAGTTACCATTCCCATCCCCGTCAACGATCACGTGGCCGATCTCAACACAGCACAGCAGGACTGGCCGAAACAAACGCGCGAGAACCCAACTGGGAATCCTTTGATTGCAGCCGCTGCCTGCATTCGAGGATTTATCGATACGATCCTGTATTTGATTGAGAAAGGGTTGCACTGGGTCGCCGACATGCTCGAAACAGCGGACGCATACCTGGCAAACAAACTCGGCCCCAGTGGTGGAACAATACGGAGCTCCAGAAGTTTGCCCCGAAAGCGGCATAACTCAGAACCCAGATAATAAAACACGGAATCAGATCGTCGGAGCACAATATAGTGTTTATCCGAATTAGGCATGCCGCATCCTGTCCCGACGCCGCTGGTAGTCGCCGTCCGCGTGTACCCTGATCTAAAGGACGCGGAAAAGGAATTCAATCGACGCACTAGAAAATGGAATAGACCCGATGCGATGTTCGTGTTCGATACGGAGACACGAACCGATGAAACGCAGTGCCTCACATTTGGCAGCTATCAATTCGTCGTTGCTGGACGAACGCTAACTGAAAGTCTCTTTTATGGCGACAATCTGCCTGTAAAGGATCGCCAGATCCTACAAGCTTACCTTGATCACACAGTTAATAATTCTCTTTCCCTGCTGACGCGTTCGCAATTTGCGGAAAAATTGTTTAAGAACGCATACAAGGGTCGCTGCCTGCTGGTTGCATTCAATTTTCCCTTTGACGCATCGAGGGTCGCCTGCAATTTCGCAAATGCTCGCCGCCGCTTCGCCGGTGGTTTTTCACTCGATCTTTGGTCGTTCGGAGAAGGTAGAAATCGTTTTCGACCTAACATTTGCATAAAGCAAATCGACAGCAAACGAGCATTGAAGGGCTTCACCAGCCGCAACACTCCGGACGAAGAAGACTTAATTCCCGAAGGTTCAACGACAGGCAAAGTGGAGAAAGACTACATTTTTCGCGGCCACTTTCTTGACCTTCGTACGCTGGCCTTTGCACTCACTGATAGAGGCTACACGCTAGGACAAGCCTGCGAAGATTTCGGCGTCGAACACGGAAAACAGACCGTAAAGCGACATGGAGTAGTCACCAACAAATATATCGACTACAACCGACGCGACGTTCTCGCAACGGCCGAGTTGGCCGACAAATTGTTGAAAGAATATGACAAGCATCCCATAGACCTGCAGGCAACTAAAGCATACTCTCCAGCAGCCATCGGCAAAGCCTACCTTCGGGCGATGGGAATTCAGCCGATTCTCGCGCGACAACCCAGATTTCCGAAGAAATTCTTGGGATACGCTCAATCTGCATTTTTTGGCGGCCGCACAAGTGCGCACATTCGGAAAGTAGCGGTTCCAGTCGTCTATACGGATTTTCGATCGATGTATCCGACCGTAAACAGCTTGATGAATCTGTGGTCGTTCGTTATCGCCAACAAAATAAGCGTGGTCAAGAATTGCCAAAAAGCAACTATAGAGTTCTTATCTCATGTTCTCGCAAACCCGGATTACCTATTCAATCGTGAAGCGTGGAAACAATTATCGGCATTCATCAGAGTGATTCCGAACGGCGACATCTTGCCCTCGCGCGCGAGATACAATCCTGAGTCGAACGACTGGCAAGTCGCGACCAACTATCTTTACGCAAACAGTAACGAATCGCGCGACGCACTATGGTTCTCTTTACCTGATGTCGTCGCTTCCGTACTTCTAACGGGAAAGATTCCGACAATTGTAGATGCTTTCAGAATTAAGGCGCGGGGCAAGCTGGAAGCATTGAAAACAACGAAACTATGTGGCATCGTCGAAGTCGATCCACGAAAGCAGGATTTCTTTCGAGTTGTTATTGAGGAACGACAGCGCCTGGCCAAGCGCACCGATATCGAGAATACCGAGCGTAAACGTCTCGACAAAGCGCTAAAGGTTCTCGCGAACGCGGCCAGCTATGGTATCTACGCTGAAATGCATCGGTTGGAGTCCGATCACAAGAGGAAAACCACTTGCTACGGCATTGATCCAACACCGTTTCATCCGACGGTGCTCCATCCAGATGAACCCGGAGCGTACTGCTTTTCGCCAATGTCTTCTTTGATCACCGGCGCAGCCCGCCTAATGCTCACCCTTTTAGAGTGCAGCGTCACTGATGTGGGAGGCACATATGCAATGGAGGATACCGATTCCATGGCAATCGTCGCAGCGGAACGCGGAGGTCGAGTCTCTTGCCCCGGAGGAAAACTCGGATTCGTTAATGCCCTTTCGTGGCAACAGGTGAAGCAAATATCGGAAAAGTTCGACGCTCTCAACCCTTATGATCGTTCGGCGGTACCTGATTCGATCCTCAAGATCGAAGATGACAACCGAGACCCGATGACGCAAGAGCAAAGGCAAATCCACTGCTTCGCAATCTCCGCCAAGCGATACGCACTGTTTCTTAAGAAATCAAACGGCGCAGTTTTGCTTCGTGAGGGAAAGAACAACAAAGAGGATCGATGGTCTGAACACGGCTTAGGCCACTTGTTGAATCCGACCGACCCAGAGGACGACGATCGTAAGTGGATTGCACATGCTTGGCAAAACATGATTCGCAAACATCTGGGGTTGTCGACGAGCAAGCTGGGGTTCGAAGACTTGCCCGCTGTGGGACGCGTCACAGTTAGTAGTCCGACGAGAATGCGGGCGTTTACGCAATTCAACAAGAACAAAGCATACGTTGACCAGATTAAACCTTTTAATTTTCTTCTTGGGTGCCACGTCAAGCAATTCGGCCATCCTCCTGGAGTGGACGTGACCAAATTTCAACTGATCACTCCTTATGAGACTGATTCGCGAAAATGGCTTAAGAAAACTTGGATTGATCAGTATTCCGGGAAGGAGTATCGAATCACCACTGTGGGGCACCACGGCACACGTAATACAGCGCGTGCGAAAACATACGGAGATGCACTGTTGGAGTATGAAATCCACCCAGAGTCTAAGTACGCGGATGCAAACGGGAAGATCTGCTCCAAACAGACCATGGGGCTTCTCTACCGAAGACATGTGACCGTTGATGGAATCAAGTACATCGGAAAGGAATCGAACAACCTGGAGGATGTAGAGTCGGGTTTGATCCACGATCATCGGAACGTATATACCGAGTATCCAGACGAGCGGCGGGATGAGTGGCAAACGAAGATTCTGCCTGCACTACGTGACGCACGCCTTGCTGATCTCGTGCGACAGTTCAAAGGCCAAATCTCGCGCAGGGCGCTCATAGACCTAAGGGCTGGCCGCAGCAGGCCACACCGGAAGAACGAGCACTTGCTAAAAACCATATTAAGGAAAGCAACTAGTAGCGGGTTGGGCGACATGTAAACGGCCAAACGTGGATTAAAATTAGCTAAAACCGGATTCCTAAAATTGTTGCGAAACCAGAAACAAATAGCGGACTGGCTCACAGAGCGCGCGCCGCAGCTTGCGGATGTCTACATGGGCGCGATCCATCTGTTGCGAGACGTCGCCATTCCGGGCAGGGGACGGTTCATCTGCCATGCCGGAAGAGATCTCACCAACCGTATTCCTGAGCTCTTTTCTGAGAATGTTGGCCGGATTGAGTTAACAGCTGATCTCAACGAACTTTCCTCGTTATGGGTGGAACATCGCGTCGCAGAAACACAGATGGCAATGATGTCAGCAAATAAAACAGACTTGCCCGAGGGAACGCAGCCGATGATGGGCGTGCCCATTCTAATTGTGAGGCATGTAAGTGAGTTGATTGATCGTCACAAACAAGCATCTATGAATCACCGCGACAGGGCTATCAAAATGGTGGAAGCTGTAGCACCTGAAAACGTCGGGAAGCGGGAAGCACTGTGGCCCATCGCAAATCAGTGGTTTGAATTATCACGATGGTTCCAGGTTCATGCGCACGCGGGATTGAAAAACAGCACTGTCGACGAAGACGAGCTTCAGAGTAGGTTTTTGACACTCGAGAGTCAGATTAATGCTCTAATCGGCGAATTTTATGAACCAGTAGCGACATTAGATGAAATCCTACAAGACACCAACTCCTGAGACGGTCGATAAAGCCGTGGCGAGCATGGTCAGGCTCGAACAACAGCGCTACTTTTTCGACCGCTTGGAGAACCCAAATTGGATTGAGCCTCTGCGAAAGAAAGGCTTCTTTTCAACACCACCAACTCCGAAGCGTGATGAAGTGCGAGGAACGATCGAGTTTCAAAATTGGCCCGCTGCACGCTACCTGTCAAGGATGGCGACTCTTGCGCCAGACGCGGTTAGCTCAATTATTCTTTCCGTTCCTGAAACTGAGAACCCGTTTGTCGTCCGGGACTTCCTGAAAGCTGCGCTCTCGATGCCGGGCAAGATCGCCGCCAGGGTAGCTCCCAAGATTGGGTCGCTCATTCGATCAACGTATCTGGTCGGCTCGGAGATGACGGGAGAGTTAGCGGTCATATTGGCGCGAGCTGGAAAACGGGAGCAAGCTTTTGTTGTTTTAAAGGCGGCACTGGAAATAGTTCCTGATCCACGTCCAGTTGCCGAGGAGCTAAAACGTTTTGACCCAGATTATCGACACGAGGCACGTACTCGAATACGTGCTTACGAATACGACCTGATCCTTCAGCGGAACACGCGCGAGCTAGCCACGATTTTAGGTGTGGAATTTGTGAAGATGCTTTCCAAATTGCTGGCACGAGCACTAGAACTGGAGCACGTACGCGACAGGGGGTCGGCAGGAAAGAGGGAGGATTACTCATACGTTTGGTTTCCCAATTTTTTCAGTAGCGAGCATCGCGAATCTCCAAAGAGAATGCTCATCTCCGCAATTCTCGCAGCGGCCGATCAGGTCTCGTCGCAGGGAGAGGAACAATTTCAGCAAATACGCGCTGTTTTCAGCTCCCAGAAATTCAAGGTTTTTGAACGGCTCGAGCTCGAAATAATCTCTCGCCATCTCGATATCGGCAGAGAGGCTGCTATCGCAAAACTCACAGACAAACGCCTTTTCGAAGATCTCGGTGTCCGTCCTGAGTACTACTCCCTGTCCGCGAAAGCATTCGGTCTCCTCGATCGAGCTAAAAAAGCCGAGATTCTTCAATGGATCGAACAAGGGGTAAATAGGCAGAGACTTCTGGATAACGGCTTGTCAGTTGAAGAGGCAGACACACATATCGAGCACTGGCGGCTTGAACGACTTGTACCTATCGAGGAGCACCTGCCCGACGAATGGAAACAACGCTATCTGTCGCTTCAAGAGAAATTTGGAAAACCACACCCCCCCCAATCTTCGGTCTTTTCGGGTGGGGCGTATGCGATGACTGCTAAAAGCCCCATGCCGGCTGAGGAACTAGATGCCTTATCTGTTGACGAGATACTGGCGTACCTGAAGTCCTGGCGACCATCTTCCGAGGACCAACAAGGACCTTTTGGCACATCTGAAGACGGACTCGCATCTGTTCTCACCGGAATACTCGCCAAGCGGCCTGCTGGCTTTGCAGAGCGACTCCAGGACTTCAAAGATCTGGACCCGACTTATGTCCGGGGTGCGTTGCAGGGTTTTGAGAGCGCCTTGCGAGCCCGCCAGCCTTTCGATTGGAAAGCCGTTCTCGAGTTGTGTATCTGGATAGTTTCACAACCTATCGAAATAGCCGGTCGAACTGGGGGGAGTATTGCGACTAGGGACCCCGATTGGCGTTGGGCAAGAGGCTCGATCATAAGCCTCATCGACGCAGGTTTTAAGCAGAAGGAGATCCCATTCTCTGCACGGGAACTATTGTGGAGAGTCCTTGAAGCCTTGTCTAGTGAAGCAGATGCTGATGATCACCTTGACTATCGCAATCAGGATTCTAAGGATCGAGACATTTGGAGTGCCTCAATTAATCGGGTTCGGCCGCGCGCGATTCGCACCGTAATCATATATTTGGAATGGTGCCGAGATAATCTTCATGAGGACACGTTCTCCTTTCGACAGGTTCCGGAAGCCGAGGCACTATTGCGGGAGCATTTAAGTATCGCTGTTGATCCCTCATTAGATGTGCGCCTGATATATGGTGAATTTCTACCCTTCCTGATGAGCATTGATTCGGCTTGGGTGAGGCAGAATATCGAGAATATTTTTCCTCGTGATCCAGCCCTCCGGTTTTTGAAAGATGTCGCTTGGGTTGCCTATCTCACAGCGAATATTGCATATGATCAAGCATTCGAAATCCTCCGCTCCGAGTATAAGATCGCAGTTGATGAAATCGGCGCTGAAAGGGAGCTTGGGCAAGGGCATATGCTCGATGAACCTGATGAAAAACTGGCGCAGCATCTCATGCAACTGTACTGGCGCGGACGCGTCGGCCTCGAAGTCGGAGGAATTTTGGACGCCTATTACAGGAGGGCTGACGACACACTGCTTGGCCAGCTGGTTACTTACGTGGGTAGGTCTATCAACGATATGAAAGAGATTCCAGTTGAAATATTACAAAGGCTTCAAGAGTTGTGGGTCTATAGCCTTTCCCGAGCAGGTGATTCGATGCATTTATATGAAATGGCGGCATTCGGATGGTGGTTCAACAGCGGATACTTTGATGATGCCTGGGCGCTCGAACATCTTTATAACAGCCTGCAACTGTCGAGTGGAAACATGGAGCCAAAACTGGGCACGTTAGGAAGACTGGCGAAGTTAGCCGAGCGATATCCGGAAACCGTGATAGCTTGCACTGAACTCATCGTAAAGGCTGATCTTGTAAACGTAATACTCTGGGTCGATGATCTGACTGCAATTCTCCGTACCGTACTGAAGTCCGGGACTGCTGCGTCCAAGGTGGCCCGAAGCATAATTCAGACGCTGGGAGTGCGAGGGCACCTCCAGTACAGGAATTTGCTCTCTGAAGAGTCTGCGTGACGAGTTCTGGCGTGCTCTTCCTCACCTGCGAGAACTAGCGGTCAGAACGCATTACTCAACCGGGAAACCACGCGTCCGCTCACGCAACTTTACACCTAGGAACGCAAACGTCCCCGCTCTGCCACGCCACTCGTTCTCGCGCCCCGCTCGGCTCACCAAACTATTAACCAATTGGTAACAGAGGGCAGTTTTGGAGCGCTCTATCTCCTATCCCCTCCTCGGCTTGATGGGGTAGTATCTATCGGGAAAAATTCGGCTACCCCCCACAGCCGCCGGGGTTGGGGTTGATTCTGACCAGGTCCCCCGCCCGCGGGTGTAGCTGCGCTCGTGCGTGCGCGGTGAGCGCGTGTTGGCCGGAACGCCGGAAGAAGAAATAGTTAGGATAGTTGGAGGGTTACCCTGCTACAAACTTCCTCAGTATGCCATCTGAAAAACAATGTGCACCACGGCGGTCGAGTTTATCGGCTGTCCGTTGCGCATTGCTGGCTTGAATCGCATCTTGTTGGCGGCCGCGACCGCCGCTTCGTCCAACCCGTGGCCCAGACCTCGCACTACCCTGTTAACATGTAACGTGCCATCTGCCGAAAAGGTGACTTCGAGAAGCACTTCGCCTTCGAGCTTCAGACTGCGCGCTTCATCGGTGTAAACCGGATTCGGCTTGTAGGTAATCTCCACCGGAGCCAATTGTCCTGTTCCAGATCCGTCGTTGCTACCGGTCGCGATGCGATTGCCGAAATCGGCGCTGGCCATAGTGCCCTTGATTCCTTTTGCGCCGCCCGAAGGCGACATATAAAGCGAACCGGTCGCTAAACCGGGCGGTTTCGTCCCCTGCTTGCCCTCGCCCTTCAGTCCATTGGAATCGCCGAAGCCACCGGTCTGCACCTTCCTGATTGTGGGAGGTTTCGCGCCCATTGCGACGTAGTCTTTTCCGTACGAATTTATGTTCTTCTCAACGTCTCCGCTCACAAGGGCATGATACCTAGCTTGAAGAGAGTCGAGCTGCAGTCTCTGTTCCGATGGCAGCCGATCTTTGTCAACTTTGGCCACCGCTAGATTAACTTCGACAACTTCTCTGGCCGCCTGATCTTTGTCAACGTTCCCTCCGCTCATGGTTGTGTAAGACTGACGCAACTTCTCCATTGCGACAGCGAAGGATTGTTCATTAGAGTCGAGGTCCATTCGAATCGCCTGCGTCTGCGGCGGAGGCCTGAGAATACCGAGGTGCCGCCACACGCCAGAAGTAACCATTAGAAGAAGGGCTCCAGCTCCAGCCGCTGCACCGACAGCGCGGGCGGGACTGGCAAAAACATAGTTAACCCACGTTCTCCGGAGTGATACGCGTTGCTCGGCTTCCTGCTGAGCACGCTTTCGGACATCATTCATAAAAGCGTACAAACTCTCGGAAGAGGAATTGGCTGACTGTCCCACCATTTCAACAATCTCAGCGCACTTGCTGCACTGGGCCAAATGGGACTTCGCTTCCGAACCATCAGGTTCCGAGGCCCATTCGACGAGCTTCGATTCCGGTGGGCAATCTGCTAACCCTCGTGGTTCGGGCCACCTCTCGAACCAATCCTTTTTAGTTTCCATTGTCTTCCTCTGTCACCTATAGAACGTACCGGCGGCCCATTTCTTGTCAACTGATTTGTGTTTTTTAAGTCACATGGTTTCAGCAGCTTAGATTCGGTACTCCTTAAGCCCTAGCCCGAAGACAGATCGCGTGCTCTCCTGAGGCAGCGATACCATCGCGAATAGAAGGCTGATGGCGATGCGCCAGTGCGGTCTGCCATTTCTGCGAGGCTGAGGCCGCTCTCCATGTAGGATTGGAGCAAGGAGGCACACTCTGGGGGAAGCATAGCGATAACTTCCTTGACCAGAATATTGCGGATGAATGTGTTTTCCTCGTTAGGAATTCGGTCGAACTGAAGGGTCAGAAAATCCAGTAGCGGCTGAGCGTTGCGGTCATGACGATATCGATCTACAAGTAGGTTTCTGCTGGCTGTCTTCAGATAGCTATAAGCGGCTGACGAATCATGGATCATAGATTTTATCGATGGCCAGCGCTCCCACAACGTGCACACCACTTCGTGGACGACATCACTTACTGTCTCGCGCGCGTTAAGATTAAATGTAAACAGGAGGGACGAAACGTACGCCACGAGTCGCACGTGCATGTATTTGTACACGACTTCCCAAGCCGATGGATCGTTGGGTTTCCGTCGAAGCCGAGTAATCGCTTCATCTGGGGTCATCTGTTCTGCTCACTTGCTCGCTAGTTCCAGTAAGCAGCGGTTGATGGTTGTCTTCAGTTGACGCTCGTTGCCGAAGCGGCCGACCCCACCGCGGTACACCAGCCGAAGATAACCCCGCAGATAGTCGAACAACTCATCCGACCCAAGTTGCTGTTGCGACCTTCCCAGAAGACTCCGAAAATAGTCGAACTTGTCCTTCAACGAAAACTTAATCCTTCCATAGACTTCTTCCCACTCCTTTGTCGTATCCATTTCGTCTGATTTCGCTAACGCTTGGTTCACAATCGTGAATGTGTTTAAGAACTTCAACGAGGCCCACCAGGGTAAGGTCGCAACTACGAGTAGAACTACGAGCAGGCCATAGACTGGATCAACTAGTGGATAGTGGAAGAGTGCGATCCAAATTGGCCTGTCAAGATCCTCCTCTTCTTTCATCCTTAAGGCTGGACCATCACTAGTGAAAACATCTACCTTCCCATTCACGGAATCTGGTCCGTAATGCTGGACAAGCAAGACGGAATGTCCGGCTGCCAGTTGAACGACGTAGCGCATGCGATCCTTTGGCACGATATGGAAATCTTGGAACCCTAACTGCACGCCTGTGATCTGCTTCCAGAGAGCAGCCTCCTCGCCTTGGATGCCGCGCAGCATATATTCCCAATTCCTCAGCGATCAGCCAAAACCGGCCAATAGAGATCACCTCAAAACCGGCCAATGAGAGACCGGGACGTTGACAGCGACGAAGGGCTCTGTACCCTTCGTCGACATGAGCAACGTCT
>Ga0209580_10000808_pt1 | contig 15453 bp, 15 predicted proteins | sample Coa_R1_5_FD_187153 | JGI IMG/M metagenome (GOLD analysis project Ga0209580, IMG submission 187153) | Surface soil microbial communities from Centralia Pennsylvania, which are recovering from an underground coalmine fire - Coalmine... | ecosystem: Environmental > Terrestrial > Soil >... | reverse complement strand
AATGGCCGAATCAAGGCGCTGGCAGCCCTGAACCTTGGCCGAATGCTTCGAGCCAAGTCCGACGGTCTGGCGGACGAACCGAAGGAATACAACAGAGTCACCGCGGAGGCGGAAAAATACCTCCTCATGGTCACAAATCAATTGGGCATGGACAACCCGGTGCAGAAGAAAAATGCCCAAAAGGAACTGAATATCATCCGCCACACGCGGGTGGGCAAGGAAGCGCTCGAAATTACCGGGCCGGACTTGGATGACAAGTCATTCAAGCTCTCGGATTACCGTGGGAAGGTCGTGTTGCTTGATTTCTGGGGGAATTGGTGACCGGCGTGCCGGGCCATGTACCCGCACGAGCGGTCGCTCGTGAAACGACTCGCCAACAAGCCATTTGCTTTAATTGGCGTCAACTCCGATGGCGATTTGATGGAGCTAAAACCTGCGCTGGAAAAAGAGCAGATCACTTGGCGCTCGTTCCAGAATCAAAAAGGAAAAAACGGTATCATTTCGGACGAGTGGAGCGTCGAGTACTGGCCCACAGTGTATGTAATCGATCACAAAGGCGTCATTCGGTTCAAGAATCTGGGTGCTGAGGAGCTGGACAAGGCCATCGACAAACTGGTCAAGGAGGCGGAGGGCAAGAAGAAGTGACCGGCTACGCGAAAGCTTCATCTCGGCCGGTCGCGACGCAACACCAACCACAATAATGGTTGGCGACAACTATTGAGATGCTGATGGACCTCAATCCGGACAATATCCATAGGGCTCCCGGAGATCGAAAACCGTGATGCGTCATGCGGTTCGATAATGTACAAGAAAAAGACGTTCTGGGCAGTCGCGTGCATTTTCATATGCGCCGCTGTCTCTTATGCGTTAGTGCGCAACGGCGTTGTGAACCCCATGGGAGAGTGCCGCTGGTCCATAGAGAACCCCGCCGAAGTCTCTTTCGGCGGTTATGACGTCGGCTATCGATGCGAAGGCGGCTTCTTCTTCAAGACCGTGGGGACGGCGCAAGTTCATTGGACTAATGACGCCAAACGCAAGCCGCAAGGCAAATCGCACCTGCAAACCCGCTTCACGCCTATTCACCCGGACTGGAAGCCAACGGATCGCGACGATATTTACACAGATGGAGTACGTTATTTTCAGGAGTTCGACTACGATGCAGCCGATGGTTGGGTGGGTTCCGTAGTTATCACGTACGACCCCGATACGCGGGCTAAAACGGAAGCAAGCTGTATCCAAGCTTTGGATAAAATGTCGCGCAGTTTCATGCAATCAATGTCGAACGACGCGGCACGCGGTTTACCTCAAGGCAAGCGTAGGTGAAACCATCCTGCCGCACTCGATTTCTAATGTTTTCGCAATTCAAGTCCGACCGGCGCGGTTCGTCAATTGAGCGTCTACTTCGTTGCGGCCACGGGTGTCACCGTCCGTGACAATAGGATTGCGCTGCAATGGGAGGATCTCGATTCGAACGAACGCAGTCTGGAAGACTTATTCGAAGCCGACATTGCTGTGTGGGTCTGTGCAACACGTATCGGACCTTTTATCCTGCGCTCGGTCTGTACCACCCCCTGATTTTCGTGGAGGTGGTACACGTCGCGGCGGTAGTGGCGAGTCCACGCTGGCGGAGCGCGCAGGATAGGCCCTTTATCGTTCGGCGGCGGCAGCCTTGGTGACGTCTGCTGCCGCGGTCGCCATACCCGCGAACGGGTGCTGGCGACGATCGACGGCGAATGTGGCGTCAGTGGCCGTGGTGCTGACGTGGCGCGATCGTGACGCACCGGCTGGATTCTTGGCCTTCCTGACGTCGTTTCTTTTTTTGAGCGCCACCAAAGCAAATGTTGGACCTACTCAGTCGAATACTCCTTTGGAGTGGATTATCGAAAACGATGATCACGAGGGAGTAACGCATGCGGCGTCGCCGTTGGTTTCTAGCCGGGGCCGCACTAGTATTGATCGTTCTGCCTCTGTTTGTCGCAATCACGTGGGTCAGTGACAATTGGGAGCTATGGTTCGCTCCGGAATTGATCAGGGCGGCGCAGGCGTCGGAACCCAAGCTCCGCATTGTGGTCGGCAAGAACGTTCAGATCAGCGCGGCGCGATCCGACGTAGTCCATCAAGGTTGCACGATTGCGGCGGACGCCAGCGTCCCTCCGCGTCTCTTCGCCGCCTCGATGGCCACGCCGTCAAACAAGCCGGCAGGGATTGCTGGCTACTTCTCTCATGATGGCGGGGTAAGCTGGCAGCTCGGGTTGGAGCGGACGGGGCCGACCCGCAGCGAAGGCTGCTCCGACGAGGCACTGGCGTTCGGCGCAGATGGCGAGCTATTCCTAGCCCATATCCGCGGTCGCGGCGAGCGGTCCGGCCAAGCATTAGGCGACGTAGAGCTGCTCGCATCTGCGGACGGCGGCAAGACCTGGGCAGATCGGGCCGTCATCAAAAGCGGCCTTGTGGACCGCCCGCAGCTCGCCGCCGACTCGACGCCTGGGCCGTTTCGCGGCCGCCTTTATTGCAGCGCCAACATCTTGGCCGGCGAACACAACATTGCGGCTGTTTACGCATCTGCGGATGCCGCCAAGATCATGACGCGGGCCGGCTCGCCCTCGCCCACAGTACTGACGGTTTACAACAGCAATCCGGTGGTCTTGGCGGATGGGACGGTGGTGGTCGCCTACCACAAGATCGGTGAAAACGCCATGCGCTCGGCGCGCATTCCCGTATGGCGCTCCACCGACGGCGGTGGTAGCTTCGTTGCGGTGACGCCCGTTCGCACGGTGTGGCGTCACCCCAAGGAACATTCCGCAAGCGGCACCACCATGTATCCGCTTCTCGCAGCCGATTCGGTCAGCACGACGTTAGCCGGCCGGCTCTATTGTGTCTGGGTGGACGGTCGGTTCGTCATGTTTTCCTCCTCAGCCGACCGGGGCGACACCTGGTCGAACCCTATCCTCCTTAGCGAACAACCTCTTCAGCTAGATGGCAAGGGCGACTATTGGGCCGGCACTCCGGCCGTTGCCGTGAACAATCTTGGGCAGGTCGCAGTCCTGTGGTACGACCGCCGCACCTTGCCGCCGATGGTAGCATTGCCCAACGGGGCTAGCAAGATGGCCGGCTACAATCTGCGGCTCCGGGTCTCTACGGATGGCGGCTTGACCTGGCTGTCAAGTATCCGGGTCAACGACGCGCCAGGCCGAGGCGACCCAGGAGATATCCGCGCCTGGATCGGCATGGCAGCCAGCGCGGACGGCCGATTCCACCCGGCCTGGATCAGCGACAGCAGCGGAATCCTTCAAATTTGGACAGCGGCTGTTAGCCTTGAGGAAGTTCCATGAGGTCTTTGCACGCCGAACAGTAATATGGCCTCGAAAGTCAAGGTAAGTTCGATCCACGGCGACGATTTTCTTCTCGTCTTTTTTTCGTGTTGCTCCAAGATGCGTTTGACCTTCGCTGGATTCTTCGGCACCGGGATCGTTCGCGCTTGGACTTCCGCACCGGGCGGCACAAAACAGTAATACGGGGTCGAGCCCGCCGTGCCTTTTGCCTCGGCGGGCGGTGACCCTTCACCCTACCCTCTCCGCCAAGGGAGCCGACGCGCGGCACACACCTGAAGCAAAAAGCTGGATGCCGTTCCCTACCGTACAATGGACCGCAGAGTTACTAAAGGCGGGAGACTGTTGTGGATAAGGAACTTCACGCGCGGGCAATGCCGGAGCCAGAATCACCAAGCCCCCTCGCCCTGCCTGGAGGCGAGCCGCCGACTGCCGCCGGTCAGCGGAGCGAGCATGCCTACCAGGACCTCCTGGGGGCCGCGCGGCGGCTCATCGATCAGGTCCATGCCCGCGAGCAGGAGGTTCACAAGCTCTTGCGGGTCACGCAGAATGTCAGCCGGGGCCTGGGACTGGAAGAGGTTCTGGAGTTCCTGTACCAGGAGCTGCAGGGCACTATCCCTTGCAACCGACTCGGCTGTGCCCTCATCGACGAGGCGACGGGCCAGGCGGTGGCCCACTGGGCACACTCGGACCGGCCCGTGCATTTGGCCGCCGGGTTCGCGGCCCCGTTGGCAGGCTCGACGCTGCAAACCATCATCCAGACCGGGCGGCCGCGAATCCTCAACGACTTGCCGGGGTACCTGGAGGGTAAGCCCCGGTCTCTGTCCACCCAGCTCATCGTCGGCGAGGGAATGCGGTCGTCGTTGACTTGTCCGCTGGTGGCCCAGGGGAAGCCCATTGGCTTCCTATTCTTCGACAGCGACCAGCCTGGGGCCTACTCCGACGCCCACGTCGAGTTCTTCCAGGAGATCGCTGGACATCTGGCAGTGATCCTCGAAAAAGGCCGTCTCTATTCCGAACTGGCCCAGCAAGCTGCCATCATTGAACAGCAGAACCGCCAGATGCGGAAGGAACTGGACATGGCCCGCGGCCTGCAACGGTCGTTCATCCCCGAACGACCGCCACCGGTGCCGGGCTTGGAGATCGCGTTCCTGTACGAGCCGGCCATCCAAGTCGGTGGCGACATTCTCGACATCTTGCCGCTGAAAGACGGTCGGGTTTTGGTTTTCATTGGCGACGCCATGGGCCATGGCGTGGAAGCGGCGATGCTGATGGCGGTTGCCAAGACTGCCCTGCACACGGCAACGCGCACGACCTCGGACCCGGCGGCCATTTTCCAGCAGATCAATCGGGAGTTGGCCGACCTGATCGGCGACCGCTTTGTAACTGCGGCAAGTGCTTTGCTCGATCCGATGGCCGGGACGGCGGACGTCGCCCTGGCCGGCAACGTCCAGCCGTTGCGTTACGACACCTCGTCGGGCGAAATGAGCCGGCTCGGCGATTCCGGGCTGCCACTGGGCGTCAAGGCCAGCGAGACCTACACGAACGTCCGCTGCGAGTTTTCGCCAGGCGACACGCTGGTCTTCTGCACGGACGGGCTGGTGGAAGCGACGAACGCTCGTGCCGAAGCATACGGTGACGAGCGGTTGGCCGCACTCGTTCGTCTTTATGGTAAGACCGACGCGACGGGCCTACTGCAGAAGATCGAGGCCGACTGCAAGGATCACTGCCGGGGACTACCGCCCAAGGACGACGTCACCGTAGTCGTGGTGCAGTCGAAGGCAAACGCCGTCAACAGTAGAAGCGCTTAGCCTCTACGCGGCGCACGCAGCCCGCTCAACGCCTTATTGAGTGATGTGGTTGCAGCGATGACAGGGGCGCAGCAGGTGCCGGACACAGAGAAGCGAGTGGTCTCTCCAGGAATCACTCAGAACACGGGCTTGCCGGCGGTCATGTGTCACTTTCCTGGGAAGAGCGTCTTACCGGCGCATCAAGAAGGCCGAATATAGCTGCAGACGACCGTCCGAACCGTCCGGACCGTCCGCGAAACGTTTTTGGCAGACCCGAATATAGCTGCAACCGACCGTCCGGACCGTCCGGACCGTCCGGTCCGTCCATGAAACGTTCTTTGCATCCCCGAATACAGGTGCAACCAACCGTCCGCAACCGTCCTGTCCGGTCGAATTTGAGATCTTTTGCGTCCGCCACCGTTCGCAATGCCTTGGGCTTTGTCGGCATACCCGAATATACGCGCAACCAACCGTCCGGACCGTCCGTGATCATCCTGTGCCGTTGTTTTTGGCTATTTTTGCGTCCGGGCTATCGTCCGGGAATCGAAAGTCTACCGTCCGGAGATTTTGGCCTACCGTCCGATACCGTCCGTAGAAGATGCCTGAAAAACCGGCATTTCGGACGGTCCGGACGGTCCGGACGATGAATTGCGGGCAGTTTCTAGTTGACATGAGTATGTGAAATCATGAGGACTGAAATCACTTCGTTGTCGAGGATTGGCCACGGCCAGTGATTGCTGCCCAACCCCCGAATACTGCTGCATTTCATCGTCCGAACCGTCCGCAACCGTCCTGTCTCGTTGAAATCGAGGATTTCGTGCGTCCGCCGACCGTCCACGTTTGCGTCCGCAACCGTCCGCAGAAAACCCCTGGATTTTTAGGGTTACGGACGATCCGGACGATCCGGACGGTCGAATGCGCCTCTTTTCGGCTGGTTGGGAGTTATCAACTGGTTCGCGAAAACTCCTGCCATTTGATCCGCCACTACATCACACTCCTGCGTCCGCTCGAGCCCGGTCTCACGATCCGTAATACTTCCGGGCTTGATGAATCAGGGCTTGATACTCTGCCTGAACGGCTCGGTAATTGAGTCGATGCCCCGCGGCATTCCAATTCCGGATTTCCGAAAGCAACTTGGATTTGGTCCAGTCAAGCCGCTTCTTGATGCCCTGGTAGGTGATGCCGAGCGATTCGACGAACTCGGTCCACGATTTTTCCAGATGGTTGTACTCGTAATGCAATAGATCAGCCGGCGCATCTTTGGCCAGGAGCGACTTCTTTTTGGCTTGGTGTTTTCGGACTAAATCTTCCGCCTTGGTTCGATCCCACCGGCAACGCGGCTTGCGTTGTTCATCTGGATTCAGGCCCGCTGCACGACGGTCAGCGGCACGAAAGCGGTGCAGTCGACCGCGGTGGCGCGGGGTCGACGCTGCTGCCGGCCGCGCACCGCCGGGGCTGCCGATTCGCGATCGCGCCGCGCAATCTCGCGCTTCCAGCCGTAAAAAGAAGGTTCCGAGAGGTATTTACGGCGGCAGAAATCGCGGCCGGTCAAGCAGCTGCGTTCCCAGCGCGCCAGGCGCTGCCGGCAGAGACGTTCTTTGCTCAAATCACGCGACCAACGCGTACGGGACATAGTGGTTGTCGTGAAAAGAGGAAAACCACCGGTGTCGCTCACCACGCAAGAAGGCATTTGGCCCAACGGCGACCGTCCACTGGCCTGCTGGATGCCGCGTAGCAACGTGACGATGGGATTGAACAGGAACAAAAGGATGTACGCGCAATACGGGTTGAAGCAGAGCGTGCGATTACCGGCGCGGTCGCGCGCGGTGCCGACGTCCTGCAACCGTTCGAGCAGGGCATTAGCCGGTCGAAATACTTCAGACCGACGATGTCGCTGTCTCGCAGCTTGCTGGCTCGTTGGCGCGCCATGCTCTATCACATGCACACGCAACCCCAAAAGCGCAAGAGCAATCGCTGAGATTCTTCCCAGAACCTGTTAACCTGACGTGGCGCAAATACCATGCCGAACAGTATTGATGGCGTTCCCGTTTCTCCGGCTCACGGCATCACCCGCCGCCGAATTGTGACTGAATGTCCAGCGTCACGGTCGCGATGTTGCTGTTATTAGTGCCGTCGGTGACGTAATACGTGAACGTCACGGTCCCGGTAAACCCGGCCGCCGGGGTGAAGGTGAACGACCCGTCGGCATTCACCGTCAGCATGCCCGAACTTGGCTGCGAAGCCACCACCGCCGTGAGCGGAGCGTTGGTCGGGCTGTACGCATTCGTCAAAAGCCCGTTGGCCGCCGACACGGAAAGGGTTTGCCCGGCCCAGGCCGAGTAAAACTGATTGCTCGCAGACGGCGTCACGTTTTGCACACTGATGGAAACTGTGGCCACGTTGCTGGTGAAGGTGCCATCGCTCGCCGTGTACGTAAACGTGTCCGTGCCGACGAAGCCGGCATTCGGCGTGTAGGCGAACGACCCGTCAGCGTTCAGGGTGAGCGAGCCGTTTGAAGTGCGAGAACTGAGCACCGCCGTCAACGGAGCATTGACAGGGCTTGAATCAAACGCCAGCAGGCCCGTGTCCGCGCTGACAGTAAGGGTTTGCCCGGCTTGCACCGAATAGAAGCCGTCGCTGGCCACCGGTGTCGGGTCGATCACGTCGATCGACACCGTTGCCACGTTGCTGTTGTTTGTCCCGTCAGTGGCCTTATACGTGAAGCTATCTATCCCACTGAATCCGGGACTCGGGGTATACCTGAACGAGCCATCCGAATCCAGCGTTAACACGCCGTTTGAAGTCGTCGACTGCAGGAGAGCGTTCAGGGTGGTGTTGCCGACTGTCTGGTCGTTGGCCAAAACGCCCGATGCGGGAACTGTCAAGGTTTGGCCTGCTACCGCCAAATATCCCTCGTCGTTGGCGATAATTGGCGCGACATTGATAGTGACCGTGGCTACGTTGCTGTTACCGACCCCATCGGTATCGTGATACGTAAAGGAATCCGTCCCCGTAAAGCCAGCGTAAGGCGTGTACGTGAAAGAACCATCAGCGTTCGCGGTCAAATTGCCGTAGATTGGACCGGTGCCGACCACGGCGCTAAGCGGCAAATACGTGAAGTCGACGTCGTTCGCCATCATTCCCGGCGCAATCACACTGAGCGATTGGCCGCCCAACGCCGTAAAAGTTGCGCCATACGCGACGGGCGGCTGATACGGAATAACGTTGATACTCACTGTGGCAATATTGCTGTCGTTCGTGCCGTCGCTATCGAAATACGTGAATGTATCGAGGCCATAGAAATTTGCGTTCGGCGAATAGCTGAACGAGCCGTCCGAATTCAGCGTCACGGTCCCATTGGTAGGCTGGGAGTTCAACACGGCTGAAAGCGGGTTCGCGCTGCCGCTGATATCGTTGGACACCACTCCGGTTACCGCGCCCACAGTGAGCGTCTGCCCGCTTACCACGGTATACCAGTCGTCGATAGCCGTCGGGACTACCCCCGGTGGGCGGTATTCAACCGCACCGATGTCAACGGCCTTGCCGACGATGCGTGTGAACGGTGAGCCGCGCTGGTCGAACCCGAAAGGACTCAAGATGTTGTTCCCCGCGTCAATCGCCGGACTGCCGGGATTGCCGTCTTTCGGGCCTTTGAGCATCTGCGTCGGCGTGGGGCCGCCGTTGTCTGCAAGGGCCTCCAGCCCCGGGTCCATCTGGGTCAAATCGCTGGCGACCAAGCCCTCAGCCCCCGCCACCTGACTAACTAAGTTCGTGCCCTGGCTAACTACCTTCCCGAAGATATCGGGTCCATCATTTAAGGCAGCGTTTGTACCGACAATCGTGTTCCCGATGGTGAGCGCATTATCAACGGCCACGAATACACCACCGCCCCGACCGCCAGCGAAGCTACCGGCGATCGTTGTTGCGGTAAGCGTGACGCGCCCGGCCGAGGTGACGGCTATACCGCCACCGTCCGCAGTTGCATTGTTCTTCGACGAGAATGTGCACTGCTGTATGGTCACCAACCCCGCGCTGTCATCCTCGTTGATGATTGCACCGCCGTCTGTACCCGCTCCGTTGGCGACAAATGTCGAATCCTGAATCTTGCCGGTTGCATTCTCCAAGAAAGCAATTGCGCCACCGTTACCCTTTGCCTGGTTCTTGTACACGTAGGATTGCGTCACCGTCAAACTCGTACCTACCCTTGACAAAATGCCGCCCCCATCGTTGGACGTGGCTTTGTTCGTGTATATGCCGCACCCGACAAAACTAGCGGTGGCCCGGGGGCCATCGTTAGTACCCTCGTTGAAGACCCCACCGCCCCAATAGGCGGTATTGTTATCGATCGTAGTATCATCAGCGGTTAGGCTCCCCGCCCCGATGTTAGCAATGCCGCCGCCGTATGCCGCCGCATTGTCCTTGATTTCCATGTCCGAAAGCGACAGGGTACCTGAATTGAGGATTCCGCCACCCTTCTCTGCCCGGCTCATCACATCGCCGCCGGAAATTGTAAAGCCGAGCATTATTGCATTTATCTCGGGCATCACCGAAAAGACGCGGTCCCCGGTAACCGGGGGGACCTTACCCGGTTGCAGCATAATTGGCGCTTTAACCACTAATTTGGTCTGGTCGCCTGAGTGCAACAGTGACACAGTATGAGCTGTTCCGCCGTGCTTCAGCAGCAGTGATTCTTCTAGTTTGATTATCCCATTGGTGACCGCGTGCGTCGCCGGGTTTTCAAAGTCAATCACCGAAACTGGGTCGTTATCGGTTTGCGAAGCAACAACAGCGGCCGCCAATGACCCGTCACCTGTCGCGTTGGTATTGGTCACGTAGAAAATGGCGGGCGTGATGCGATCTTCAAGCTGGATCGTCTCGAACAACTGATGGGTACGCGTCTTTTTCTTGGGCTTTTTCGCGCCTCGCTGATCGGGCCGCCGTTGCGATCGCGCCAGCCAACCGCCAAACCTCGATAAAATCTCCATCGCTTTGCTCCGTAGGATGCGTTCTTCAGCTTGATTTCATTCAGGAACCGACGCCACCTCCAGCCTTTTCTTTTTTCCGTCGCGCACAATCTCGATGGTAAATGGTTCGAACTGAACCGACTTTCGGCGCAGGGCGGTGATCAGCTCGTCCGCCGAGGCGACGCTGCCGCAGCCCGACAGGCCAACAACCTGATCTCCTGTTTGAAGGCCTGCCTTGGCCAGGGCCGAGGCGGGCCGAACCTTGTCGGCATGCAGGTCGTTTGACACGCCGTCCAAGCCCAGGCGCGCAAGGTCGAAGAACGCGAATGATCGCAAGAGTTGCTTTTCCGTGGGGCGAACGACTGTGTCTTGGACGAGGTACGGGCTTTCAACCGAGACGGCAATTTTGCCGTTGGCGATCACTACCGAATTGTAGATGGCCCCTCCGCGGTGAATCGGCCCGCGACGGCGTGGCGAAACCGACAATCGAACGTCGCCCGAACATATTACGATGGAATTGCTAAGGTTCTGCGTGATCTCGAGGTCACCATTCACAAAAACAAAACTGCCCGTCACGTCAGTTGCCTTCATGCTGCCATTTCGGAGTACGATTGAACAATCAACCTCAACCGGATCCTTGGGCATGGAGCCTGGAAACACAAAGATCGCAAAGTGGCCAATATTCACATCATCTGGCTGGACCTGTATGTTCAGCTTGCTCTCTTTTACGAATTGTTCGTAGGTGGCATCCTGCGCCCTGTACCAGAGTCTATTCCGCCGAATTAGCGGCCACTCCTTCCCGAGATCGGCTTCGAGCTGGTCTGTTATTCGTTGCGCGAAGGCAATGATGGGCCCGCGATTTTCAGGCGCCAGCTTGTCCTTCCATAGCGCCAGCGCGTCCACCAGGAGGTCGATTTCCCCGCGCTTGCACATGGCATTGATTCTGGCAGGACGTGATCGGGCGGAAAACAATTCAAGCAAATAAGTGGCTCGCCGGCGAACCTCCGCATTGTCGGATTTCGCCGCAGCTTCGTGCAGCGCAGCGGCTGCTTCCGGCGCCTCCCCCAATCTTTGGGTGGCCAACTCGCGTTGGCGAAAACTCTTGTCGCCGAGCTGCTCGATCAAGGCCTTGATTTCAGCCTCACTTAACCGCGACCTGGGCTCGGCGGCATGTACGCCCAAGCCGAAAAGGGCCGCGCCAAGAGCCAGCCCTTTGAGGGCTCGTGAAATATTTTGCCAATACGAGCCGTTTTGCGAGTTTCGAGCGATCATTTGGGACGACTCCTCAACGGGGACACCACGGCATATCCAGAAACCGCGCGGGGTCCTTGGCGAAACCAATACGATATCGATCGTGACGAGTCGCCAGGATACGACGACAGCCAAGGTTTCTCAGCCATCGCCACCCGACCTCGACTACGCAAACAGCATTCGCCGCCGTTCTGCAAGAATCACAAGCTCGTTGCTTCGATGCGATGATGCGCCAACCTCGGCACCAGGCACCGAACGAACGCATGCAAAAAAAGATAGCCTCAGCGTAAACCGCCTGGTGTGTGATTTCAACCGAATTCCGAAGAAACTTCAGAGAAACGCGCAGCGAAGGCACAATCCAAAATTATGCTGTCACGTGAAATCTATGCTGACAGCATAACTCGCGCGCCCATTTCCGTGCGCGCAGTGTCCGCGGATTCCTCGGAAACCCGGGTTGGCTCCAAATTTATTGAACCCCCTCCGGCTCGGAAGTCAAAGCAAAGTCCCTCTATCTATACAGCGCTCGACACCCTCTCACCCTGTCGCGGACTTTTGCCTTTTTTTCAAAAAATGTCAATCGCCCGCCTTTTCGAATTGATCGCCCCGGTAAAAGCTGATCAGGCCACGCAGCGTTTTGAGCATACGCCGTTGCCGGCCGTTGACTTGATCTTCCGTCATGCCCAGCGCACGGGCAATCTGCGCCACCGTTTTCCCCTGAAAGTATTGCATCTCCATGATCCGGTAATTCTCTTCGCACACGCCGGCTTGCAATTGGGCCATGGCCATGCGGACCACTTCCTGGTCCCAGTGCCGCTCCAAATTCGCGGCCGGGTCGTGCTCGGTGGTCGCCAGCGCGCTGGCTTCGTGGTGCGGCAGAGATTCGGTGGCCTGGCGCTTGGTCCGGCGAGCCAGGTCGATGGCGCGCCGCCGGACCAACTGGGCGAACCACTTCCGCAGCCCCGAATGGTTGCTTTTCCAGCTCAACGTGCGCAGACGAACAATGATTTCCGCCCAGACCGACTGCACCAGGTTCTCGATCTCGTCGTGGGGCACGCCAACCGAGCGCGCAAAGCCCACTAGCGCGCCGGCATACACGCGGTAGAACTGCTCCCAGGCTTCGGTGAGCGCGGTGTCGGGCACGCGCGCTTGCAGGCGCAAGTGCAAATTCGTTTGCAGATTGTGCACGCCGATAGCCTCGATTTCGGCTTCGGTGAGCAACGGTTGATGGTGCGCATGCGGCCACACGATGCTTGGCTCCTTCTTCAAAAACAACGAATTCTACGCTTGGAATGTTGGCGGAACGGCCCGACGGGCGTGCGATCCCATTGCTAATCGAAATTGGCGCGCAGAAGTGGACATGAAAGCGGCGATTTTTTCAATTTTTCGTGGTTTTCTTGGCGTCCAGCTGAATGAAGGAAATTCGGAGACACGTTCAATCCCGTTCGGCTCCAATATTGCTGTGCCACGGAACGGCTGCAAGAGTGAGGGATGCAAGTGGGAGGGCGATGGGATTTTTGGGTTGGAGGACGAATGGGACGTGACCTGCGCGCAGCCGCAAACGCCACGCGGCCGCAAGTAGCACATGGTGTCTATACGTTTTGCGGTTAGAGTTTTTCGATGTGCGCCAGCAACTCCTCTTCACCGGCCCAGCCGATGAAGTAAAAGCAGATCATCTCGTACGTTCGCTCGGGCGACTTCTTGGCCGTCCACCGGGCAATCAGCAGACAGGCGATGATTGCGCAGTAGGCTTGAATCTCGATGCCCACCGGGTCCGTACTGAGCAAATGCCGGCAGCCGAGAATGCGCTTGAGAAAGCGAAAGAAGATTTCGATCCGCTGGAACAAGGCGCACACAGCAGCCGGATTCGATCCGGCGGAACATGCGGTGCCGAAAGACAAATGGGACCGGGATAGCGCCGAACAATGGGTCCGTGATCGCCTGGCCCGCAAAGAAACCGTGTTGGCTCGTGATGCACCGAGCAAGTTATTCCAATTCGTGCGCGAGCAACTCAAATTGGGCTGGATGGATTTCCTGGAATCGCTTGGCGTGCACGATCACGGCAGCCATTCGATTCGGCGCTGGAGCAAAGAGACCGTGATGTCAGAAATCCGGCGCTGCCATTCCGAAGCTCAGCCGCTGAATTCCGCAGCGATCGTGCAGGTCGATCAATCGCTCTTGTCCACTCCCGCAAGTTTTTCGGCTCGTGAGGCAGCCGGGGTGTGATTGAGCCTTGAGCGGAAACCGACATTTGCATGAATGCATTTTTGCGTCTTATTCGCTTGACGGATATCTACCACGATTGATATACTTTAGTGCTTGCGGAGCACACAAGTTAGGTTGCGAATCTTTGGAGGATGGCAATGGCATCTCAGTTTTTGCGCCCGACCTTCGTGAAACATGAAAGAACGGAGCGGGTCATTCAAGGGACTTGGGGCCGGCGCACATTCGAGCCGATGAGCAAGGTCGATTTGTACGAGCTGCTACATCGCGAGTTGGTTGAAAGTGGCGTGCTCGGACCAGATTCTCCTCGGCCTTCGAACAAATACCACGGTCATGTGACGAATGCGATTGTGCGAAGTTCATGGATCATGGGGCGGTGGGTGCCGGATGAACCATTTGCGACTAGGCTCAAGAGCCTTCGACAACGCAGAAGCTTTACCCAAGAGCAGCTCGCCGAGAAATCGGGCGTGGATGTGGGAACTGTTCGCCAGCTTGAACAAGGTACGCGAACCAACCCGCAGTGGCAAACGGTGTGTGCATTGGCCCGTGGTTTGAACATGGACATAGTCGTTTTTGTCGGCACTGAAGTCGCTCCCCCATCAGAATCCGAGGAGGAAAAAATGAAGAACGAACAAGTACAAAAGCTCCAGATCATCGAGCGGGACGTCATCATGCGGTTGGAAATCCTTGGCCATTTCTTCGACCGAAAGATTGACCAGGAGCGCAAAGTCGAATTGAAGGTGATGAGTGTCCTAGAATTGCAAGCCTTAGCTCGTGAGTTGAAAACCATTTCGAATGCGCGTGATGCGATTACGGCCATTGTGGAGGGAATCTGCAAATCCAAAGCCGCACGCCGAGCTGAAGAAAACAGGAAGTTCGACGCGCTCGGGTTAAAAGCCCGGGTCAGCATGGAACTCAAATCCTAAATGAACCCACCCCTCTTTTTTGTGATGGAGAGAGGCAATGGAAGGCTATCGCGGCTTCATTCATGCCGACGCGTACGACGGCCACAACGCGGTCCACAACAACATTCGCCGTCTGGGCTGCTGGATGTACGCACGAAGATACTTTGTTGAGGCCGAGCCGAGCGATCCACGGGCGGTCGAGGCCCTGGCCTTCATTCGCACGCTCTACGCCGTCGAACGAGAGATCAAAGACGAACGTGACAAGCTTGGTGAGACGTTCGCCGATGCCGAGATGGTGCGGCTGAGACAAACGCGTGCCGGGCCGATCCTAGCGACGTTCGCTGATTGGCTCGAAGTGCAGCATCGGCAGGCGACGCCAAAGAGTCTGTTCGGTCAGGCCGTCGAGTATTCCCGGAATCAATGGGCTTCGCTCGTTCGCTACCTCGATGACGCGCGATTCGCGATCGACAACGGCGAGGCCGAACGGGCCATTCGTCCGCTTGCCGTCGGCCGCGCCAATTGGCTGCACCTGGGCGGCGACGGCGGGTTGAAGACCGCCTCGGTGCTGCTGAGCGTTTGCGCCAGCGCGACACGGCACCATCTCAACGCGTGGTCGTATCTCCGCGACGTGCTCGATCAACTTGCGGCCCGCTCCGGCACTGCCGACGTGAGTGATCTTCTCCCCGATGCCTGAAGACAAGAAGAAATCGTGGCGGCGTCAATGCCGGTCACCACGTTCTAGCGCGGCTTTGGCTGCTTCCGTGACGGGATGTTCGGGCGCGCCACGGGACAGTGCGGTGAGATGCTCGCGCGCTTCAGGGCGATTTATCTGAAAGAGAACTTGAATCGCCCGCAGAGCGCGCAGCGTGTCACCGCTAGGCGGACTCTGAGTTCGTTGGAGCAGATTGTTGGCCCGCCGGCGGGCTTCCGCGCTGGGGTTTCCAGCGACGAATCCACGAAGGGCCTCGTGAACCACAGGACCAAGTTGGCCCAG
>Ga0209580_10000807_pt1 | contig 15459 bp, 8 predicted proteins | sample Coa_R1_5_FD_187153 | JGI IMG/M metagenome (GOLD analysis project Ga0209580, IMG submission 187153) | Surface soil microbial communities from Centralia Pennsylvania, which are recovering from an underground coalmine fire - Coalmine... | ecosystem: Environmental > Terrestrial > Soil > Unclassified... | reverse complement strand
GAGTCACCCGAATGGATTCCGGCCTCCTCAATATGCTGCATGATTCCGGCGATGACCACATCTTCACCATCAGAAAGCGCATCCACATCCACTTCAATCGCGCTTTCCAGAAAATGGTCCACCAGCACCGGACGCTCCTGCGAATACTCAACCGCCTCCCGCATGTAACGGATCACGCTCTCATCGTCGTAGGCAATCACCATCGCGCGTCCGCCCAGCACATACGAAGGCCGCACCAACACCGGATATTGCACCCGCCGAGCCCCCGCCACAGCTTCTTCGACGCTGGTGGCAATGGCGCCGGGCGGTTGCGGAATCTCCAGTTCATCCAGCAGCTTGCCAAACCGCTTGCGGTCTTCCGCCAGGTCAATGGACTCCGGACTGGTGCCGATGATGGGCACGCCCGCCGTCTTCAACGGAAGCGCCAGGTTCAGCGGAGTCTGTCCTCCGAATTGGACGATGACTCCCACCGGCGCTCCTGCCTGCGCTTCGTGCTCGTAAACGGAGAAGACATCTTCAAACGTAAGCGGCTCGAAGTACAGCCGGTCGCTGGTGTCGTAATCCGTAGACACGGTTTCCGGATTGCAGTTGACCATGATGGCCTCATAACCATCTTCGCGCAGGGCAAAGGCCGCATGGCAGCAGCAATAGTCAAACTCAATTCCCTGCCCAATGCGGTTCGGCCCGCTGCCCAGAATGATTACCTTCTTTTTGTTCGTGGGCGGCGCCTCGTCTTCTTCTTCGTACGTGGAATAAAGATACGGAGTGTAACTCTCGAATTCGGCGGCGCACGTGTCCACCAGCTTGTAGACCGGACGGATCTCATGTTTTTGCCGCAGAGCCAAAATCTCCTGCGGCAGTGTCTTCAGTGCAATTGCAATCCGCTCATCAGAAAGCCCCATGCGTTTGGCTTCGCGCAGCGTCTCCGGCGCAACTTCGGAGTGGTTCTCTAATTCCGTCAGCCCGGCCGTGATTTCCTTCAACTGATACAAGAACCACGGATCAATACTGGTCATCTTGTTCAGCTCTTTGGGCGTCATTCCCTGCACCATCGCGTAGCGCAGATAAGTCAGGCGCTCCGGATGCGGCGTGACCAGGCGCTGCGTCAGGATGCGCGGTTCGATTTTCTCCGCTCCCACCCGTTTTCCCGTCTCCAGGGACCGCACTCCCTTCATCAGCGCTTCTTTGAAGGTGCGGCCGATGGCCATGGCTTCGCCCACAGATTTCATTTGCGGCCCCAGGCCCTCATCCGCTCCGGCAAACTTTTCGAACTGCCATTTGGGAATCTTCACCACCACATAATCAATGGTCGGCTCAAAACACGATGGGGTCTTGCGCGTGATGTCGTTGGGAATTTCATCCAGCGTATATCCCACCGCCAGTTTTGCGGCAATCTTGGCAATGGGAAATCCAGTGGCCTTGGACGCCAGCGCGGACGAGCGCGAAACGCGCGGGTTCATCTCAATCACCACCATGCGCCCGTTCGCCGGATTCACGGCAAACTGTATATTCGATCCGCCCGTCTCCACTCCCACTTCGCGAATCACCTTGATGGCCGCATCTCGCATGTGCTGATACTCGCGGTCCGTAAGCGTCTGAGCCGGGGCCACCGTAATGGAATCGCCGGTATGCACGCCCATGGGATCAAAATTCTCAATCGAGCAAACGATGATCACGTTGTCCATCAAATCACGCATCACCTCCAGCTCGTATTCCTTCCATCCCAGCACGGATTCTTCAATCAGCACTTCATGCACCGGCGAGAGATCAAGCCCGCGCGCCACAATCTCCAGCAGCTCTTCCCGGTTGTATGCAATGCCGCCGCCAGTTCCGCCCAGCGTGAACGACGGCCGGATAATCACCGGAAATCCGATCTTCCCGGAAAACTCCATCGCATCTTTCAAGTTGTTAGTGAGCGCTGAACGTGGAACATCCAGGCCAATCTTGATCATGGCGTCTTTAAACAGCAGCCGGTCCTCGGCCATCTTGATGGCCTGAAGCTGCGCGCCAATCAGCTCTACTCCGTATTTTTCCAGTACGCCGCTATCTGCCAGCTCTACCGCCAGATTCAGCGCGGTCTGCCCGCCAACAGTAGGCAGCAAGGCAAACTTTCCCGGGACACTCTCTTGCCGCAGCATCTCCGCTTCCTGCCGGATGATCTCTTCCAGATAGGACCGGGTCAGCGGCTCGATGTACGTGCGATCGGCCATCTCCGGATCGGTCATGATGGTGGCGGGATTGGAATTGCACAGCACCACCTCGTAGCGCTCGCTCTTGAGCGCCTTACAAGCCTGCGTGCCGGAGTAATCAAACTCCGCCGACTGCCCAATCACAATCGGCCCGGAGCCGATGATCAGGATCTTCGAGATGTCATTTCTGCGAGGCAGCTTCCAGCTCCTGGTTACTGACTACTGGCTTCTAGCGAAATCTGATTCCTGGCCTGCATTCCTTTTTTATCAAGCGAAAATCACTTGAATGAGTGCAATCAACGGTAAGGCTTTCAGATCGCGGCGATCACGCGCAATCACCGGATCACCCCACTCTTCCACTCTTCCATCATCTTCATGAAATCTTTGAACAGATAATGCGAGTCATGCGGTCCTGGCGACGCCTCCGGATGATACTGCACGCTAAACAGCGGCAGGCTGCGGTGCCGCAGACCCTCCAGCGTATTGTCATTCAGGTCAATGTGGGTCTTGATGACTTCGGATTCCCGGAGTGAATCCGGGTCAACGGCAAAGTTGTGATTGTGCACCGTAATCTCGATCTTCCCGGTCTCAAGCTGCTTTACCGGATGGTTGCCGCCGTGATGGCCGAACTTGAGCTTGTAGGTCTTGGCGCCCAGCGCCAGCCCAACCAACTGATGCCCCAGGCAGATGCCGAACACCGGCGTTTTTCCCAGGAGCCGCCGGATGTTTTCATAAGCGTAATTACAAGGTTCAGGATCACCAGGACCATTGGAGAGAAATACGCCGTCAGGATTCATGGCAAGAACATCTTCCGCGCTGGTCATGGCCGGAACTACCGTCACGCGGCATCCATTGTCTACCAGCATGCGCAGGATGTTCTGCTTGATGCCGTAATCGTAGGCCACTACATGCCTCTGGGATGGCTCGTCCTTGACTCCCACAATTTCCGTAGGCTCGTGCGAGCGGGTCCCTGTGGCCCACTCATACCGCTGCTTGGTGGTGACGACTTTTGCCAGATCGGTGCCGTCCATCCTGGGGATGGAGCGTGCTTTTGCCACCAGCTTTTCCGCGTCGGCCTCAATCGAGGAGATCACGCCGCGCATCACGCCGTGGATGCGCAGATGACGCACCAGCGCCCGCGTATCAATATCCGCGATCACAGGGATTTTGAATTTTTCCAGGTATTCGTCCGTCACCTGCTGCGAGCGCCAGTTCGAACTGATGGGCGAAAATTCCCGCGCCGCCAGGCCTTCGATATACGGATGGGTGGCTTCGTTATCGTCCGGATTCGTGCCGTAATTCCCTATTTCAGGATTGGTGAGGACAACGATCTGCCCGGCATAAGAAGGATCGGTGAAAATTTCCTGGTAGCCGGTGATGGAGGTATTAAAAACGACTTCCCCGTAACATTCGCCTTTCGCGCCGTGGCCTTTACCGCGGAAGATCCGCCCATCTTCCAACGCAAGGATTGCTTGCATTGCTTCTCCGGGAAGTGGATTTTATAGATTCTAGCACGATGATTACGGATGCGCGCTGCGTCCTCATCTGTGGAAAACCAGGTGAAGATGGCCCTAGTCGCCACAACTGCCAAAATTTGAAAAGTAACGGCTGATAGATTCCAACCGGTCTGTTCTTCAAACTTTGAAATTTTGGCAACCTGTCCCGGCCTGAGGTGGATCCCGGCGATTATGGCAATCTAGTGAAGAACTCCCACCTTATCCATGGGCCAGTAGCCAAATACCGCCTTTCCGTAAATATAACTGCGCTGCACCGGACCAAAATCACGGCTGTCGTTGGACATGGAACGGTGGTCGCCCAGGACATAGTAGGAATCGGCGGGAACCTTGACTTCGGGATACGATCGCGAATCCAGATAGTCTTGCGGAACGTAAGGCTCCGAAGTCAGGCGGCCATTCAGATAGACCCGGCCATCAAATACCCGCACCCGGTCGCCAGGCAGCCCGATCACCCGCTTGATGAAACTCTTCCGCTGATCACGCGGATAGCGAAACACCACAATATCTCCGCGCTGGATGTCGTCCAGCTTATAGGCCAGTTTGTTGATGAAGATGCGTTCCTGGTCTTGCAGACCCGGCTCCATGCTGCCGCCTTCAACCTTTACCGGCTGATAAACAAAAAGAATGATGAACAGCGAGATGCCGACAGACAGGAAAAGATCTCGAATCCACGAATGCAGCACACGCATTTGACGGTCTTCACCCGCCGGCGCAACCGGTTCCTGCGTGGCAGGCGCAGCCGCTTCCTCTGCGACCACTGGCACTATCTGCTGTTGTCCCTGAAGCATCTTCTTGTATTTCTATCTCTCTTCAGTTTACTCGATCCTGCAATGCGGGAGAGAGTTCCTGCCGGTTGAATCATCGCACTCGGGCTGCACTTTTGACGGCTCACAGGATTTCTGAATTGCGACAAAAAACTCGCCCACGTCCTCCCTGAATTATACGTAAACGCAAGCACCCCCTGGTTTGGATGCAAGTTCCCACACGTTTCCTGTTTCCTCCTCCCTGGCTGTTGTAAAATGTTTCCGCTATGAAAACTTTTTTAGCTCTTGCTGCGCTGCTCTGCATTGCCGGTGTTACCCAGGCTTATTGGGTGGATGAACCCACCCAGGTTCCCGCATTCCACGCCCAACCTCCCGCCAAAGGCACGGTTCTCCCTGCTGTTCTCACCCAACAGCAGCTTGCCGCCCAGGGACTCACCCAGCCGGTCCAGGTGGCATCGTACAAGGCTGTCGCCAAGCTGCCTTCTGTGATGTACCAGCTACCTTGCTATTGCTATTGTGATCGCGGACACGGACACACCAGTCTCCATTCCTGCTTTGAAGGCACGCATGGAGCCAATTGCGGTACGTGTGCAGCAGAGGCACTCTATGCCTATAAGATGACCAAGCAGGGCTGGACTCCTAAAATGATCCGCGAAGGCATCATCCGTGGCGACTGGAAGCTGATGGACTTGCAGCATCCCGAGCCGGTGAATTAGCTTTTGGCTTTTGTTTTTTAGTTTGCTTCGAACGCAGTGCGAGGACCGTACCTGCTTCCATGCAGCTTCATGGTGCATGCCCACAGACATACTTGCGTCTTAAGAGCTAAAATCGGTACAGCCGTGCTGTTTCCTGGCTTTGGAGCTTTGCCCAATCGCCATTTGCTTGTTTCTGCCCCACAAATAGTGCAGTTGACGCATCCAAAGTTTGTGCCGTATAAAGGGCTGCTCCCCCTTGGCAGCTCGAATGCTTTGGGTAGCCATTTATCGGATTTCCACAGCCTTGGTTTGCCGCTATCCATATATTGGTCGCAAGGGCACAATAAAATGAAGAAAAAAGTGGCAGCAAGCGTTAAACGTTCGCGTGCTAAACCTAACAAAAAGAAGGATGTTAAAAGAACCAAGACTATGCCTGCGAAGAAATTGACCGTCCCGCAGCCCAAGCCCACCTTCAAAGAGGACCCAGGTTTTGCACAGGCTGTGCAAAATTACGAAGCTGGACTCAAGGCCATGCAGGAGCACAAATTCGAAAAAGCTAAGCCCTTGCTGGAAAAAATTGTTACCACAGGCCCCAAGGAGCTGGCAGACCGGGCACGGCTCCATCTGAATACCTGCAACCAGCAGCTTGCCGCCGGAGCAACCAGCTTCAAGAGTCAGGATGAACACTTTGATTACGCTGTCTCCCTCATGAATTCCGGACAATACGACCTGTGCCGCACTCACATGGAAAAAATCCTGAAGCAAAATGGCAAGGCCGATTTTGCTCTTTATGGCCTGGCTGTGCTGGACTGCCTTACCGGACAAGTGGAGAGTTCGCTGAAAAATCTTAGCGAGGCCATCCGCCTGAATCCGCAGAACCGCTTTCAGGCGCGTAACGATTCTGACTTCCAGAACATGGCGGACGATCCCCGCTTCACCGAGTTGCTGTATCCAGAACCCGCAGATCCGGCGCCTGTAAATCCTGCAAACAAGAAGTATTAGCCGGAACTGGATGTCAGCAGACAAAAAACCCGATCGCCGCCGCTCCATGGGCCCGAGTCTTCGCCTGGTGGCAATCGGTGGAGGAACCGGGCTCTCCACGCTTCTGAGAGGACTGAAAAATTACACAGTGCTTCCCGGAGAAGCGCCGCCCCCAGGCCCCTTCATCTCTGATCTCACAGCCGTGGTAACCGTGAGCGATGATGGCGGCTCCAGTGGAAGATTGCGCCGCGAGTTGAACATGCTTCCTCCGGGCGACATCCGCAACTGCCTGGTAGCAGTTTCAGAAGATGAGAACCTGATCTCCAAACTTTTCCAACACCGTTTTTCCTCTTCCGGCGACCTGGAAGGCCACAGCTTTGGCAACCTGTTTCTCGCCGCGCTCACCGCCATCACCGGTGATTTTCCTGACGCGGTCAAGCGCGCCTCAGAAATCCTGGCTACACGCGGCCACATTCTTCCCGCCACCAACTCCAACGTGGAATTGGAGGCGCTCATGCATGATGGCTCTCGGGTGTGCGGCGAAACCAACATCACTGCCAGTGAAAAACGTATTGTCGAACTGCACATGGTTCCACCGGACGCCAAACCTCTGCCGCAAACTCTGGAAGCGATCGCCCAGGCAGATGTCATCACTGTTGGTCCTGGCTCGTTATTCACCAGCCTGATTCCCAACGTCATTGTTCAAAGAATACCGGAAGCCATTGCATCGGCCCGCGCCGTCAAAGTCTTCATCTGCAATCTGATGACAGAGGCCAATGAGAGCTTGAACATGACTGCCTCCCAGCACATTCAGGCGATCTTCAACCATGCCCGGCGCAGGATTTTTGATTACGCGCTGGTGAACTCCACTCCTATCTCTCCCAGCATGCTGGAACGATATGCCGAAGAGCAGGCCAGCCAGGTTGAGTGGGACTGCGCCGCCATTGAAGCCCTGGGAGTCAAATGTATTGCCGGAAACTTCGTCGAAGAACACCAGGTAGCCCGCCACGCTACCAGCCGCCTCTGCCATGAGCTCCTCCGCCTGGCAGAGGTAAATAAGCCGGTCTTGGCCGCCGCTCCCAATCCCGTGTCATCCTGAACCGCTTGAGCTAAAGGACCCCAGGAATTTATTGGTCTTCCCAATCACGGCGATCACGCGCGATTCAAGAGTGCCCGGAAACGCAATCAGGTAATATGTTCGTTCATGCTTCCTGGTAAAAGGCAAAAGGGTTTCGCCATCATCATCATGGCCGCGGGCAAAGGCACGCGGCTTAAATCCAAACGCGCAAAAGTCCTTCATCAGGTTGGCGGCAGACCGCTGGTGGCGCAGGTCATTGGCGCGGCAGCCCAGGTTGTGCCTGCGGAAAACGTTTACGTCATTATTGGCCATCAGGCTGATCAAGTCCGCGCCGCGGTTCAAAATACCGGCGTGCAGTTTATTCTCCAGGCGGAACAGCGCGGCACTGGACACGCCATCCTGTGCGCCCGCGAGCACGTCAAGCAATATGAAAATATCCTCGTGCTTTCCGGCGATGTCCCACTCATCAGCCCGCCCACTATAACCAAGCTCCGTGATCTCCACCTTTCCCGCAAAGCCGCCATGACCATCCTGACTGCCGAGCCTCCGGACCCGACTGGATATGGCCGCATGGTTCGTACCTCCCCTTCCAGTGAAAATGTCAAAGCCATCGTGGAGCAAAAAGACCTGAAGAGGCAGCAGGAGAAACTGAAGGAAATCAATTCCGGCATCTATGCCTTCGCTACTCGGCCGCTGTTTGCCAATATTGACCGGCTTACCAGCAATAACGCCAATCGCGAGTTCTACCTGACGGACATGGCCGCGCTCCTGGTAAAAGCCAAAGCGCGGGTAATTGCGCTCAAGGCCCCTGATACCTCAGAAGTCCTGGGCGCGAACACTCTAGCCGAACTGGCCGCGCTGGATGCCGCATTGCGCGCGCGCAAAGCCGCTGAACTGATGTCCTCCGGCGTTGCCATCTACCGTCCTGAAACTTGCGTGATTGATTCTCAAGTGGAAGTTGCGGCGGACACCATCATCGAGCCGTTCGTCCAACTCCTGGGCCAAACCCGCATCGGCCCTGATTGTCACATCCGTTCCTTTTCTATCATTCGCGATTCGCGAATTGGAGATGGCGTACAGGTCAGGGCAGGATGCATCATTGACCAGTCAGGGATTGCTTCCTCAGCCGTGATTGGGCCCTATTCCCATATTCGTCCCGGGACGGAAGTGGGCGAGGGCGCGCACATAGGCAACTTTGTCGAGGTCAAGAAAACCCGCATCGGGCGCGGCTCCAAGGCCAATCATCTCACCTACCTAGGCGACGCCGAGATTGGCGCCAATGTCAACGTCGGCGCCGGAACCATCACCTGCAACTACGATGGCGTGAATAAACATGTGACGGTCATCGAAGACTGCGCCTTCATCGGCAGTGATTCAACCCTGGTAGCGCCCGTGCATATCGGCAAGGGTTCGTACGTAGCGGCAGGTTCAACGATCACGCACAACGTTCCGGCTGATTCTCTGGCCCTTGGCCGCGCCCGCCAGGAGGTAAAAGAAGGCTGGGCCAAACGAAGAAAATCCAGGGAATAGGAAATAGGGGACAGGGAATAGAAAACGGGCGGGAGAAAAATCCGCTTTAATGCCTTTTTACAAATAGTGTGCCCTTTGGACTGGAAGAAGAAACACAAGGTTTCTCCGGGTCTCCGCTTCGCGGACACCCCTTGATTGTATGATGCAGTGGATACACTATTTCTAAAACCGATATATCCAATTACCAATTACCAATTGCCGTAGATTAGAATTTTACGTAGCAGTGAAGACCGGTCCCATCAGTCGAAAGCTTTGTCACCTTTTAGCCGCCAGCCTTCTCTTCGCGGCCATCGCCTCAGCCCAGGAAAAGAACAAAACTGAAATTGACCTGCAAACAGCGCGTGGGACTATCACCGAGGTGGCCACCCTTGACGATCCCGCCCAGAGCTACGCGCTCTATCTTCCGCCACAGTATTCTCCTGATCGCCGCTGGCCGGTGATCTATGCCTTCGATCCCTTCGCCCGCGGGAAAACTGCGGTTGAGGTCTACCGCGAAGCCGCGGAAAGATACGGCTACATCGTTGCCGGATCCAACAATGCCAGGAACGGACCGACAGCGCCGGCATTGGAAGCGGCCCAGGCCATGTGGAACGATACGCATCGCCGTCTCTCAATCGACAAGGACCGCACCTATACCACGGGGCTTTCTGGAGGGGCACGCGTGGCCACGGCTTTCGCTCTCTATTGCTACACCTGTGCCGTAACCGGAGTGATTGCCCATGGCGCAACTTACCCGGTCAACGTGAACCAGAAACTGGAGACCAACGATCACTTTCTCTACTATGTTGCCATCGGGGATGAGGACTTCAACTACCCTGAAGCCGTCGCGCTGCGAAGAAAGAAAGACGAGGCAGGCGCGCCCTACAAGATCAAAGTCTATCCCGGACCGCATCAGTGGGCGCCGCCGGAGGTCGCTGCCGACGCCCTGGAATGGCTGAACCTGAAAGCGATGCAGGCCGGCACGGAAAAAGCAGACCCGGCCTTCGTCAACAAATTGTTTGAGGCCGCCAAGACTGAAGCTGCCCAGGCGGAACAGCACGGTGATGCCATGAGCCAGTTCTATGCGCTGCATTCTCTGGCATTCGACTTCAAGGGCCTGAAAGATATAACGGAATTTGAGAAGAAGCTGGCGCAGTTCAAGAGTTCCAAAGCGTGGAAGGACGCCTTGCACAAAGAACAGCGCGAGATCGAGGACCAAGCGACGCTCACCACAACCGCGGCTGGCCAATTGCAGCAACTGGGCAGCGACCAGGAGTCACAAACCGGACTGCGCAACGATCTTGCCCGTACGTTCGCCGATTTGCGGCACCGCTCCAAATCCGGCGGCAGCGAGCACCGGGTGGCTTCGCGCGCATTGATGCAGCTATGGATTCAAGGAATCGAGGCCGGCCAGGATAAGTTTCGCAGCGGCCTCTTCTCCCAGGCAATCCTGTACTTTGATCTGATGTCGGAAGCCGCTCCGGACCAGGCATGGCCGCTGGTGCTCCTGGCAGAAGCTCACGCTCGCGCCGGCAACAAGAAATCAGCCCTAAAAGCCCTTGAAGAGGCAGAACATCGTGGAATCAAAAATCCCCAGGCCCTGGCCCAAGACCCCGAATTACAAACCCTATCTTCCGATCCGGCATTCCAGAAAATAGTTCAAGGGAAGTAGCCGGGAGATAAATCTGCTTTGGCTAATTGCCATCAGGTTGCCTGCTGTACTCATAAAATTTAAATCCGTTCCATATCGGGAAGACCCAAAGCGGGAATATATATTAATAAAAATTTATCCATCATCTCTGGACTTATCTGGTAAAAGCGGGTACTCTGGTTTTCCCTGTCAGTGTAACGCGCTTCGATAACCCCTAACCAGTCATTCAAGAACCCGCCAATGTGCCGAACGAGGGCACCCCCAACTGAGGAAAATGCCGATGTTCTGTAAAGAGAAACTCTTTTTGCAAGGCGTCCGTGTTGCTGTAGCGCTGGTGACAATCATGGTCCTGGCCAATGTGGTTCAGGCCCAAACCGACCCCGGCCCGAGGCCGGTAGGAAATGCAAGCCGCTCTGTTTGTCCCATTCCCTCCGCGAAGTTCCCCGGAGATCCGCCATGCATCGATAATGTGCAGCCGCCGGATTCCAGCGGCGTGGACGGCGCGGGAAATGTTATTGCCAATGGCGGAAACCTGGCTGGATTCTGGTTTCAGGCCCTGACCGTTTTTGAGACCCCAGCCGTTGTAGGACCTGAACCGCAAACCGGCGGCTCCAGCTTTCCCGGCCTGGGACCGTCGTTTAATGCGGTGAGTTGTTTCCAATGCCATTCCCAACCCACAGTCGGCGGAAGCAGCCCCAACGCAAATACTCCCGGGTTCCCGAATGGAAATCCGCAAGTGGGTGATGCCCCAACCACCACGCAGTTGAACAACGTGAGCTCATTCATCTCGGCAACTGGTCCGGTGCGGGAGGCTCGCTTTCCTCATGCCGTAGGCGGAAGCGGCAACAGGGCTGCAGTGTCCGCGGGCGCAGTGGCAGAACTGTTCGTAATCCAGGGCCGTTCTGATGCTCCGGCCAACTGCCTCATTGACCAGGAAGACTTTCCCACCCAGGTGGCAAACAACAACATTATTTTCCGCATTCCCATTCCTACCTTCGGCGAGGGCTTTGTGGAGAACACGCCGGATGACAATCTGATGGCAGATTTGGCCCAGGAAAATGCCACTGCCAACAACACTAACTTGTTTAATCCGCCCCTTGGCATCACCGGATCCTTCAATCACAGCGGAAACGATCAGACGATCACCCGTTTCGGCTGGAAGGCGCAGAACAAATCCATGCTGATGTTTGCGGGGGAGGCTTCCAATGTGGAAATGGGAGTGACCAACGATCTGTTCCAAAATGAACGGACGGTAGGCAACAACCAGTGCGCTCCCAATCCCGAACCCGAAGACCGGCTCGTGGTTCCACCCATAACGGGTGATCCCCGCACCATTACCGACCTTTTCAATAATTTTGGCAACGCCGGAGTGGCCTCGGATATATCGAACAACATCGAAAACTTTGCCATTTTCATGCGGCTCAATGCTGCGCCTGCCGTCTGCAACTTCAACAGCGGCCTGGATAGCAGTGGAGCTGCTCAGTGCCTGGCATTGAATGCATCTTCACAACGCGGACAAGCGCTGTTTGGCAGCCTCGATCCTGGTGTCGCGGGGTCCTTCACCAGCTCCGCAGCACCGCCAACTCTCACAGCAGGCATCAAAAGCATCGGTTGCGTCTTGTGCCACTCGGATTTTCTCACCACCACAAAGTCGCAATCTCCCAGCCTGAGCGATGCGAATTTCCATCCTTTTTCAGACTTTGCCGTTCACACGATGGACTCCTCCCTGGCTGATGGGGTCACTCAGGGACAAGCTGGCGGCAATATGTTCCGCACGGCGCCGCTCTGGGGAATCGGCCAGCGTCTGTTTTTCCTGCACGATGGACGCGCGAGCGATCTTCTCACCGCCATCAAGGACCACGCTCCTAATGCCGGCACCAATCCCGCCAACTGCACTGCCGCTATGGGAGAAGCTTGCCAGGTAATCGTGCTGTTCAACAAGCTTCCTGCAACTTCAGGCTCTACAGGCACACCTTCCCAGGAAGACATTCTCCACTTCCTGCGGTCGCTGTAATCTGTCCAGGCCATCAACGCGGCGAGTTCTCCTTGAAGGGGACTCGCCGTATTTTTTAGAAGCGATTTGTGAGCGCAGCCACAAGATGGTCCACTTTGGAATCGGTCTGCGGAGGTGCTGCTATTGATCTCAACAGTTTGCTCATTTCAAAGGTGCGCACTGCGCGAAACCTAGACCGACGGGCGGGGGTTTGCGTAATGGGGTGGTGGTGACCCGATTCGCCAGATCCGATTGCCAACTTCCATTTCTATTTATAAAATTCCAGAGTTGCTGCTCCTTGAAATGGGCCAATATGTACCGGCGCCCGCCAGGGATTGCCGGAGAAGGTAAGGTTGTCCATGCAGTCTGGTCACGTATCTGAAATCAAGCGGGTCCTGGCGTGCTCTCTTCTTAAGTCAATTCATCTTCTGCTTGGCGCGGCGATTCTGGCTTTCACCTGCGGTGGATACGCGCAAACGTCCGCGCAATCAACGGCGGCAACGCAAAGCGGGAACTCCTCGGTGCAGCCCATCCACATTGTGCCGTTTCGCGAACCCGGATCCAGATCTGCCGCCGGGACGCAGCCGGTCGCGGGCTCGCACGTCACCTACTTTGGTGGACCCGTCATCTCCAATCTTCACGTGGTCGAGGTCCTTTATGGCGCCTCCGCCGGCTATCTTCCCGGTGTCGGTTCCATAAATCCGCCCAGCATTGCCAGCTTTTCCACGGGGCTTGCGGCCAGTCCGGTATTTGACATGCTCAACGAGTACAGCACGGCGGGTGTAACTCCGGCGGATGGGAAGCCGGGGACGAGCCAGACCATAGGTCATGGCTTCTTCGATGGCCTGTTCACCATTACTCCGTCTGCCGCCAACAATGGCAGTAGCATCACCGACGCCCAGATCCAAAATGAGCTTACAGCCCAGGTAAACGCCGGCAATTTACCCGCGCCGCTGTTTGACGCAATCGGCAACAGCAACACCGTTTATGTGATTTTTTTTCCGCCGGGCACAACCATTCACTTAGGGACCCTGACCGGTTGCGTGAGGGGCGGCTTCTGTGGATACCACAATAGTACGGCTGGACTTGGGGGAAAGGACCTGCTCTATAGCGTGCTGCCGGACATGCAGCCGCCCAGCGGTTGCGCTGTCGGATGCGGAGGCTCCGGCCAATTGGATTCTGTCACCAATGTGCTGACCCATGAATTAGCTGAGGCGGTCACGGACCCTGACGTGGGCGCGGCTAACGTCATCGGCAGACCTCTCGCCTGGGTTCAGGCATCCGATGGGCAGGAGGTTGGGGACCTTTGCGCGGACGAGCAGGGAACGGTCTTCTTCAACAGCCAGTCTTACACCATCCAAAAAATCTTTTCCAACTTTCAAGGCGACTGCGAAGCCGGCCCTCCTACCTTCAACATTCAGGGAGGACAGACCGTCACTCCCGGCCAGAAATTCGATCTTCCGGTCACCGCGCAGACGGACTCCGGCGGCACCATTGCGAACTACACCGGGACCGTCCACTTCACCAGCACCGACCCTGCCGCCAGCCTTCCCGCCGACTACACTTTCACCACGGCAGACGCAGGCTTTCACACCTTCGTGGTGTCGCTGAGTACTCCGACTACTCCGAGCGGATTTCAGACCATTACCGCCACGGATACGGCTTTGCCATTGTTCACTGGCGCGGCTAATTACACCGTGCCCAAGAGTGCCGTCTCGCACTTCAGCGTTGCGATGCCTGGAACCGCTGTGCAGGGCACACCTATTTCTGTCATCGTGGCTGCCAGGGATTCCAGCGGCAGCCTAGTGACCAACTACACCGGCACGGTCCATTTCACAACTGGTGACTCGGCCGCAGTACTCCCGGCAGATTCCCCTCTGACAAACGGGACCGGAACTTTTTCGGTCACCTTCAATACGGTCAACTTTGAAAGCCTGGTGGTTGCGGACACCGTAGATGGCACAATTTTCGGAGAAGGTGGATCGAATGTGATTGCCGCCCCGTCCACTCCCACTTCAACCATGCTCATCGCCATCCCAGGCACCAGCACCTTCGGCCAGACGGTTACTTACAAAGCTTCCGTGACTCAAAGTGGTGGGCCACCTTCGACCGGCCAGGTGAATTTCAGCTCCGATGGCTTGCTCCTTGGCATCATTCCAGTGGATGCAAATGGGAACGCGCAGACCACGGCGACTTTGGATGGCGGCCAGCATGTCATCTTTGCCGATTACAACGGAGGAGGCAGCGCCCATCCTCCCAGCAGTTCCGCGCCGCTCTCAGTCCAGGTGAATGCGGCTCCGACCACGGTGACTGTGAGTTCCGTTCCAGGTTCACCGTCTACGCTGGGGTCCAAGATATTCCTGAATGCCACCTTATCTTCTCAGGTATTCACGCCGCGTGGCGGATTTGTCACCTTTATGGACGGCGCGTCACCCCTGGCGGTAATTTCGCCCATTACCGGCGTGGCTTCCTTTGGCGATACCTCGCTGCCCCTTGGTTCACACACCATCACAGCCACCTACTCCGGGAGCGCGGACTTCGCCGGCTCGACCTCGGCGGCTTTTGTGCAGGTGGTCACCACGCCGCCGCCCGCGGACTACACCATCCAGGCGGACAAGAATTCGGCAACGCTTGCAGCCGGCCAGTCCGCGACTTTTGTTATCACAACTACCTCGATCAACGGTTTTAACGGAAACATCGCCTTTGGCTGCAACAATCTGCCACAGCTCACGACTTGCGCCTTTATTCCACCTACCACGTCGGTGGGGCCTTCAGGCACCACGGCAACCACAACGTTGACGGTGAAGACCACTGGGACAAACGCCCTGCTGCTGGCGCCAGAGGGACATCTGTCAGGCGACCACCGCGTTTACGCGAGATTCTGGAGCTTGAGTCCAATCGCCTTCGGCATACTGCTGCTGGCAGGTGCGCGACGAAAGAGACGCAGCCAGGCAGTTGTGGGTTGTCTGCTGACTCTGTTGCTGGTCACAGCCCTGACCAGTTGCGGAGGCGGAGGTACCCCGCCGCCCCCACCGCCACCAGCGAGAGCTCCCGCAGGAACCACGAGCATGGTTGTAACGGC
>Ga0209580_10000806_pt1 | contig 15463 bp, 15 predicted proteins | sample Coa_R1_5_FD_187153 | JGI IMG/M metagenome (GOLD analysis project Ga0209580, IMG submission 187153) | Surface soil microbial communities from Centralia Pennsylvania, which are recovering from an underground coalmine fire - Coalmine... | ecosystem: Environmental > Terrestrial > Soil >... | reverse complement strand
TTAAGAGGAGGTCGAGAATGGCGTACGGGATTGTGCATCACTTTCCGGGTGGTACGAAAGAGCAGTACGAGGCGTCGATCGCTGCCGTGCATCCTAGTAGACAGACCCTGCCAAAGGGTCAAATCTTTCACGCCGCTGGCCCGTCGGCCGGTGGCTGGACGATTGTGGCGGTCCACGAGTCCAAACAGAGTTGGGAGCAATTCCGCGACACGGTCCTGATGCCTCGAATGCGACAGGGCATCAAGGGTGGCTTCACCGCACCACCACAGGAGACGGCCTTCGAGGTCCACAACCTCCAGCGGTAGTCGGCTAGCCGACGCCGCACGGAGTTTCGCACCCGGTCGACGCTGGTCGAGGTTAGTGCCGCCAGCGCCTGATGGGTGGGTTGCGGCATGCATCGCTTAAAGGCATACGGCCGGATAAGGGGCCAAGGCTCATTCGCCGGTCGGCGACGGTGGAGGTGACTTTGCTCCAGCGACCGTTCGCTGATGTCCGTCCCTTTGATTCGATAGCCGAGGCGGGGCCAGGCCGATCGCCTGCGTCCCAATCCCCCAAGAGCAATCGAGCACATCAACTGGATTCTTGTGGGCGGCGCGGATCAGCCGATCCAACGCGTCGGCCTGTCGTTGGACCGCGGCGTGCCAGTCTTGTTAGACCAGGTGGTAGTCTGGGGCAAGTCCGTCGTAAAAATCCCGCACCGACACAGGTTATCCTATTGTGTCAGACTGTACTCCGGCCAGCGCGTACTCGATGGCCTGCTCCAGCGTCATCGCCCGGCCCTCGGCCCAATGCGCGGCGAATGTTGCTTTGCCCAGCCGTTCGTTCGCGACCGCCGTGTAGTAGTCGATATCGCGGCGATTGAACGGTTCCAGGCGATAACCGGCTGCGGCCAGCAACGTATCCGCGGCGCCAAAGAGTCTTGCCGCACACCTCGGGTTGGCCTCCGCGGACGCCGCGGCCAAACCCGCAAGGCATTTGAGGACCGTTCGCTTGTTGCCACGCTCTTGGGCCGCGGCCAGGGTCTGGCGAAAGAGCGCCTGCGCGCCCCCGCGGTCACCCTGCCGGAGCACAGCGTATCCTAGATTGTGGAGCGTCTGTCCGGTCATATCTCGTTCGCCGCGGGCGCGCAGGAACGTCAGCGCCTCCTCGTAGAGGCCGGTCGCCTTCCGGTAGTCGCCGCCGTCGCGCGCGGTATTGGCAAGGCAGTTGACGGCCCGGGCAAGCTTCCACCCGCTTCCCGCCGCGCGGTGGAGCGCCACGGCGTGCTCCAGTAACTCCGCGGCCCGACGGCGATCGCCTGTACCTTCCGCGGCATGGGCGGCATAGTGGAGCGCCTCGGCACTTCCGCTTTTGTCCTGTTCTTGTTCCGACAATGCGAGGGCTTCGTCGCACCACGCGGTCACGCACGTGTACTCGCCTTGGCGATGCGCCAGATGTGCCGCGGCGACGAGCGCTCTTGCCCGAAGTGCTGGCGCGGCCGCGCCGGGCATCGAGAGCACCCGGTCTAGCCAGGCCCTTCCCTCGGCAAAGTGGTTGTGGATGTCCCAAAAATCATGGAGCGCCGCAGCCAGGCGTAGTCCCGGCGCCGTGTCAGCGTCGCTCAAACTCCATTCGAGCGCGGCGCGCAGATTATCGTGATTCTGCTCCAATCGTCCGAGCCAGACGATCTGGTCAGGCCCGTGCAATTCCGGCTCCGCGCGCTCCGCGAAGGCCCGATACCAATCCCGGTGTCGCCGCTGAACCTCTTCGGCCTCGCCCGCCTCCCGCAAGCGCACCTTGCCGTACTCCCGCACGGTCTCCAACAACCGATATCGCGCTTCCCCTTTCTGCGTCTCGACTGCGACGAGCGACTTGTCCACCAACTGGGTGAGCAGGTCGAGAACGTCGGCCGGCTCAGCGTTGTCCTCCGCACAGACGGCCTCAGCCGCATCCAATGTCCACCCACCCGCAAAGACCGACAACCGCCGCAGGACGGCCTGTTCCTTCCGCGAGAGGAGATTGTAACTCCAATCCATCGCCGCCCGCAAAGTCTGCTGACGCGGGAGGACGGTCCGGCTGCTGCCGGTGAGGAGTCGGAACCGATCATTGAGACGAGCGGCTATCTGTTCAACCGCCATCACTTTCATCCGGGCTGCCGCCAACTCGATAGCCAGGGGGATGCCGTCCAATCGCTGGCAGACCCGCGCCACGGCGGACGCGTTTTGGCTCGTGACGGCAAAGTCCGGGACGATCACCCTCGTGCGATCGACGAAAAGACGCACGGCCTCATGGCGGACAATATCTACGGAGGGTGGAAGACCGCCGGCGTCAGGCAGTGAGAGGGAAGGGACTCTCCGCGGCGTCTCCCCTGGGATACCCAGCCCTTCCCGGCTCGTCGCCAGGACGCGCACCTGCGGACACGCGCGCAGCAGCGACGCTGTCAAATCCGCGCACGCCGCCAGAAGGTGTTCGCAGTTGTCCAGCACGAGCAACACCGCTTTGGGACGCAGAGTGTCCACCAGTGTCTCGGAGATGTCGCGCCCGGGCTGCTCCGGCACGTGCAGTGCGGAAGCGACGGCTTTCGGAACGAGTTCCGGATCCGTGATCGCGGCAAGCTCCACCAGCCACACCCCGCCGGGGTAGCCGTCGAGCACGTCGGCGGCGACCTGCAAAGCCAGTCGGGTTTTCCCGGCTCCGCCGGAGCCGCTCAGCGTGACAAGCCTCGCGGTGCCGAGCAGCCGCTTGACCTCGGCGATCTCTTTGTCTCGGCCGATGAAACTGGTCAGTTGAAGGGGGAGGTTGTTCGGCCGAGCGTCCAGAGATTTGAGGGGCGGAAAGTCGCTGGGAAGGTCTGGATGAACAATCTGGAAAAGATGCTCGGGTTCCCGCAGGTCCTTAAGCCGGTGCGCGCCCAAGTCACGCAGGCTCACCCCTGGTGGAAGGTCACGAGCGGCCAGACCGCTCACCGCGTCCGAGAGGAGAATCTGGCTCCCGTGTCCGGCGGCACAGATGCGTGATGCACGATGTACGTCCAGACCTACATAATCGCCAGCCTCGCTGACCGGCTCGCCGGTATGTAGCCCCATTCGCACCCGCAGTGACGTCCCGTCCGGCCAGGCGTGCCTTATGAGCGCCTGCTGCCCGGCAACTGCTGTCGCCAGCGCATCTCTCGCTCGGGGGAATGCCACGAGAAAGGCGTCGCCCTGAGTGTCGACTTCCTCGCCATGCCCTTCAGCGAACGCGTCACGAAGAAGTCCGCGGTGCTCTTCCAGGAGCTCCACATACCGGCGGTCGCCCAGGCGCTGGAGGAGCGCGGTCGAGCCCTCGATGTCGGTGAAGAGGAAGGTGACCGTCCCGGTCGGCAGGCTTTTCATCGGCGGCCTCTCCTCCCAGTGGGGCCGCCTTTCATTTAGCTGCAGTTGCGGGCGCGGCCGCGAGAGCCTGCGTGGCGCGTTCCCGATCGCGCCGCGCTCCCGTGCCTTCAAAAATTGCACTTGCTCGCGACAGATCCGCCCGCGCCGCGTCCCCGCATCCACGTGCCTGATGCATGAGGCCGCGATAGTATAGGACGCGGCCTAGTTCGACGCAACTGCCGTTGGCTTCCAGCAGAGCCACGGCATCGTCGAACGCCGCAACGGCTTCGTCCCAGCGCTCCATTGAGGCCATGATCTGTCCGTAGACGCGCCGCGCGACTCCTTGGTGGCATTGGGACCCCACCTCGCGGGCCAACGCCAAGGAGTCATTGATCATGCGAAGTGCTTCCTCCGGTCGCCCTATGCGGGCCGCCGCATCGGCGGCATCGTGGCCGCCCAACAGCCACACGAAGCGATTGTCGGTTTTGTCCAACAATTCGCGGCATGCCTGGAAGTCGTTATGCGCCTGCTCCCACTCCTCACCTCGCGCGTAAAAACAGGCGCGGCCATATAGAGCTAGAGCCTGATGAAGGATGCCGAGTGTCGCTCCGGTATCAATACCACGCAGCTGCGCAGCCGCGGAGGCGCCTTCGCCCAGATCTCTTTCGATGCTGGCCAGAGTTGCGGAAATGCGATTGCGAATCCGCAACTCCCCCGTAGCCTCGGCGAAGGTCAGCGCTTTTCGTGCCGATGCGGCGGCGTCGATCAGTTTGCCTTGCCAGTACTGTGCATCGGCCGTGTCCGCGAACGCCCAGGCGAGACGATGTTCGGCTCCAATCCGCACGGCGATTTCGTAGTTCCGCGCGCTAAAGGCAAGCGACTCCTCCCACCGGCCGAGCAGAAACATGTCCTCGGCCAGAAACTCGTAACCGATAGCGACGGCCAATGGGTAGTTCGCCTGCTCACCGACCTCGATGCATCGACGTGCCCATTTCATGCAATCGTCGGGCCGGGCCATGTGCAGATATGCCCCCGCGAGATGTCCGTAGATTGCCAGCAGGGTGTCCGGCCGAGCGAGCCGCTCCGCGAGGACGCGAGCACGTTCAAACCACTCCAGAGCAGTCGCGTGCTGTCCGGCATAGTGGTGATACCGGCCGATGTGTGCCATGGCTTGTGCCAGTTCGTTCGGTTGTGTGTTGGGATCCAACTCTTCCGCGGCTGCCATCAAGAACGGGAGGCCGCGAGGGTCGGCATATTCGACGTATGTCCCCCCGATTTTCAGCTTGAGCGCGGCGCGCTTCTCGAATGTGGTGGCACGTTTGATCGCCTCGTCGTACGCTGCGACGGCCGGTTCGAACCTGCCGCGCATGAGATTGACGTCTCCGATTGCTTCGTCAATCAGCACGAGATGATCGTCCCTTGGCTGCGCTTCTGCGCACGCGCGAGCGCGAGCATAGTGCCGGAGCGCTTCCTCGTGTGCGTACATATGGGAGGCCTGTTCCGCAGCAAGCAGCGAATATTTTAGTCCGCGCACGACATCGCCGCTCTCGACGAAGTGGCGCGCCAGCACGCCGGCCAGCTCTTCCGCCCGGTCGGCAGACAACCGCTCTACGGCCTCGCCTACCCGGCGGTGCCAGTCTCGGCGTTGCTCGTGCAGAAGGCTGCCGTAGGCCACATCCTGGGTGAGCGCGTGCTTGAACGTGTACACCAGATCGGGGAAGATTGCCGCTTCGTAGAGAAATTCCGCCCCCTGCAGGCGCGATAGAGCGGCCCGAACCTCCTGGTCCGAAAGCTCCGCGACGGCGCGAAGCACCTCAAACGGCACGTCTTTCCCGATCACCGACGCGGCCTGCAACACACGCTTGTCCGCGGGCGCGAGACGATCGAGGCGTGCGGCCAACAACGACTGCACGGTAGCCGGGAGCGGAAGCTCCGTCAGCGAAGCCGCCGCATGATATGCGCCCCGCTCTCCATTTAACACGCCGGTCTCGATGAGCGCCTGCACGCTCTCCTCGAGGAAGAACGGATTCCCCCCGGTCCGTTCAATCAACCGCCGTTTGACCTGCTGGAGCGCCGGGTCATCGCCCAGCAGCGTTGTCAAAAATTGCCCCGCCGTCTCCACGGGTAGGGGGTCGAGACGCAGTTGCGCGTAGTACGTCTTGCTCCCCCACCGATGCGTGTACTCCGGCCGGTAGTTAACCAACAGCAGCATGCGTGCTGCCGGCACGCCATCGACCAGCGCGTCGAGGAACGCCTGCGTCTCCGTATCGACCCAGTGAAGATTCTCGACCACTACCAGCAACGGCCGGACCTGGCTTTCCCGCAACAACAACCGCTTTACCGCGTCCAGCGTGCGTTGCCGGCGCTGCGGCGGGTCGAGCGATGCCCAGCCGGCGTCCTCCACTGGGACGTTCAAGAGCGACAAGAAGGCTGGAAGCGTTGCCTCGAGCGCGCGATCCAGCGTCAACAGCTTTCCGGTGACCTTTTCTTGGATCTCCCGCAGCCCGTCGCGATCCCGAACCGCGAAGTAGGCTTTTAGGAGACTGATCACCGACAGATACGGGATGCTGCGTCCGTAGGACACCGAATCGCTTTCGAGAACGAGCCAATCCTCCACGGTTCGAGAATGGGTGATCTCCCAGACCAGCCGAGTCTTCCCAAGCCCCGGTTCTCCGGCCACCGCCACCACTTGCCCGTGTCCCGAGGCCGCCTGGACCAGCGCTCGCTGGATATTCTGTAGTTCGATCTCGCGACCGACAAAGCGAGTGAGGCCGCGGGCTACCGCCGCGCGAAACCGGGATCCCCCCACTCGCGCGCGGGTCAACTCGCAAACGTCGATGGGCTCACTAAGGCCCTTGACCCCAATCGGTCCAACCGGTCGGGTTTCGATGAATCCTTCGGCGAGGCGCACCGTCTGAGGCGCCAAGAAGATGGACGATGGCATCGCAGCTTGCTCCATGCGCGCAGCGAGATGCGTTGTCTGGCCGATCGCAGTGTAGTCCATGTGCAGGTCGCTGCCGATAGAGCGCACGACAACGTCGCCGGAATTTAGGCCGACCCGAATGTGGAGAGAGACGGCGTGGGTGCGGCGAATCTCGTCTGCGTACTGCCGCACCGACTCTTGCATCCGAAGCGCCGCGTAGCACGCTCGCGCCGCATGATCTTCGTGAGCGACCGGTGCGCCGAACAGCGCCATGATGCCGTCGCCCATAACCTGGTTCACGGTGCCCTCATAGTGATGGACGGCTTCCATCATTCGCTCTAGGACTGGATCGAGGAGCTGTCGCGCCTCCTCAGGGTCGCGGTCCGCGAGCAGTTCCATCGAACCTTTCAAATCGGCGAAGAGAACGGTGATTTGCTTGCGCTCGCCCTCGAGGGCACTCTTAGAGCCTAGGATCCGTTCCGCGAGATGTTTAGGGGTGTAAGCCTCCGGCGAGTCAAACTTCCAACCTTCGGTGCCGGTCAGCGAAGTGCCGCATTCGCCGCAGAACTTCTGTCCCGGCGGGTTCGAGGCTCCGCAGCTGGAACAGTGCGCCGCGAGCCACGCGCCACACTCCCCGCAGAACTTCTGGCCGACGGGGTTCTCGTAGTGACACCGGGGACACCGCATCACGAAGCCTCCGGTTCGCCTAGGCTAACCCAGCAGTCGGGTAGCAATATGCTGACGGCTCCGTAACTGCGGTCGCTGACGTGTTGAGGAGCGCAGTGGAGCCTCGATATCGGTGAACAGGAAGGTGACGGTTCCAGTCGGCAGGCCGGCCATGACCAGCCTCCTTGCCACTTGCTCGAAACGCTAGATCGGTTCGGCCGACGTTCGTCAGATGACAGAAACTGTCCTCCGGTGAATAAGGCGATACTCGGAGGCATCATGAGGAGGTCGACACGCGGGACGCTCGAGCTTCGAACCCGCGTGGACTATCCCGCGGCCGCACAATGGCTCGCGGACGCTTGGGGCCAGGCCGTAGCGCAGACGATGCAGAGAGCCATCGTGCCGGTCTATCACTGGCGCAAGAGGAGGCTCACTACGGCTACGGCTTTAGCTCGATTCAGCAGTACAAGGGGAGCGCAGGACACCGTGGGACCGGCGCCTGCTTCCCCCCCGTTACGGCCAAGCCCGTGTCAAGCGGGTTGGACTTCACATCGCCTCACTCTTCATCGACGCGGCCGCGATACAAGCGGCGCCGCGCGGACAAAGTTATTAGCCGCGGCCTCCTCAAGCATCCACCGACCCATGGCTTCATATGAGACGGGCAACCAGGAGTTCCGGGCACCCTTCCAGTCCGCCGAGGCGACAGGGCGTTCATTCTTACCCCGAGGGTTGACTCCGGCTCGGACGAGAGTCCAGCGAAGCGACGAAAGGGCGCCCCTGCCAAGGGCATCGACGACCGCTTGTTGTTCGGACGCCCCGCGGCCCACTTTGCCGGGCATCCCGGAGAAGAACGCATAGCCCAGTTCGCACGGCTTCCCTGGCGCTGAGGCGAGCAGCGTGTCGATGATAATGATGCGGTCAACACCTGTGGCTAGCATTGATTGCTCAACCGTGGACATATTCGCCGAAAGCAAGGCGGAGCGATCATAGCTCGTAGACGTCACTCCTAGCGCAGTGAGCACTGCGGCTGCGCCCGAAAGCGCGTCTGTGAGCGCAGTCCGATCCCCCAGAGACGGGACAACCGCAACACGAGAGCCAGGCGGCACGTCGGTGATGCGCTCTGGCCGAGAGCGAACGATAGCAGTGAACCGGATCCCTTCTGATCGGCACACGCTCAAGATGCCTTGCCCAAGACCACCCGCAGCACCGATAACAACCACATGATGAGGTAGTGGGCGAGTTTGGCTAGCGTCCGCCGGTTTCGTCAGAATCACCCCCGACGTAGCTCACAGATTCGAAGATAGAGCGCGCGCCTCTGGCGCGCGGACCGCCCGACAGATAAGTGTATCGGTTGCCCGCTTCTGTTTACCAAAGCCGATACACTGTTCCTCCGATGGCGCAAACTCCTGTGGTTACCTCTCACCGGACTGCTATTCGTGCAATCACAGGAGTAAACTCCACAAGGCTCATCCTGTGGCCTTACCAACGGGAAGCGCTCGAGGCGATCGTCCGCGCACAGCAGCGTGGCGTGCGCCGGCAGCTGCTGGTTCTTCCGACCGGCGCGGGGAAGACCATAATTGCAGCACGGCTTTCGGAAGTCCTCGGTGACCCCCCACTTCTGTACTGCGCCCACCGCCACGAACTGCTCGACCAGACGTTCGGCGTCTTCCACAACGAACGCCCTGATCGTCCCACCGCGATCGAGCGAGGCAGCGAGCACGCCGGTTCCAACGTCCTGACGGTTGTCGCAAGCATCCAGTCCCTGTCACGTCCTTCCCGGCTCGACAGTTATCGGCCAGAGGACTGGCCCGTGATGGTCGTGGATGAGGCCCACCGGAGCGCCGCTGCTTCTTACCTCGACGTCTTCAAACACTTCCGGCACCTCCCGCACGATGGTGTAGAGGCCCGGACGGACGGCCTGCTGCTTGGCACTACCGGAACCGCGAAGCGCACAGATCAAGTCGGCCTCGGGCTCGTGTACGAGGAAGTCTGCTACACGAAGACCCTCCGCGACATGATCGAGGACAGGTACCTCGCACCGCTACGTGGTTACCTGCTGCGAGGTGGCGCCGACCTCGAGAATGTCCGCACCCAAACCGAGGACGGCGAGCGCGACTTTGATCCCCACGCACTCGCGCGAGCTGTTAACACCCCTGAGCGCAACCGACTTGTGGTGGACGGAACCCGGCACACCGCACTTGCCGAGGCTCGTCCTACGCTCGTGTTTGCTGCCGACGTCGCGCACGGGGCAGCACTTGCGGAGCTATTCCGTAAGGCAGGCGCAAGTGCCGCGAACGTCCACGGCGAGATGGCGCCTGCTGCGCGACGCGAAATCCTGGACCAATTCAGGCGTGGGCAGATTCAGGTTCTCGTAAACTGCCTGCTACTTTTGGAAGGGATCGATATCCCGCAAATTGCGGCGATCGTAATGGCGCGACCCACGCAATCGTCGTTGCTGTACGTGCAAGCTCTAGGACGAGGCACGCGGCTCTATCCTGGGAAGACAGACTGCATGGTGCTCGACTTCGTCGACAACAGCCACAAGCACGCGGCGTCACTAGTGAGCCTGCCGACACTCTTCGGACTCCCGCCGCGATTCGACCTAAAAGGCGCGCCCGCACACGCCATCATGCGGCAGTTCGAGGATATGGCCGTCACGCTCGACAGCGGCCTTGACGCGGAAGTCGTCGAGAAGATCCGGTCTCCGCAGGACATCCCGAAGATGTTCTACGAGGTGGATCTCCTCAAGATCGCCGGCGTCCCGCCGCGCCTCAGCCGACTCACAGAGTTTGCTTGGCAGCGGATGCCGGACGGGACGTTCGCCATCACGATTCCGCGGCCGCGGCCGGCCGACGGCATTGAGAACGGAGACCTAGTGCTCGCACCTCAAGATGCCGACGCCGGCGGTTCCCTCGAGATCGTGGAGAACGCGCTCGGCCACTACGAGGTACGGCGGCGCCTAGCGCTGGGCAGCGCGAACAAACTGGCGGAACATTCGCATCTCGAAGCAGCCCTGACGGCGGCAGATAGCGAAATCCGGGAACGCTATCGCGATCGTCTGGTGCTCCTCAGCAAGCGTGCAGGATGGCGGGAACAGCCAGCCACCGACAAGCAACTTCGCTTCCTCGAGATCCTTGGCCAGCCGATCCCCAAGGATCGGCAAGGCACCGTCGTGCTTAGGAAGGGCCAGGCGCAGCTTCTGATTGACCGGGCGCTAGCTCTCAAGCCAACTAAACCGGGAGGGTCTTCTGCGATCGATGCTTCTGTCCCGCCAGAACCGGCAACGGCGAAGCAGTTACGGTACTTGCGGATTCTTCGAGTGCCGATTCCCGCGAGACTCAGCAAGAAGGACGCCCAGCGGATGATCAACAAGGCAAAGGGGGCCCGCACACCTGATCCTCGCGCGCCAAAGGCGCGCGGAGCCCACTGACGAACACTCTCCCAGGCTTGAACGCTCGGAGGTCCCTCCCATGCCGGATGCCCGCACCCTTACGTTCTTCCGCGAGAAGGAAACTAAGAAGACGATCCGATTCCAAGAGGAGCCGGCGGCCGGCCAGCCTCCGGTCGTCGGTACGCTGTATGCCGCGAAGTGGTATGTGGCCGACGCGAAGCAGCTCAAGGTCACGATTGAGAAGGAATGAAGGCAAGACCATGGCAAGCCGCATGGCGTCTGCGTGGCACCGAACCCAGGCCAGAACGCTATATCAGGACGAGAGTCGGGTCGAGATCGACCACGATGCGCCTGTAAGCCGCAACAATGAGCGTGGAATCGATCACGGCGCCGCCGTGCAAGCGTGGGTCTGGATGCCCGAGGAGCTCTCAGCGGACCGCTGAAGCTGACCGATCGACGCGAGTGCCGACGTGACCGTCATTACGTGAGGCCCATGGTCGACTGAATGTTGGAGCTAACTCGCGTCGAACCCAGAATCGGTTGACGGTTAGTTGACGTTTGGTTAACATTATGTTATGGACACTTCTAACGTTCTCTTCCATGGCGACCTTGATGCCGTGCGCGAGTGGGGGAAGGCGCAGGCCACAAGAGGCGTTTCTTGCCACGAGGTCTTGGCGGGAACCAGTCCCGTCAAGGCTCGAGCGTTCGCCCAGGCTGCGCTTCAGGTTGTGCATAGTGCGTTGCGTGTGGTCACCGCGACACGACCCGTGTCGGCGCTGGAATCCGCGTATCTAACCAAACACCTACACGATGCTGTCGCCGTTAGTGTGGTTTCCCCGTGGACAAGCGTCGACGACGATTGCCGAGGTGCCGTAGCGCTTGAGGTCGCCCAGCGCTGCCGGACCGCGCCGTTCTTGCGCGGGGCGCTCAGCCCGTTGAAACTGCCAGCTAGTACTGTTCAAATGCGAGGCGGGCAATCGCGCCCCACGGCTCTCCCTCATCTTCTTGCGTTCCTGGAGGGCGTAGTGCTCGAGGATCTCGCCACCGATCCACTACAAGACGAGTACCTCAGCAAAGTGAAACGCTTGCAAGCCGGTTTTGGGCTGACCACGGAAGAGTTGAGGAAACTCCTCGGAGTGAGCCGCGCGGCCATCCACAAATGGATGGAGGGCCACGGGATTTCGCGCGAAGTGAAGGCGCGGATCGATGAATGGCTGGAAATTCTTGTTCGGATGGAAAGCTACTGGCGCCCGGGACGGCTTCCGTCAATCATGCGGCGCCGCGCTCGCGGGTTGAAGGGTCAGACGGCGCTCTCGCTGCTCCTTAGGGGGCAGGCTGGACGTGTTCTGACGTATTTTGAGGCCCTCACGGACTACAGTGGCACGGCGTAAGTGGGCCCCTCGTATCCGCGAGCTGTTTGTCGGTACCGTGTACCGATACATTCCACACGGTGGCGACGACCCTATGGACGGCACGTATTCAATGAAAGAAGGGAAACGATGGAACGCGAAGGGCAGTTTCCCTGTCGTCTACACGAACTGCTCCCTCGAGGTCGCCATCGCGAATCTCTGGCACCAGTTCGAGGACGAGGCCGGTCCGCCGTGGGACGTGGCTGAGGAGAAGCAAGCTGATCTGTACGAAATCCCGCTCTCTCAACCCGGCTTGATCGATGTTGTGTCTCCTGAAGGAATTGCCGGCATCGGCTTACCAGCCACATATCCGATGGGGGTAAGCTGGCGAACGACGCAACGGATCGGTGCCCGCTTGCACGGGGAGCGCCGGCCGGGTATTTGGTGCAAGGCAGCAGCCCATCCCGCCGGAGAAGAGATAGCGCTATTTACCGACTTCTGTGAAACGGCCACGCCACGACGACCGGCCCAGCGCCTGTGGGAGTGGTTCCCGGTGCCCGAGGAGTGGAAATCGGCTTAGTTCCTTTCTCCCTGGCCGGTTCCTTTTGACAGCCAGGACAAAGGGGAGAAGTATAGATATACATATGTCTTGAAGTTTCACCCCGGGCTTGGTACTTCTAAGGGAAGACCACCCGGGAGGTGTCCCAGGTTGGCCCTGGCTACGATCCCTAGACCCACCGACGCCGCTCAGTTGGCTCCCGCGCCCGCACACCCCACCAGACGCGAACAGACCGTGCTCGCCCGGCAGGCTCGGCGCGGCAACTCTCGGAGCCGAGACGAATTGGTCCTCCGTAACTTACGGTTGGTATACGCGATCGCCCGCCGCTACGCCGGCTGCGGCTTCGAGATGGATGACGTCATCCAGGAGGGCGTGGCCGGCCTGATCCGGGCGGTAGACAAGTTCGATCCTGAGCGTGGGGTTGCTTTCAGTACCTACGCTATTTGGTGGATTGCCAGAGCATCGGTCGAGCACTCGACAACACAGCCAGACTCATTCGGATTCCCTCAAATCTCGGTCCCGCCGCCGCGGCCGTCCGCAGAGCTGTGATGGAGAGTGACGGGCGGGCTAACGAGTTGGCTCTGGACACAATCGCCCAAGCAGCCAGGGTGGACCCTGACACCTGTGCCGCCCTACTCCAGGCGACAGCTCCGCCGGTATCTATTGACACACCGGTCCGGGCCGAAAGCGAGATGCCACTCAGCGAGCTCGTCGCCGATCGGACTTCGTCAGACCCCGAAACAGAAGCGGTACGCGAAGAGGTGCGTGACGCGCTCCACCGGCTTCTGAGCCGTCTCCCGGCCCGTGAACGCGCCGTCGTTCGGGCTCGATTCGGATTCGACGGAGTTCCAAAGACGCTCGACGCAATCGCCGAGCGTTACCACCTGAGCGCTGAACGTATCCGGCAGATCGAAGCGCGGGCATTGGTGCAACTGCGGCGTGCAGGCCAGCTCATCGCGCTCGACGTGCTCGCTCGAGAGGCTGATTTGCTGTGAAGTCACCGCAATTGACTGATCTGCCCGGGTATCGTCAATAACCTGCTTCCCAGACTCTACCATCAACTAGGCAACCACGATGATGTCCATTGGAACACGTTCGAGCATGTCTGCGGATCTGCGTGAAATCGCCTCGCAGCTTCGCGAACGCCTAACCATACGCCAAGTCCTCGAGGATCGCGGAGTTGTCCTTCGGGCTGCCGGCCGGTCACTACGGTGTTTGTGTCCCTTTCACGCCGAGGACCGGCCCAGCTTTCATGTGTCGCCTTCACCCAACGATGGGGTCGAACGCTTTCGTTGTTTCGGTTGTGGGATCCGTGGGGATGTGTTCGACCTGATTCAGAGTCTTGAAAACTACCCCGACTACGTGTCGACTCTGCGAGCCCTTGCCGAGCGCCATCAGATCTCTTGGCCGACCCGGCTTAGGGCGGACACAACTGGAACAACTCGCGCTTTAGACGCCGCCACGCAATACTATGCCCGTGAGCTGACCGGGCCGTCCGTCACCTACCTTGCGCAGCGCGGCTTCCCGGAAGCGTTCCTCAAAGAGCACCATGTCGGCTATGCGGCGGTGCATCCTGGGTTTGGCTTCACCCGGTTCGCCGAAGCCCAGCAACTTGACCATGCCGCAGAAGCCGCCGGACTGATCCAGAAACCGACGGATACCCGGCCGCGGAGGGATTACTTCCTCGGCCGCATCATCTTCCCGAACCGCGAGCACGGCCACACGATCGACCTCCAAGGACGGGCCTTTCCTACCGATCGCGACCCTACGTACCTGAACCTACCCGGTTCACGCCGCCGCATGTATCGCGCCGCAGCATGTGCGCACGCGGCGGTCGTGTTATGCGAGGGGATCCCAGATACGCTGAGCGTACTGTTGGCCGGTGTTCCCGCCTGCGGTATCTACGGCAGCCAGGGATGGACGCGCGAGTACCAGCCGCTCTTCCGGCGCTGCCGGCGCGTGTACGTCGCGCTCGATCGTGACGCCACCGATCGGGCGATCGCGATCGCAAAAGATTTTGGTGTCCGCGGCCGCGTGCTCGTACCGCCACAGGACCTCGGGCAGAAAGGAGACCTTAACGACTGGCTGGTGGGACCAGCTGCCGAAGATCCAAAGCAGTTCAAAGAGATCCTCATTCGGGCCATGGCTCAGGGCCCGACTCCGTGGGCGCTTAATGTCGAGCGTCTCGAGGACGTACCGCCATGGGATCAGCACGAACAGCTTGAGGGTTTTCTCGCCGAACTCGCACCGATGCCGCCGGTGTTCCGAGAGACCCATCTAGAGCTGCTACACCGCAAGACCGGGATCTCGTTCGGTACGCTTCTTGAAGCGGCGCGCGATCTTGAGGCGGACGCTGCCGCTAGAAATGATTAGTGGTCAAGCCCGCTCGGGCGCCGTAGCCCGAGGTCAATCTCTTTGCGGCCTTGCCATGAAGCGGGGCGCCAGCATATCAGGACATTCCCGCGCCGTCATCGTGAGCCAACGGCGAAGCCGATATTGGGAGTGTTAGCATCCCGTGTGGGTTGCCCGAAGCTTCATATAAAAATTATGTTCTCCGCACGTGCGTACACCCTGCTCCGTCCTACATCTTCAGCCCCCGTCCCCGAAGCTTAAGGCCATTCTTGAGCAGGTGGGTTCGGCTTGATATCCGTCTTCATACGGAAGGGACTCCGTATCGATACGGATACATGTCGCGCAGCGCATCGCCCCATACTACGGAAAGGTACGATTTCCCGACGCGACACTTACGGGGAGGGCCGCATGCGCAGCAACGGGTCCGCTTCGCAAGTCGTTGAACGGAGCTTTGGGTATCGCAGCGAAGAGCAGGAACTCATTCGAAAGGACGGTGAGCGTCTGACGGCGATCAAGCAGGAGCCGGCGTGGAGCGATGCGCCTCGGTCGCTGCCAGTGGTCAAGGTCGAACCGACCATCTACGACAAGCTGGGGAATGTGGCATGATGGCGCTCGCCCGCTATTACCAGATCAAGGCGCGTGTAATTCGCTACACACTCGGAACGCTGGCCGGTGCGCTGCTCGCGATCCTCGCGGGCATGCCCACGGCCCTCGACGGACGGCCGGTAGTTCTTCAGATGACGGTAGACGCTACATCGTACGCGTGCGTCGTCTGCGCCGGCTCCAAGGGGCACCGGCTACAGCGCGGCATGATCGCGGTCTCGGACGACCTGCAATGGCTATGGGGCCGCAAGGTGCGCGTAAACGGCCGCGAGTTCCTCGTCCGCGATC
>Ga0209580_10000804_pt1 | contig 15472 bp, 14 predicted proteins | sample Coa_R1_5_FD_187153 | JGI IMG/M metagenome (GOLD analysis project Ga0209580, IMG submission 187153) | Surface soil microbial communities from Centralia Pennsylvania, which are recovering from an underground coalmine fire - Coalmine... | ecosystem: Environmental > Terrestrial > Soil >... | reverse complement strand
TGACGTGGCCTTGATAGAAATTCTGTCCACTGAGGAAGCCATTATTGGAAACACCGTTCACTCCTTCGCCATTCGGGCAGCAACTTCCGGAGGTGTCGCCGGGGTTCATGCGGCCGAAGGTGCCATTCGCCCCACACCCATCCGCCATTCGGGGTCGCATCGCCGAAGAACCAATCAGCGCCGCCCACCACCAAGGACTAGTTCACACTCATCGCAACGGTGTGGACATCGGAATTCGGCCCGGCCTCCGGAGTGTTGAAATAGGTGATGGTATTTTGGTGTTTCCACAGGAAGCGATGCGCGCCGGTATCGCTAGTAATGGCAAAGCCTACCAGATCGCCATAGTCAGACTGTCGCCTTCTCTTCGGAGAGGAGCACGCGAGGGAGATTTTCGCAACTGTCGCATCCCATGACGTACGGAGCGTTAGTCCTGCTGTTCGCATTCAGCCAGCTTGCCTTCAGCCAAACCCTTACGTCACACGGCGGAAGGAGACAGTCATGGAAGTGTTATATCCGCGGTGCTGCGGATTGGATGTACATAAGTCCTCGATCACCGCTTGTGTGCTGCTAGCGCAGGCGGGCAAACCGCTGAAGCACATTCGCCGTTTTGGCTCCGCTACACGCGAACTGCTTGAACTGGTTGCATGGTTGCGTGAGTTTGGGGTGGAGCACGTGGCGATGGAGTCTACCGGGGTCTATTGGAAGCCTGTGTGGAACGTACTGGAAGGTCACTTTCAGATCGTTCTGGCAAACGCCCAGCACATCAAGGCAGTTCCGGGGCGCAAGACCGACACGAAGGATTGTCAGTGGATCGCGGAACTGCTACAGCATGGACTCCTGCGTGCCAGCTACATCCCGTCCGTGATGATTCGCGATCTCCGGGATCTCACCCGAGCCCGGACCAGCCTATCTCAAGAGCACTCGCGCATTGCAAGCCGGATCCAGAAGGTGCTGGAGGATGCCAACATCAAGCTGGCGAGTGTAGCTAGCAACGCACTCGGCAAGAGCGGCAGAGCAATGCTGGAGGCCATCATCGGCGGGGAAGAGAGTCCAGAACGACTGGCAGATCTTGCTCTTGGTCACTTACGGTTAAAGATTCCCCAGCTTCAGACCGCTCTGGAAGGCCGGGTTCGTGATCATCATCGCTTCCTTCTACGGAGCTTGCTTCGCCAGTTGCAGTTTCTGGAAGCTGAGATCGCATTGCTGGATGCTCGACTCGACGAGATCGGGAGAGAACATCTTGATCTGGCAGAGGCGTTGGATCGTTGGACCACGGTTCCAGGGGTGGACCGTGTTGCCGCATGGAGCTTCATCGCTGAAATGGGCATCGATGTCACACAGTTCCCAACCGCAGCCCATCTAGCGAGTTGGGCGGGCGTTTGCCCAGGCAACAACGAGAGCGCAGGCAAGCGCATCAGTAGTAAAACCCGCAAAGGGAGTCCCTGGTTGCGTCGCATGGCATGCCAATCTGCCTGGGCCGCTGCACGCACAAAGAACACATATTTGTCAGCACTGTTTAAGAGACTCGCGGCCCGTCGAGGTAGGAAGTGCGCCATTATTGCTGTCGCCCACAGCATCTTGGTGATCGGATATAACCTTCAACGGAGGAGTTGCACTTATACCGACCTCGGCAACAACTACTTCGATCGACTCCACGCAGACGGTTTAAAGCGATACCTGGTGAAGCGTCTGGAGAGCCTCGGGCTCTCGGTCACACTCCAAACCCGAACTGCCTGAACAGAGTGTTTTCGAGGGAGAAGGCCGGTCTCCAGACGGGATGCTGTACGCTCCCAAGTTATCGACGTGCTTTAAGCACAAGAGATCGATTCAGCAGATCGCGATAGAGCATCGGCGGCGCTACGGTCACCGGCGCATTTCTGCGGAACTTGCGACGACGAGGGATAGTGGTGAACCACAAGCGAGTAGCCCGGATCATGCGGGAAGTGCAGCCGCGATCGTTCGTGGCGACGACGAAGTCGGATCACAAGCTGGAGGTATATCTGAATCTGGCCTGACGCATGAAGCTAACGGGGATGGATCAACTGTGGGTGGCGGACATCACCTACATCCGACTCAAGACAGAGTTTGTCTACTTAGCGGTCATTCTTGACGGTTTTTCGAGCAAGGTTGTGGGTTGGTCGCTGGAGCGCAACCTGGCCAGCCGTTTGGCCGTAGCCGCGCTGGACCAGGCAATCGCAGTACGGGAACCACTGGCAGGATTAGTCCATCATTCCGATCGGGGCCTGCAATACGCCAGCGCGGAATACGTTGCGGTTTTAGAAAAGCACGGGATGATTCCGAGTATGAGCCGCCCGGCAAATCCTTACGATAATGCAAGCTGCGAGAGCTTTCTGAAGACTTTGAAACGGGAGGAAATTTACGCAAACCAATACAGCGACTTAGAACACTTGCGTAGCAATATCGAAAAATTCATCGAGAGATACTACAATCGCCAGCGCTTGCACTCCGGGTTGGGCTACTGTTCTCCGGAAGAATTTGAACAGCAAACGCAGCATTCAGATTCCATGACACAGTTTCATAGTCCCAGTGTCGAATTCTTTGTAAGCTCAAAGGAGAAGGCTTCAACGGAGATGCTGGGGAAGGGGATTCAAGGCCATCCCCTTCCGCAGACCCCATCCCCAGCTAGTCAGACATGACCCAAACTCATTCAAATGGCACGTGTGTCATTCAAAACTGTCTCATGCTGTGGGTTCACCCCACGCACATCGAATCGGGGCGCACGGCACACTTACGGCACACCCGCTTTGATTCTTACGTGACGGCCTCGGTTCTATCGCTCAATCGCCAATTCCCGAATTGCCCGTCACCCGGGAGCGACCCTGACTTCCTACCGGCTGAGTTCTCAGTAACAGGCAAATATTTCCGTAGAAGACGATTCGATTTCGTAGCCAGACTGCAACGCTACTTTTCGCTCCAACGATAGTTTCGAGCTTCATGCAGCGCCGCTGTGAAAGCCGTCGAGTTCGTGCCCCCGCTGAAAAAGCTGCTGATCAACCTCAACGAGACACCGCTGGAGGTGAGCGCACTGAAGACATGGTTGTCATCGGCAATGAACAGAACATGGTTCGAATATTGGGCCGCAAGTGCGATCTCCGTTCTGTAATCGACCGCCTCGTCATACCGGCCCGCAAGTACAAACACCTCTGCTGGGCAGTGATGAAGAGCCGCAAAGCCAAAGGGGGGGAGTCGAATCGAACGGTCGTGCAGCAGTGTCAACAGTGGCTTGATCTCATAGGCCTGTGTCTCGGCTAGTGGGTAGAGTCCCCCATCGCCCAATCGATCGAAGGCCCCGCTCGGTGAGATCAGTTCCAGAACGCGCACGTCCTGGGGGATGATGTCGTTGGACGCATACATAGCAGTCATATCGTCCACTTGGTAGCTTTTGCGCGCCGCTCGGTAGGCAGCCATATCGCCATGCGCGAGAGCACGGATAAGATCAGCGCGGGCCGCGTCGATCTTGTCCGCCGGGACGAAAAAGTGCTGCCGCTGCAGCGTCATCAAAATGCTGATCCGTTCTTCTGGATGTGCTGCAAGAGCAATCTGCAATTGCTTTTGCAAATCGCCGCTCTGTTGGCCGAGTTGGCTCCAAAAGAGATCCAGGGAAATCCCCAGTTCCGCATTCAGATACGGGTTCACAGCTGACTGCGTGAAGGCACGATCCACATGCTCGCCATATTGCGCGAGGTACTGATGCACGAGGTACCCTCCCCCCGAGCGACCATACAGATCGATCTTGCCGCCCTCTCCGACCAAGCTCTTCCGCACGGACTCAATGTCGCGGATCCACTCGATACTGTTGAATATCCTCCAAGCCTTGATCCAATCCGGTTTGCCCGTGGGATCGAGCGATGCTTGGATAAACGCCGGTGTCGTGCCGCGGGTCACGATACCAACCACGTTGACCCCGTCTCCGAATGTGTTTTTCTGCAGGTCCGCCATCGCTCCGGAGCGTACATAGAACTGCTGTCCGTCTGCGATCACCAGCACAGTAGCTTTGTGCCGGTCAAACGGCGCACCAAAATCCAATGTAACCGTTGCCGTTCCTGCCGCAGGATCCTCGTATACGATGGGTACGCGAACGGCTGTCTGCGGTGGTTCAACCGGTTTTGCTTGCGCCAATGCTGATCCAGAAAGAACTGTCATGACGCAGCACATGGCCTGTACCGAAAAGCCTAACCAATGTTTTCTCAACGCGAATCCTCCAGGTTCGCAACCGCTTCGCGGCTGCTCGATGTCTTCACTCCAACTACGCAACTCAAGCTGCAATGGTTCCATCTGCCCGGAGTGGTGAGACTATGTGGTCGTCGATATCCAGAACTGCGTTTATGCCAGCGCACCCTCCCGGGTGGTCGGCAAGCTGAAGATTACCAGGGCAGTAGATGAAATATCTCGCAATTTGCTAGGAAAGGCTCGTTCTCCTCTGAGTCAGCATTTCAAGACACGCTGCGAATGAGCCCTATAAACTCGTCGCAGCACGTTCCAAAATTGTAATGGATTAGTGGCAGGTGCTACTCCTGTCCCCAGCGCAAAATTTATGGTAAAAAATGTAGCGTTATGTACGAACCTGATCAGCGGAGCACAGGAGACCTTTGTGAATGCGACTTGTCCATCGGGCAAGTCTTCGTCAGCTCCTTATGCCCCAATTGCTGCCAAACATCAATAACGGAATCGTCAGCGATGATCTGTACGGATTAGCATGTTAGTTTTTTCGGGGAGTACCGATGAACAGCGACGCAGAGATCAAGCGGGCAAAATTGTTTACCTCCGTCGGGCAGTAGTCGGGTGAACTGAATCCAAGAGACGCCCACTGAGATATCTTCGAGTATGTCGTATCGTCCACCGCTACGGAGTGCCTTTGAGCATTTCCGTATGGGGACCCGTACTATTGGCATTGGACGCTTGTACGGTCCAGGTGAACTTATAAAGATTCCCCTGACAGTCCCTCGGTCGGTGTATGTATCCGCAACATTGATGAGGAATCTGGGTGTGAAACCTTGTGGGGAACCCGATCCCGTAGGAAAACCACACTTCCCCTGGCTGCACCGTGGAGCCGCATCGACAACTACTCAATAGTTTTGTTACAAATTTGGAACTAAATGCTGGTTTGTGATTTTCACTTGACACGCAGTCATATACTAAAGACTTTTCTTCGTCACCCACTATGATCGATTGGAATTGAAACTTTCAGAGACTTACGATCTATCCCCCAGTTGCAGCTCCGCTTCTTTTTCATTTTCGTAACTTTACAAAGATTTTACATTCAGAGTCTCTGAATTGTGTTCTAGTGTCGGCCATCCGTTGAGCACGTTCCGTGAGTATCAGAACAGTTTTCTGATCGCAACTTGCTCAGAGTCTGCAAGAAATATCTGTAAAGCCTTTTGCAAACAAAACACACAGTTGTTGCGGAGGACGTGTATGCGTTGCCTTCCCAAACGTTTGTCCTGGCATCGATTTACCGCGAATGACGAGGTCTCCTCGTTGTCACTCTTTGCGTATGTGCTCGTTTTTCTTCTTAGTGGCTGTCTCGCCGCACCTGCGCGGGGGCAGCAGACCAGTACACGACGCGACACCTCTGCAATAGCATTCTTAACTCAGGTCCTAACCGCGGCGGGCGGCACTGCGGCTCTGTCTTCCGTGCAGGATTTCACCGCAACCGGAACAATTACGCACAACTGGGATGACAATCCCGAGCAGGGACAACTCACAGTCAAGGCGCGGGGCTTAACGCAGTTCCGACTACGACGATTTGGGGCGCATCGCCGGTGGTGCCAGTGCGGCCACATCAGGCGCCGATTGCTGGGGACAGAGTTACACGTTGGACCGGTTCGCTAACCTGACGAACATTTCTCTGACGCAGTGCTCTGGAGGCACTCTGAGCGCGGCAGTCAACAACGACAACCAGTTCACTACTGGATACACGTACGATGCCGCTGGAAACCTTACCAATGATGGGGTGAATACATACACCTACAACGCCGAGAACGAACTTACCTCTTCGAACGGCGAGACTTACGTCTATGACGGGAATGGGATGAGGGTAAAGAAATCGAACAGCTCCGGCGGGACGCTCTATTGGCGCAGCGCGAAGGGGAACACGCTTTTGGAAACCAACCTAAGCGGAGCCCCTGTAAACGTGTACATTTTCTTCGGGCGACGCCGCCTAGTCCAACGGAACGCCTCCACTTTGGCTCAGTACTACTATCAGACTGACCAGGCCGGGACAACGAGATCAATTGTCCAATTTAGTTCATCCGGTACTGCGAGCATCTGCTACGACGCCGATTACACGCCATATGGCTCAGAAATGGCGCATACGAGCGGTTGCTCGGTTGCGCCAACTACAAATTTACCGGCTACGAACGCGATCCCGAGACAGGCCTGGATTACGCGTTGAATCGCTATTACAACCCTCGCCTTGGTAGGTTCATGAGTCCCGATCCGCTCGGAGTCGGTTCTTCATCGTTAAGCGCGCCTCAGTCAATGAACCGTTATGCCTACGCCGTAAATAATCCGTTGAGCTTCGTAGATCCACGAGGACTTGACTGTGTTTACGACAACGGTGACGGGTCAGTAAGTGTTTTTGAAGGCGACTGCCTAAGTTCAACCGATAATGGCGTCTACGTAGATTGTACTGGCTGCCTGTATAGCAACCCCACTGCAGCGTTCAGTATTGACGAAAATGGGGATGTTACCGCGTCATACGTTGATTCTAACGGCGTGTATCAGGTCGCGGATCTAGGTGATGGATTTACGCCGCCATCAGACATGATCAGCCTGAACGATCGAATAATGAGAGAGTTGAGCGAGATGGCGCCTGCAGCGCAAGAGCTAGTCGGCATTCTAGGTGTCGCTGCGCCAGCAAGTGCAGCAACCGCGGCCACATGTGGCGCAGCTCCCCAGGGCTGCGTTGCGGCAGGGCTGATTGCAGTTGATCTGTATCATACGGCGAACCCTGAACTGGAGTCGCAACCTGCCAACGTACCACAGGACACCGGACACCAACCCAACGAACCTGGCGATGCTACGTCGCCTCCTGGGGCAAGTGCACCTATCAACGGTGGGGCAGCTCCGCCAAACTCGTATAAGCTACCTACATTAGAAAACCCGCAGAACTTGGAACAGGACGCGGAGGGACCCTAGGCCGGGAACTCCCCCTGAATCGAGTATGATTCCAGCAGGCGTGAATAGGAGAGCCAGATGGTGGAGCTCTGCAGTGTGCATCGTCTGCACGCTTACTGGACTGGGGTTCCCGAACAGTCTGTCATCACTCGTTTCGACGCAGCAATCACGAACCGATTCGCAACAGGAGAATTGGAAAGATTGCAGAAGCGAGAATCCGGAGCGCAGAATCGCTGCTTGCTCGGCACTCATCGGGTCTCAGATGGACGGAAGTTCCAAACTTGCAGAGGCATTCGACGACCGGGGTTTGGCATACTTGCAGCAGCGGGATTTAGATCGTGCTCTTCGCGACTTCAATCAAGTTCTTCGCTTGCGGCCTCGTTGGGCCAGGGCATTCTACAATCGCGGCTTAACACATGCCGAGATGGGCGATTACGCCGACGCCTCGCGTGACCTTGACCAGGCTGCGTCTCTGGATCCTAACTCGGCGGAAACTTTTTATAGCCGCGGCCTGACGCACGCACACGAGGGTGAATACCTCGATGCCATTCGCGATTATAGTAAAGCCGTACAGTTGAGGCCGAATTTCCCGGATGCCTTTTACGGGCGCGGGTGGGTGCACGCACGGCTGCGAGAATATAAAGACGCCATTCAGGACTACAGCCAGGCACTAACATTGAGCCCGAACAACGCCGGTATACTCAAAGACCGAGGCCAGGCGTACTGGCAATTAGGCGAATATGACCGTGCTATAAGTGACCTCAATACCTCGCTGCAGTTGGATCCCAACAATTCCGAAGCCCGCAATGCCCGGGGGTTGGCGTACTGGCGTAAGGGAAATGTGGCCAGCGCAATCCGAGACTACGATGAAGCATTGCGCCTCTGCCCAACGTGCCCAGATGCGCTCTATAACCGTGGTCTAGCATACGAGTCTAAAGGCGACCACGACCGCGCAATCGCGGACTACGATGGGGCGATCCGACTCAAGCCCACCGATGCTGATTCCCTTTATGACCGTGGCTTGGCCTACATGCAAAAGGGCAACTATGACCGTTCGATCCGTGACTATGCCGATGCACTGCGCATCAACCCAAACCATGCCCGCGCTTTAAATGCTTTGGGTCTGGCATTCACGCATAAGGGCAACTACGATGACGCGATTCAAGCCTATGACTTAGCATTGAAATCGAACCCTATGTTTGTCGATGCGCTCGCCAATCGCGCTACAGCATACGAACACAAGGGTGAGTACGGGCGAGCAATTCAGGGGTACAATCAGGCCCTCCAACTCAGCCCGCATTTTGCAGATGCTTTCCGAGGGCGGTGTGTCGCGGAAGCCCATACTGGTGCGTATGGTGGTGCGGTATCAGATTGGCTTAGGTGGCAATATTTCAAATATGGCTTTTTAGGTTTTACGGCGAGAGTGCTTATCCTCCTAATTGCAATTGCGTTTTCATTTTGGCTGACACGTTTTAGCGATAAATTTGCATGGAACAGGCCGCGTCACCTTGCTTGAAAATCCGACCCGCGTAGTGACTTTAAAACGGCGCACCAGAAGGGACTTACTATCATATGTGCTCGAGCAGCCGTAGGCTTCTCAATTTCACCTCTCCAATGCGAGTTGCTATTTCCCTCCTGTGCTTGGTCGTACTATGTAATGCCGCTGATATTCCGTTGCATTCCGGGAAACAACTGAGCGAAGTGCCCACGATTCTAAGGCATATGTCCTTGGAAGAAAAAGTGGGTCAGATGCTTCAGATTAGAGTGTATGCTGACGACGCATCCGTAAACAACCCCGACTACATAACAGCCCGGCGAATAATAAGAACTTACCACATAGGCTCGGTCGACTTAAGTGCGCATCAGCGCGGACCGAATCTGGTTAAAGGACTTCCAACAACGGTAGGGCAGGTTTTGAATCAACTGCAGAGGGAGTCGGCGCTTCCGCTCTTAGTAGGGTCCGACCTGGAGCGTGGCGTGGCACCTCGTGTCGCTAACGCTCCCGAGTTTCCATTTCCTATGTCTTTCGGAGCAACCGGAAACTTAGATTTTTCCGAGCGCTTTGGCAGTATCACTGGTCGCGAGGCACGCGCGGTTGGCATTCATTGGGCGTACGCCCCAGTGGCAGATGTAAGCACCACTCCAACTTCTGTTGTGGGTAACCGTTCGTTTGGAGAATCAGCGGAGGCTGTCAGCGACTTTGTGGCGGCGTTTATTCGAGGGGCGCATAGAGCAAACCTGATAGTTGCTGCTAAGCATTTTCCCGGTGAGGGTGAGAGCTCCGACGATCCGCACGTCCAGGGCGAATTCGTCGGCGCCGATGTTTCGCGGCTTCAGCACGTTGAGTTTCCACCTTTCGAGAGAGCAATTGCCGTCGGGGTGGACTCCGTCTTAGTGGGGCACGCTCACGTTCCCGCACTCGAAACGGATCCAAATAGAGTTGCGACGACGTCGCCCAAGATTCTGGAAGGTGTCCTAAGGAGCCGTCTCGGATTCAAGGGCGTCATAATCACGGACGCGCTGGAGATGCAGGGTTTAACTCTTCTATACCCGAGTAGTTCTAGCCCAACAAGGGAAGCGGCGCTAGATGCAGTGCGAGCAGGTGCCGATGTTCTCATGGTTCCTACAGACCTCGACGGCGCATATTGGGCAATCATCAACGCTGTCAAGGATGGAACAATAGCAGAACGAAGGTTAGATGACTCTGTGAGCAGAATTCTACAGCTCAAGGCCAAATTAGGACTCTTCAACAACCGCTTCGTGGATCTCAATAGCATCCAGAAGACCTTCCATGATCCGATGCCCTTTGCCATGGCCCAACGCGTGGCCGACGATTCAGTAACGTTGGTGAAGAACCAAGGAAACCTCCTGCCATTTAAACGAGTTTCCAGGGGCGCGAGTAGCGCAAAACACCACACGCTTGTGCTAATCCTCGCCGACTCTACGAGGAGCCCAATGGGTAGGAACTTCGAGCACGAACTCAGGCTACGTCAACCAGACGCGAAGATCCTTCACAGCTACTATGACAACCTGGGATCAGACGTTTCTCCAGGCGAAATGCACGACCTGCTGAGCAATTCCGACGCAGTGATTGTCGCCGTCTTTCTTAGCCATCTGCCCGGAAGGCAAAGAGTTGTAGGCGGCAGGATCATGAACCTCATCGCTCTTGGTGGGTCCAGTCAGCATATTATTCAAGAGACACTTGCGCAGGCCACGAACAAAGCAATCGTAATTGCATTTGGCAATCCATACTTAATTGGACTTTACCCGAACATTGCCAATTACGTTTGCACGTACTCTCCGAATCAGACTTCTGAGATCAGCGCGGCAAAGGCGCTCTTTGGGGAAATTAGCAATCATGCCAAACTGCCGGTTACACTCCCAGGAGTGGCGCCGCGCGGATTTTCGATTCCGTGGCCAGTTGCGCCGCCACAGCGAACGCAGATCGTTCATTAGGGCAGCTACGTTCCCTATCATCGGCTGAAACCTGAAAAAGGCTTGCGCCTCCCTATTTTCTTGAAATATAAGATAACACAGGAAATGTAAGAATTATGCCCCGATTTGCTGCCGCTTTCGTCTTTGTTGCTGCGGTCTTCTCGATTGGTACGCCTGCCGGTTCCGCTCAGACGGACAAATCGGAAAATAAAGCCGCTCCGGTTATTAGCAGCGATGTTGTGCCACGTTCCGAAGAAACCTCGTTATTTCATGCTTTCACATCTCTAGTGCTGGTGGATGTATTGACCCAAGATTCAAAGACGGGCCTTCCCCTGAATGAGCTCAAGAAGGATGACTTCCGAGTTCTTGACAATGGCCATCAAGTATCGGTTCTCACGTTTGACAGCGGAGCATATTTTGGTACGAGGCCAATTGCTTTGTGGTTCGTCATGATCTGTAATCAAAAACATTGGGATGAGCAAGGTTCCGGCTTCATGAGAAACAAGGCTCTTCTTCTCAGGCCGGCGCTTGATCATCTGGACAAGCGGGACACCACAGGCGTGGCACACTGGTGCGACAACGGAGAAGAGGCAATTAACCTAAAACCGACCACAGATCGCGATGCCCCAATTGCCAAAATCGAGGAGGTTCAGCATCGTAATCCGACCGAGGTGGGGGCCCGAGTTGGCGAACTTTCGGTTCAGAGGACGCTTCGACTGATTATCGCCGATGCCCGCAATACCAAGCTGGAACCCCTGCCGGTTACCTGTATGGCGATCACAGCGGGCTACTGCACTGGCCTTGCATGTTGTTGAATTTACGTTACAGCGCTGATTCGATTCCTTCCGTGCTCGTCGAGTTCAGCCAAGTTGCCCCAGTGCCCCAGTGCGTGAGATGCGAACAAGCGCCTGAGATCGACCGCTTAGGAGCACCCATGATTTACACCCATGATTCTCTGATCTCTCACGACTTCTCAAGTACTTAGGCGGCCACCTGAAGTCACTTAAGTTATTTAAAATACAACATAATGTAGCACTGAAAAGGCTGGCGTCGGCGGTTCAACTCCGTCCCTGGCCACCATATCTCCAATCACTTACGTCCCGCTTAACCCTGAACGATGTTCCAAAATGTTCCAAAAATCTGCGGCGGCATGCCTTGATTTGCCTCAACGAAAGTCGCAACAGGAACACCTATCACTCCGACGTTTTTGCGTCTCGGTTCAGTGAGCCAAACCCAAATTGGGAACGCAATGGTGACCAAAGTCGATTTCAGCGTTCGAGGTGGGATGTTGAGAATTAGCCTGAGTATCTTCCGTTCTTTTACAAGCTGCAGATACTCGCAGAGCAAATCATAGTGAAAAGACCATACGAGTTTGCGCTCGGGATAAAGGATCTGGAAGGCCTTCTTCGTGAACGCAGCCAAATCTGTAGCGAGTCGTTCCGCTAAATATGTCCGCAGCGCGGCTGCTCGCGGCGCGACGGGTGAACCCTGTGGAATAGCATTCACGGGGGCTTCCTCCTCGACACAATGCGAGATCTGAGCGATGTCAGGCATGACAGGCTCGGCGTCGATGATCTTCGGAGCTTCTAATTTCGGACGCTCCGAGAAGAACTCCAAAACATCACGGGCGTACTCCATTGCTTCGTCTGGACTGACGGTCTGGACGTTGATCGTGACGTTCTTCTGTCCAGTTTCGATTTGTCCAGACAGTTTCGCCTCAAGCTCGACGACCGCCAGCCGTTCGTGAATCGCCCGGAGCGCACCTCTGACATCCTGACGTCGTTCCGACTCCAGTTGCAGACGCTCTGCGTCCGCCCTTATCCGGCCGATCTCGGCCAACAGGGCTGAGCCGTACGCTAGGTCTTTCTGTTCGACCGCAGTCGCAGCCTTAGCGATGACAACCTGTATGTGTTTTTTATGACGTCCGAGCGCATCCTCGGAAACCGAATATCGACGTGCTACAGACTTGAGTTGCTCGTCTCGCAACAGCAATCTATCCATGCCGTCACGATGGCGGTGAATGCAGATCGTACAGGAGCGTGCCATAGGCTTTGAGGGTTGTGTCCCATTGTGAAGGTAGAATGGCGTATCGGATCAAGCAATTGCAAAATCGACAGGGTCGCTGCTAGGTAAACGTTACTTTCGGCTAAAATCTCAGGCTACAGTCTATTGATCGGGTGCAGCAGACCACCATGTCGCGTTGCAAGATATTATGAGTCTCGTCGCCGAGCCCCCGGTTCTGGATCCCGAATTAAGCGAGCGAAACAGGCATCCATCCGATGCGAAGATTCGTTGTCCACTGTGCCGTTGGTCACCACGCAAAGAAGACAAATGGTTCTGCACGTGCGGCAATGAGTGGAACACCTTCGATACAGGCGGCGTATGCCCGGCATGCCTGCACCAGTGGACTGAAACGCAGTGCCTCTCATGTAGCCGCTGGTCGCCGCACTCGCTCTGGTATGCAGAGTAATGTCTTTCAGAAAATCCACAACACACAAGCGTAGAATTCGGGCGGTGAGGAGGCCAACCATATGTCCGATGCCAAAAAACTATCTCGTCGCATTTTCGAAGAAGTTTGGAACGACAAAAACGTTGCTACAATCGATGAACTCATGGCCGCCGATTACGTTCACCATGACCCTCAGAGCCCGAAGTTCTCCGATGGAATCGAAGGGTACAAACAACTGGTCAAGCACTATCTCAAAGCCTTTCCTGATGCTCACTTCACAATCGACCAAGAGATTCAGGAAGCCGATGTCGCTGTAACTCGCTGGAGGGTCAACGGCACACACAGCGGAGACCTGCCAACATTACCTGCTACGGGCAAGACCTTTTCTGTCGCCGGGATCACTATCGCCCGATCGAAAAGTGGAAAACTCGTTGAGAGCTGGAACAACTGGGACGCGCTCGGATTGATGCAGCAACTCGGCGGTGTTCCTGTCGCACCGGGCCGGGCAGCGTAACAGGCATTCGAGGAACGCTGGCCGGGTGTTCTGGCCAGCCGTTTCTCTCCGTGGCCAGACCGGATTCAGGCAGAACAAAGGCATAGGAGTATTGGGCCGAGTTAAGGGCATCAGAATCAACTCCCGAGGTCTTTCTATCGTTATCCCAGCTTGACTTTCCCGCGAAGTCTGTGCAAACCTCCCAGCGCCACCATTTCTCTGCGCGCGAGTACTGGTGCTCAACAGTCTTCCAGTCAACGCGCAGACTTCAAGAAGGGAAACAAACGTATGAAAAAGAATTTCGCAATCGCGTGTTGTGTAGTTTGCCTCTGCATTGCGGTTTGTGCCGCTCAAAAACGCAGTGCAAGTAATACGTTCAAAGCGTCGTTCGAAAAATTTGTAGAAGAGAGCAACAAAGCGCAGACAGCAAACGATGTCAAGTGGATGGAAACGCATTTGGCGGATAGCTACGTCGAAGGCACAAGCTTCGGCACGTGGGTTCCGAAAGCGCAGCTCATCAAGGACGCCAACGATCCAGCTAACAATAAATATACGAAGAGCGACGTTAGCGACCTGCAAACGGAAGTTGTCGGAAACATCGGCCTCGCGCGTTTCAAAGAAAGCTATGACGCGACGATCGAAGGCCAACATCGCGCCCGAACCATTATTTGCAGCATGACCGCTGAAAAACAAGGCACCAGTTGGAAGGCGCTCTCGACCCACTGCTCGAAAATCGAATAGCAAAGAACTGTCTGCCAGAATTGCATCCGACGTTCAGCAACACCCCAACGGCTTTTCTATTGAGGCTCGGTACAGTATTAACCCGATGGATCGCTCTCAGGATGCGGTATCTGATGAGAATCGGATCGGGGCGTGGCGAGACACTAGCGATTTGAAGCAGCTCACTGCGTCTTATTGTTTCTGCCCATTGCCTGCCCCGCTCCACGGTCTCCTGCCCGCTTCCCAACCCGTGAAGCGGGCTTTTCTTTATCGCAGCAGAATCACGGCAAGTAGCAGCAGAGAGACAGAGGCTTGGTCGGAGCACGTACCGACGCGGCTAGTCTTCGGACAAAATTCGAGGCTTGTTTAAGGAAGAACGCAAAATCAGAGCCGAACGAGACGGGCGATCTAGATCAGCTGAGGACACTCGTTAACCGCGCCTTAGGTAGGTAGGTCTGAGGTCTTCACGAATTTCAAAAAAGCACGCCGTATGCACTACGTACGCAAAGCTCTGTCTTCTCGATTCGCTTTTTTTCGGTTTGCGGCTTGTGCGTGGCTTTTGGCGGCGTGATTGTGCCATCATGTATGAGTGGCCAAGGAGAGGAAATCCTTAGCCGAGAGACGGCAGGCAGGATCGGACGCTGCTACATCTTCTAAGCGTCACCTGCAACATCAGGCGCAACATCAAGGCGTTGCTGACCGTGCCCGAGAGCTTGTTTTAGAGATACAGCACCGCCAACAGCCGGATTACGGGCGAGCCGCTCAGCGGTTCGCCAAGGAAGCTGCTGATATGCATGCTGCGACCATCCGCTTCGTGAATACGGAAGCAGATACAGGCCTCAATTTCGCTCGCATCGCTGCACGCAGCCATGATGCCAAGAAAAAGGCTCGCAACCGTCGCAATGCCCGAGAGGCGTACGACAGTGCCGTTAAGCGGTTTGGTGCGATCGCCCAAAGCAAGGAGGCAGAAGCAGTGCATCAGAAATTGGCGAAACTGCGAAAGCTGCTCCAGTCCTTGGGCCCTTGCCGCTTTTCATTCTGATTTTCTACTTGCGTTGGCCCTTCGAATCGCCGAGCATAGTTCCTGAACTGGCCGCCTCGGTACAAACCTCCCACGCATTTTCCCATAACCGGGGCGGCCTTTTCTGCGAGGGCAATGGCTCGAAACATTCTTGAAGTCATTCACGCTGTTAGCAACGATGAGTCTTTTACACCGTTACAAAATTTGAAGCACA
>Ga0209580_10000803_pt1 | contig 15474 bp, 9 predicted proteins | sample Coa_R1_5_FD_187153 | JGI IMG/M metagenome (GOLD analysis project Ga0209580, IMG submission 187153) | Surface soil microbial communities from Centralia Pennsylvania, which are recovering from an underground coalmine fire - Coalmine... | ecosystem: Environmental > Terrestrial > Soil > Unclassified... | reverse complement strand
CTTTATGCGGCGGCTTGGGGAGCGTCCGGCCAATGTGTTCTTTATTGCGCGGAATATGTTGCGGAAATAAGAGCGGCGTCAGGCGTGCCGCCGGCATCTGACCTCTGAGCCGAGGCTAGCCGCAGTGAGAAGGGGTGTCGTCCCTACGGGACTCGTGCATTTCATTCCACCCAACCCGGCACTGCCGTGCCGGGCTTTACATGCCGCCGCTGCGCGGCTGAATCCGGGTTAATTGTGAAATCCAACCGCCGTCCCCAACAGATCGCTCCCACGCTCCGACGGGTCCTATTCCTGCGTTCCGGGTTGATCTCCACTGTCTGGAGGGGCGAGCGGAAGCCGGGTAGCGTCTCGCATCACGTCGCGCTCGTGATCGGAGAACATCCCCTTGAAACGGTCCGAGTTAATGATTTGTTCCCGCTGATCGGGGGGCATCGCCCGCAAATCGTCAATCGCCTTGTGGACCAAGCGGCGCCGGTCGGGTGGAAGCTGCTGCATCTGGCCGAAGATCTGGCGCGCCTGCTGCTTCTGTTCTGGAGTCAGATGCTCCCACGTTTCCATGCGGTTCAGCATACGAAGCTGCTGTTGCGGAGGCAGACTCGAGAAGTGCTGCAGCCTCTGCCGCAGTAACTCCTGTCGCGCGGGAGGAAGTTTCTGGAAGGCCGGGTCGTTCTGTAGCGCCTTCTCCTGTTCGTCTGGAGGCAGATCTTTGTAGCGTCGCAACCAATCGCCCGCGTGGCCCTGCTGCCGTGGAGCAACCGCCTGTGGCCACGACATATGTTGCTGCGGCATTGGAGTCGGCCGCGGAGGCGCTGGGTGAGGTGCGTTCTTTTGCGCCAAACTGAGGCTGGGGAGCATGATGGTCATCGCCAGCAGAGCGACGGCCAAGCGTTCCGTGATGTGTGCCTCCCATTTCATTGCTGTTGGGCGCCCTTTGTCGATCTGGGCACCGCCTCTCGCTAGTCGGCGTTCTGGGGAGTTGCTACGACATTCTGCTGCAGGTCCAAATCATCCAACAGTTCGAAATCGGCATACATCTCGTTATTTTTTTCCAAAGATTGTAAGTCGCTCACGGCGCCTCCGACCTCAGCAACTGGGGGTCGCGGAGGAACTGGTCCGTTGCCGTTCATAAAGAACAGTCCGATCCCAACTCCCATGATCACTGTAAGCGCGGCGGCCAGGACGGGGCGACGGAACCAGTGCAACCATCCCGCTTGCGGCTTGGCCACTTCTTCCCGCAAGCGGGCTTGAAGGCGCACATCGAAATACGGCGATGGCTCCGGAGTCTGCCACTCATCGAGCAGCGACATAGTGGACCGAATCGATTTCAATTGCTCTGCACAAGCGGTGCAGCTTGCCAAATGATTGCTTTCTTCCTTGGTGAGCTCGCTGAGGCCAGCCGCCACATCGAGCACCCTTTCGCGAATCTCCTCGCATTTCATGACTGCTTCCCCTTCACGCTCTTCGCCTCTTCGCCAATGTCTCTTCGCACAAATCAAATCTTGCTAGATAAATTCTTTTAACTGGTCCCGCAAAGTCTCATATGCCCGGAAGAGCAGTGACTTGGTGGCCGATTCGCTCTTCTTCAAAACATCGGCAATCTGCTTGTAGTCCATCTGCTGGTACTTGTGCATGATGACTGCAAGCCGCTGCTGCTCCGGTAGAGCCTCGACTTTCCGACGGATCGCCAGCATTCGTTCGCGGCGCACCATCTGTTGCTCGGCGTTCAGTGACGCGTCGGGCAGTTCCAGCGTGGTGCCGGTGTCGTCGTCCGGCTCGTCCAGGCTGACCTGAACCTCGGGTCGTTCGTGCCGCGAATCGCGGGCATGGTTGACCGCGAGGTTCGTCGCAATACGATACAGCCAGGTCGTAAATTTCGCACTCGCTTCGTAGGTCTCACGCGATCGATAAACACGCAGGAAAACCTCTTGCGCCAGGTCTTCCGCCGCAGCCGAGTTCCGCGCCATCCGGTACATGAAGCTCACCATCGGTCGGCGGTACTTCTGCACCAGGTACTCGAAAGCCGACTGGTCGCCGGCTTTGACGCGGAGCATGATATCGGCGTCGGTCTGTGATTCCGGTCCTGGGCCGGCAGTAAAAACGCTCGGTGCCTGCGGCGTGGCAGCCAACAACATGGCCCGATCAAGTGCGGCTGTGCTCACACCAGTTTGAACCCCGCCGGAATCCGAAAGTTGCGCCTTATGGTTGTCCGCAGGATCGGACGAAGTCCCTTGAGATGAGATAGATACGGGCGGGCGCGGCGGCTTGGGCTCAAACGTCATGAAGAAGCTGGAAAACCCATCCGAGGCGTCATTCCAGAATGGGTAGGCCTCGTTCGCAATAGGCTACCACGGGCTACGGCTGCTTCCAACCCGAGGGTCCGAATCTGGGTCGCAATCCGACTCGGAACGTGCGCGGTGCGGGCTCATTTTGCCCGGCTTACGAGCTCAGACGGCTGTCACTCCTCTCATTCTGCTCAGACTAAAGTGGTTTGGTGTTTTACGATAGGCGCGAATCTTGACAATGAGAGGCTATCCGCCTAGCATCGCTGGCCAGACGTGAACTTGGCCGCGACGCACAGATTCCTGTCGGGCGGTGAAGCACAAAGCGAAAAATTCCCCCTTGTAACAGGTGAAGCGGCATGAAGTTGCTGTCGAGAGTAGTGTGGGCGGAGGGGATGTATCTGGCGCCCCACCATTTCCAGGCGCAAAACCGGTATTTCGAGGAGTCCGTCCACTTTGCTACGAGCAGTTTGTGGAAGGACGCCTACGGCCTGGCGGCTTGCCAGTTGGATGCCGACGCGCTCCGCAACGGGACGGTAAGCCTGTTGCACGCGCGCGGATTGTTTCAGGATGGGCTGCCGTTCGATATTCCAGAGTGCGATCCACGTCCTGATCCGTACAACATCGTGGAGGAGTTTCTTCCGACCACTGACAGCCTGACTGTTGCATTGGCAATCCCACGGTGGGTTGCGGGACAGCAGAATTGCGAGTTGGATCCGTTTCCGTCTGGAAATGCGCGATATCTCAGCACGACGGAGCTGGTTCACGATGAAAACACCGGTCTGGAGCCGAAGCCGGTGCAGATGGGCCGCAAGAATATTCGGCTGGTAGTGGTCCCGAACCGCGATGAGAACCTGCTGACCTTGCCCATCGCGCGGGTAATGCGCGATCAGTCCGGCCATTTTGTTTACGACCCGTCCTTTGTTCCGCCATGTCTCCGTGTGAGCGCCAGCGAACGCCTGGCTTCGATGTTGCAGCGGCTGGTGGAGATTCTCGAAGAGAAGAGCGCCGTCGTGACGCAGGAGCAGCAGTCCGGTGAGAAGTTTCAGACGGGAATGTCGGCCCGGCAGGTGGCGCAGTTCTGGTTTCTGCACGCGATCAATTCGAGCCTGACGCCGCTGAGGCATATTTTGTTGGCGAAACATCGCCACCCGGAGGACCTATTCCGCGAAATGTCCCGTCTGGCCGGAGCTCTGTGCACCTTCAGCCTGGATTCGAACCCGCGCACTCTCCCGGTTTATGACCACGCAGACCCGGGTCGCGGCTTCACGGCGCTTGAGGAACATATCCTGCGGCATCTGGAGATCATTGTTCCGTCGCAGGCGATCGTAATCCCTTTGAAGGCTGCGGCGCGCTACTTCTACGAAGGCGAAGTGCGCGACGAGCGCTGCCTGGGGCCATCGCGCTGGATGCTGGGGATTCGGTCGCACGTAGGAGAAGCGGACCTGATCGCGAAGACCCTGCAACTGGTGAAGGTGTGTTCATCGCAATTCGTTCCCGAGCTGGTGAAACGTGCTCTACCGGGGTTAAAGCTTGATCACCGGCAGGTTCCACCTGCGGCAGTTGCTGCGAAGGTGGATAGCCAGTATTTCGTGATCACAAGGAATGGTCCCTGCTGGGAACACATTATGCGCAAACGCAATGTAGGCGTTTACGTGCCCGGGGAACTGCCTTCCCCGGATCTGGAATTGATTGTTTTGCTTGAGAGCTGACATGAGTTCAACACAAGTCACACCACTGGGGAGTTATCGAGGATCGAGTCCGGCGCTGGACCGGCGCGGGTGGAATCTCGCGCTTGGATTTCAGGAAGTCTTTACCGCCGTGGTTCGGTTGCGCTACAACCGGCAGGCCGTGTCGGACGCTGAGACGTTCCGCGCGCAGATGAGACAGGCGTTGCGGGTTGCCGAACAAGAGGCGCGAAGCCGCGGTTGCAGCGCGGAGGACGTGAAGCAAGTCATCTTTGCCGTGGTGGCATTCCTCGATGAGTCGGTGCTGACTTCGCGAAACCCGGTATTCGTGAACTGGCCACGGCTGCCGCTGCAGGCGGAACTGTTCGGGCATCAGCTGGCCGGCGAGATTTTCTTCCAGGAGTTGCAGAAAGCCCTGAACCGCAGCGATTCGCAGGAGACCGCGGATCTGTTGGAAATCTACTACCTGTGCCTGTTACTAGGGTTCAAAGGAAGGTACGCCGCTGGTGGAGACCTGCGGTCGGTGATGGCCGCAACGCAGGAGAAGATCCGGCGTATTCGTGGGCCACTGGGAGCATTGTCGCCGCGCGGCGCCATTCCAGCGGACGCGGTTCGCATGTCCCACACGGATCGCGTAAGCCGGGTGCTCGGTCGCGTGGCACTGATTACGGCCGTAGTGGTTGTGGTGCTCTTTATTCTTTACAAGTTTTGGTTGATGTCGGGTGCGTCGTCACTCTCGGCCTTGGCGGCTGGACTGCTGAAATAGGGGGTTGGGATGTCCTTGATGTATTGGGTGATCGGTTTAATTCTGCTGATCTACATGACCCTGGTGTTTCTCCTCGGCAGATGGTTACCCCTGCACGGCAATGATGTATGGATTTTGCGCGGTGCCCTGGCGCTGCTCGGGTTGATTGGAGCCGTGGTTGCGTTCTGGTATCAGCACAAGGTGAACAAGGCGAAAGAAGCGGCGGGGGAAGGAGAATCAGAAGAAAGCGCAACCGGTGAACTTGATGGGCTGGTTCGCGAAGCGATTCGCCGCCTGAAGCAGTCGACCCTCGGCCGCGGCACCGATCTCAGCAGCCTTCCCATTGTTTTCGTGCTTGGAGACTCGGGCGCGACCAAGACAACCGTACTCATTCATTCCGCTCTCGATCCGGAATTGCTGGCGGGGCAGGTGTATCGGGACAACGAGGTGCTTCCGACCTCAGCCGCCAACCTGTGGTACACGCGACAGGCGATATTCGTAGACCCTTCGGGCTCGATGATGGGACAGCGGGAGCGCTGGAGGCGGCTCGTAAAGCTGCTGCAGCCGGCACGCTTCTCGGCAGCAGTGGGAAAGAAGGCGCAGGCGCCGCGTGCGGCCATCGTGTGTTTCGACTGCGAAACTTTTTTGCAAGGCGGGGCGAGCGAGGCCATCGTCTCAGCCGCGAGGAGATTGTCGACACGGTTGCAAGAGGTATCGCAGATTCTCGGAATCAGCTTTCCTGTGTACGTTCTCTTCACCAAGCTGGACCGCATTTCGTTCTTCACCGAATTTGTGCGCGGGATGAGCAAGGATGAGGCCTCGGAAGTGCTCGGTGCGACTCTTCCCATGCGGTCGTTGAGCGCGGGAGTTTATGCAGATCAGGAAACACAACGGCTGACCAAGGCATTCGACGAGATCTTCTACTCCCTCGCCGAGCGTCGCATCTTGCTGCTTCCACGAGAGAACGATGGCGACAAGCTGCCAGGGATTTATGAGTTTCCACGAGAGCTGAAGAAACTGCGTACGCTGCTGGTGCAATTTGTTGTCGACTTGCTCCGCCCGACTCAGCTTGGAACGAATCCATTCTTGAGAGGTTTTTACTTCACCGGTGTACGGCCGGTGGTGGTCGACGACGTGGTGGCGGCGCCAGTGATGGCTGCCGAGCCATCTGAGGCTTTGCTGAATTCGGGAGCTACGCAGATTTTTCGCGGCGCCGGCTCACAAGTTGCAGCGCCTCCCGCGATACGAGGCGGCGGCCCGCGCCGGATGCCACAATGGGTCTTCCTGAGCAGTTTGTTCAATGACATCCTGGTGAAAGATCGGATGGCGCTGGCAGCCAGCGGTTCGAGTTCTCACGTTAGTCTGGTGCGCCGCATCGCGTTAGCGTGTGCCGCTTTTCTGGGCCTCATTCTTCTTGCCGGCTTCACCATCTCATTCTTCCAAAATCATGCGCTGGAGAGCCGAGTGCAAGATGAGGTCACCGAACTGAGAACGTTGCAAACTCCGGCTGATCAGCGCCAACCGGCCGCGATCGGCGATTTGCAAAAGCTCGATCGCCTGCGCGCCGACCTGGTCGATCTTTCCGACTGGGAAGAGAACGGTGCTCCGTGGAGCATGCGCTGGGGGCTTTATTCGGGCCGCGAAGTTTATCGAGACGCGAAGCCGGTTTACTTCGACCGATTCCGCCGGCTGCTGTTTGGCGAATCGCAGAAGCGAATCGTGGACAGCCTGCAAGCCCTCCCGGACGCTCCTCCGGCAGACGCGCCCAACGATGCTTACGAGAAAACGTACAGCGAACTGAAAGCGTATCTGATCACGACTTCATTTCACGACAAGAGCACGAAGGAATTCCTGACGCCTGTGCTGATGAGTCACTGGGTCGCAGATCGGGACATCGATAAAGACCGTAAAGACCTGGCATCGTCGCAGTTCGACTTCTACGGCACGGAGCTTGCGAAGGAGAATCCGTTCTCGTCCGGCAATTCTCCATCGATGATTGCCCACACGCAGGCCTATCTCAATGGGTTTGCGGGAATCAATCGGTACTATGTGGGACTGCTAGCCAAGGCTTCGCAGAATAACCACGACGTCAGCTTCAACGAAGATTATCCGGATTCGGTCGGCCTGATCGCCAGCTCTCACAGGGTGAAAGGAGCGTTCAGCCGTGGAGGATACCAGTTCGTACAGGATGCTCTGAAGAATCCTTCGCTGTACATGGGTGGAGAAGAGTGGGTGCTCGGGAGGAGCGTCGCCCAGGGTTTGGATCCCGCGGTCGTTCGTCAGAAGCTGACGGATCGCTACAACCTGGACTTCGTGAATGAATGGAATACCGTCATGAAGACTTCGTCCGTGCCTCCTTATAGCGGCTTCCCGGAAGCCGACAAGAAACTGGGGAAGATTACGGATACCAAGTCTCCCCTCATGGAGCTGTTTTACTTCGTTTCGCACAACATTGACCCTGCGCCGGCAGATGTGAAGGCGCCTTTTGCTCCAGTGCAGGCGGTCGAGCCTCCGGGGCCAGCGGACAAACCGCCAGATGTGCTGATTTCGAAAACAACGCAGGACTACATGAGGGCTCTGGGAGGATTGCTGGCTGCGGTCCACGTCGCGGCCCAAAGTCCCGGCGCTCCCGATCCAACTGTAATAGCCCAAGTATCGACGGCGCAGTCGAATGCTTCGGGCGCGGTCACGGGCGTGATCACGGCAATTCCAGTCGATAACTCGCAGCCGGTTGGTAATGAGAAGGAAGTGCGACGACTGCTTGAGGGGCCGATCACGGCAGTTGATGGACCGAACAAGCTTGCGCCGCTCAAAGCCGCTGGCGCCGCCGCCGCGAGATTCTGTTCTCAGATGAGAGGGATGTATCCCTTCGATCCAACTTCGTTGAAGGAGATGCCGCTCGACCAACTCTATTCTTTATTGGCAGGCGACGAGTGGAAGAAACTTAATGATGGTGTGAAATCGTTTGTACTGCCAGTCGGCTCCGGTTTTGCCCCAAATCCGACGGCAACTACCAAACTCTCACCGGAGTTCCTGCGTTTCTTGGGCAAGATGAAAGCTCTCAGCGAAGTGATGTATTCCAATGGATCGGCACCGCCGCATTTCTCCTATACGCTGAAAACGCTTCCCAGCAATCTGGAGGGTGTGGAAGTGACGATCGGGAGCGAAAAGCTCTCCGGTAAAGACGCGCAGAAAACATTTGTATGGACGGGCGGCCCTGAAAATATTGATGTCTCCAAGAATGGAGACACGCTGGATTCGGCGAGCGGGCCCTGGGCCGTTTTCCATTTCGTGGCGCGGGCGCATCACCTGACCTACAACAATCTGGAGTGGGTGATTGAAAACAATGGACAGCCTGTGAAACTGCCCAACGGCAAAATCAAGTCGTACGACTATCAGTTGCAGGTGGGTGGATCAGCCAATCCGTTTTTCGATATGCCTGGGCTGAAGTGCGTTAGCCAGGTCGCGGGAAAATAGTGGAGATAGATTGTTCGCGATGTCATCTCGAGGAGGGCGATAGCCCTCCGAGGGACCGTACGAAGCGCGTCGAGGGGCAATGCGGTCGGCGAGAACCCCACGCCACATGCACCTCGGGCGTTCCCATCCACACATCTAAGCTTCACGAGTGTTGTGCGGTCCTTCACGGCGGCTTCGCCGACGTTCAGGATGACATGCCAAACGGAGGAATCCCAGTTCAGGTGGAACTCTTCTGCGCTGGTCCCGAAAGGCGGCCGAAGAATCGGTCTTTCCATGATGGCGGTGTAGCCCGAATCAGCAGGCACGTGATGTTGTCATCGCTACTGCCCGCTTTGGCGGCTTCAATCAAGTCGCTGCAAGCCTTATCCAGGGAGTCCTGATTTACAGCCTCGGCGATTTTGTCTTCTTTCACATAGCGCGAAAGACCGTCGCTGCAGAGCAGCAGCACGTCTTCGGGACTGAACTCGTGATCGGCCAGATCGGGTTCGACCGTGTCGTCGGTGCCGAGGGCGCGCACGATCACGTTCTGCATCTTTGAATTTTCGGCCTCTTCCAGAGTCATCAGGCCGCGCCGGACCTGCTCCATGACCAGGGAATGGTCCTGAGTCAGTTGGGCGATTTCACTTTTGCGGATGAGGTAAATGCGGCTGTCGCCGACGTTGGCAATCGAAAACAGATTGCCCTCTACTGCGACGGCCACGATGGTTGAGCCCATACCAGCAATGGTGATGTCCCTTGCGCCAGCTTCGTGAATCGCCTGATTGGCGAGTTGAATGGCTCCGGCGAGGTCGGCGGCGCGCTGCGAGACGCCTTCGAATTGCGGCACTTCGGCGCGCGTTGTTTCACCGGTTTCACGGTAGAAACCCAGAACCGTGTCTACCGCGATCTTGCTGGCCAGTTCACCGGCTTGCTGTCCGCCCATGCCGTCGCAGACGACGAAGATGCCATGGCGCAAATCGTATCCAAAATTGTCCTCGTTGTTCTTGCGCACGAGGCCGATGTCGGTCATGCCGGCGGCTTGAATCACGTAGCTCATGCTGGGTCAGGGAATCCTAACGTATCGGTCTCTCACCGTAAACCCTGAAAGGCTGGACAGAATCGGAAGGCCCGAAACTTGGTTGTGGAAAACGGCGCCCAAAGCTGAACTCCGCGGTGGAATTGTACCAATGCTGATTAACGCCTTGCCCTGCCCGCTTTCTTGCTGAGTGCGTGCCACTCGTTCTGCAGGTCTTTGCTGGCGAATTCGGCGAAAGCGACGACCGAATCTAGGGCCTTGGCAGCCTGTTTCTTGTCTCCGGCATCGAACGCTGCTCGGGCTCGGTCGATCGCCGACGACATCTGGCGATCCGCGACCGAGTTGCGGCGCGAGGCGAAGACGGGAACGATTCGGGCGAGCAGTGGAGACTTCCCATTCTCCTGCAGCGTACGTTTACCGCCGTCTCCGTACTCGAGATAGGCGTAAGCGCTGCCTACAGCCCGCAGGGCAGTGGCTTCACTGGCGCTGGCTTCGCGCAATGTCGTCAGGGCTTTCTGTAAAGCTTGAGTCTGCAGGATGGACGGCGGCTGAGACTCCAGTAATCGAACCGCTTCAGCGTACTGCTCGTGGATCCGGAGTTCCTCTGCGGCTAGCAGGGCAGACTCGATCGTTCGTTCGAAGGATTGCAGACGCGCTCTGGCGTCTTCGAGGACGAATATCAACGAAGTTGTTTCCGGTTCCTGCCGGATGGCGCCCAGCAGGTCGACCACCTCGGCGTATGCTCCACGCGCCATGAGTTCCTGCGCTTGCCGCATCAGTCCTTGAATGTGGGTATTCTTCAGGCCGCGATCTGCCTCCTGCCGGGCGAAGTCCATCAATTCGGCAATTTCAGGAGAGAAGACGCCTTCCCTCTGGCACGCTTCCAGAAGACGCAGCGCTTCGGGGTATCTACCAGCGCTCATCGCTTCATGCGCGCGCTGCAGGTACTGGGAGCGGTTCTGCTCCTGGGTGCGCTCAGAAATATGGCCGACGATCGTGGACTGAAGCGACAGCAGCCGCTCATTTCCAGGCGCTTCGTGGAGGAGTTGATGCACAAGCTTCAAAGCCTCTTCCGGGGAAGTCTCAATCAGGCTTCGGCAGCGCAGGGCGACCTCGTCGACGCGCCGGCGGACGTCCTCGTCACGGAGTTTGCGGGCAAGACTGCCCTTCAACTTAATCAGGCTCGGCTCGCTGGGAAGGCGCTCCAGAGCTTGGTCGACCAGTTTTGTCGCGCGGGTCAATTCCTCAACCGTTGAGGCAATCGAAACTTCGTTCTGAAGCTGCTCGAGGATGCGCCGGCGCTGCTCCTGTTCGCGACCTTGCCTGGCGGCGGCCTGCAGCGTGATTAATTCAGGATTCGCGGGATCGACCTTTTCGGCTTCGGCCAGGGCTTCCATCGCCGCGGTGAAGTGACGGGCGCCGATTTCTTTGCGCGCACTCTCCAGCAATTTTCTGGCTTTGGCCTGCCGCGCCGCTTCCTCGATCAGACGCGCCAACGTCACGTGAGCCGCGCGAAGGCGTGAATCATCGCGATCCACCTCGAGAGCCTTCGCGATCACCGCTCCGGCAGCCTCCAGATCGCCGCGTTCGCGCGCCGTATCGGCTTCGCGCAGATATCCGTCGATCAGTTCTCGGCGTCTCTTTTTCTGTCTTACCGATTCCAGCAGATCCGCAAGTTCCGAACTGGACGGATCAAGCCCGCAGGCCTCTTCCAGGCAGTGAATCGCATCTTCATAGCGCTTGTCCGCCGACGCGTCCTCGGCCTGTGCTTTCAGTTGCCGTATTTGCTCGGCACGGGCCCTGAAATTGAGATTCTGCTGAACCTGTGCGATCATCTGCCGCGCCGTGATTTGCTGATTATCGACTTTCAGCACCTGCAGCAGGATGTCTCTCGCGGAAGTGAACTCTTCTTCCTGCACCAGCCGTTCAGCCTTCTGAATCCACTCGGTGACCTGCTCTTTCCTCAGTTCCTGCTCAACGGATCCGATTTCCGCGGCCATCTCGTCGGCCGTGGAGTAGCGGTCGTCAGGACTCTTGGCGAGCGCGCGGTCGAGAATAGCGTCCAGAGCGTGAGGATATTTTTCGATATAAAGGCTGAGCGGAGGATGCTTCTCCGTCAGGATCTTCTGCACGATGCTGTAGTCGCCGGTGAACGGGAGTTGTCCCGTCAAAAGCTGATACGTCATTACGCCGACGGAGAAGATGTCGGACCGTCCGTCGAAGGCTGCGTTTCTCAGGCGCTCGGGCGCCATGTATTGCAGCGTGCCAATAACGTGTCCAGTGCGCGTCAGATGGCCGTCTGTCTTCTCCTGTCGCGCAATTCCAAAATCGAGCAACTTCACCACACCATCGGATTGCACGATGACGTTAGCAGGCTTGACGTCGCGATGGATGACGTCATTGCGGTGGGCATATCCCAGGGCGTAGCAGACTTGCTCCACAATTTTCAGCTTGAAGGCGAGCGGCTGCGACTTGCCGGACTGAATCAGACGATCCAGAGGATCGCCTGACAAATACTCCATGACGATGTAGGGGAAGCCGTCCTGCTCACCCAGATCGTAGACCGTAACGATATTCTGGTGTTTCAGGGCTCCGGTCTTCGCCGCTTCCTGATAGAAGCGCTTCAGCATTTCCTGGTCGCCCGTGAATCCTTCGGTGAGGGTCTTGATTGCGACCTCGCGATTGAGCTGCCGGTCAAAGGCGCGATAGACCAGACCCATCCCACCGCGACCGAGAAGATCGATCACTTCGTACTTGCCGATGCGCTTGATATTCGGAACGGTCACGGAAGTAAAGTCGCTTTGTCTGGTGAAGCGACACCCCGGGGAAGAACTGCCAGTGCTGTGTGGCTCGCTTGCTGGTCTGCCAGCCGATCTACAGCATTAGGATAATACAGGGCAAAACAGTTCTGCGCTAGGCAGCCCCACCCGGCCAAACCATATTGAACTGATCGTGGAGGAACTTCCTGGCTTCGTCCCGTTCCGGGGTTTGGGTGTCTGGAGTCGAATTGAGGTACAGGATGTACTCCTCGGCGCTGCCGTCGGTATCGCCGTCCATGAAGCGCTTGCGTGCCTGGGCCAGAATCTTGCTGGGCAGGGTCTGTACCTTGTCTTTTACTTCTTTGATCAAATCCCCTCGCGCGCCAATTTCGACATCGCCGAGGAACTGATTCTCATCCGGCGTAGTACCTAGCTGCTTCACACCCTTGGTGTCCTCGGGTTTCACATTCTCCAAAACCATGAACTGCTTTTCCGCTTCCTTCTTGATGGAAGGATTGGTAGCAACGATGCTGCCGCTGGCATCGGTGATGCGAAATCCAAGTTCCACGACGGCGCTCAGATCGATCGTCTTCTTGGTGTAGCTGTACGGCTTCGTAACGTCGATCATTTTGGTCTTGGGGATGGAATCGAGTTTGCGCCCCAACGTGTCCGCCTTCTTCTGGGCGTCATCGACCGCCTGCTGCGCCGTAGCAATGTCCTTCTTCTTGCCACGCGTACGCGTGGCCTCGAGGGTTCTTTGCGCTTTCTGAACGTCCTGGTTCGCAGCCTCGTACTCGCGGCTGGCTCTGTTCCAGTCCTCGTTGGGTATATCCCTTGTGCCCACCAAGTATTCCGAATCAAGGGACTCGATGCTCGGCTTTGTGACCGGGCGATGTTCGAGCACGTCGCCGATCAGCTGGAAATTCGGGTCGATGGGTGTAGCGTCAGCGGCGCGAATGATTCTGACAGGAAGCGCCGTGGTCTCCAGGCCCGTAGCAATAGCGTCAGAAAGCTGATCCGCAAAACCAGAACTGTCACGCCGCGAGGTCTGGTCGCGGAATACCACCTTGATCGAAAGGGTGGAACGAATGTTGTGGATGGCCGAGTACTTGGTGCGCTCATCGCGAATATCGTCGCGATTCGGCTGGTATTGCTGTGCTTCCTGAAGGTACAGCCAGGCAACACCGACGCCGGATCCGAGCGGCTTATCCAGATAAGTCTTCGCTCGAGCCACGTAGTAATCACTCAGCGTTTGCGAAACGAGATCGCGCCGGAGTTTGAGGTTCTGATTGTCGGGCTCCAGAATGCAAGCGCGCTGAAGGTACGAATATGCCTGCTGTACGCCAATCTCGTCAGCTCGGCCCTGAATCGGGTTGTGAGCGTCCAACAGGCGCTTGGCCTCATCGGACGCACTCTTCACGTAGTTGGGCTCCAGTGTTTGGATGCGATCTTTCACCAGCGCCCGCTGGGTCTCCGGAAGATCAGCCAACACTTCGTAAGCTTCGATGTATTTCTTGTCCTGCTCGAAAGCATTGCTCTGCTGCAGAGCGTTATCGGCGGCGGCCTGGTCGTTCGAGGATTGCAGACTCCCTTGGGCTTGCTTCAGAGCAGCCGTGGCTTCGGTGGTTGGCTTGATGGAAACTGCTCTCTGGTATTCCTGGACCGCGTCACGCCACTTCTGACTGGCAACGGCGGCTTTGCCTTGCTCGAAGTGATGCTTGTAAGCCGTATCGAGAATGGCACCAATGCGCGGTTCCTCATCGGCGAAAGCGCGGAAATCAGAGACCGCGGCTACGGCTTCATCGTAATGCTGGGCAGCGATATTCGACTCTCCGCTTTGCAGCGCCGCTGCAATCCGTTTCGTTTCCGCTCCGATTGCGTCTTCAAGAGTTTTGCCTTGATCAAAATGGGGGTCCACCCCCAGAGTCTGTTCTGTTAGCTGAAGGCTAATTCCCAGATGCGCATATCCCGTCGTGTGGTTCGCCAGAGCCTGGCGATAGGCCTGTAGTTCCGCGCGGATCTTATCCGCAACCAGCACTAACTCGGAGTGCACGGCGTCGCGCAACTTGCTGGCATCGTCATTGGTGGGAATAAGTTCGTGGGCCTGGTCGGCGCGAAGATAGGCTGTTCGAAGCTGAGCATATGCGGGTGAACTCGACGAAACGGAACTGCGATAAGCGGCTAAGCCGTCGTTCCCGTCTTTCAGGAGCAGCACCGCCAGACTTTGCTTGGCCGTATCGGTATGGACTGCTTTGGGGTACCGCCCCAGGTAATCCTGCCATTGTGCGATAGAGTGCGCTCGATTAGCTCGTAGATATTCGGCGAGCTCGGTGTCCGGCGCTTGCACGAAGACGATCTTTACCGTGGGTTTAAACGGAGGCAGAGCCGTAACACCCTTTTCGGAGGAACTCAGAACCTGTCCTGACAGCGCGGCGCGGTCCGCCAACTGTGCCGGTGTGAGGGATTCATCTTTTTCGAATTTCAAGTTGGTCGGCACCACGCATTCCGATTCGGTGCCACGGGTGAGAGTCATGGTCCCCTTGGCATCGCGTTCCAGGGAGGTGACCGACGGAGTGAGCGCAACTTTTGGCAGCTTCCCGTAGTTCGATTTATTGATCTGCGTCACGCCGGTGCAACTGCGGACTTCTGCCTTGCCATTGATGAGCAGTCCCGTCAGTTGCACAAAGGCGGCGCCATTGGGACCGTCATAGAGTTCGATTGCGCTGATGGGCACATCTTTGGATTGGACCGCGGGAACCACCAAAGCAATCAGGAGGAGTGAAAGACACAGTCTGTTCAGAAACGGCCAAAGACAGAAAGCGGCATGAAACATCGAACGTCGTGGCATAGAATCCCCGGGGTGACGGCTATCGTCATATAAAATCGCCCTGCGTAGGTGCCCGTAATCATACTCAGTGTTGTGTTGAAGTCAAGCATGCGCAAGGGGGATACCGGGGGCACGACGGTGCCATGAAAGGGGCGAGTAACTGCCAGGAAGTTGGCGAGTGAAATGTTTGCCACGCGTACCAATTTGGCGTAACCTACTCTCCCGGACGAATCCTCCTTCCCCCGCGTCCCCGAGTTCCCATGGTGCCTTTCGAACCAAAGACGGACAGCAAAGAGTTCGAGATCCCGAACTCCGAGCAGAGCCCAGCAACGGGGAGTCGAATTGCAGCGTCCGCAGCCGCGGATCTGACGATTCGAATTTGGCGCCGCGATGGCGGCGGCGGTACGGCCGCGCTGAACTGGCAGAGCGAGAGCGTGCTCGTCTACATGATTGCTGACCTGGTTGCGGCGAGTCATGGCCGCACCGCGGTTGAGATGCCCGCGGCGATGGCCGCGCATTTCGACAACTCGCTCCACGCTCTGGTAGCCGCGAAGCGTATCGAGAATGCGATCCTGGAGTTCCTCGCTTGCCGGCCGGGCGATTACGCGGGGGCGGCCGTATTGATTCATCCGCCCGTGTCAGAGGGCTTCAGTCAAGGCATGGCGCACAGCGCGCTGCGGCTCT
>Ga0209580_10000802_pt1 | contig 15482 bp, 14 predicted proteins | sample Coa_R1_5_FD_187153 | JGI IMG/M metagenome (GOLD analysis project Ga0209580, IMG submission 187153) | Surface soil microbial communities from Centralia Pennsylvania, which are recovering from an underground coalmine fire - Coalmine... | ecosystem: Environmental > Terrestrial > Soil >... | reverse complement strand
GATCCTGCATCTAAAGGAACGATGGTACGGATTCTTTATGTTGCGTATCCCCTGCTCCAGGTCCATGACGAGTCAGCGGGCGGCGCGGAACAAATCCTGTGGACGCTGGATCGTGAAATGGCCCGCGGCGGCGCACACAGTACGACCGTCGCCGCTTCCGCGGGATCGCGCGTGAGCGGCGAGCTGTTCTCTACTGGCGATCCCTGCACGTGGCCTGACGATTACGAGCGGCGGCGCGACGAGCATGAAGATCGCGTCGTTGAGTTTGTTCGCCGGCGCGCACGCGAGGGCAAGGCGTTTGCTCTTATCCATGACCATTCCGGAAGTTTCTGGAAGCGTGCGGCTGAAATCGATGCGCCTGTTCTGGCCACGCTGCATCTACCGCGCAGCTTTTATCCTGCAGAAGCTTTCAAGGACGTTCCGGGCGATGTGAGCTTTAGCTGTGTCTCTGATTCGCAGGCACGCAGTTTTGCCGATCTGGATTCTCTGGCCGGCGTGGTCCCCAATGGAATAGCGCTGGATTGTTTCCAGGCCGGTGACGATGCGGTGACAGATAACGGTCGTCACGGGCTGCTCTGGCTGGGACGCATCTGTGAAGAAAAAGCGCCGCATCTGGCCCTGGAGATCGCCGCCCGAGCGCGACTTCCCATCACCCTTGCCGGGCAGGTCTATCCATTTTCTTATCACCAGCAGTATTTTGAGCGAGAAGTGGCACCTCGACTTCGAGCCATGCCGAACGCAACATTCATCTCCGCTCCACCGGCGGAGTTAAAGCGGCGTTTGCTGCGGGCATCACAGGCTTTATTAATCACCAGTCTGGCGGAAGAAACCAGTTCGCTAGTTGCGATGGAAGCGGCGGCCTCTGGTACTCCGGTGATCTCATTCCGCAAAGGCGCACTTGCTGAGGTAGTGAGAGACGGGGTAACGGGGTTGCTGGTGGAAGACGTGGCCCAGGCCGTGCTGGCCGTGGAGAAGATTTCCGCCATCGCCCACAAAACCTGCGTGCGGCACGCTCAGAAAAACTTTAGCGCGGCAAAGATGGCTGAGAGATATTCCTCACTCTATGAGCGGCTTGCCCGCCCTGAGACGATCGTCCGATTTGCTGAAGAGACGGCCTAGGGCTTTTTTCGTAGGCCGCTCGCGATCATGAAGAAAATCATTGGGCGGCTGCAAAATTAAAAATCTTCGCAAGAAACTTTTCCTGCGGCGATCTTCCAGTGAGGGATGTTCTCCTAGGTGGGTAAGCCCTCTGGACACGGACGCCGGGCAAGAATTTGAACTCCTTCTCCCGGCAGCCGTGTCCGGAGGCGATGCATGAGCGGCTGCGCTAAACGGCGTGGCCGCTCTTTTTCTTGCAAAGGCCACACAGCGCACCTAACTGAACATTTTCTGGTAATGGCGATACCAGTTGCTCTGAAAGAGTCCCGCGGGATCGTACTGCGTCTTGAGCTTCAGGAACTGCTCAAACTGGGGATAGCAGGCTTCCACCTGTCGCCGCTCGGCGAAGCGGTGATAGGTAAGGTAGTAACTACCCGTGTGCTTGATGGCCAGATCAATGAGCGAACGGAAGCTGCGCGCGGCATTCTCAATTCCCACTGGGTCATGCGTCACGTGCAGATTGAACACCACGCAGGCATAGCGGTCCCTGGCCCAGGGCATAAAGCTTTCATCGTCGCGCTCAATCAGCCGCACCACACCATAAATCACGTTGGCATGCTCGCGGCGCAAAGTCTGCGCGGCCTCGTCCATGAAGTCCACCAGCGCCGCGCGCGGCACGTCGATTTCCGTAATCATCTCCGTGGCCGGCACGCGAACGTGCATCCGGCGATCGACATCTTCATGGTAGTTGTCAAGATAGTTGCCGAAGAGCTGTGAGTCTGACCAATAAACCTGTCCTGAGGTTTGCGAATACCGCGAGCCATAAATCTCAAACGCGCGGCGCTTGTAAACATGCACGTAATAGGTAAGCTTGGCCCAGTCTTCCGGACTAAAGCGCGTTGGGTGTTCGGTGACGGGAGTGCTGTCGGGAACCGGCTGATAGCAGGAGAAAACGCCGCGATGCAGGAAGCTGGGGCGCCCACTGTCGATGGCGAACTGAAAATCGCCATAGAGATAGCCATCGCGGATGCGCTGCTCAAAAGCGTCCGGAATATCTTTTAGGTCGTGAATCTCAACGATCCGGCGCACTTTCACGCGGCGGCGGAGCCGCAGCTTAACGGACGTAATCAGTCCGAACATGCCATAGCCGCCAATGGCCAAGCGAAAAAGCTCAGGGTTGAATTGCCGGCTGCATTCGCGAAGCTCGCCGTCGGAATCGAGCAGCGTGAAAGATTCCACGTTTTCGATGATGGGCTTGTTCTGGAGCACGCGGCCATGGACGTTCGACGCCAGCGATCCGCCGAGCGTGAACTTATCCGCGCCGGTCTGCTTCTGCACAATGGCCCACTGCTTCTCCTGACCTTCTTGTTCCGTGTGCAGGTATTGAATCAGCTCCGGCCATTCGATTCCGGCTTCCACGTCGATCAATCCGCGTTCGCGGTCAAAGCTGAGTACGCGCTTCAGGCTGCGCGTATCGATCAGGACGGAGCCATCAGCAAACTGCTGTCCGCCCATGGAGTGGCGTCCGCCGGCGACGGAGATGGCTTTGCCCGACAGGCGCGCCGCGCGCAGAATGTCGCGGCATTGGTCTATCGAGGTCGGATTCTGAACTTCGCTCACCAGCGCCGAATTCAACTGCGAATGGATGTCATTGACCTTGATGCCCGTCAGGGCCGGCGGACTTGAAGTCTCAGGCGCTGACGACATTCTCAGCGGTTTCTTTTCCGCCGCGCATCCGCCAAGCCACAGGGCTGTGCCCGACATGACCGAGCTCTTCAGGAAATCCCGGCGGGAAAATCCAGGCCGATTGTTTTTCATTGCGCTACTCCGTGGTTGTCGATTGGAGACGAAACTGATCTCCCGACCACGAAGTTATAAAAGTAGAAGAGGGCCCTCAAGCGGCATGCTGCGGCAAGGGAGCCGTGCCGTGGAATGTCGTACAGAGCTGGGCTTCCGCCAGCAGATTGAATGGGAAATGGCGGATTACAAATCAGAAACCGAAGCGTGAACCTGCAGCAGCCCGACTTCCGCGGCAATCTTCTCCAACTTCGATCGTGTCTCCGGCTTGACGGGCAGCATGGGCAGGCGCAGCACTTCTTCTATCCGGCCCATCATGGCCAGCACGGCTTTCACGGGCATGGGATTCGATTCCAGGAAGTTGGCCTGCATCAGGCGCAGGTATTGGCGCTGGAGGCGACGGGCTTTGTCCCAGTCGTTATTTAAGGCAGCCGCCGTGAGTTGTGACATCTCTTTAGGAATTTCATTCGAGCAAACGGAAATAATGCCCACGCCACCCAGGGCGATCACGGGAATCGTGATGGCATCGTCGCCGGAGAAGACGAGGAAGCTTTCCGGCACGTGGTTAAAGACCTCAGCGATCTGCGAGATGTTGCCGCTCGCCTCTTTTACGGCGATGATGTTGGGAATTTTAGCCAGACGGCCCAGCGTTGCCGGTTCGATGTTGGCGGCGGTGCGGCCGACCACGCTATAAAGCACCAGCGGCTTATCCACGGCTTCTGCAATGGCCTTGAAGTGCTGGTACTGGCCTTCCTGCGTTGGTTTGTTGTAGTAAGGCGATGCAGTCAGGATTGCGTCCACCCCCTTCCGGCGGCTCAGCTCGCGCGCTTTCTCCACAGCGTCAGCGGTGCAGTTCGACGTCGCTCCAGCAACGATTGGCACGCGCCCGCCGTTCACCTCAATCGTGATATCGATCACGCGCAGCCATTCGTCTTTGGTCAGCGTCGGCGTTTCGCCTGTAGTCCCACAGGGGACGAGGAAGTGAATGCCTGAAGTAATCTGCCACTCGACCAGTGAGCGAAGGGCTTTCTCGTCGATGCTCTGGTCCTGCTTGAACGGGGTAATGAGCGCGGTGCCGCAGCCTTGTAGGTTCATAATTTGAGTTCTAGGATAACAAAAACGCGGGCAAAATTTGGTAATTGGGTAAATTGGTAATTTGGTAAATAAAACTCTAAAACCATGGGCAAAGTTCCTTTCAATTTACCCATTTACCAAATTACTCAATTACAAATTTCCTAAAGCTGGTCGACGATCTCCGGAAATTCGTAGAACCCGGTCTTACCCTTGATCCATTCGGCGGCGCGGACAGCGCCCTCGGCAAAGCCGACGCGCGACTTGGCGTCGTGCGTAAACAGGATCGTGTCATTCGCTGAGTCGAGCATCACCAGATGCATGCCCACGGTTTCGCCTTCGCGGACGGAAGCGATTTCTACTTTCTCTCCAGAGCCGGACTCCAAGATTTTCTGGATTGTCACGGCCGTCCCTGAAGGCTTGTCTTTTTTGTGGACGTGATGGCGTTCCACGATGCTTCCGCGATACTGGTGTTTCAGGACCGGCGCCACCGCCTGCACGGCCTTGAAAAAGAAATTCATCCCAATAGAAAAGTTTGAGCCGTAGAGCACGGCGGCTTTTCGTTCGCTAGTTAGCTCTCGCACTTTATCAATGTGGTGGTACCAGCCAGTAGTGCCCACAACGATGGGAACTCCAACTTCAACACAACGGATAATGTTGGGAATCGCCGCGTGCGGCGTAGTGAAATCAATCACCGCATCAATCTCTTTCAGGGTGGCGGGCGTGAGCGCGCGGCCATCCTGGTTTTCCTGGCTGGCCAGCGAGCGGACTTCATGCCCGCGCTCTTTGGCTACCTCTGCTACCAGTGCGCCGGTTTTGCCGCGTCCCAACACTAGAATTTTCACGCGAACACCTCGGGATCCACCTGCGCGAAGAATGTGCGGTGCAGGCGCGAGACCACATCGGGCACTGCATCTTCGTCGATCACGAATCCTATATTAATCTCTGACGCGCCCTGGGAGATCATGTGGATGTTGGCTTCTGGAATGGCGCTGAATACTTTGGCTGCGATCCCAGGCGTGCTTTTGATATTTTCACCCACCAGACACACGATGGCCTTGCGGCCTTCATATTTCACGTCGGCCAATTTGGCCAGGTCGGCAGCAATGGCCGCGATGGATTCATTCGAGTCCACCGTGACGGAAACGCTGACTTCAGAAGTGGAAACCATGTCCACCGGGCAGCGATGGTTGGCGAAGACCTCAAAGATACTCTTGAGAAAGCCATGCGCCATGAGCATCCGTGTGGCGACTACATCCACCACGGTGATGCGCTTCTTGGCGGCGATCGCCTTGAAGATATTTTTGCTCTTGGGCGCGGTGGCGGTGATGCGCGTACCTTCGCATTTGGGATTGCGCGAGTTCAGGATCAGCACCGGAATATTCTTCTGGATGGCCGGCAACAGCGTGGCCGGGTGCAGAACTTTCGCGCCGAAATAGGCAAGCTCGGCCGCTTCTTCAAAGCTGATGTTCTTGATGCGGCGGGCGTCCGGACAGAGATTTGGGTCGGTTGTCATCATGCCGTCCACATCCGTCCAAATCTCAATGCGCTCCGCATTCAGGCCCGCGCCAATGATGGCGGCGCTGAAGTCTGATCCACCGCGACCCAGCGTTGTGCCAATGCCTTCGCGTGTGGCAGCGATAAAGCCGCCCATCACCGGCACGCGTTTGCGGTCGAGCAACGGCTTCACGGTTTCCGCCAGACGTGCGTCCGTTTCTTCAAATTGTGGAACGGCCTTGCCGAACGTGGCGTCGGTTACGATGCACTTGCGCGAGTCAACATGCGCAGCTTCAATATTGCGCTGGGAAAATGCGGCGGCGGCAATCTTGGATGACACACGCTCGCCAAAGCCTGCAATCGTGTCGACGGTGCGGGGCGTGAGTTCACCCACGGCAACAACGCCGCGCAAGAGCTCGTCCAGGCCATTGAAGTCAGCTTCCAGTTCCGGTGCGATCTGTTCGAAGGCATGCGTGCCCAGCAGGTCGCAGGCGCAGTTGTAATGGCGCTCACGCGCGGCGCGGGAAAGCTCCAAAGCTTTTGTACGGTCTCCGACTCCTGCAGCGGAAGACATGGCCAGAAGCTGATCGGTGATTTTGGCCAACGCACTTACCACGACCACAGGGCGTTCATGCAGGCGCTCGCGCACGATGGCCGCGGCGCGGTCTATGGCCTGCGCGTCCTGTACGGAGGTACCGCCGAATTTCATGACGATCATGAGAGCACCTGGCGGTAAGAGCTTTTGCACCGCGGAGGCGCGGAGACACGGAGAACAGCCAATGACGAGTGGCGAGATGGAGTGAACACCATCTGGCATCCAGGAGCGAGACTAGTGTCAGGGCATGCCTTCAGTCGTGCCGTTCGCGGCAGAATAACTTTGGCCTTCAGGCCCTGAGGTTCCTTGGACCAGGGGCTAAAGCCCAAGATATTATTTGTCTTTACGGCACGAGTAAACTCGTGCCCTGACACTTGTCTTGTCGGGTCGCAATATTCTTTTTGCGCGGGCACGATCAACTGATGTATCCCTGCGCCTTTAAGAGCTCGCCGTTCAGAACGGCCGCACCGGCGGCGCCGCGGATGGTATTGTGAGAGAGCACGGTGAATTTCCAGTCGAAGATATTGCAGGGACGCAGCCGCCCACAGACAGCGGACATGCCGCGTCCTCGGTCACGGTCGAGCCGGGGCTGCGGGCGATCCGGCGCTGATTCATAAATCACCGGCTGTTCCGGGGCGGTGGGCAGCTTAAGCTTTTGCGGCAGGCAGCGAAACTCGTTCCAGGCTTCAATGATTTCTTCTGCCGTCGCAGGCTTACGCAGCTTGAGCGAGACAGATTCCGTATGTCCGTCTTCCACGGCCACGCGGTTGCAGTGCGCGCTGAGCGCAAGATCGGCGTCGATCACACGCGAACCGTTGAGCGATCCCAGCAGCTTGCGCGTTTCAGCCTCCATTTTGTCTTCTTCCTTGGCGATGTACGGAATCACATTGCCCAAAATGTCCATGGACGGAACGCCGGGATAACCCGCGCCGCTGATGGCCTGCATGGTGGCCACGAAAATCTTGTCGATGCCGAAACGGCGGTGCAGCGGCGCCAGCGCCAGCACCAGTCCAATGGCAGAGCAGTTGGGATTGGTCACCATGAATCCGCCATTTTTCTTGTACCACTTCTGGGTCTTGATCAGCGGAACGTGATCGCCATTGACCTCAGGGATGATCAGAGGAACGTCTTCCGCCATGCGAAACGCGCTGGAGTTGGAAACCACGGCGTGGCCTGCTTCGGCGAAGGCGGGCTCAATCTGCTGCGCGGCAGTGGCGTCAAGGGCGGCAAAGACCAGCTTGGGCGTGCTGCTATCCGGGGCGGCGGCGGAAACTTTCATGGCCGCGATCTTGGCGGGAATCGGCGTAGCCAGGTTCCACTTGGCGGCTTCGGCATAAGCCTTGCCGGCCGAGCGATCTGAAGCTGCGAGCCATGTGATTTCAAACCACGGGTGTTCGTGGAGCAGTTGGATAAATCTCTGCCCGACGGTCCCGGTAGCGCCGAGAATGCCGACTGGAATTTTGCTGGTCATGAGTCTCTAAGTTTTAGATTTTAGCATTGGCGAAGAAGCAGTCAGCCGTCAGCACTCGGCATTCATCCCCAAAGCAGCGTGGACGCAAATAAGAAAAGCCGAAACCCGGAGGAACTGAGGAAACGGAGGAACCCGAGGAACTCAAACTCCTCCGCTACCTCCGTTCCTCTGTGTTTCAAGCTTTTCGGATAGTCCATCGTATTGTTTCAGGACTGAATGGTGAATGCTGATGGCTGAATGCTAGTCCGCCGCTGCCGCTTTCGCAGCTTCGGCTGGCTTGCGCTTTACCAGGTACTCATCGGCCAGGACCATGACCAAGGCCGCAGTCGGGACTGAAACAAGCGCGCCTACAACGCCGGCCAGCGCGCCTCCGAGAGAAAGAGCGATGATCACAGTGAGCGGCGACAGGTTGAGCGTATGCCGCATGATGCGCGGCGAGAGGAAGACGCTTTCAATCTGGAAATAGACAGCAAAGAAGATAATTACTCCAACCAGCTTCTGGGGCGAATCCATGATGGCCACAGCCGAGGCCAGCACTACGGCGCTAATGGGGCCGGCAATGGGCAGAATATTAGCGATGCCGGCGAACATCGCCAGCAGATAAAAATATTTCAGGCCAAGCGCCCAATAGACGATCAAGCTGCACACACCAAGACTGAGCATGAGCAGTGACTGGCCAATCAGCCAGTTGCGCATGCGGGCTTTGGCGCGCAACAGGGTCGAGTTTAACCGGTGCTGTTGGTGAAGCGGAAACATGGAAACAGCCCAGTGAAAGGTACGGTCGCCGTCGATAATGAAGTAAGCGGTGAGGATGATGGCGGTAAAGAAGCCAAAAATGCCGCCAGCCAAGTTCAGGAAGAGCCCACCTGCGCCGCCGGCAATTTCGGCAGCATATTTCTGTAATCCCGCGGGATCAATCTTTGCGGCAAAAGGAAGATGCTTGATTCCCTCCGTGAGTTCCGTCATGTGCCGGGGCCAGTCAGCGGAAAAGTTGCGGCCGTCGCGATAAACGGGCGGCAGGGCGAAAACGGCGAACAGAGTTCCCAGCAATGCCAAGACCAGGATCAAAAAGACGATGGCGAAGCCGCGTCCGGCGCGCCAGCTGCCAATGTGCATCTTCTGGATCATGCCGATGGCCGGGGACAGCACCACGGCGAATAGCGCGCTTACATAGATGAGCATCAGCACATCACGCACGCTATAGGCGACCCACAAAGCAAGGATCACGCCGAAGAAAAACAGAATGTCAGACCGGTGGTTATTCGCCATACTAAAATTCGAACCAACTGGGGGAGGGTTGAGAAGAGTTTAACCCAGATTGGCTGGAAAGCTGCTTCCATAGGTATTAAAACTTTGGGCAGAGCGAGATTTTGCAAAGACTGGAATATTTCTGGCGCAATGGCTTTGGAATGCAGAGATAAATTTCAGGTCAACTGCCTCAATTATCGATAACTTGCCGTGAATCGCCTTGCTACCGCGCCTGGAACCGTGCATCTTACTGGAGAGACAGATTTCCAACATTCCATGAGACGACTTAATCTTATTCGTGTTTTCTCCGCGCTACTGCTGGCTGCTGCCTTGGTTCCTGGCGCGTCGGCGGCTGAACTCAAGCAGAAGACCAATTCTGCCTTTGACCGTTACGTCGCGGCAACGGAGGCGCGATTCGCCAGCGAACTTCGTCCGGGTGGGACTTTCCTTTATATCGACGCCATGAATCCCGACGCCCGGCGACAGGCTTATGACCAGCTCAAGAACGGCGAGATCCTGGTGGAAAAACTGGAAACCAAGGCGCCCGGCGTAAGCTCTGACGTTCCGGACGGCATGGTGCATCACTGGGTGGGGCTTATCTTTATTCCCGGCGCCACGCTGGCCAGGACGCTGCCCATCGTCAAGGACTATGACCGCCGCGCCGATCTTTACAAGCCCGACGTGAGCGCGTCACGCACCATCGCCCACAATGGCGACGATTTCAAGATGTTCCTGCGCCTACACCAGAAACGATTTACCACGGTCGATTTCAACACAACGTATGACGTGCACTGGGGCAGCGTTGACGCAAGCAAGGTTTACTCCAACTCCATCAGCTCGCGCATTGCTGAAGTAAAAGATCCAGCCAAACCAGAGGGTGAAGAGCTGCCGGTCGGCACCGGGCACGGCTACCTGTGGCGGCTGAATACATATTGGCGATTTGAAGAAAAAGATGGCGGAGTTTACCTGCAATGTGAAGCGCTGTCACTCACTCGCGATATTCCAACGGGCCTGGGATGGCTGCTGAAGCCGCTCGTAACTTCGATCCCAAAACAGTCGCTGAACCGCGCGCTGGGCCAGACGCGGAACGTAGTCGTGCAGGAAGAGAAGAACTGCTGCAAGTCTGCGCAGACGCGTTAGACCCGTCAGTCCATTGATCGGTAGCGAGAGCCAAACTTTGAAACACAGAGGAAAGGAGTAAACGGAGGAATCAATTGCCAGAAATGCCAAAATTGCCAAATATCGCCGAAATTTGAAGTCTTAAACCAAATGGACGAAGAATTTATTTTCAAAGCCACTTTCCCTCCGCTTCCTCCTTTCCTCCGTGTTTCTGTTTTTGCTCATAAAAAAGGGCCCGCCGAAGCGGACCCAGTTTTTGGAAGGACTAATGATCCTGGTTATTTGTTGTCGTCAACGCGCGACGCGATCATGCTGTACGAACCGGCGTTGAAGAAGATGAGACCGCGCACGCGCACGGTGTTGGCATTCACGGGTGTGACCTTCAGGTTAGTGCCGCTCACGATTGAAACCGCAACCGTGGATTGACCGGTCAGGGTGGCAAAAGCGGAGCTGGCGTTCAGCGTCAGCGTAAAACCTGACGCGCTTGCGGCGGAGACTGTTCCCACCAGGGCCTGCTCACGCAGCTTGAGTTTGTCTGCGGGCATCGGCGAAACGGTGCTGCTGCCTGTATCGGCTTCAACGCGCTGGCCCTTGCCAATGTGGCTGGCATCAAAAGCCGGCGTGGTTCCACCCAGGTTCAGTTTGTCTGTACGCACGGAGAACGCGGTGCTTGCGCTGATCGCAAGGTCCACGGTCACCGGCGGCGTCGCGGAGTTGGACGAGTCAACCTGATGCGCAATCGTGATCTGCGTGGCCGGCGCGCCGGTCACTGCGGTAATTACGCCTTCAGCTTCTTCGCCGCTCTGGCCTTCTTCCACACCAATCTTGGTGGCAAGCTTGCTGCCGTCGGGCTTGGTGGTTGCATCCACTTCAACAATGTCACCCACCTTAAGCTGTGAAAGCGAGGTGATGCCGTCTTTGAACTGCGTGTTGGCGTCCGTGGCAAAAACAATGCTGCTGGTTTGTGTCTGGATGGTGAAGTTCGGCGCTGCAATGGACGTCACGCTGCCGTGGACGTCGTCCATCTCGCCGCTGTCTTCGTCAGTATTGGTGGCTGTGGCCGTGGTTACGTTGAATTTCGGCGTTATGGTGGCCGAAGTTGGCGGCACGCCATTGAGTACGACTGAGTTAGCCAGATCAAAATCAAAGTTGATGACCGAGGAAGTGATGCTGGTCACCGTAATCGGGGCGGTAAAAGTCACAGTTACGCTGCCGCTGGTAAGGGCGGCCGGGATTTTTACCGGCGCGGGCGGCACAGCATTGTTCAATACCACTACTTCAGGATTGGAAACCGTGAGCGATGCTCCGGAGTAAGTTCCCGGCGGGATGTTGACCAGGGCCAAAGGCTCAAATGATCCTGCCTGGTGGACAAACTCAACCTCGGACGTTTTAGATAGCAGGTTGCCCGTGTTGGCTGTGGTTCCGCTTCCGGAAAGCGTCAGCGAGCTGACGGAAAGCTCAAACTTCACGATCTGATCATTCAGACCGTCAGTCGTGTTGATGGTGGCATTGGTCGGTCCGGCATTGAGATTGCCAGTTCCGCCGCAGCCTGTCGCCAATATCATGGCAACCATTGCAACAGTTAAAAGTAAATACCGCTTCATAGGGGCCTCCAAGTTTTCAGTGAGTGGGGAAGTCCTCAGCCGTGGATAAATGCACGTGGCGGGCCAAGCTTGCCAAACGGGCTAAGTGCTGTTTTTTCAGCCGAAGGCGGGCTAGCGCTGGCATGAGGTGGGGCGTGGGGCCCTTATGACTGTGGCGATAAGCCACACCGAATCAAACACTTGCGGCCAATGGCCAAAAGTAACCATCCGCCCGTCGGTAATTCAAGCATTGCAGGGGTGAAATGCCGCAGGGAAACAACAAAGGCCGCGATCATCTGCGGCCTTTGAATATCGATTGATAACTGCTGACTTTACTGCAATTCAATCTTGCTTACGGTCATACGTTCGCCGTCTATGGTTCCGGTGACGTTGACCTTGATGTCATTGTTCTTCTTCAGGTCGGCAATGAACTGTTTGGCCTTTTCGTTGCTCGCGGCGTCGAACTTGATGATTTTCTTGTCGTCCGTGAGCAGGCCGTAGCCGCTCCTGGCGCAATCCGGCATTTGCAGGCACTCTTTGGAGTGCTTAATGCCAAAATTGGCCCGTTGACCTTCTTCAGAAGCGCAGGCTATGTCTACGAGATATCCCTGAACCTTGGTGTCTGCGGCGAACGCGCTGAGCGCAACCGCTGTGAGCAGTACCAGCGTTAGTTTCTTCATCCTTCTCCCCTGAACTGAGTGTTGCAAGTGTATAGATTGATAACCGATGTGCGGGTTACAAGTAAAGCGCGATTTTGCGGCCTACCGGCAGGGCGACTCAGAGACGAAAACAGCCTGCTCAGTGTAAAATCATATTGTTGCGGTCATTTTACGTGGTCATTGGACGCACCGCTTGAGAGGCGTGCCGTCCCCAAATTTCCCGCCGCATTTGCCGCCGCCGACTTTAAGGCCGCGGAAAACCCGACATCCCAGGAGAAGATTGAATCATGGCTAAGATCGCCAAAACGGCAGACCGCAAGAAAATCATGGACACCACCAAGAGCACCGATTGCCCTAAATGCGGCAAGCCGACCCGGATCGTGAAGCGTGTGAAAGACCGCGAACGCAATACCCCCGGCGGAATCTTTATTTCCTGCTCTGGCTGTGAATTCCACGAGAAGCTCTAACCACTCCCACAGGGCTGCCGCACTTACCTGCGGCGGCCCACGGTTCTAATCCATTAGCTATTTCTTGCCACCTATTTTTTCTGGCTTCTTGCCCTGCATAGCAGCAGGCGTGGGGCTGGGAGGCGCAACCGGCAGAGCAGCAGGTTTGGCCAGCGCGGCTTTTGTCGGGTCAGGCAACTTATCAGCATGCTGCAGCAGTTGCGACACCTGCCACATCTGCGTGGATGTGAGCATGTCCTTGAAGCCGGGCATTCCAGTCAGGCGAATCCCATTCTCCACTTTCCAGTAGATCTTCCCCGGCGGATCGTCGGTAACCATGTCGTCGCCGGAGAGGAGCTGTGGCGGAAGCGGGAACATGCCTTTTGCTGCGAAGCTGGCTTTCTCACCGACAAAGCCATGGCAGAAAGCGCAATTCTCAACATAAACATGCGCGCCCTGCGTCAGGTTGGGCTCGTCCGCCGGGACCGGTGACTGCTGCACCGGGTCTTTCGCCATTCGCGCCCGGAGGGCCATTTTTGCGATCTTCTCTTCCATCGGCAGCGGCGCAGAGGCGGTGGCCACCGGCATCATGCCCATCTTGATGTATAAATAGCCGCCAATCGCCGGAATCAACAAGCCAACAATCAGACCGAGAACAAATTTCTTCAAGTTGTTTCTCCTTGGACAACTAAAGATTGAATGAGCGGTGAATGAATTACGGGCAACGTAAGAAATCTACAGGAACCAGAGGCACAAGCCAAGCGGGATCCGCCAAGGATGCAATCAGGACCAATGATGGGGGCACAAAAAATCCGGAGCATGGTTTGAATCTATCAGCAAAACACCTGCAGAAGGCCGGTGGTGGCGGCAACGACAGCTTTCCATATTTTGGGCGAGCGCCAGAGTGCATAATGAAAGCGCTATTGGACGGCGACGAAAACGTTTCGTGTATCTGGCAAGACAACGTTGGATTTAAAATTAAGGCGATATGTTCCAGCGAATCTTTCGCCGATATCGAACGGTTGATCCGGTGACCACAAATTCTTCTTTGCCTGATCCAATGCAGGAATTTCCTAATCCTGAAAACCAGGAACTCTTCTCGTACTTGATCAGTAATTGGCAATTGCAAAAACTGCCGCCTGAAAAAGTCTTTGAATGCTCGCCCCATCCGGATTTAGTCGTACTCTTTGACGAATTGTCTGGAGCGTTTGGAGTTCGAAACATCAGAAAAGCAACGTTCTATGGAAAAAGGCTTGCTGCCACTTCAAACAATTTGGTGTTTGCCTGGGCGCAGGGAATGCGAGCAATATTTATCAGGCTGCAACCGGGCAGGCATGCAGAAGCTCTTGCCGCCGGAGGGCGATTGGATGCAACGAATCCCCCAAACTGGGTTGAGTTTCTTGCCGGTGGAACTCGCATGGCGGGCTACAACTCAATAGCGTGGCGCAGCGTGATATTAAATTGGATGGAAATAAGCTACAAGGATTGTATGGGGCTCAAAAACGAGCGATAGAGGCAGTTCGATCATTCGCCAGCCGAATGCGAACAGCCAAGAGCTACCAGACTTCCCTCACACAATCTTATTCCCGCACTCCGGACAGAATTTTGTGCCGGCTTCAAACTTGGTTCCGCACTTGCCGCATTCGTTCTTAGGCCGCAGAGCTTTGCCGCATTCCGGACAGAACTTTGCTTCCTGCGTGCGCGCACCGCAGGCCGGACACAGCGCCACCGCTTCCGTCGCCAGGTCCATGCCCTTGGTCATGTCCTGCTGTTGCAGCTTTTGCTTCATCTGGTCAACGGTGGTCTGCACCTGCGCCGACGCCAGTTCCGTGTCAATATCCGGCGCGCAGTCATAGCAAAGTGAGCGCTTCGCATTCCAGCATGAAGCCTGGCACACCCAGTGTGTGCATTTGGGACACTGACGGAAATTCGGCTTGGCCTCTTCGATCGCATTGCGAAACGCTGAGTCGTGCGCCGGTCCTCGCACCGCGCGCTCAATTTCGTAGCTCGACGAGCTGGCCTGTCCCAGGACGCCGCCGAAAAAACTCCCCGCCGCGTGCAGCGCGCTGGCCGCCATGCCCGTGGCTGACGCCTTATACTCGCTCATAAAGCCATTGCCGCAGCGGTCGCAGAAAAACTCAAACTGAAAACCTTTGTCCGTGGAGTGGTCGGTGTGATTTCTGGTGAATTGGATGAGCGCCATGGCATTTCTCCCGGAACAACGAATATCTTGGAATGCCTCGGATTCTAGTGGATGCCACGATGCGAGTCCACCTGCCACCTCCCTCTGATGGGCTCGGTCATGGAAGCCAACCCAAAGTTTCTGTTCACACAGGATAAAATGCAGCCACAGGCAGAGTCCTGCGGTAAACTCGCGTTCTCTGCGCAGGGTAATTTTCGCGGAGGGAAGATGCCCAAGGGGCGGTTGGAAGCATTCAGCGACGGCGTGATCGCGATCATTATCACTATCATGGTGTTGGAGATGAAGGTGCCGCATGGCGACCGCCTGCAAGATTTATTGCCGCTGCTTCCGGTGTTCCTCAGCTATGCGCTGAGTTTCGTTTATGTGGGAATCTATTGGAACAACCACCATCACATGCTGCATACCTGCTCTGTAGTGACCGGCGCGATGCTCTGGGCCAACCTGCACCTATTGTTCTGGCTATCGTTGTTCCCTTTCGCCACCGGATGGATGGGAGAAAACCATTTCACCGCCGCGCCCACCGTACTCTACGGGCTGGTGCTGCTGATGGCCGCGATCGCATACTATTTGCTCCAGCAGACGATCATCCGCGCGCAAGGCGAGGATTCACTCCTGAAAAAAGCGGTAGGCAGCGATTGGAAGGGCAGGCTGTCGCCACTGCTGTATCTCGTTGCCATCGTTGCGACGCTGCGTTC
>Ga0209580_10000801_pt1 | contig 15495 bp, 10 predicted proteins | sample Coa_R1_5_FD_187153 | JGI IMG/M metagenome (GOLD analysis project Ga0209580, IMG submission 187153) | Surface soil microbial communities from Centralia Pennsylvania, which are recovering from an underground coalmine fire - Coalmine... | ecosystem: Environmental > Terrestrial > Soil >... | reverse complement strand
TCTTCGGATTGTGCTTCTGCAGAACCTTGGTGATCGCCGCCGTCAACGTCGTCTTGCCGTGATCGATGTGACCAATCGTCCCTACATTGCAGTGCGGCTTATTCCGTTCAAATTTCTCTTTCGCCATAACCCAGCCTCTAGCTCCTAGCTTTTAGCTCAAAACCCAATCTTCTTCGCTTCCGTCCTCAGGCTTTTCGTAATAAGCGCCGAGAAACTGTTCTTTCTCAATCAGCATTTCGGAGCGAAGCCAGCCTTCAAAACGCTCAAACTCCGCTTGAAACCGTGTCCGAAATACTTCAAAGTTCCGATGCCAGCTCCAAAAATCTCTGACCCTATACTGCAGCGATTCAGCAGCCTCGCACCAGCATTCGCTGAGTAGATATCCATCAAGCTCACACAAAAGCCTTGACCAGGGTCCACCGACAGCAAACGCAGCCTCGAAATCCGCCCGCCGGCCGTCCGCAACCCAGAATCTTCGATCAATCACGAACCGCGGGGAGTGCAGTCACTTGGTCGTCCCCTGCACCTTCGCGATGATTTCCTCCGCAACGGACCGCGGAGCCTCCTCATAACGCGCAAAGTGCATTGAGTATTCCGCACGTCCCTGCGTTGACGAACGCATGTGAGTCGCGTATCCGAACATTTCCGCCAGCGGAACGATCGCCTTGATTACCTGCGATCCCGCGCGATGCTCCATACCTTCGATGCGTCCGCGCCGCGAGCTCAAATCGCCCATGATCGTTCCGGCGTAATCTTCCGGCGTGACTACTTCGACTGCCATCACCGGCTCGAGCAGCACCGGAGAAGCCTTGCGGGCCGCCTCTTTGAACGCCATCGACCCCGCGATTTTGAACGCCATTTCGTTTGAATCGACATCGTGATAGCTGCCGTCGAACAGCGTCGCTTTCACATCGACCATCGGATAGCCGGCCAACACGCCACCTTCCAGCGCTTCCTGAATGCCCTGGTCGATCGGCTTGATGAATTCTTTGGGCACCGAACCGCCCACAATGTCGTTGACGAATTCGTATCCAGTCCCGGGTGGTTGGGGATCGAGATAAATCTTGGCGTGGCCGTACTGGCCGCGGCCGCCGGTCTGCCGGATGTATTTGCCTTCGGCTTCCGCGTGCTTGCGAATCGTCTCGCGGTACGCCACCTGCGGCTTGCCGACATTGGCCTCGACTTTGTACTCGCGCATCATGCGGTCGACGATAATTTCCAGATGCAACTCGCCCATGCCGCTGATGATGGTCTGTCCACTGTCGGGATCGGTGTGCACCTTGAAGGTAGGATCTTCCTGGGCCAGGCGCCCGAGCGCCATGCCCATTTTTTCCTGGTCGGCTTTGGTCTTGGGCTCGACCGCAACCGAGATTACAGGAGCGGCAAACTCGATCGATTCGAGCGCGATGGGATGAGCTTCGTTACAGATCGTGTCGCCGGTCGAAACGTTCTTGAGTCCAACCGCGGCGCAAATATCGCCCGCCAGAATCTCGTGGATCTCTTCCCGCTTGTTGGCGTGCATCTTCAGCAAGCGTCCAATGCGCTCGTGCTTTCCCGTACGCACGTTCAGTACGGAATCGCCGGTCTTGAGCTGCCCGGAATATACGCGGATAAATGTCAGCTGTCCGACAAACGGATCGGCCATGATCTTGAACGCCAGGGCAGCAAAAGGCTCCTTGTCGTCCGCCTTGCGCGTGATCGGCTGGCCATTGTTGGGGTCGGTCCCGTGGGTTTCGCCCACGTCGAGCGGCGAAGGCAGATAGTCCACCACCGCATCCAGCAGGGGCTGCACGCCCTTGTTCTTGAATGCCGTTCCCACGACAACGGGGAACACCTTCAGCGCAATGGTCGACTTGCGCAGCGACGCCCGTAGTTCGTCCGCGGTAATCTCTTCACCTTCAAGGAACTTGTGCAGAATCTCGTCGTCGTTTTCGGCGATGGTTTCAACCAGTTGTGCGTGGAAAGCTTCAGCTTTTTTCTTCAGCTCGGCGGGAATTTCTTCGGTGAGATATTCGGCCCCGATGGTGTCGTCCTGCCAGACGATCGACTTCATGTTGATCAGGTCGACGACGCCCTTGAACTTATCTTCCTGACCGATGGGGAATTGAATCGCGACGGGCTTGGCACTGAGGCGCTTGCGGATGGTATCGACAGCATGCTCGAAATCGGCACCCATCTTGTCGATCTTATTAATGAAGCAAATGCGCGGGACGCCGTATTTATCGGCCTGGCGCCACACTTTTTCCGACTGCGGTTGCACGCCGTGAACCGCGTCGAATACCGCGACTGCGCCGTCAAGCACGCGCAGAGAGCGTTCCACCTCGGCCGTGAAGTCCACATGGCCGGGTGTATCAATGATGTTGATGCGGATGTCGCGCCAGGTACAGGTGGTCGCCGCGGACGTGATGGTGATGCCGCGCTCCTGCTCCTGCTCCATCCAATCCATGGTCGCAGTGCCTTCGTGCACCTCTCCGATGCGGTGCGTCCGGCCCGTGTAAAACAGGATGCGCTCCGTCGTAGTGGTCTTTCCGGCATCGATGTGGGCCATGATGCCGATGTTTCTGCAACGCTCTAATGGGACTGTTCTTGGCACGACTCTTATCTACTCTTTCTGGGGCTCAAACTTCAGTTTGATTTAGCGATTGTGCGATTGAGTGATTTGGCGATTGAAATCTCAAACAGACTGCATTTTCAACCACTCAATGGCCCGATCACTCAATCACTCAATTTGGTTACCAGCGGTAATGCGCGAACGCCTTGTTCGCTTCCGCCATGCGATGTACATCTTCTTTCTTCTTGATGGCAGCGCCGCGGCTGTTGGCTGCGTCCAGCAATTCATTGCTCAACTTGTCAACCATTCCCTTTTCGCCACGCCCGCGCGCATAGCTAATGATCCAGCGGATGGCTAGCGACGTCCGGCGGTCGGCATTCACCTCGACCGGCACCTGATAGTTCGCGCCACCGACGCGGCGGGTCTTCACTTCAAGCAACGGCTTGGTGTTCTCGACCGCCTTCTTGAAGAGCTTCAGAGCCTCATCGCCGCCCTTAGACTCCAGCTTCGTCAGGGCTTCATAGAAGATGCCCTCGGCCGTAGAGCGCTTGCCTTGCCACATCATCGAGTTGATGAACTTCGTTACCAGGTCCGACTGATAGACAGCATCGGCCGGCACCGTCCGCTTTGCGATATGTCCTTTTCTTGGCATCAGCTTTTAAGCTCCCTGCGCTCTTGCCCAAGTTTCAAAGCTTCAAGGTTGCATGTTTCAAAGTGAAACCACGTCGCGTTCGCTTTGAAACCTTGAAACCTTGAAACTTTGAAACTTGCTTTATCCCTTCTTCGGTCTCTTCGCGCCGTACTTCGAGCGTCCCTGCATGCGGTTGGCAACACCGACCGCATCCAGCGTTCCGCGAATTACGTGATACCGCACGCCCGGCAGATCCTTCACGCGGCCTCCGCGGATCAGCACAATCGAGTGCTCCTGCAGGTTGTGCCCGACTCCGGGGATGTAGGTTGTCACTTCGATCCCATTCGTGAGCCGCACACGCGCCACCTTCCGCAACGCCGAGTTCGGCTTTTTCGGGGTCTGCGTGTATACGCGCGTGCAAACGCCGCGCTTTTGCGGACATCCCTGCAACGCAGGGCTCGCCGTCTTGTAACGAGGCCGCTTCCGGCCTTGGGCCACCAACTGGTTAAACGTAGGCACTCTTGCTACTCCTTAGCCGCACACTCGCACTCGGCGGGCGGCTTCAAAATCCACAATCTCAGAAGCGCATCCGTAGGCATGACCGGCTACAGCCGACCATTACTTCTCGTCTCTTATTGCGCAGCCACTCGCACACGCGCGCTGACGAGAGATTCTGGATTCCCTTTAAGACTTACGCCGCCGACGGTGGCGCCCGGCCAAACCCCGGGGGCACTCCGTTTCGTCAGCCTTGCCCTGCATGTCCCGTCGCATAAGGGCGAAGGGCGCCGCAGGCACGTTTCAGCGAGGAAATGTTTCCGGACCTGACTTGCATCCGAAAACGTTGTTTCTCTAAAGCTCAGCCGCCACTCTCTGCACACACGCCCACAAAAAGTCGCAGCATACAACAAGCCTGGATGAACTCGCGGAACCAAACTACTATAGCAAGTCGTTCGAAACATCGTCAACTCGTTCTTTTGCATCCCAACGACGGGACGTCGAGCGGTCGCATAAGGGGGGGCACGGGGTGCTTGCCGATTCCGGCCTCAACCTCTACACTACAGGTTTTCCAATTCATTCAAGTAGTTTCCCTGCGTCCTTGAGGCGCAGGGACATGGCTGGCTCTCATAAGCGATGGACAAAGAGGAGTGCATGGGTCGGTTTCTTTCGCTAAGTCTGCGCCTGGCAGTTGCCTTTCTTTCGTTCTTGACCATCACCGGATGTGGGGGAGGATCCCACGCGGGGCCGCCTCTGTTCCCGGGGCGCATTAACCTCAACCCAGGTTCGGCCACTTCCATGGTGCTGGGCGGCACTCTCACGTTTACGGCCAGCGTCCAAACCGCGTCTGGAACCAACCTTGCCACTCCTGTCACTTACGCGTCGACCGATACCTCCATTCTCAATCTGGCTCCGAATGGAGTCGCCTGCGCGGGCCACTGGGATGTCGCCTTTACCACTTGTACCCCCGGGGCCATGGGACCGGTTATGGTCACCGCCAGCGCCTTGGGTGGTACCAGCGTTCCCACCTATGTCTTCGTCCATCCGCCGATCGACAACATCACGGTAGTCGGCGTTGCTCCAAACGGTACCCAGGTGCAGGAGCCTTGCCTTTCGCAATCCCAGTCAATGACTGTCGAAGCTCATGCATATAGCCAGGGGACCGATATCACCGCCTCTGTGGGCCCATTTACCTGGTCTGCTAACAATGCATCCGTCGTGACGTTAACGCCGTTGACCAACAATGCCTTTAGCTTCGCTACGAATCAGGCCACAGCACAGGCGAACACTCCGGGGATCACCTACATCTACGCTTCCGCCAACGGCGTGAGCAGCAGTTCGTTTCAGCAGCCGCAACTCACCAACGCGCAGGGCACGGGCTCTCCGGTCCTTGATTTCTTTGCGACCTGTCCGGTCCAGAACATCGCACTTGAACTTGGCGCCGCCGGGTCCGGCCGGACTACATTCAATGTCCCCAAGGGATCCGCGTCACAGACGGTAATCGCCACCGTAACCGACATCATGGGCACCAGTTCCCTGCCCAACACGGTCGGAGGAAGCGTTCTCAGCAAGATTCCTCTCACCTGGACCTCGTCGCAGCCGGGATCGATCGGGACCCCGACCTCGGGATGCACGCAGTCTTGCGCTCTGTCGCTGTCAGCAGCGGGTTCCGCCAATGTGACCGCATCCTGCTCGCCCCCGACTTGTAACGTTGGATTCCCCATCATCCCGAACGCGTTCCTGACCAATGGCGTGATCGATCAGAACAAGATCGCTGCCTGCACCAACTTCTTTCAGGCACTGTATCCGCAGTTGACGAACTGTGGGGAACTCATTCCGGTCCCGGTTTACGCATCTCCGGTTTTCGTCGACCCTGGGGGCCCAACGCTGTCGCTTTCTCCGATGGCCGCGATCTCTGGCATCGTCACTGGGTCTACGGCCTCGCCGGCGGTGTTCGCTTCGAGCGCCGGTTGCGCGCAGGAGCCTCCTTCGACGTGTAATACGTCCGCGTACCTCGTCTCGACCAGAACCTCAGCGGGCAATGAAAACCAGTTGCCGGTTTCGCCCAATTCTTTTTTGTCCGACCCCACAGGCGCAAGAATCTGGATGGGAAGCGATTACGGCGCGCAGATTGTGACCCCGAGCAATTTCGGCAGCACGACAAATCCTTTCACTCCACTCGGCACCGTAACGGGGCACGTGCTGGCGAGTTCGCTGAACGGGACTATTGCCGCCTTTTCTGATACTGTCCACGTTCCGAACCAGGTGTACATCGTCAATTCGTCCAACACGGGTTCACCGACTGCTCTCAGCATCCCTGGTCCCATTCCTCCACTAACCGAAATCGCCGGCTTTTCACCCGACGGATTGAAGACCTTTATCATCGCGGGATCGAACCTGACTTCGATGTATGTCTACTCCTCGCTTCAGGCGCTGCAAGGTCCGATTACTCTCGCGCAACCGGGCACGGCCATTGCATTCTCGCCGAATGCGGCCTTCACTTATGTCGCCGAATCCGCGAGCGCCCCCAATCTCACCGCATTCGCCAATTGTGCCAATCCAGCGGTTACACCGATTCAGCCGGCTGCGAGCATCTCGCTGCCCGGTGCGCCACTTCTAATGAAAGTGCTGCCGGCGCTCCACATCGACGGCAAAGACTCTTTCGGAAATACGATCCCGGACGGAGTTCACGTGTTGATTCTCGACTCGACCGGATTCGACATTGTTACCTCCACCATTTCTCCTCCGGCAGCCGGGACTTTGTGCCCTCAAGGAATCCAATTCGTCAGCGGGGATCCTCTACGTGCGGTGCAGCGGATTGAACTCGGGCAGGGCACGCTTCAGCCGGTTAACTTCTTCTATTCGGCGGACGACACACAGCTCTATGCTGTCTCCTCGAGCAGTTCGAGCATCATTGTCTACAGCTTCATCACCGGGTCCGTGATCGGAGGCATCGAGCTTCAGAACAACGCGACGCCGATCACCGCCGACATGTCGGTAGATGCGGGGACCATCGTGATCGCCGGCAGTGATGGCATGCTGCATGAAGTCAGTACTGCTCTGGGCGGCAGCGATTCGGTTCCCATTTCGTTCCCCAACATCCCGAACGGCCTGAACCCGTTTTGCTCCTTCACCCCACTCGCCGGCCCTTGCACACTCAATGTTGCGCAAGCCAAGCCCTAATAGCCGGATCCAAGGAACCATGTAGGGACGGCCGCCTCGGCCGTCCAGCGACGGCGAAGCCGAACGGCCCAAGCTCTGAAAGCTAAGAGGCGAACAAGAAAATCAAGCAGGAACTGAAAAGCGTCGAGAACTGAGAACTCAGAACTGGTCTCACAAATCGGCTTGCCCTCAGGGGCTGAAGCCCGCGCCTCCTCTGGCTTTCTACGGCGCGGCTGAAAAGCCGCGCCCTTTCAAAACCATTTATGAGACATGTTCTCAGTACTGAGATCTCGCTACTGGCTGCTTCCCAAGTCCTTCCCCACACTATCGAGCACTCCATTCACGAAGTGCACCGATTCCGGCGAAGAAAATTTGCGCGCAATCTCCAGGGCTTCGTTGATCACAACGGCGCGCGGCGTCTCGGGATAAGCCAGCAACTCCGCAACGGCTGCCCGCAGGAGATTCCGGTCAACTGCGGCCATGCGCTCCATGCGCCAATGCTCGGCATGCTTTTCAATCAGCGAGTCGATCTCGCTCACCCGATCCGTCGCCACCCGAAACAAATCATCGGCAAACCCCCGCACTTCGGTGCTCGTTGCGCCGTGCTCGGCCCAGAACGTCCGCTGCACCTGTTCCGCATTTTGCTTCCCCATGTCCGCCTGGAAAAGCATCTGCAGCGCAATTTCACGAGATTTTCGCCGTGTGCCCATACGAAAGCATCGTTCGCAGACGAACAAACTCGTCAGCCGCCAAGCTAACTAAACGTCGAACGATAGTCACAGTCTACAGTACAGAAAACAACGTCGGAAAAAGTTAACCTATCTATTGGGAGAGGTCATGGATAAATCGAATAGAGCGTATCTCAGAGAGGAAGTGTCGAAGCGCTTCATTCCGTACCTGCGGTCGCTTGACTTTTGAACCAGCGAAGAATCCGGCGGACGCAGACGCACGATCGATTCACCCTTTTGGCACCTTTGTGCGAAGGCGCGAAACTGCATGTGACATGATCGAAATCCAGTTCGACAAGCGCTCAAAGCCGAGTTTCATCATCAATTTCCGACGAGACCCACCTGAACTGATCAAAGAAGGGCAGTTCGTCGGGGCGCGCAACGCAAGACTGCCTAAACTCACAGAGTTCGGAGCTGAGAGGTTTAGGTGGGCCGAATCTTTCCGCCTGACCCCACGACCGAAGTCCGCGAGCTGGTTTACGATGCGGACATTCTTGGGTTTTCGCTCGCCGAAAATATGCAGCAAGGAGGTCGTAGACCGGTTAATCAACCTGTTTCCCCAGGTCGAAGCTTGGTTTAAGGATGGAACGATCGGCGAACACGTGCAAGCCCTGCCGATACTTGTGCCAACTCCCCGAAGCGCGAAATGAACAAATGCTTCCACGTAGCAAGCGTCCTTATAGGTAGAAAGCCGACTTAGTTTTTTCGCCCCTTCTTAGCTGCGTCTGACGACTGACGCTTGACGCCGCGCTGGCTTTTGCCGATGACTGAGGACTGACGACTCACGGCTCTGTTCAGCGTCGCCATTTCCACCGCGGCCAGGGCCGCCTCGAATCCCTTGTTCCCCATCTTCAGTCCGGCGCGGTCAATGGCTTGCTCCAGTGTGTCGCACGTTAAGATGCCGAACGCATGCGGCACGTCAGTTTCCTGCACCGATTGCCCGATCCCGCGAGTAACTTCGTTGACAATGACATCATAGTGCGCCGTATCCCCACGCAGGAGGCACCCAATACAGATGATTGCGTCGTACTTCCCCGTCAAGGCCAAAGTGCGCGCGGCTGAAGGAATCTCGAAAGCGCCGGGCACTCGAACCACAGCGATGTCCTTCCTGGCAGCCCCTGTCCGCAGCAGCCCATCACAAGCACTCAACAAGAGCCGCTCAGTGATAAACGAATTGAATCGCGAGACCACAATGGCGAAGCGTTTCCCGGAAGCGTCAAGCTTGCCTTCCAAGGCGCGAAGGGTGCCTGGCACCGACTCAATCTTCAGTATGTCTTTCTTTGCAGCGATGTCCGTCTCCCCCGTTGGTCCCGACTCATCTGTAGTGCTTACATCCTGAGCCGCAGTTCTTCGCAGCGAAGGACATGCGATTGGCCGGCGCCTACAGATTGCTTGGATCCTTCACGGCAAAAGACAACGCTCAGGATGACAATGATAATTCGTTAACTTGATAGAGCTTACTTGCCTTTGAAAACTGGCGCTCGCTTCTCGAGAAATGCCTTCGTTCCTTCAGTCTTATCCTCAGTCGCGCAAGCCACGCCGAACAAGACTGCTTCGAGATAGAGACCTTCACTGAGAGTCATCTCCATGCCTTTATTCACGGCCTCCATCGCGTACTGCACGGCCAGCGGAGCGTTGGCGATGATCTTCGCCGCGATCGCTTCGGCGCGCGGAATCAGTTCCCCCGTCGGCATCACCTCATTCACCAGCCCGATGCGATGGGCTTCCTGCGCCGTGATCATCTCTCCGGCGAGCACCATCTGCATTGCGATCCCCTTGCCCACGAGGCGCGGCAGGCGCTGGGTGCCGCCGTATCCCGGGATAATCCCCAGCTTCACCTCCGGCTGGCCCAGCTTCGCATTCTCGCTCGCCAGACGCATGGTGCAAGCCATCGCAATCTCGCACCCGCCGCCGAGCGCGAAGCCGTTGATGCAGGCGATGACAGGCTTCCCCAAGTTCTCAATCAGATTGAGCACGTTCTGCCCGCGATGGGTATATTCCTTGCCGGAAACCGCATCGTGCCTGGATAGCTCGCCAATGTCGGCGCCGGCAATGAATGCCTTCTCGCCGGACCCGGTGAAAATGACGACGCGAATCGCGGCGTCGTTCTTGATGTCATGAAACGCCGACCGCAATTCGTCCATGGTGGCCATGTTGAGCGCATTGAGCACCTTCGGACGGTTGACGGTGACGTAGGCAATCGAGTTTTTCTTTTCGAGAAGTATGTTTTCGAATGTCATAAGTTCAAATTCCCAGCCACGGATTCACGCCGATCAACGCGGATCAAAAACAACTGACCGATCAATTCCTCTCGTAGGCATGAAGTGCCCCAGAAGATGATCGCGTTCGGGTTAAGATCACTCACATCTTTCTCGTTGTTTCTGATCCGTGAAGATCCCTCTTAAATCCGTGGCGAAAGAAGTTACAGTTTCTGTGCCTTTGGCTTTTCCGGGTCTGCATAATCATAAAACCCTTTGCCGGTTTTCCGCCCGTACCAACCTGCCATCACCATCCGCTTCAGCAATGGAGGCGAGGCAAAGCGGCGCTCCTTGAACTCGTCGTACATCACATGCGTGATGTAGTACGTCGTATCAAGTCCGACGAAATCCAGGAGAGTGAACGGCCCCATCGGATAGCCGCAGCCCAGTTTCATGGCGTTATCGATATCTTCAATCGACCCCACGCCTTCTTCATAGGCCCGGATGGCATCGAGCAAATAAGGCACCAGCAGCCGGTTCACGATGAATCCGGTCTTGTCAGACGTTCGCACCGGAACCTTGCCCAGCTTCTTCGCGAACGCGTAGGCGGACTCGTAAACTTCGTCGGCGGTAGCAATGGTGCGGACGACCTCGACCAGCTTCATCAACGGCACAGGATTAAAAAAGTGGAGTCCGATGAACCTCTCTGGCCGCTTCACCGCAGTCAGAAGCTCGGTCACGGAAATCGAGGAAGTATTCGAAGCCAAGATCGCATCCTTCTTTACGATGGAGCCGATCGATGCATACATCTTCTTCTTCTCTTCCACGTTCTCGATGATGGCCTCGATGACGATATCGCAATCGGCCAGATCGGACTTGTTGGTCGTGCCCTTAAGCCGCGCCCGGATGGCATCCTTCTGCTCGGCTGTGATCCCACCCTTCTCTACGGGACGCTCTGCAAACTTCGCCAGAGACTTTTCAATGCCGGCAAAGCCCTTGTCTAGGAACTTCTGTTCGACTTCCAGGACTGTGACGTTGAATCCGGCCGTCGCGCAAACCTGGGCAATGCCAGAACCCATCAGGCCACAACCGAGAACTCCAACTTTCTTGATTTCCATAATTGCTTCCTCGAAAAATTCACCCTGTCATCCTGAGCGAAGCGAAGGACCTATGCACTCTTTTCTGCGCCAGCAAAACTGCATAGATCCTTCGCGGCAAAAGACCCCGCTCAGGATGACAACGTTCAAATAGGTCCGCGCGGAAAATCCAGGTGCATCCGTGACAAAGAAGTTAATCGCACTTGCTCAGAGATGCCCAATCAATCTGGCAAACAATCGGGCTTCACCAACTCAACTCCACCAAAGAAAGGCTCTCACCCGGCATGGGAAAATCCAGGCGAACCGCGCCGTCTTTGTTGTCCAGCCACCGCGGCGATTCCAGCAATTGCAACTGGCCCGCTGCTTTCAACGACTGGGATTGCTCTGCAGTCGACGACTGAGGAGACCCCATCGCCTTCCACACTGTATAGGAATTGCTGTAGTTCTGGTCAATGCGATAGTGCTTCACCAGAATTCTTCCTGCAGTCTTCGGCAATCCCGTAACGTTCAGTTGCAAAGGCAATTCCGCGGCCGACGCCTCGTCATCCTGATAGTTCCACAGCAACACGGTGACTTCGCGATCTCCACGCGTTGCCAGACCGTCGACGTCCGCCTTTCCGCGAACTCCAGACGTTAGCATCTCATCGAGATTCACCGCCGCGCTACTCGTGACTTCGGTGCGCTCTCCCGACATCAATCCCAGCATCCGAAACAGATTCAAGATTGGTTTGTCGATCCCGTTCGTCGCCAGTGTTCGATATCCCAGAAAATAAGGCTGGTCTTCAAACTCAAATGCCCAGGTAAGAATTCCCGCGAGGTTGGTCTTCTGGCGCGCGTTCAGATCCAGCATCTCCCGGATCGCCACAGCCGTATTCGCCGGGTACAGCGTGCCGTTTCGATACGCGTTCTGCGGATGATCCTTCGCCGAACAGGCGGCACAGCCCTCGGGGTCCGACTCGCTCAGAATCAATGGCAGGTGCGCAAATTGTGGAAACGAGGAAACGATCTTCAGCCCTTCATCTACGTCGCGGAGTTGATGCGCGAGCCCCATCTGAACGCGCCCGTCTTTTACCTCAGGAGAGCCTTTCGCATGGAAGCTTATGAAGTCGAGTGGAGCGCCGGTCTTTCCGCTGGCATAGTTCGTGCCGCTGGCGCAGTGCCGCAGAAATTGGCGGAGAAACTCGGCTGCCTTGGCGGCACCGGGTCCGGTCGTTGCCGGCCCTCCCACCTTCGCCTGCGGCAATGCGCGCCGCACAGCATCCACCGCAAAGTCATACAGCTTGTCGTATTCTTCGGGAGTTCCGTGCCAGTAGCCGATGTCGGGCTCGTTCCAGACTTCCCAATTCCACCCGGCGACTTCGCCCCTCCCGTAGCGGGCGACGCAGTGCATCGCCAACTGATAGGCCAATTCACCCCACTTCGCATAATCTTTCGGAGGATAGGTCCAGCCCACGAAAAGTTCGTCCTTGGGCCAGTGATGGCGATACGGATCCGGATGCGTGGAAAGAGCTTGAGGCATGAAGCCGATTTCGACAAAAGGCTGCGCGCCAGAATGAAGATAGGTATCAAGGATTCTGTCGACGATCGTCCAATCGTAGACCGGATGCCCGGTGGAGTCTTCGGTGTATGCGTTGGTTGATCCCCATTTCAGCGCGGGCGAGCCGTCTCCGGTTGTGAGCAGATTGTGGGTTCGGATCTGTACCCGAGCAGCATTGCTCGCCGACAGTTCCGCGATCAACTCCCGCCCGTGCGGCGCGTAGGTGTAGTTCGGCTCGTCATAGCCAAAATAGTTCCAGACCGGATTCAACGGACCAAGACTTTGCCCGGCATCCACTCGAATCACCACAAGAGTCTGGGCGCAGAGCTGTGGAATCAGAAAGAAGATGACAGATGCGAAGGTCGCGACCCGCAGATACCGTCGCCGATTCATATTCGCGATTCGCGCGCATCCGTTCATACAGAAGAAAGGAAACCTAGTTCATACTCTCCACCACCATCGCAATTCCCTGGCCGCCGCCGATGCAAGCCGTCGCCAGCCCATACTTCTTCTTGCGCCGACGCAGTTCATAGAGCAGCGTGATCACCAGACGCGTCCCGGTCGCGCCCAGCGGATGTCCCAGCGCGATCGCTCCACCGTTGACGTTCACTTTCTCGCGATCCAGCCCGAGTTCCTTCTCGACCGCGAGATACTGCGCGGCGAACGCTTCATTCACTTCGATCAAATCAATGTAATCCAGCGACAGCCCCGCCTTCTGGAGGGCAATCTTCGTGGCCGGCACCGGACCCCGCCCCATTACCTTCGGCTCTACGCCCGCAATGCCCCAGCCGACAATCCGGCCGAGCGGCTCCATGTTGCGCTTGCGGACTTCATCCAGCGACATCACCACAACCGCCGCCGCACCGTCGACGATGCCGCTGGCGTTTCCAGCGGTCACGGTCCCATTCTTGCCAAACGCCGGCTTCAGCTTGGCCAGCCCTTCCATTGTCGTCTGGGGACGCCGGTGGTCATCCTCCGTGAGCGACTCTCCTGTCGGCTCGCCCTTATGATTTCGCAGCGGCACCGGAACGAGTTCCTCCTGCAGGCGCCCTGCCTTATACGCCTCGTCCGCGCACTTTTGCGAACGCAGGGAGAACTCATCCTGCATCTCGCGCGTGATCCCTTGCTGCGAGCCATAGAGTTCGGCAGTGTTTGCCATGAATGACCCGCAATAGGAATCGAGCAGCGCCACCATCAACGAATCTTCCAGCTTGCCGCCCGGCGCCAGCGTGAAGCCATCGCGGCCGCGGATCACAAATGGCGCCTGCGACATGGCCTCCATCCCGCCGGCAAGAACGATCTTGGCCTCATCGGTCTGGATCATCTGCGCCGCGCTCACGATCGACTGCATCCCGGAGCCGCACAAGCGGTTCACCGTCAACGCCGGAGTTTCGATGGGAATGCCTGCGCGCAACCCTACGTGCCGCGCTCCGTACAGCGCGTCGCCTGTAGTCTGCTGCGCGTTGCCGAATACCACATGATCGAACTCTTTTGGATCAATTCCCGAGCGCTCGATCGCACCTTTTCCCGCAACCGCGCCTAACTCCTGCGCGGTGAAATCTTTCAACTTCCCGCAATAACGCCCAAACGGCGTGCGCGCTCCACTGACGATAGCAATGTCACCGGCTTTTAACATGATGAATGACTCGCAGAACCCCAACCAGACCCGGCCAGAGTGCATTATCCAAACTTGTTAGTCTAGCAGTGGGAAGAAGAATTCACCACAACGGCACGGAGAGAGGAAACGAGGAAGATGGAAATGAGGTCTGAGGTGAGATGTTCTACGCGACCGCACCCGCGGCCAGCACTGTCGGCCCGAGCGCTACGACATGACCCAGTCCCTGGCTCATAGCCTGGCCCAGGGCATGCTCCACACGATTGATGACCTCCGTGACCACGTCGATGGGATCAAATTCGGTGCGGATCACGGCCTCCGCCAGTCCCGCTGAAAATAGAGCTGTGGCTCCCTGCTCAGTTCCATCTTTGGCGCTCCAACGCAGATTCGCCACGATCTTGCGCAGCTTCTCGATCGCCAGCATGGCTTCTTTTTCAGCCGTCTCTCCCAGCAGGATTGCAATCGTGGTCGTATCGTAGCGGAAGGCCAGATCGTTCGATCGGATATTGGCGGCAAACATCTGCCCCGCGCGCTCCATCAAGGTTTGCACCTCAACGTCGCCGTGTTCTTTGACCATAGCGCCGCTCTTGCCAAACTGCAACAGGACGACGGTCAGGGGTGTTGAATTCTGAACGGCGCGCTTGCTCTCCGCCATCAGTAAATCCAGATACGAAGCCCGCTTCAGCAGGCCGGACTTCTCATCGGTCACGGAAAGATTCTTCACCAGCCGCCGCAGGCCTGCATTGTTCAGTGCGATCACCATCTGGTCGGCCAGCGTTTTCAGCACCACTGTGTCCGACTGCTGCCATGACCGTGGTCGATTGTGCATCAACACCAGAATTCCGGCTCTTTCTTCCCCGTCCATTAGCGGAATTGAGAGGACCGTCGCCGCCGCGCCTATCTCGCCAAGAGCCTTCTTAGCGCTCTGCAGCAGGCTCGATCTGACCGGATCCTGAATCTCCAACGGCTCGTGTCCTTGCGCTGCGGAGTGCAAGCATGTAACCAACTCGCCGATGGCAGCCGGGCTCATACGTTTGGTCCCGTCAGCGCAAAACTCATCCATCGCGGTGGGGGGCATTCCCGCCTTCCCCATCACTGCGATGCAGCGCGCAGCTTCCCACTGCATTCCGATTTCCTTAACAGCCGTACTGAGGACCGCTGGAGCCGTGCTCTGGTGATAGAGTTTGCGCGTGATCTCGGCGACCCTGGTAAACGTCCGCACGTCGGCGGCCGGGTTAGGCGCTGGATCCGCAGGTGCAGCTGTGGAGGTCGCAGCCGGCGCCGATGGCGTTGCAGCCGGAGGCAAAGGAGCCGTTCCCGCATATCGCGGCGTCACGCCCGCCGACATATACAGCCGCTGCAGATCTTCGTTCCGCTCTTCCTCGCGGGGAAACAGTTCCTGAATTCTCTGCAGCCGCTCGACAGCTTTGTTGCGCATGCCGTACTGCACCAGGATTTCGGCTTGCAGCATCAGATCCTGC
>Ga0209580_10000800_pt1 | contig 15496 bp, 18 predicted proteins | sample Coa_R1_5_FD_187153 | JGI IMG/M metagenome (GOLD analysis project Ga0209580, IMG submission 187153) | Surface soil microbial communities from Centralia Pennsylvania, which are recovering from an underground coalmine fire - Coalmine... | ecosystem: Environmental > Terrestrial > Soil >... | reverse complement strand
CCTCGACGGATTGCAGCAGCTCGACGAGCACATGGCCCAGATGCGCATCGAGATGCGCGACCTGAGCCGTCTCCAGTCCGAGACCGCGGCGAGCGTCAACGAGGTGCTCGCCAACCTCGAGGCTGGGTACATGGCGGCATGCTGGACGCTCGACGAGGCCACAAGGCGGCGCGCCGCGGCGCGGGCGCGCGAATGGGCGCGGCGCGAGATCGGTGACCTCGACGCGCCACGGCCGGCGCGGGAGGCGGTGACCTGGCACCTCTACCGGCTACGAAAGTAGCGGCAGCAGGTACTCGAGTGAGCGGCTGATCGGGCCGAGCGGCCGGTCGTCAGCCGATGCAAGGCGCGTGTCCTGCTCGAGGGTGAACCATCCCCGGTACCCGGACGAGCGCAGGACCTCGACCACGCGCGAGACGTTCACGCCGCCCTCGCCCAGGGGCCTGTAGAGGCCCTCGCCGACCGCCTCGTCGTAATCGAGCGTCCTGCCGCGGACCCTCCGCGCGACCACCGGGTCGACGTCGTTGAGGTGCACGTGCTGGATGCGTCCGGCGGCCAGCTCGAGGACCTCGATCGGGTCCGCATCCGCCAGCACGAGGTGGCCCACGTCGAGGCAGAGGCCCGCCTCCGAGCCGACCAGCACCCGCTCGATGTCTCCTGGACCCTGGATGGTGCTGCCAAACCTCGGCTGCACGGCGACGCGCAGGCGGTGGCGCGCGCATACGTGCTCGACGGAGCCGATGAGGTTCAGCAGGTGCGCCCATTCGGCCTTCGACAACGGTTCGGAAGCCCCGCGGCCGGCGGCCCGCTGCCGGATCGCGGAGAGAACGAGCGATTCACCGCCGAGCACCGCGAGCCAGTGCGCGTGGCCGTCGATGTGCGCGAGCTCGGGCCCCCGCGCGTCGTGGTCGTGGAGGATGGCCTGGACCTGGCCCGCGATCACACGCAGGCCATGCCGCCTCAACAACTTCTTGGCCTGGTCGCTGCGGTCGGGCAGGAATCCCGGCGGTCCCGCCGCGATCGCGCCCTCGCCGACCGCGGCGACCTCCGCCAGCACCCGCTCCGCGGCGAGCTGCGGGCCCCAACCCGGCATGTCGCTGATGCCCCAGCATGCAGGCGACAGAGCGAGGCGGTGCACCGAGCGTCCATGCGACGAACGCAAGCCAGGTATGGCGCGCACGCGGCTGATCAACCCGCAGAGATTACCCTTCTGGTCAACGATGCCAATGACCTCCCTGGGGCTGCAGCTGCGCCCCGCGACGCTCGACGACGCCGGGCTCGCGGCGGACCTGGACTCGCTTCGCGAGCCGGCTGATCCACGCGACCCGGTGCTGATGCGGCACTGGTGGGCGAGCTCGGACGCGACGGAGAAAGTCGTCCGTTGGATCGCGGTGCGCGACGGCGCGGCGCTTGCGCTCGTCGCGGCCGGGCATCAGCCGTGGGACTCGAGCGACGCTCGTTTCGGCTGGACGCGCCCACGTCTTCATCCCGAGCTGTGGACCGAGGCCGGGTTCGACGAGCTGATCCAGATCGGCGAGGAGTGGCTGCGCTCCGAGGGGACTGCGACCGCCGTTTTCCGCACGCGCGACACCCTCGAGCGCGAGGTGAAGGTGGCCGAGCGGCGTGGCTATCGCGAGGTGCGTCGAGGCCGGATCTCGGAGCTCGACCTGACCGCACGACGCGATCACATCGTCGCCACGGCGGCGGAATCGCGTCGCGCGATGAGCGACCAGGGCGTCGAGCTCGTCGTCTACAGCGAATTCGACGCTCCCGGCAAGGCTGAGCAGCTCCACCGGCTCGAGGTCGAGACCGAGCAGGACATCCCGACCACCGTCCCGATGCCAAGGATCGGTTTCGAGCAGTGGAAGGCCCGCAGGTTCGAGGACCCATCGATGCGGCTGGACCGGCTCTGGCTCGCCACCGAAGGCGGCGCGCCGGTCGGCATCTCGCAGCTGAGCTACCCGGTGGTGCGCGGGGTGCCGTACACCGACTACACGGCGACCGCGCGGGCTGTGCGCGGCCGCGGCATCGCGCGGGCGTTGAAGTACCAGACCACGGCGCAGGCGCTGGAGCTCGGCTTCACGCGTGTGCGCACGCAAAACGACGCGGCCAACGCTCCGATCCTGCGCATCAATGAGGAGATGGGCTACCGACTCGTGTTCTTCGACCTCGAGCTGCATCGCGACCTGTGACGTGAGCGACGAACCCTACGGCGTCCGCACCCTGCCGGACATGTACAAGGAATGGTCCGCGACCGGCATGGTGGCGAACATCGAGGCGCGGCTGGTCGAGGTCGGGCACGGCAGACTCGTGATCGAGGGGCACCTGACAGGCCAGGCGCACGGGTTCCCGACCTCGCGCGGGACCATCGTCCACGGCGGCGCGATCGCCACCCTCGCGGACGAGGCCCTGGCGACCGTCGCGTTCACCGTGGCCGAGGAGGGCGAGACCACGGTCACCGCCGACCTCAAGATCGACTTCCTGCGCCCCGCGCGTCCTGGCCGCCTGATCGCACGCGCCAGCGTCCGCCACCGCACGCGGCGCCTGGCGTTCTGCGACGCGACCGTCGAGCACGAAAACGGGCAGATCGTCGCCGAGGCCCGCGCCGTGATCGCCTACGTCAGGGCGTGAATCGGCTCGACATCGGTGGCAGCGAGGTCGTCCGCCAGGTGACGCCGCCGTCGTCTGTCGAGACGAGGACCGGGCGCGAACCGATCATGGCGGCGTACCAGGCATGCATCGCGTCGAGGATCTGAAGCGAGCCGGCCATCGGCTGCGGCACCACGATGTTGCGTGGCGAGCTCCAGGTCCTGCCGCCGTCGGAGGTCACCGACCAGCTGCCCAGGCCGATCCACCACCAGTGCCACGTGTCGAGCACCCCGATCGCCCCTGGCGCCGTGGGCAGGCTGATCGGCGTCCAATCGGCGCCGTCGTCCGGGGAGAGGAGCTGCGCCTGGTTCGGAGCTTCGACCTGTGCGGGGTTCCAGCCCTGGAGACCAGTGGGCTGGAAGGGCATGCCCTCGCTCGCGACTCCGTAGACGTACGTGACGGGCACGCCTCCATCGAACGCCCGCACCTTCAGTGGCGGATAGTCGAGGATCGAGGCGCCGATGCCGGATCGGCCGGTCGTCGGCGCGAAGGCGACGACCGAGGCCACGACCCCGATCGTGCCCACCGGCTGGGCCGAGACCAGGAACTGTCCACCTTGAGGCCAGCCTCGTTCGGCCGGGAGGGCGACGCGGCTCCAGCTCACGCCGTAGTCGTCCGACCGGTAGGCGTAGGGTCCCGACGAGAGCGTCGCCAGCCAGCCTGTCCCACCCCTTGCGAAGGCGACGCTGTACGCCTGGTCGGGCAGGCGCACCGGCAGGCCCTGGTCGGACCAGGTGCCTCCCGCGTCCGACGTTCGGTAGAGGTGTGTGTCGTCCGCGACCTGCGGGTCGACGTGGACGAGCATCCAGCCGTTGGCCGAATCGGAGAAGGACCACGCGAGGACTGTGGCTCGGGCCGTCACGGCGGGCTCCGCCGACCACGAGCTGCCGCCGTCGGCGGTGTGGTAGAGCAGCGGACGTGTGCCGGTGAGCGCGAACACTCCGTCCAACGTGTCGAAGAACTTCATGAAGACGCCGTGGCCGTCGGTCGGCCCGGACAGCTGCGGCGTCCAGTGGGCTCCGGCGTCGGCGGTCTTCATGACCAGGAAGTCGCCGTCGTCGAAGACCGCAGTCACCCAGCCCGTCTTCGAGTCGACGAAGTCGACCGCCGCGAGCATGTAGCCGGATGGTGGCGGCGCGGCCGGGAGTGCCGGATGCGACGCGACGCCAATCGAGATGGAGGGATGCAGATAGGCGACGCCGGCCGCGGCGATCACGACCAGCGAGACCGAGATGAGGGCGATCGCGCGCCGAGCCCGGGCTCCCTCGACCGGGCCGACTTCAGGCTCGAGCTCCAGCTCCGGCGGCGGCGCGTCCATCAGCCTTCGGCTATCAGCTTAGATTGTGAACACATGGTTCGGGCGGCCGCGATCGACGACGCCGCCTCGGTCGCGCAGGTGCACGTGGCGACGTGGCGGACCGCATACCGCGGACTGCTGCCCGACGACTTCCTCGCTTCGCTGACCGAGTCCCAGTACACCGAGCGCTGGAGGCGCGCGATCGCGGACCCGCTCAGCCGCGTGTACGTGGTCGAGGACGATTCAGGCGTGGTGGGGTTCGCCTCGGCGGGCCGCGAGCGCGCGGGTGAGAAGGGGTACGGCGGCGAGCTGTACGCGATCTACGTGCTCGACCGCGCGCAGCGCATCGGCCACGGGCGCGAGCTCGTGGGCGCGGTGGTCGGCGGCCTTCGCGAGATGGGCTTCCGCGACATGATCGTCTGGGTCCTCCGCGACAACGCCCCCGCGCGCGGGTTCTACGAGCGGCTCGGCGGCGTGTACGTGCGCGCGCAGCCGATCACGATCGGGCCGGCGCTGCTGCAGGAAGTCTCCTACGGGTGGCGCAGCCTGGACGACGTCCGCTGCTGATGCGTCAGAGGCAGCCGCCCGCCTGGTTCGACCACTCGAGCTGCACCGTGTAGCCACCCAGCTGCCTGGTCTGCCACGGGCAGATGTCGCCGATCTCGCCGTTGACGTCGTCGTACCAGCCCTGGCCGGCGATGGGGTCGGTGATCGCCTCGCACAGCTCGTGCGACGTGGTCGAGGTGAGGGCGTCGACCACGGCGAGGCCGCCAGAGCATCCGGAGCAGTCGGGGTACGGCATCACTGCGTAGAAGAGCCGGCTGTCCACCTCGCTGTGGTAGCCGCAGAACGTCGTGCACGAAGATCCACCGTCGAGCCCGACCGTGACGCCCGGCGGCAGAAACACGTAGTAGAGAGAGCTGCCCGTCGGCTGAGGCACCGCCGCGTCGGAGGAGATCTCCTGCTGGATGAGCTGCTGCAGGTCGCCGTCGGAGATGCTGCCCGGCGGCGGCGTCGTGAGGACGATGCTGCCGACGCGTGCCCCGTAGCTGATCGCCATCCCGGGCACGCTGTACTCCGCAAGCTGGTCGAGCAGCGGGCTCGTCAGCACGTAGTCGAAGAATCCGTTCAGCTGCTGGACGAGGCCCGCCAGCGGGTCCTGCTGCCACGCGTCGCCCCAGAAGAAGACGAACACCTGCGCCTCGGCGAGCAGGGGGCCGCCGCGGTAGGTCAGGTTTGGTGCGGCGGCCGGCGCGGCGGCCTCCATCCTCAATGGGACGATCTGCATCGGGGAAGCCGCAGCCATGCGCCTACCTCGTCTTACGGGGTTTGCCCGACAGGTCTTGCGAATGCCGGCCGGGGGACGAAGGCGGTCGCGGCGGCCGCGACGCAGACGGCCGCGATGGCGAGGAACGAGTAGGTAGGGCTGATCGTGAAGAGCGCACCGCCGGCCAGCGCGCCCAGGATCTGAACGCCGGTCTGGACGGTCTGGAATACCCCCTGCGTGCGCGCCTGGCGTCCGGGCTCGGCCCTGCGGCTGACCTCGGCCATGAGGCTCGGCGCGCCGGAGACTGTGAAGATGCCCTCGATCAGGCCGAGGCCGACGAGCCAGGGCACCGATGACACGAACGGGTAGATCGCCGCGAACAGGGCGGTGCACAGCAGCGCCACCACGATGAACCTGCGTGGGCCGAACCTATCGCCGAGCGCTCCGGCCTGCGAGCTCAGGACCATCGCCGGCAAAGCGAAGGTCACGAACGAGATTCCAACCGCGAAGGTGGTCGCGCCCCGATACGTCAGGTACAGGGCCCAGATGGTGTCGAAGGTGCCGATCATGTAGGCCGTTCCCGCCCCGAGCAGGATCAGGGGCAAAAGCGTCCGCGCGATGCGGAGGGCGCGAGCTGGCGCCTCGAGCGGCGTCTCCACTCGAACGTTGGGCAGGGTCGCGAGCGCGGCGGTCGCGACCAGCAGCACAGCGGCCGCGACGACGAAAACGACGCTCAGGTTGAACAGGGCGATGAAGCCGCCGATGCCGGGGGCGATGAGCATCCCGGCCAGGTTGGTGGACTGCATCAGGCCGAAGGCTCGGCCGCGCTCCCCAGGTTCTGTGACCTCCGCCAAGAGGCCCATCGCGGCCGGCCAAAAGGCACCCTGCGCCGCGCCCTGGACCAGGCGGACGGCGACGAATGCGACCACGGGCACCGGCGCGAGGTACGCGAGGAAGAGAGCTGAGGCCGCGAGCATGGAGACGAGAAGCACGGGCTTGGTGCCGTACCGGTCCGCCGCCCATCCCGCCGGGTAGCGGATCAGCGCGTTGGACAGCAGCCCCGCCGCGAACACCGCTCCCACGAGCGCGGCCGACCCGTGCTTGCGGCCGAGGAAGATAGGCAGCAGCGGCAGGAAGAACCAACCGCCGACCGCGTTGAGGAAGTTGATCGAGTAGAGGGTCCAGAGCGTGCGCCTGCGCTGCATGGGCAATCAGGAATACTGGCAGGCCAATGGCGATCGACGGGCTGCACGATCTGGAATGGGAGGTCACCGGCCCGTCGCCACACTCCGCGCATATGCACATGGCGCTCGACGAGGTACTGCTCGAGCGGGTCATCGCGGGCGCGCGCAGGCCGGCGATGCGGTTGTGGGAGTGGATCGAACCCGCGCTTGTCATCGGTTCGCACCAGTCGGTGGCCAACGAGGTCGACGTGTCCGCCGCGCAGCAGCTCGGCTTTGCGATCACGCGCCGCATGAGCGGCGGGGGCACGATGCTCTGTGAGCCCGACCGCACGATCACGTACTCGATGTACCTGCCCGAGCGGGCGGTCGCCGGCGTGTCCTTCCGCCAGTCGTACGCGCTGCTCGACGATTGGGCCGTCCGCGCGTTCAGGGCGATCGGCGTGCCCGCGGACTATCGCGAGATCAACGACATCATCTCGCCGCGCGGCAAGATCGCAGGCGCGGCGCAGGCGCGGAGGCGCGGGTTCGTGCTGCACCACACGACCATCGCTCACGCGATGGACGCCGACGTGATGTCGCGGCTGATCAGGATCGGGCGCGCGCGGGTCGCGGAGCGAGGGGTGCGCAGCGCGGAAAAGGCCGTATCACCCCTCTCGTGGTTCACGTCGCTTTCGTGCTCGGAGGTGGCGGCCGGCCTTCACGACCACTTCAAGGACGAGTTTCGGGCTCGCGAGACCGCGATCTCGGATGAGGAGCTCGCCTCGGCGGGCGGGCTCGTGGCCACGAAGTACGCGACCCGGGCCTGGATCAGTCGGCTTCCTTAGTCCGCCACTCTTCGATCAGGTCAGCGCTCTGCTGCACATGCTCGCGGTAGTGGTCGCGCAGCCAGCCGACGATCTCCTCGGGGCTCGTCGGGTAGGGCTCCTGGCCCGCCCCGTACACGACCGGCGCCTTGCGCGACCAGTCCCCCTCGGCGACCTTCGCGGCGGTGCCGCGCACCGCGGCATGGAGGCGCTCCATCTCCTCGAGCGCCTTCCTCCGTTCGCCGGGCGCCATGCCGGCCTTGGCGCGGCTGTTGGCCGCATCGGCCTCGCCCGCGGCGTCCTGCGGACCGAGGGGTCCGAAGCGATGCGCGATGATCCCGTCGAGCACGCGGCGGTAGTGGACCAGCACCCAGTTGACGTGGACCTGCAGGCCGCCGAGCGCGTAGTCGTCGCCAGGTTTCAGGTAGGCAAGCGCGCCGTCTGGCACCTGCGCGAACGCCGCCTCCCATTCGCCCCGGGCGGCGTCGAACTCCGCGAGCTCCGAATCGCGGCTCATCGGTGCGGAAGCTTAGGCGTTACGAGAAGTAGCTGTGCTGCTGCAGGTAGGCCTTCGCGACAGCTTCAGGGTCGGCATTCTGGAGCTCGACCTGCGCGTTCATGCCGATCAGGTCGGCCGTCGTCAGGCCAGCGGAGACCTTGTTCAGGTCGCTCTTCACTTCGGCGGAAGCCACCTGCGTACGGAGGATCGGCACGACGTTGTCTGCGTTCTCGAGGTGTTTGTCGTCCTGCAGCACGACGAGACCCAGCTGGTTGAGGTCCCCGTCGCTGCTGAAGACCAGACCCACCTGAATCGAACCGTTCTTGAACGCGGCGCGCGTCAGGGAGCCGTCGGTGTCGAGGGGCTTGAAGGCCTTGAAGTGGATGCCGTAGGTGTTCTCCAGCCCAGGCAGGCAGAACGGGCGGGTTGGGCACTCGGCGCCGGCCCCAAGCACGAGCTGGTTGCCGATCGGCGCGAGGTCGGACAGCTTCGTCAGGTTGTACTTCGACTGCGTGTCCTTGGTGACAGCGAAAGCGTTCTGGTCCACGGCGCTCGACGGCGTCAAAGCCACCAGCCCCAGTGGCTGGAGGTGGCTGTTGAGCTTGGCCGTCGTAGCGACCGGGTCTCCGTTCGCCTCCCCGGCCCCCTTGTTGTAGTACTCGAGGTCCGTCGCGGCGTAGCCGATGTACATGTCGACCTGACTGTGCTCCAGTGCCGGAGCCACAACTTCGCGCTGGCCGAGCGGCGCCTTGACGGTGACGTTGTAGCCGTCATGCGCCAGCTCTTGGCCGTAGAGCTGTGCCAGGATCCGTCCCTCGGCGAAGGGGAACGGAACGACGCTGATGCTGCCCTTGTTGCTCGATCCGCTGTTCGTCGAACCGCAGGCGGCGGCCACGGTAACCGCCGCCACCGCGACGGCCAGGAGCCACCCAGCACCGGGTTTGCGATTCATAGATTTGCCTCCTGAGCCCGATTCAAGCTTCCCGATCCAACCGCAAGCCTGGCCTGATTCTTCCACCAAGCCGGTCAGGCTGTCTTGAACGAGGCGCCACGCCGGGTGCCGGGGGCCCTCAGCGAGCGAATGCCACGCGGTACCAGCAGCCGCTCCAGCCCGGACAGCGAGAGCTCCGTGGCGAGCGCCAGCGCGGCGACGAGCACCGCGCCTGCAAACAGCTTCGTGTAGTCGAAGGTGGCGAAACCGTCGACTATGTACCGGCCGAATCCCCCTCCGGCGATGTAGGCGGCCAGGGTCGCCGTCGCCACCACCTGAACGGCCGAAGTCCGAACGCCGGCCATGATCAGCGGTACCGCGAGGGGTATCTCGACACGGAACAGCTGCGCCAGGCCTCGGTACCCCATGCCCCTTGCGGCATCCTTGACGTCCGGATCGACCGACCGCAGGCCGACGTAGCTGTTCGTGACCATGGGCGGGATCGCGAGCAGGGCTAGCGCCAGGACGATCGGCGTGTCCCCGAACCCGAGCAGTAGGAAGGCGAGGACGAGGATGCCAAACGAGGGCAGCGCGCGACCGACGTTGGAGATGTTGATCGCGAGGTCGCCGAAGCGCCCCACGTGGCCCAGCGCGATCCCGACCGGCAGCGCGATCACGGCCGCGACCGCGACGGACTCCGCCGAGATCTCGACGTGCTCGATCAACCGCGTAGGAATTCCGTCCGGTCCCTGCCATCTGGAGGGGGCGGCGAACCAATCGACAACCGTGCGGAGAAAGTCCACGGTTCAGGCCGTCCTCGACCACGGCAGGGCGAGTCGCTGCGCGACCAGCAGGATGCCGTCGGCGGCGAAGGCGAGCGCGACCGTTAGGGCGATCCCGGCCAGGATCGCGGTCCTGAAGTTGTTCTCCAGCATGCCGTAGGTGTAGATGAGCTGTCCAAGTCCGCCCAGGCCGATCACGAACGTGATCGTGACCAGGCCGATCGTTGTGACGCTTGCGATCCGAAGCCCGGCGAAGATCGCGGGGAGGGCAAGCGGAATCTCCACGCGGAGGAGGCGCGCGAGCGGCCGGTAGCCCATTCCGTCGGCGGCGTCCTTCACATCGGGCGGCACCGCGTCGAGCCCGACCACAACATTGCGGACGATGATCAGCACGGTGTAGCTGACCAGCGGGATCTCAGCCGTTGTGACGCTGTACACGCCGGTGTAGGGGACGAGGAAGGCGAAAAGCGCGAGCGACGGGATCGTGTAGAGAATGCCCGATATGGTCAGAACCGGGTTGCGCAACGCGTTCCATCGCTGCGCGGCAACCCCCAGGGGAAGCGAGATCACTGTGCCGACCGCCACGGCGATCACGGTGAGGACGGCGTGCTCCTGCAGGCGGTCCAGGAGCAGCGACGTGTGGTCGGACAGCCACGTCCAGTCGATCCACGGGTTGACCGCGTCCAGGAATAGCGTGGCGGTCATTCGATTACGGTAAATCACCCCAGGAAATCCGGGCCTTCTGCTGTGATTTCGCGGGGACCCCAGAATTAGACGCGGTGATCCGCCTGGAGAACGTCAGCAAGCAGTTTCCCGGCGGCTCCAATGCGGTGCGCGACCTGACGCTCGACATCCCCGACGCCCAGACCTGCGTCCTGATCGGCCCCTCAGGCTGCGGGAAGACGACGACGCTGCGCATGATCAACCGCCTCACGGAGCCCGACCACGGGCGGATCCTGGTCGACGGAAAGGACACGCGCGGCGTAGACCCGGCCGCGCTGCGCTTGAAAATGGGCTACGTGATCCAGCAGACCGGGCTCTTCCCGCACATGACGGTGGGCGAAAACGTCGGCACGGTCCCGCGACTGTGGAAGTGGGAGGGCGCGCGGGTCAAGAAGCGCGTCGACGAGCTCATGGAGCTGGTCGGCCTCGATCCTCGCGTGTATCGCGACCGCTACCCGCATCAGCTCTCGGGCGGCCAGCGCCAGCGGGTGGGATTCGCGCGGGCCCTCGGCGCGGACCCCCCGATCCTCTTGATGGACGAGCCCTTCGGCGCGGTCGACCGCATCACGCGCGAGCGCCTGCAGCAGGAGTTCATCCGCATCCAGCGCACCATGCGCAAGACGGTGGTGTTCGTGACCCATGACATCGACGAGGCGGTCCTGGTCGGCGACCGCATCTGCCTGCTGAAGATGCAGGCTGAGATCGCTCAGTACGACACGCCGGAACGGATCATGACCCGGCCGGCCAGCGAGTACGTCGCCGAGTTTCTCGGGCGGGAGCGGCTGGTGCGGAGGATGTCGGTGGTGCGAATCGACGCCGCCACGCTCGACGCGGCCAACGGCGCCCCGCCCGCGGGCGAGCCCCACGTCGCCCTGGGCAGCACGCTGACGGAAGCCTTCGCCGCTGCGCTGGCGAGCCCGACCGAGCACGCCGCGGTGTTCGACGGCGAGCGCTACGTGGGCACGTTCACCGCCACGTCGCTGCTCGAATCACTGCGGCGAGCGAATGCGGATGGAGGAGATCACGTTGCCACAGGAGTTTGACGTCATCTGCCTGGGCGGCGGGGTGGCCGGCGAGGCGATCGCGGGCGGCCTGCAGGGCAGCGGGCTCAGCCTGGCCGTGGTGGAGCGGGAGCTCGTGGGCGGCGAGTGTCCCTACTGGGGCTGCGTGCCCTCCAAGACGCTGCTGCGCTCAGGCGAGACCCTGAGCGAGGCGGGCCGCGCCCGCGTGCTCGCTGCGTCGAGGGTGGAGTGGGACATCGATTTTCCGAAGGTGTCCGGACGCGTGCTCTGGATGGCTCGCGAGCTCGACGACACCAAGCCGGCCGCGGCCCTCGAGGCGACCGGGGCGAAGCTGATCCGCGGAGCCGGCAAGCTGACCGACCTGCGCACCGTCGTCGTCGGCGGGGAGAGCCTGGTGGCGCGCCGGGCGGTCGTGATCGCGAACGGCAGCACGGCCGCCATCCCACCGATCCCGGGCCTCGACATGGTCAGCTACTGGACCAACCGCCAGGCGACACTCCCCCGCATCCTGCCCGAGCGGCTGGCGGTGCTCGGCGGCGGCGCGGTCGGCGTGGAGCTCGGCCAGGCCTACGCCCGCCTGGGCTCTCGCGTGACGATCATCGAGGCTGGCCCGCGGTTCCTCGCCCTCGAGGAACCGGAGGCGGGCGACGCCCTTCGCCCCCACCTGGTGGCCGAGGGGATCGAGCTGATGACGGGCGACCCCTGCGTCGGCGTCGAAAAGCAGGCGGGCAACGTCCTGCTGCACCTGAACTCGGGCGCCGTCGTGGCGGCCGACCAGCTGCTCGTCGCGACCGGCAGGCGCGCGAACTTCGAGGCGTGGCGCGAGAGCGGTCTGCCCCAGACGGACCGCGGCTGGTTGAAGGTCAACCCGGAGACCCTCGAGGCGCACGCCGGGGTGTACGGTGCCGGGGACATCACCGGGCTGGGGGGCTTTACGCACCTCGCCTACTACCACGGCCAGATCGTGGCCCGCCGCCTGCGCGGCGAGGACGCGCGCGCCGACCACGTGGCGGTCCCGCGCGTGACCTTCACCGATCCGGAGGTCGCGTCCGTGGGCGTTTCCGAGGCGGCGGCGCGCGAGCGGGGAATCGACGTGCTGGTCGCCTCTGCCGACCCCGCGGAGACGGCGCGCGGCTACATCCACGACTTCCACGGGGGGATGCTCAAGCTGGTCGCAGACCGCAAGAAGGGAATCCTGGTCGGCGCGACGATGGTCACGCCTCGAGCCGGTGAGATCCTGGGCGAGCTGGTGCTGGCGCTCAAGGTGGGCACTCCGCTGAAGACCCTGGCGGACGTGATCCACCCGTTCCCGGCCTTCAACCGGGTGCTGGGCGCGGTCCTCGCAGAGCTCGCCGGCAAGCTTTCCTGAGGCCGCCGGCAGCGGCCGACCGGCTGCGATTACACGGGTCTTTACCGCGACCGGCGCGTTTCCTGAATGACCCAACCCGATTCATTCAGGGAGCGTGATTCCACATGGTCATCACGGTCAACGGTTCGCCCATCACACTGGACATCGACACGATCTTGATCTGGATCCTGGTCGGTTTCGTGGCGGGCTTTCTCGCCAGCCACCTGGCGCTGGGCCACGGGCTCGGCCTGATCGGAGACATCGTGATCGGCATCATCGGAGCCTTCATCGGCGGATTCGTGCTCGCGGGCATCTTTCACTTCACGATCGGCCTCGCCGGGCACCCGATCGTCACCCAGATGATCATGGCCTTCATCGGCGCGGCGATCCTGCTGATCATCGTCAGGCTCCTCGGCGGCGGCCGCGCCGGGCAGCGGCGGAGGGCTTTCTAGAGCTTTCGTAGGCGGCGACCAGGCGCCTGGGAGCGGTCCGCTTCCAGGCGCCCGCCACCAACCTCTCGCCGAGCTCCGCGCCGAGCCCCGCGAGCCGCACGCTGACCCAACCGAACCGCCCGGTGTAGGCGGAGACCGCGAAGGTCTTCGGATCCATCGCGACCAGGCCGGCCTGGTCGTCCAGCGAAGCCTTGACCGAGACGCGGCCCCCACCGGCCGAGCCCATCGCGAAGATGCGCTCCCGCACGCGGAAGGTCGCCTCGCCCCACGTCTCACGCTCCTCGGCCTCCGGGAGCGAGAGGCAGAGGCGGCGGAACCGCTCGAAAGTCACGCCGCCACGACCTCGAACGTCAGGCGCGCGCGCAGCCGGGTCAGCGCCGCCAGCACCGGCGCACCGAGGACGGCGACCATGACCACGTTGCCGCCGGCCCTGAACGAGTCGTACGCCAGCGACGTGAGCATGTAGAAACGGCCGAAGTGGACCAGCGCGGCCGCCGGCGGCAGACCGGGCGACCAGCCCAGCGTCGGGTTGCCGTTGTACGCGGGCACCCAGACCGTCACGTCGAGGAGCGCGCCGAAGACCCAGCCCATCACGCCGCCGACCGCCGCGAGCGCCACGATGTCGCGCCAGCCCGGCGTTTCGCTCCTCCAGCGGCCGGCCAGCCCCGCGGCGACGCCGACCCATCCGACCGCGAAGACCTGGTATGGCACCCACGGCCCGACCCCGCCGCTCACCAGGGCGGAGACGAGGATCGACAGCGCGCCGGCCATGAAGCCGAAGGACGTGCCGAAGACGTAGCCGGCGCACAGGACGAGGAAGAAGATCGGGTTGAAGCCGCCGATGCCGACGATGACGGCGAGCCTGAGGGCGGCGTCCATGGCGGCGATGGCCGCCAGGAGCGCGATCGCCCGGGAGTCGAGCTGGCGGGTCCCGGCCTCGACCAGGAAGAGGCCCGCGACACACGCGATCATCAGCGCCCAGGCCGGCGTGTCGGCGGGCAGGCCGCTGCCGAAAAAGGGCCACGCGAACAGCGCGAGCCCGACCAGGGACACGACGCCGACGGGGAGGGCGCGGCTCACTTCGTCGAAGCCGCGCGCGCCAGCTCGCGCACACCGCCGCGCACCACCTCGTAGACCCGATCGGCCACGGCGTCGCGCACGGCCGCGTCATGCGTCGCCAGGACGACGGACGAGCCCGAGTCCCGGAGCCGCGCGATGAGGCGGACCAGCGCGTCGCGCGCCCCGACGTCCATGCCTCGGGTCGGCTCGTCGAGCAGGACCAGGCTCGGCCGCCCGGGCAGCACGGCGGCGAGGGCCGAGCGCTGCCGTTCGCCGCACGAAAGATCCCGTGGGTAGCGGCCCGCGACGTCGCACAGCCCGAGCGCCTCGAGGATGGCCTCGGGCGATTCGGGCTCGCCCGCTCGCTCGAGAGTCAGCGCCACCTCGGAGCGGACCGTCGGCCGGTGCAGCAGAGCTGTCGGATTCTGCGGCAGGTAGGCGATCCTGCCCGGCCGCCGCTCGACCGTGCCGGCCAGAGGGGCCAGGCCGCCGGCGATCAGGCGCAGGAGCGTCGTCTTGCCGCCGCCGTTGGGCCCGCTGAGCGCGACCACCTCGCCCTGCCGCCCAGCCAGCTCGACGCCGTCGAGCACGACGTGGTCGGGGAAGCCGGCCGTGACGTCGCGCAGCGACCAGGCCTCGCCACCCGGGGCGCCGGTTCGGCGCGGAAGGCTGGGCGGCGCGGGCGGCACCCATGCCGAGGGTTCGACGGCCTCCGTCCGGCCTCGCTCCACGTTGATCAGCTGGGTGGAGACGCCGACGAGAGCCGCCAGCCTGTGCTCGGAGACCACGACGGCGCGGCCGTCATCCGCGACCGCGCTGATCGCCTGCAGCACCAGCCCGGCGCCGTCTGGGTCGAGCTGTGAGGTGGGCTCGTCGAGGACGACGAGGCGTGGGCGCATCGCCAGGGCCGAGGCCAGCGCCACGCGCTGACGCTCGCCGCCGCTGAGGGTCCGCATCCTCCGGCCGGCCAGGTGCTCGACGCCGGCGTCGCGCATCGCCTGCGCCACCCATTCGCGCATCTCGCGCGGCGGGGCGCCGATGTTCTCGAGCCCGAAGCCGACCTCGCGCTCGACCATGTCGTAGACGGTCTGCAGCTCGGGGTCCTGGAACACGAACCCGACGGCACGGGCCAGCCGCCGAGTCGGAGTGGCCACCACGTCCATCCCGTCCACCACCGCGCTCCCGGCGATTCGCCCACCGTGGAAGTGCGGCACGAGCCCGTTGAAGCACCGCAGCAGCGTCGACTTGCCGCCCCCGGACGGCCCGGCCACGAGCGTCAGCCCGGCGCCGACCTGCAGGCTCACCTCGTCCAGCGCAGGCACGCGCTGGTTCGGGTACCAGTAGGAAAGCCGGTTCAGGCGCGCGATCGCCAAGTCAGCACCGGGAGGAAGAGGAGCAGGCAGGCCAGGAGCGGACGGAGGTCGACGGTGGGCGGCGACAGCGTCGGATAGGGACCCCAATCCGCCACCCAGCCAGCGGCGAG